>VYLE01000014.1_pt1 | contig 158967 bp, 168 predicted proteins | sample 5114391 | NCBI WGS metagenome assembly VYLE01 (sample SAMN12291771, study PRJNA351875) | freshwater metagenome | isolation source: freshwater lake | place: USA: Michigan, Kent Lake | collected 2013-08-15
GCGTCGGCGGCCGGGGCGGCAGCGGCGTCGGCAGCCGGAGCAGCGGCGTCGGCAGCCGGGGCCATGGCGGCGTCGGCAGCCGGGGCTTCAGCAGCGGCGTCAGCGGCCGGAGCTTCTTCAGCCTTGTCGGCGGCGGGGGTGCAGGCGGCCAGGGCCAGAGCGGCGACCGAAGCGGCGACCAGAGCGGTGATGCGCATAGTTTTATTCCTTCAGAAGGGTCATACGAGGTCATGAACTCCTCGCAATTCCGGAGATAACGGGAACGTGAGCGAAAGCCAAGCCTAATTCTCACGTATTCGTGAACCGGTGCGATCGGCAGGGCGACAAAACGATCGGAACGCCTTCGCGCCTTTCGCGATGCCGGCGTAGGGGCCAGCGAATCCCGGGAGTCACGAAGACTTCCCGCGTCCGGCGAATCGTTCCGGCTAACGCCAACGCAGTCGCCGGGTCAGACCGTATGCAGACCGGTCAGGCCGAAGTCGGTGCAGCGGACAGCGATTCTTCCATCTCGAGGAAGGACGGCTGAGCCGATGAGGGAATGTCGCCGCGGCCGATTTCGATCGAGATCTGGGCGGCATTGCCGTGCAGATGGGCGACCAGCACCGACCGGATGATCTTGTAGTAGGCGCTCTCCTCGTCGACGATCTGGGTCAGGCGCGCCGCCAGCGGACCCACCAGGCCATAGGCCAGGAAGACACCCAGGAAGGTACCGACCAGGGCGCCGCCGATCATGCCGCCCAGCACCTCCGGGGGCTCCGTGATCGCCGCCATGGTCTTGATCACCCCCAGCACGGCCGCGACGATGCCGAGCGCCGGCAGGGCATCGGCCATGTTCTGCAGCGCATGCGCCGGCCCCAGGGCCTCGTGGTGATGCTTCTCCAGCTGCTTTTCCATGACATCCTCGATCTGGTGCGGATCCTCGAGGTTCATGGTCATCATCCGCAGGGTGTCGCAGATGAAGTCGGTGGCGAAATGGTCCTTCAGCACCTTGGGATAGTTCTGGAAGATTGTGCTCTCGCCCGGCTTTTCGATGTGGCTCTCGAGGGCAATGACGCCCTTTGACTTCATCGTCTTCGTCAGCTGGAACAGCAGGCTGAGCAGGTCCTTGTAGTCCTGCTTCTTCCATTTTGGCCCGGCGAACACCTTGCCGAAGCCGCCGCCCACACCCTTGAGGGTCGAGACCGAATTGGACATCACCAGCGCCGCAACCGCCGCGCCGCCGATCATCATCATCTCATAGGGCAGCGAGTGCAGGATCACGCCCATCTTGCCGCCGGCGATGGTGTAGCCGCCGAACACCATGCCGAACAGGAGGACGATGCCGATGATCTGGAACATGAAAAGCCGGGCCGTCCTGAGCGTGGGAGACCCCGACCTTGGCCGTTAATGATTAAGGGGCGGTTGCGAACCGCCGCCGTGGAGCGAATTCGGTCCTGGTGGACGCAGCCTTCCGGGGCGCGGATTTCGCGCCTCTTCGATGCTGGACCATGGTCTAGAGCCGGGTCTCGCCGTCCATGATCGCCGCGCGCGCTGCCTCGCTGAATTTGGCGTAGCCGTTCTTTCCACCCCTGACATAGAGGGGCCCATCGACCTTGGCGGGATCAAAGCCATCGGCGACGAGATCCGTCTTCTTGTATTTGAAGGTCCCGGTGGTGTCGGCCGCCTTGATCAGGCGGACGAAGGCCGGCCGTGCATAGACCGGCAGCTCCTGGTCGACCCAGTCGGCGAACGGTCTGGCGGCGAACCGGCCCTCAACGACGAGGGCGACCATGCCGGCCTTGCCCTCGTGGCCGGGAACCGGAACGCCATAGGCGATGACCTCTTTCACGCCAGGCGCGTCAGCCAGGCGCTGCTCAACCTCGGCGGTCGAGACGTTCTCACCCTTCCAGCGGTAGGTGTCACCGATCCGGTCGATGAAATAGACATAGCCATCGGTGTCCTGCTTCATCAGGTCGCCGGTACGGAACCAGCGGTCACCGCGAACGAAGACGTCGCGCAGGATCTTCTTCTCGGAGGCCGCCTTGTCGGCATAGCCCGAGAAGGCATGGCGGGGGTCGTCACCGATCCGGCCGATCGCCTCGCCGACCTCGTTCGCCTTGACGAGCTGGCACAGGCCGTCGGGACCGCGCGTCGGCTCCTCCGTCTCCATGTCGAACCGGACGAGACGGAAATTGATCTGGTTTTTCAGGAACCCGGGCACGCGGCCGATCGCGCCCGGCTTGCCGTCGAAATTGAACACCGAGACATTGCCCTCGGTCGAGCCGTAGAATTCGAAGATGTTCGGTACGGCGAACCGCTTCTGAAACTCGGTCCAGACATCGGGCCTCAGGCCGTTTCCGAAGGCGAGGCGCAGCTTGTGGGACCGTTCTTCCGGATTTTCGGGACAGTTGACCAGATAGCGGCACAGCTCGCCGATATAGACGAACAGTGTGGCACCCGAGGCCCTGACATCCGGCCAGAAATTCGTCGATGAGAACCGCTTGCGCAGAACCAGCTGACCACCGTTCAGCAGGGCCGGTCCGACCCCCACCAGCCCTCCGGTCGAGTGATAGAGGGGCAGAACGTTGAAGGTGACGTCCTTTTCGGTCGCGCCCGTCGCTCCGGCGAACGCACGCATATAGGTCCGCGCGCGGGCGTGGGTGACCTTGGCCGCCTTGGGCAACCCCGTCGTGCCCGAGGTGTAGATGAACATCGCCGTATCGCGGTTGGTCAGCCCCGAGCGCGCCGATCGGGCGGGGCGGACAGACGAACCGCTGCGCACGGGCTTGTCGAGGCCGCGTCGCTCGTCCGCCTCATCCTCATCGCGTAGCCCCAGAACCCAGAGCATCAGGTTTCGCCCGGACAGGGCCCGGGCGTCTTCCACCCGCTTCCAGCAATCCTCGTCCGTCACCACCTGGGAGGCGTTGGAGATGGACAGGCAATGGGCCAGGGCGTGGCCGGTCAGATTGGTATTGATCAGGGCAGTGGCGACGCCGACCTTGGCGAATCCCATCCAGGCGGCGATGTATTCGGCCCGGTTGAGCATCACCAGGGCGATGGTGTCCCCGCGCTTGAGCCGGCGGCTCTGGGCCCAGTGGCCGAAGCGGTTGGCCATGGCGTCGAGCTCACGATAGGTCACCGTCCGACGATCGTCCTGGATCGCCACCCGGTCGCCGAACCGGTCAACCGCCTCTTCCCAGTCGTCGCAGACCAGATCGGCGCTATCCAGATCGACCGGCTTGATGCGCTGGAGCAGGCGTCGCAGCCCCTTGGCGAAACGCATGTTGCGCTGAATGTTCGCCACCAGACCCATCGTCGTCATCACTCCGCGGAAAGCCGTCCGTGCCTTGGTGATGAACAAGCCGCCCACTGCGGTCAACCGGCAGGGGAATCAGAGCGGCAATTCAGAGCGAAAGACCACCGGTTTGCGCGCGGGCGTGGCGCCGATGCGGCGGTGACAGGGCGGAACCTGCCGAAGTCTGACAGCCGCTTGTGGAACACGACACTGCAAGGCTTAATCACCCAACGCGGATTGGCGGCGTGGGGCCGGAACGATCCCCGGGGGACTAAACCGATGAAATATCTTCTGACCGCCGTCTGTGCCCTTGCGCTGGCCGGGCCCGTCGCAGCCCAGGACTACAATGCCGAGCCCAACTACGGCAGCATCACCCTGGCACCCGGCTTCCAGCCCGATCCGCACCTCGTCAATCTGCGCGCCGGTGGCAGCATCAGCGCCTCAAACGCTGGCAGCGGCTGCGCCGGCTACATCACCAACTCGCCCGACTTCCGCTTTCAGTGGAACGGCAACGGCTCGCTGAACATCAAGATCTCGGTGCTGTCCAAGGCCGACACCACCCTGGTGGTCAACGGCCCGAACGGCGAGTGGTACTGCGATGACGACACGGGCGAGGAAAACAACCCGCTGGTCACACTGGGGTCCGTTTCCGGCCGCTATGAAATCTGGGTCGGCACCTATGCCAGCGGCGACCCCCAGCCGGCGGTCCTGTCGATCTCCGAGCTCCGGAGTTTCTGAACCCGTCCAACCCGGTCGTCTCCGGGGATGGGGCCGGTCCGTTGCCGCCGCCGGCAGGGCGACAGCGGCCCTGTCTCGTGACAGCTGGACAATACTGAAAATCAGGGCCCCGGCGGAGCAAAACCCGCCGGGGCCCCTTTGTCTCCGGCGTCAGGCTGCCGGGGAAACCCGCCAGATGACATTGCCGACGTCGTCGGCCACCAACAGGGCTCCTGACCGGTCAAACTGCACCCCGACCGGCCGGCCCATTGCCTGATCCTGGTCATTGAGGAAGCCCCCGAGGACTTCCTCGGGTGGCCCGACCGGAACCCCGCCGGCGAACGGCACAAAGATCACGCGATAGCCGTTGCGCGGCATCCGGTTCCACGAACCATGCTGTCCCACGAAGGCCCCGCCGCGATAGCGGGCCGGAAACAGGCCGCCCTCGCCGAAGGTCAGCCCCAGCGACGCCGTATGCGCTCCAAGCGCATAGTCGGGTCGCAGCGCCCGGGCGACCATCCCGGGATTTCCCGGCGCGACCCGGGCATCGACGGTCTGGCCATAGTAGCTCCACGGCCAGCCATAGAAGCCGCCGGGTGTCACCGAGGTCATGTAGTCGGGAACCAGATCATTGCCGAGTGCGTCACGCTCATTCACCGCGACCCAGAGCTTGCCGCTGTCCGGCTGCCAGGCGAGGCCGACAGGATTGCGAAGGCCGGAGGCGAAGACGCGGCCCACGCCGGTGGCGATGTCGATCTCATGGATGGCTGCCCGGCCCTCTTCCTCGACCAGGCCGTGCTCGGCGATGTTGGAATTGGACCCCACCCCGACATACAGCCGTGTCCCGTCCGCACTGGCGACCAGACTCTTGGTCCAGTGGTGGTTACGACCCGCCGGCAGGGCCGCCAGCCGCCGCGGAACCGCGGTGATCTGCGTCTGGCCGGTCTGGTAGGGGAAGGCGACCACGGCGTCGGCGTTGGCGACGTACAGGGTCTGTCCCACCAGCACCATGCCGAAGGGCGAGGTCAGGTTCTCCAGGAACACGGTCCGCGTCTCGGCCGTGCCGTCCCCGTCGGCGTCACGCAGCAGGGTGATGCGGTCGGGGCTGGGGGCCCGGGCACCCGCCCGTTTCATCACCAGCCCCTCGACCCAGCCCCTGAGCCCCCCGGACCGGCCTTCAGGCTTCGGCGGCGCATTGGTTTCGGCCACCAGGACGTCGCCGTTGGGAAGGCGGTACAGCCAGCGCGGATGATCCAGTCCGGAGGCGAATGCCTGGACCCGGAAGCCCGGCGCGGGCGTGGGCGTGACCCCGGTCGGCCAGCCCACGGCCTCGGCGATCTTCACGGTCGGCACACGCTGCGGCGCCGGCTCGGGCAGGGTCGGATTGGGTCCGTAGCCCAGGGCAGGGTCCAGCGCCTCATTGGCTCCGCAGGCGGCAAGGCTCAGAAGCAGGACGGATGAGGCGATCAGCGGCAGGCGGGACATCTGTCCTCCGGGGTATCAGAATGCAGGAAATTCCAGGCGACTGACGTCATATCCCAAGGCTGCAGCCCGGGCGACGAGCGCCTGCCGGCCGGCCGCGTCCGGAACCTCGCGGGTATAGATCCAGAGCTTGTTGAAGGTCGGGTCTGCGGAGATGAACCAGCTGTAGTCCTCGGCATGGTCCAGCACCCAGTAGTCCCAGGTGACCAGGCCACCGATATAGCGGACCCGCAGCTTGGCGTTCATGCCGGGATCCAGCACCTCTCCCCGGCCCCCGATCGCCTTTTCCCGGCCCTGCGGCGTATCCACCTGGCAGGTGTCGCGCACATCCACACGGGTCGGATTGACGACCACATAGTTGGTGGCACCGGCCACACAGCCATCGGTAATGCTCATCGGCAGCCGGGCGATCTCCAGCCAGCGGCCCGAGTAGAAGCGATCCAGATCCACCGCCCGGGCCGGAGCCGGCGCACGGATCTGGTCCGGCGAGGGCCCCGTGGCACAGGCCGACAGGGGCAGGGCCCCCATCAGAGCAAGGACGGCGGCGAGGGTTCGCATCTGCATGGGGCGGTCTCCAACAATGATCTAACTGACAGTTACGGCAAGGGTTCCGGACGGACGCGTCCGGTCAACAGATTCGGAGCGCGCTGCGGCCGGCAGCGTGCAGCGGCCCTTGAGGTGCGACACCCGGACGCATATCTGCCTGCGTCTCGGGGGGGTGCCCATGCAGCCGGTTGTTTCCATCCAGGGTCTGACCAAGACCTACAAGTCGGGGCTGCAGGCCCTCAAGGCCACCGACCTGACCATCGGCAGGGGCGAGATTTTCGCCCTGCTCGGGCCCAATGGCGCGGGCAAGACGACCCTGATCTCCATCGTCTGCGGCATCGTCACACCCACGACAGGAACCGTCATCGCCGACGGCCATGACATTCAGAAGGACTATCGCGCCGCACGCTCAAGGATCGGCTTGGTCCCGCAGGAACTGACCACCGACGCCTTCGAAACCGTGCTGGCCACGGTAACCTTCAGCCGCGGCCTGTTCGGCAAGGCCCCGAACCCCGCCCATATCGAGAAGACCCTGCGGGATCTGTCGCTCTGGGAAAAGCGCAACGACAAGATCATGACCCTGTCCGGCGGCATGAAGCGCCGGGTGATGATAGCCAAGGCCCTGAGCCACGAGCCCGACATCCTGTTCCTTGACGAGCCCACTGCCGGGGTCGACGTCGAGCTGCGCCGCGACATGTGGAACCTCGTGCGCGGCCTGCGCGACAAGGGCGTGACCATCATCCTGACCACCCACTATATCGAGGAGGCCGAGGAGATGGCCGACCGGGTCGGCGTCATCCTCAAGGGCGAACTGATCCTGGTCGAACAGACGGCCACCCTGATGAAGAAGCTGGGCAGGAAGACCCTGACCCTGAATCTGCAGGAGCCGCTGGCGGCGATCCCGCCCGAACTGGCCGAATGGTCCCCGGTCCTCAAGGCGGACGGCTATGAGCTGGAATACGGCTTCGACTCCAACCTCGAGGAAACGGGCGTGCCGGCTCTGCTGCGGGCCCTGTCCGACCTCGGCATCGCCTTCAGGGACCTGCACACCAGCCAGAGTTCGCTGGAGGACATCTTCGTCAGCCTGGTTCATCGCGAAACAGGAGCCGCTGCATGAGCATGACCTTCAACGGCCATGGCGTCTGGGCCATCTACCGGTTCGAGATGGCGCGGGCCCTGCGTACGGTCTGGCAGTCACTGGTCACGCCCGTGATCACAACGTCCCTGTATTTTGTCGTCTTCGGCTCGGCCATCGGCAGCCGGATGACCGAGATCGACGGCATCGCCTACGGGGCCTTCATCGTGCCCGGTCTGATCATGCTGAGTCTGTTCACCCAGTCGATCTTCAACGCCTCCTTCGGCATCTATTTCCCGAAATTCACCGGCACCATCTACGAGCTGTTGTCCGCGCCGGTCAGCCCGCTCGAGATCGTCATCGCCTATGTCGGCGCGGCGGCGACCAAATCGGCGGTGCTCGGCCTGATCATCCTCGCCACGGCGGCCCTGTTCGTGCCGCTGAAAATCCTGCACCCGGTCGAGATGCTGGGCTTCCTGATCCTGGTCTCGACGACCTTCAGCCTGTTCGGCTTCATCATCGGTATCTGGGCCAACGGATTCGAACAGCTGCAGATGATCCCCATGCTGGTGGTCACGCCCCTGACCTTCCTCGGCGGCTCCTTCTATTCGATCGACATGCTGCCGCCGGTCTGGCGGACCATCACCCTGTTCAATCCGGTCGTCTATCTGATCTCCGGCTTCCGCTGGACCTTCTATGGCTCGGGCGACGTCGGCATTGGGGTCAGCCTGGCCGCGACCCTGGGCTTCCTCCTCGTCTGCCTGGCCATAGTCGGCTGGATCTTCCGCACCGGCTACCGGCTCAAGAACTGATCTCTTCAGCCCCGGGTCACGAAACGGGCCAGATCGTCGAACACCTTGGCCCCTTTCCGCATTTGATGTAGCGCGCCGGGTCCGACGCGGGAGCTGTGATGCCGACCGACACTGAAAAGAAGCTCAACGGCACTCCCGAGCCCTTCCGCCGCCAGGTGGTCTGGGGCCGCCCGCCCGGGACCGTGTTCCGCGCGGGGCCGCTGCCCGGGAGCCCTGGCCCGTCCACCCTGCCGGGACCCGCACCGATGCAACGGACGCAGGGCGTCCTGACCGGCTCGCTGATTCCCCGCGCGGCCCCGACTCCGCCGCGGCCTCCGGTCGCCGCCGGGCCCGATCTGACCGTTCGTCCCCTGCCGGCGGTCGAGCCGGAAGCAGCGCGCCAGCCGGAGCCGGTTCCCGCGCCCGCTCCGGCTCAACCGGTCTCGAGCGCAGCCCGGGCCACCACGAGCCCGGTCCCGCCCGTCCGCGCCGCCCTCAAGCCGGCCAGCCGGATGCCCCTCTACGTGGCGATCGCCCTTGCGGCGCTGACGGTGATCGGGCTGGGCGGCTGGATCTGGCTGCGGCCGACGGCTGAGTCGTCAGTGCCGACCGCTGTCGCTGCGCCGGGCCTGCCTGTCCCGGCCGAAGCCGTCGCTGTGCCGGATAGCGTCCCGGCGGCGGTTTTTGTGGCAACGCCGGTCGTCGCAACACCTGCGCCTGAAAGCCCTGCCCCGGAGGCCACACCCGTGGCCGCGCGCGTACCACTCCCCGCCACAGGCCGACCCGCAACGCCCACGCCCCGGGTCGCCGCAACGGTGCCCGTCGTCACACCTGATCCGATGATCGGGACTGTGCCCGCCCCGGTTGCTGGTCCGGCCCCGACCGAGGCCGAACGCCCGTCGACCGATCCCGAAAGCCCGATCGCAACCCGGCCTCAGCCCATCGGCTAGCGGAGAGTCACATAGCCGCGCTCGACCATCCGGCGCATGCCCTCATAGACCTCGGCCAGCTCTTCATAGGCGGTGCGCGCCGAAGCCAGCCGTGCGATCTGGTCGGGCGTGGAGGGGGCTCCCGACTCTGACTGGCGAAGGCCCTCAGAGACCCATTTCGCCCGCGCCGTGGCCGTCAGGACGGCCAGCTTCTGAAACATGGACGCATCCAGTTTCGGGATCATCTGGCCGATGACCTCGCGATTGGCGATGAAGGCCGAATAGTCGATCTGCTCCAGAAGGCCGCGCAGGCGCCGCTGTTCCTGCGGGTCGGCGTCCTGCGGCTCGAAATGGTCGCGCGCGCGGCGATAACTGTGCGTCTGGATGGTCGACATGGCGAGTCTTCCGGGATGTTGCGGAGACGAGGGTGCGCCACGTCGATTAACGAGGGGTTGCGGCTGGTATCGCCGGCAGGCCTCCCCAGTTGTCGCACCGAAGGAGACAGGCATGGTCAGGGCAGTCTGGAACGGCGCGACGATCGCCGGGAGCGACGACACCGTGGTGGTCGAAAACAACCACTATTTCCCGCTGGAGGCCGTCCTGCCGGGCGTTCTGACCCCGTCACCCACGACCAGCACCTGCCCCTGGAAGGGCACGGCCGGTTACGACTCCGTTCGCGTCGGTGACCGCGACAACCGCGCCGCCGCCTCGTTCCATGCCAAGCCGAAGGCTGCGGCGGCCGAAATCGCGGGCCGGGTGGCCTTCTGGAAGGGTGTCGAGGTCGGCTGACCCTTGCTCAGTGCGCTTCAGGCGGGCGCGCGGCAGGGCTGTGGTATTCGTTTCCGGGCTTCGGATGGGCGTCCAGCACAAAGCGGCGGTCGCAATAGCCGCATTCGACGAAATCGTCCCCGCCCATGTCCATATAGACCAGCGGATGCCCGAGAGCGCCGCCGCCGCCGTCGCAGGCGACCCGCTTGGTCGAGACCACAATGGCCTCGGGCGGAGGAATGATCGCATCGGCGTGGCGCGGCGGCATGGGCGACCCTGACTGGTGGCGGCGGTTAACGGCCGACTCCCTAGAAGCCCCGCCGCCTGTCGTCAAACCGTCTGCGATTTCCGGCGGAAGACCCGGTCGATGAAGGCCTTGCGCTTGCGGAACAGGGACCAGCCCAGGGAGGCGGCGGCGACCCAGAGTCCGATCTCGCCGATCACCGCGGCGGGACCGCCGATCAGAAGCAGATCGCGCCTGGAGATCTCGCCCGTCAGGTTGAGAACCACGACGGCGGTGAAAACGCCGTAGCCCAGCAGGCAAAAGGCGAAGGCCGTCCATCCGATCATTTTCGTGCGGGTCACAGGTGTATCTCCGTCAAGCAAGCTGTTCATAATGACAAGCTTCCTAGACATTTTGTCGGGAAGTGTCAAGCATCATTGACAGGAAAGCGCGGACCGGACTGCAACCGCCCTTGGCGGCGACGGACCACGGGCCTACCTAGGCTGCTCACCGACCGAAAGCCGCCGATGTCTGAAGCCGCCGCCCTGCCCGTCAACGCCATCGAGGTCCGGGGACTGGAAAAGACCTATGCGGGTTCGAAGAAGGCCCCGCCCAAGGTCGCCCTCCGCGGCGTCGATCTGGTCATCCCGCGCGGCTCGATGTTCGGCCTGCTGGGCCCCAATGGCGCGGGCAAGTCGACCCTGATCAACATCCTCGCCGGTGTGGTCAACAAGACCGGCGGCACGGCCGAAATCTGGGGCCGCGACATCGACAGACAGCCCCGCGACGCCCGCGCCGCCCTCGGCGTGGTACCGCAGGAGATCGTCGCCGACGTCTTCTTTACCCCGCGCGAGGCGCTGGAGGTCCAGGCCGGTTTCTACGGCGTCCCCGCCGACGAGCGCCGCTCGGACGAACTGCTCGCCGCCCTCGGCCTCACCGACAAGGCCCACGCCTATGTCCGCGCCCTGTCCGGCGGCATGAAGCGCCGCCTGATGGTGGCCAAGGCCCTGGTCCACAATCCGCCCATCCTGATCCTCGACGAGCCGACCGCCGGGGTCGATGTCGAGCTGCGCCGCCAGCTGTGGGACTACGTCCGCCACCTCAATGCCGAGGGCGTGACCATCCTGCTGACCACCCACTATCTGGAAGAGGCGCAGGAGCTCTGCGACACCATCGCCATCATGAACCGCGGCGAGGTCGTGGCCTGCGAACCCACGCCCCAGCTGTTGCGCCGTCTGGACACGCGCAATGTGGTGGTGACCCCTGAAGGTACGCTGAAAGCCCTGCCCAAGCTCAAGGGTTTCGAGGCCGTCGCGCGCGCCAACGGTGCCTTCGCCGTCACCTACAAAAAGGGCCAGTCCTCGGTCGAACAGGTGCTGGCCGCCGTGCGCGCCGCCGGCGTCACCATCGCCGACATCGTAACCGAGGACCCGGACCTGGAAGATGTCTTCCTGGCCCTGACCTATGGTGATGCCAGTCAGGTGAGCCCGACGAAGGACTGAGGCGCGGGCTTGCCTTGGCGGGCCTCAAAATCAAGTATGGCGAAGCTCAATCCGGGGGTCACCATGTCCGACAAGCCGTCTTCGTCCACGCTGCGCATCCTCGTGGCTTTCCTGCTGGCCGCATCAGTCACGATGATCGCGGGTGCCGTCTGGATGATTGCGACCGACCAGGGCGCGCCCGTGTTCGTCGCGGTCGGGGGGGCGATGCTCGGCGCCTTCGCCGCTATCCTCGCCTCGCGGATCAAGAAGAAGTCCTGATCGTCCCTAGACCACCATCACCGTCCCGATGAGCAGCCGCGCGCCGGCACGCCCCATCACCGTATTGGTCGCCGCCTGGAGCTGGGCCACCAGACGCTCCACATCCGGCGGTGCGCCGGGCAGAAGGACATTGGCTGACTGCTGGACCACCGCGGCATAGGCCGCGCGCAGGCGCGGGGCCGACTGGGCGACGCGGGCGCGCAGGGCGGCGTCGGGCGTATCGATCCCGGTCTCGACCGTCATCACTCCACGCCGGCCGCCCGGCCGGACGACATTGGCCGTGATGGTAGGCAGCCGCAGATAGCTGGCCTGGGCGGCGGCACCACCGCCTCCGCCCGTCTTGAGCGGCTGGGTCTTAAGTCCGATGAGTGCGCGACGATCCATGGGCGGACCCTAACGCGAGGCGCTTAAGGGTCGGTTACGCCGCCGCCCCGACCGCCACCGGCTCCATCGGCTTGAGATCCAGCAGGGCAAACAGGGCCGCGTCCTCGTCCTGTTCCGGATTGGGCGTGGTCAACAGCTTGCCGCCGACGAAGATCGAATTGGCCCCGGCGACGAAGCAAAGCGCCTGCATTTCGGCGCTCATCGTCTCGCGCCCGGCCGACAGCCGCACCATGGCCTTCGGACAGACGATCCGCGCCACGGCGACGGTGCGCACGAACTCGATCGGGTCGATCTCACCTTCCCGCTTCACCCGGTCGCCCAGCGGCGTACCCGTCACCGGCACCAGCGCATTGACCGGCAGGCTGTCGGGATGGACCGGCAGGGTCGCCAGCGCATGCAACAGGCTGGCCCGGTCGCGCCGCGCCTCGCCCATGCCGACGATGCCGCCGCAGCAGGTGCTCATGCCCGCGTCGCGGACGTGCTGCAGTGTGTCCAGCCTGTCCTGATACGTCCGCGTGGTCACGACCTGCGCATAGTACTCCGGCCCGGTGTCGAGGTTGTGGTTGTAGTAGTCCAGCCCCGCCGCCTTCAGCTGCTTCGCCTGATCCGCCGACAGCATCCCCAGCGTCGCGCAGGTCTCCAGCCCCAGGGCCTTCACCCCCGCGATCATGGTCGCCAGCTTCGGCGTGTCGCGGTCCTTCAGCTCACGCCAGGCCGCCCCCATGCAGAAGCGCGAGGCCCCGCCCGCCTTCGCCGCCATGGCCTCGGCGATGACCGCCGTCGCGTCCATCAGCTTTTCGGCCTTCAGCCCCGTGTCGAAACTGGCCGATTGCGAGCAGTAGCCGCAGTTCTCGGCACAGCCGCCGGTCTTGATGGACAGCAGCTGGCTCTTCTGCACCTCCGACGGATCGAACCACGCCCGGTGCACGGTCGCGGCGTCGAACACCAGCTCCATGAAGGGTCGCGTGAACAGGGCCTCGACCTCGTCCAGGGTCCAGTCGTGGCGGGGGGTGGCGAGGTCAGCGGTCATGGGCGACTGCTTAGCGTCGCCGCCGCCGCCCGCCAAGCCGCCAGCTACTCCTCGTCGCGATAGACCCGGCCGTCACGCATCACGAAGTCCATCGACGTCAGAACCGACACATCCGTCAGCGGGTCACCGTCGACCGCGATGATGTCCGCCCGCTTGCCGGGCTCCAGGGTGCCGATCTCGTTCGACAGCCCCAGCAGGTCCGCAGCGTTGACCGTTGCCGCCACAATAGCCGTCATCGGCGTCATGCCATGCTGGACCATCAGGGCGAACTCATCGGCATTGCGGCCGTGCTTCGAGACGCCCGCGTCGGTGCCGAAGGCGATACGAACGCCCGCCGGCACGGCCCGCCGCAGCGACTGGCCGGTGATCGAGATGCGCCACTGGATCTTGGGCAGGACCTCGGGCGAATAGGCATTGGGATCAGCGGCCAGCCGCTCGAGATAGCCATTCACCGTCGACAGGGTCGGCACATAATAGGCACCCGACTGGCGGAACAGGCGGAGGGTCTCGTCGTCGAAAATGGTGCCGTGCTCGATCGAATCCGCACCCAGACGCAGCGCCATATTGACCCCGTCCGCCCCATGGGCGTGGACCGCGACCTTGAGGCCGTACAGGTGCGCCGTCTCGATCAGGGCCCGCGCCTCGTCCTCGAACATCTGGGCGCCCAGACCGGCGCCGATGCGGCTGTTGACCCCGCCCGTGGTGGCGATCTTGATCACCCGGGCACCGCGCCCGACCTGGATGCGCACCGCCTCGCGGCAGCTCTCGACGCCGTTGCAGACATTGTCGTGCGGCACGACCTCGCGCAGGTCGTCGTTGAACCCCAGCCGCCCGTCCATATGACCGGAGGTAGTCGAGATGCTGTTGCCGGCATCGATGATTCGCGGTCCCGGCAGACGGTGGGCAGCGGTCGAATCCGCCAGCGCCAGGGTCACCCCGCCGTCATCGCCAAGATTCCGCACCGTGGTAAAGCCGGCCATCAGCGTCTTCTCGGCATTCTCCGCCGCGCGATAGGCATGGGTCGGCAGGTTTTCGGTGATGCCGGACAGGAAGCCGGCCTGACCGCCGAGGTCCGAGACCAGATGCACATGGCTGTCGATCAGGCCGGGCAGGACGAAGCGGTCGCGCTGGTCGATCACGGTCGCGCCGGGGAAGGCGGCGGCGTCCACGAAGCCGTCGCGGATCTCCAGGATACGGCCGTCACGCACGACCACGGTCGAGGGCCCGCGCGGTGCCTGGCCCGGCCGGTCCAGCAGCCGTCCGGCCTGGATCAGGGTCACGGGGCCCGCCTCCGCGGCCGCCGGTGCCTGCGCCGGCGCCTGCGCCTGCGCCATCACCGGTGTCGCCAGCGCCAGAACCGCCGCAACACCCACGCTCACCAACAGTCTGTGCATGATCACCCTCCCGAACAGGTCGCCATGTTGAGCGCACCTCTGCGCCGTGCGCCAGTGCCGCCGTCACGCCAATCACATAAAGATATCCTTATGTGTTTCTTGCCCCCGAGCCGGGTCCGGTCTATAGGCCGCGCGAACACCCTCCCGGAAAGCCCCGTCCCATGACCGACTACATCGTCCGCGACATCTCGCTTGCCCCGTTCGGCAACAAGGAAATCGCCATCGCCGAAACCGAAATGCCGGGCCTGATGGCGCTGCGCGAAGAGTTCGGCGCGCAACAGATCCTCAAGGGTGCCCGCATCGCCGGCAGCCTGCACATGACGATCCAGACCGCCGTGCTGATCCAGACGCTGGAAGCCCTCGGCGCCGAGGTCCGCTGGGCTTCCTGCAACATCTTCTCGACCCAGGACCACGCCGCGGCCGCCATCGCCGCCAACGGCACCCCGGTGTTCGCCACCAAGGGCGAGACCCTGGAAGAGTACTGGGACTATGCCCACAAGATCTTCGAATGGGCTGACGGCGGCTATCCCAACCTGATCCTCGACGACGGCGGCGACGCGACCCTGCTGTGCGTGCTCGGCCCCAAGGCCGAGAAGGACCTCTCCCTGCTGTCCAACCCGCAGAACGAGGAAGAGGAAGCCCTCTACAAGGTGATGAAGCGCTACATCGCCGAGAAGCCCGGCTTCTACTCCGCCATCCGCGACGCCATCGGCGGCGTGTCGGAAGAAACCACCACCGGCGTCCACCGCCTGTATGAAATGGCGAAGAAGGGCGACCTGCCGTTCCCTGCCATCAACGTCAACGACAGCGTCACCAAATCCAAGTTCGACAATCTGTATGGCTGCCGTGAATCGCTGGTCGACGCGATCCGTCGCGGCACCGACGTCATGCTGTCGGGCAAGGTTGCCGTGGTCTGCGGCTACGGCGACGTGGGCAAGGGCTCGGCCGCCTCGCTGCGCCAGGGCGGTGCCCGGGTGAAGGTCACCGAGGTCGATCCGATCTGCGCCCTGCAGGCCGCCATGGAAGGCTATGAGGTCGTCACGGTCGAGGACGTGGCCCATGAGGCCGACATCTTCGTCACCGCCACCGGCAACAAGGACGTCCTGACCGTCGACCACATGCGCGCGATGAAGAACAACGCCATCGTCTGCAACATCGGTCACTTCGACAGCGAGATTCAGGTCGCGGGCCTGAAGAATTTCAAGTGGGACGAGATCAAGCCCCAGGTCCACCACGTCGAATTCCCGGACGGCAAGAAGATCATCCTGCTGTCGGAAGGCCGTCTGGTGAACCTGGGCAATGCCACGGGCCACCCGTCGTTCGTGATGTCGGCGTCCTTCACCAACCAGACGCTGGCCCAGATCGAACTCTGGACCAACATCAAGGCCTACGAGAACCAGGTCTACACGCTTCCCAAACACCTCGACGAGAAGGTCGCCATGCTCCACCTGGCCAAGCTGGGTGCCAAGCTGACCGTTCTCAACAAGGAGCAGGCCGACTACATCGGCGTGTCCAGCGAAGGCCCGTTCAAGCCGGACCACTACCGCTACTAGGCGGAGGCCTGATAGCCTCTCCCGGCAGGGTACCAGGAGAGAGAATGATCCGGATCTGGGAGCGTCGGCTGCCGGTCGTCGCCGCGCTTGTCGCCGGACTGGCGGCGGCGGGGCCGACCGCTGCCGGCGTGGTCCAGCGAAACACCGGCCTGTGGCCCGACGGCCAGGTTCGCTTCAGCTTTGGTCCCGGCGTGACCGCCGCGGACCGGGCTGCGGTCAGACTGGCCATGCAGTCCTGGACCACGGCCGGTGCCCCCGTCCGTTTTGTGGCCGCGACCTCCGGCCCACGGCTGATCATTCTGCGCCACCAGTCCGATGACGGTGCCAACCGCTGCCGCGCGACAGTCGGGCGAGGGACCGTCGACCGGCCTCCGCCGCGCGGTGCCTTCGAGCGGCCGACGGGGACCGGCGCGCCCCCGACGGCCCGGAGTTTTCTCATCCTGAGCGGGCCCTGCCGTCACCGGGTTCTGGTCCACGAGATCGGCCATGTCCTGGGGCTGGACCATGAGCATGAGCGCAGCGACCGGTCGGAATGGCTCAACGTCCGCCGCCTGCCCGCACCGGCCGGGACGGGCCCCCTTGCCCTCGCTGAACGCGAAACGCTCTGGCAGCGGAACTATGCCGTCCGTCTCGACATCCCCGCCCCTGACCGCCGCGCCGCCGCGGACGGAGTCGGGTCGACGCCCCGGCTCCTTTTCACCCGCCAGTATGACCCCTGTTCGGTGATGCACTATCTCGAGGACCCGACGCATCGCCGGCGAGGGGTGTCCCTCGCCTTCACCCCGGCGGCGCGGGCCGAGGCCCGGCGGCGGGATTGCGCCCTGGGGGGCTCTGGTGGCCGGATATCCGCGCTCGACGTCGCCGTTCTCACCCGGGCCTACGCCCGCCGCCTCTGACCGGGACGTTCGCCCGGGCCAGGCGGCCGGTTGACAACCCCCTCGCATAACGCGTTATATACTATGGTATGTAATGCGGTGAACCACCATGGATGTGCTCAGGGCGCGACCTCACCTGTTTCTGGGCAGCCGCCTCAAGCGCCTGGGCGAGCGGATGCAGGCGGACGTTCTGGTCCTGATCGAGCGCGCCGGCCTGCCTGTACAGCCCGCCCAGTATCCGATTCTCGCCGCGCTGGATTCCTATGGACCGCTCTCTGTGGGCGGACTGGTCGAGGCCACCGGCGTAAGCCAGCCCGGTGTCACCCGCGCGGTCACCCGGCTGGTCGAGGCCGGCCTGATCGAGAACGGTCCCGCCGCGCCCGACCGGCGGCGCCGGACCCTTCAGCTTTCCGCGACGGGCATCGGCGTCGTCGAGCGCTCACGCGTCGAAGTCTGGCCGGCCGTCGAGGCGAGCGTCAGAGACCTGTGCGACGCCCTGGACGGCCCGCTTCTGGCCCAGCTGGACGCCATTGAGCGCTCACTCGATGACCAGCCGCTGCACCGGCGCGCCACGGCACGCCCACCGGGTCCGGCCGTCGAGATACTGCCCTTCACACCGGACCGGGCCAGGGCTTTCCATGACATCAACGTCCAGTGGATCGAAGCGATGTTTGCGCTCGAGTCGACGGACCGGGAGGTGCTGGAGAACCCCGAAGACCGCATCATGGCGCGGGGAGGCGACATCCTTTTCGCCAGCGTCCCGGAACTCGGCATTGTGGGGACCTGTGCGTTGCAGAAGACCGGCGACCATCAGTTCGAACTGACCAAGATGGGCGTCCTGGAGACCGCGCGCGGGCTCAAGGTGGGTGAGGCCTTGCTGGCGGCGGTGCTGGAGCGGGCGCGGGAACTGGACGCGCAGTTTCTGTATCTGCTGACAAATCACCGGTGCGCCGCCGCGATCCATCTCTATGAAAAGCTGGGCTTCCGGCACGACGGAGATGTCATGGAACGGTTCGGGGCGCGCTATGACCGCTGTGATGTCGCCATGCGTCACCGTGATTTCTGATCGGCCACGGCGACCGGGTTCGGGGCGCGGAAGTCGAACGCCCGGTTCGGCTCAGGCCGCCCACCGGGGCGCGGCATTGTCTCCCCGCCGAGCCGCGAGGCCGGTCTCGAAATCCATGAAGATGTCGATCAGCTCCTCGACCCCGACCGCGGAGGCACCGGGGCTGAAGCGGAACCGCCAGAAGCTGACGATGTGCTGGATGGCACCAAGCTGGTCACCCAGTTTCGAGAACAGCCGCGGCGATTCCAGAAGGAACTCCCGGAAGGCCCCCGGGCGGTTTTCGTCCGTCAGCCCGGCGAAAGCGTCGTCATAGACCGCGAGGGTGCGTTCCGCCTCCCGGCAGGTCCCGATGATCCGGTCCTGAAGCACAGTCCTGCCCCGGTCCAGCCAGGTCCGGGCCTCCTGGTCCATCTTCCCGATCGGCTTTACGGTCCGCACGGCATCGGCGATCGCGACGGCTTCAGCCCTGAGGCTGGTGAGGATCCATTTGTAGTAGAGGAAGCCCTTCCAGCAGAAGACGCCGTCCTCATAGTCCTCCAGTTCGAGCCGAAGCGTCTTGCGCAACGCCCCCATATGGTCGGTCGGGCGATTGGACATGATCTTGGCCGCAAGACGCCGCGTCGACCCCACTGCCTCAAGGTCGGGGCCAAGGGACAGGGTGACCAGTGGACGGATCTCTTCCTCCACGAAGCTCGACATTCGCTGGTGGTCGGAGTCGCTGATCGAGAAATAGCAGAACGCGGGGTCTCGCCCGACGCGTCTCAGCTGTTCGCGCAACAGGAAGGGGTCCAGGGACGGCAGCCGGTCCAGCAGGGCGAGTGTCTGCATATCCGGATGACTGGCGGCGATCCCGAAGGCCTCCCGCATCACCCGCTCAAAATCCCGCTGCCCGACGAAAACATAACGCCCCCCCGACTTGAGGTCGGTGGGATCGAGGGGAATGACCACCTTGGTCGCAACATGCCGCCGCAGGTAGAAGCAATCTGCCTCATCCCGCCGGAGCCGATGCTTGATGATCAGCGAGCGGTTCAGCGCCAGGGTCTGGAATACGGGCCGCTCCGCCCATTCCACCTCATGGCCGTGGTCGAGCCCGATCTTCAGCAGATTCAGGACGCGCGCCGTCGAGGCGGAGCGCCGAAGATGGGCCAGATTGCGGATCGTGCGGTCGGTCATGAGCGCCCTTGAGAAGCGGGTATCTGCTCACGAAAGAATGACTATCGACCTAGCCGACAGGATGACCGCCCGCTTAACCATAAGGCCGGACGCCATGCGGCACCGATGCACTGGCCTCGCCCCGCGACCCGGCCTAGATAGTCATTATGGGCAACCTGATCGACATACTCATCCTCGTCGCCATCCTCGCCGTGGCCGTCACCCTGGGGTTCGGCCTGTGGTCCCTTCACAAGGGCGGAGACGCGGATCGTTCGCGCTCCAACAAGCTGATGCGGCTTCGGGTCGGGCTGCAGGCTGTTGCGGTCGTCCTGCTCTGCTTCGGCATGTGGTGGAAATCCACCCAGGGGTCCTGATCCCGTGGTGGTGCTGAACCGCATCTATACGAAGACCGGCGACGAGGGGCAGACCCGGCTCGCATCGGGTGCGACGGTCTCGAAAAGCAATCCCCGCGTCGAGGCCTATGGCGCGGTCGACGAGCTGAACAGCGTCCTCGGCGTCGCCCGCCTCCATTCCGGCCAGAACGACCGAATCGACGCCATGCTGGGCCGGATCCAGAACGAGCTGTTCGACCTCGGCGCAGACCTTGCCACCCCGCTGGACCCGGCCCCGAAATGGGAGGCCCTGCGCATCATCGACAGCCAGGTCGACCGGCTGGAGGCCGAGATCGACTGGATGAACGAGAGCCTCAAGGCACTGGACAGCTTCATCCTGCCGGGCGGTTCCGCCCTGTCGGCCCATCTGCATCTGGCACGCACCGTCGCCCGCCGCGCCGAGCGCGAGGCCGTGCGACTGGTCGAAACGGGCGAAGCCGTCACACCGGCGGCGATCCGCTACCTCAACCGGCTGTCGGACCACCTGTTCGTCGCCGCCCGCCGCGCCAACGCCAACGGGGCGGACGACGTGAAGTGGAAGCCCGGCGCGACGCGCTAGGTCGACCCGAAGCCCCCTTGCTTCCTGCAGCGTTGGTTCTTCACAGCGGGCACGACGGGTCTTGTGCGACGGACGCAGCCGGGGCCGCCTCATGCGGTGCAGGGCCGTTGGAGCCGGACGCTGATCAGATCAAATGCGGCGAAGCCGCGATCTCATGACCTGCGGAAAATGACACCGGCCGGCCCGCACCTCCGGTCCCGTCGTGTCCTTTGTGAATTCGTTGTGGCCGTTGTGATGAGCCCTCCCGCCGCCGCACGCCGGCGACCGGGGCCCCGGCCTATTGCGCCGCCAGCGCCTCGCGCTGGCGTTCGGTGTCGGCGTCGCGGGCGCGCTGCCGGGCCGCGAGCGAATCCTCGATCGCCACCAGCTCCCGGTTCTTCTCGGCCGAGGCCGCGGCGCGTTCACCCGGGTTGGGACGGCCGGTGATCTCGGCGATCGAGATCGGCTGGGCACAGACCTTGGTCTCGGGGTCCCACCATTTGCCGCCCGCCTCGCAGCGGTCGCCCGGGGCCACCACCAGCCTCTCATAGGCAAACATCCCGGCCAGAAGCACGGCAAAGATCGAAAGGAACAGGATGCTGAGCCGTTTCATGGACAGGAGGCGATGCATGGAGGCGTTCCGAAGCTGTGGGAGGCGGACGTTTCTGTCCGTTGACGCGGCGTTACGTTGACAGGCGGGGTGAGGCGTACCATTCCCTCACCCAACATTCCGGCGCTTTCGTGGATAGCACAATGAAGGTTCTCGTCCCCGTCAAACGGGTGATCGACTACAACGTCAAGGCTCGCGTCAAGGCGGACCAGACCGGTGTCGATCTGGCCAACGTCAAGATGAGCATGAATCCGTTCGACGAGATCGCCGTCGAGGAGGCCGTGCGCATGAAGGAGGGCAAGGAGCACCATGCCGCCGGAACCGCCACCGAGATCGTGGTCGTCTCCATCGGCGTGACCCAGGCCCAGGAAACCATCCGCACCGCCCTGGCCATGGGCGCGGACCGCGGCCTGCTGATCCAGTCGGACGCCGACCTTGAGCCGCTGGCCGTCGCCAAACTGCTCAAGGCCGTGGTCGATGAGGAGAAGCCGGACCTGGTCCTGCTCGGCAAACAGTCGATCGATGGCGACAACAATGCGGTCGGCCAGATGCTGGCTGCCCTGCTCGACTGGCCCCAGGCCACCTTCGCCGGCAAGATCGTGATCGGCGGCGGCAAGGCGACCGTGACCCGTGAGGTCGACGGCGGCCTGCAGACCCTGGCCGCGGCCCTGCCCGCCGTGGTCTCGGTCGACCTGCGCCTCAACACCCCGCGCTACGCCTCCCTGCCCAACATCATGAAGGCCAAGAAGAAGGAGATCGCGGTCAAGGCGGTCGCCGACTACGGCGTCGACATCGCGCCGCGCCTGACGGTGAAGAAGGTCACGGCCCCGCCGACCCGCTCGGCCGGGATCAAGGTGGCGGACGCCGCCGAACTGGTTTCCAAGCTCAAGACTGCGGGGGTCCTGTAATGGCCGTTCTCGTTATCGCCGATCGCGACGGCGACACCGTCCGCGACACCACGAACAAGACCGTCACGGCCGCGCTGAAGCTGTCGGCCGACGTCGACATCCTGGTCATCGGCCAGGCATCGAAGGCCGCGGCCGATGCTGCGGCCAGGATCGCCGGCGTGCGCAAGGTCCTGCTGGCCGAGAGCGGGGCCTTGAGCCACCAGCTGGCCGAGGCGGTCACCGCCACCGTGACCGGCCTGGCCGACGGCTATGACGCCATCCTTTCGCCGGCCACCACCGACGGCAAGAATTTCATGCCAAGAATCGCGGCGAAGCTCGACGTCGCCCCGATCTCGGACATCATCGAAGTCGTGTCGAACGACACCTTTGTGCGCCCGATCTATGCCGGCAACGCCCTGGAGACGGTCCAGTCGTCCGACGGCAAGAAGGTCATCACCGTCCGCCCGACCAGTTTCGACGCCGCGGGTGAAGGCGGCTCGGCCAAGGTCGAGACCGTCGCCGGTGCCGACGCCGGCAAGGCCGCCTTCGTCAGCGAGGAAATGGTCAAGTCGGACCGTCCCGAACTGGGCGCGGCGAAGATCGTCGTCTCGGGCGGCCGGGCGATGGGTTCGGCCGAGGAATTCCAGGCCGTCATGGACCCGCTGGCTGACCGCCTCGGCGCCGCCGTCGGGGCCTCGCGCGCCGCCGTCGACGCCGGCTATGCCCCCAACGACTACCAGGTCGGCCAGACCGGCAAGGTCGTCGCCCCGGCCCTCTACATCGCCATCGGCATCTCGGGTGCCATCCAGCACCTCGCCGGTATGAAGGACTCCAAGGTCATCGTCGCCATCAACAAGGACGCTGACGCCCCGATCTTCCAGGTCGCGGACTATGGCATCGTCGGCGACTACAAGACCGTGGTGCCGGAGCTGATGAAGGCGCTGGGCTGACTCCAGCCGCCCTGATCACAACAGGGGCGCGGCGCCGCAAGGCCCGCGCCCTTTTTCGTTCCGGCCAGGCGTCACAGTGTCGGACGCGCCGGTCCGAACGGCCAGCCTCCGGAGAAGTCGATGACGGCTCCCGTCAGGAACCGCGTCTGCACCGTGGCGAGGAAGGCGATCACCTCGCCGATCTCTGCCGGATCCGCGAGCCGTCCCACCGGAACATTCTGCCGGACATAGTCCCGACCGGCCCCGGATTCGCGGAACAGCGCTTTCGGATAATAGGCCTCGCTGTAGAGGAAGTTCGGGGCCACCGCGTTGACTACAACCCCGTCCGCGGCGCAGTCGGCCGCCAACGACCGCACCATGGCGTTGGCCGCAGCACGGGCAGCGTCGGGAAAGGCCCCGCCGGACAGGGGCAGACGCGTGCGGTTGGAAGTGATCAGGACGATATTGCCGCCACCCCGGGCTCGCAAATGCGGCAGGGCGGTCTGGACGAGCCTGAACGGCCATTCGACAAGACGGGCGTAGTTCTCCTGCAGTGCCGATACCGGGGCCGCCTCCGGCTTGTGGGCCGGTGCGGGGCAGTGATCGTTGCTGACGATCACCTGCAGCTGCTGCGCACGCGCCATGGCGGAGGCGACGACCGCTTCGGGCTCGGCGGCGACGAGGGGCTCAAGATGGGTCCGGTCGGCCCGGTACCGCATCCACGTCTCCCTGTCGGCAAACCCTTCGTCGTGGGCCAGAACGTGAAATCCGGCGTCCAGCAACGCCGTAACGGCGGGCGGACCCGCATAGCCGGCGGCATGAGTCACAAGGGCGAAGGGGCGGTCATTCATGCCGGCAGGTTCGCGCCATCGTGAGCCCGAGGCAACGGTCAGGCCGCCCGGAAAGACGGCTTGACTCATTTCGACGATTAGCTAAACGTCGCATCATGAGTCAGGTTTTCAAGGCCCTCTCCGATCCCACCCGCCGGCGCGTGCTGCAGCTGCTGCAGAACGGGCCGATGAGCGCGGGTGAGCTCAGTGATCAGTTCGACGTCTCCAAACCGACCATGTCGGCGCATTTCACCGTGCTTAAGGAGGCCGATCTGGTCCACGCCGAGAAGGCCGGAAAGTCCGTCATCTATCACCTGAAGCTCTCGGTGCTTGAGGAAGCGCTGCTGGGCTTCGTCCATTCATTCGGCATGGGCGCGGAAACACCGCAGCCCGGGAAGGAAGCTGCAAAATGAAGAAGCAGTTGATCGCGGACTTCGCCTGGGGCGTCGGCATAGTCGGTCTGGCGCTCGGCGCGACCTGGGCCCGCAACCTCGGCTACATCGACGCGGACACCGTCACCCGTCTGGTCCTTGGCGCGACCGGCCTCATGGTCGCCTGGTTCGGAAACCGGATTCCCAAGACCATAGCGCCGAGCGCCCGCGCCCGTCAGGCCCAACGGGTCGCTGGCTGGTCGATGGCGCTCAGCGGGCTGGTCTATGCCGGGCTATGGGCCTTCGCCCCCATGGATGTGGCGCTGATCGGCGGCTGTGGTGCCGTCCTGTTGGGGATTGCGGTGACGATCGCCTACTGCCTGTCCCTGCGCGGTCGGGCCGCAGCGGTCTGAACAGGCTCGCTCCGTGGCCCGCATCGCCATCCGCCTGACCCCCGGTGCCGCCACTGACCGTATCGATGGCCGGGATGTGGACGCCGAAGGCCGGCCCGTCCTCAAGGTCCGCGTGCGCGCCCGGCCGGTCGAGGGCGAGGCCAATGAGGCCCTGATCAAACTGCTGGCCAAGGCGTTGGGCGTGGCGAAATCCGCCGTCGTCCTCCAGCGCGGCGGGCAGTCCCGGACCAAGATGATCGAGGTCGAGGGTCTGTCCGAAGGCGAACTGAAAGCGCGCCTTACCGATCTGTAATGTTTCCGGCTTTGACGGAACCCGTCGAACGCCTTTGTAATCGATCCCGACTTGCGCCCCATCCTTCACGCCGGGCGCTTCCGGGGAGCCTTCGATGAGACGTCAAAGCCTGCGGGGCTCCAGCCTCGCCACCCTCGCCTGTGTGTTGGCGGGTTCACTGGTCCTGTCGGCCTGCGCCACCCTCGCGGGTGACGCCGGGCCCCCTGCGGCCGATGCCTCGTCCGAGGCCGAGGCCCGCGTGCCCCTGGCCCGGGGTCTGGACGTCGCGGACGTCCCCGATCCCTTCCCCTCGACCTATCGCGGCCTGCCGCGCGAGAACATGGCCATCGTCGGCGGCACGGTCTTCAACGGCGCCGGCCAGCGCATCGAGAACGGCGTGGTCATCGTGACCGATGGCAAGGTGGCCGCAGTGGGTGGTGCCTCAACGCCGGTGCCGGCCGGCTATCGCGTCGTCGACGCCCGCGGCCGGTTCGTGACCCCGGGCATCATCGACGTGCACAGCCACCTCGGCGTCTATCCCTCACCGGGCGTCTCGGGGATGAGCGACGGCAACGAAGCCACCAACCCCAACACCGCCCAGGTCTGGGCCGAACACTCGATCTGGCCCCAGGACCCCGGCTTCAACACGGCGCGCGCCGGCGGGATCACCACCCTCCAGATCCTGCCCGGCTCCGCCAATCTGTTCGGCGGTCGCGGCGTCACCGTCCGCAATGTCCCCTCGGTGACCATGCAGGGCATGAAGATGCCCGGCGCCCCCTACGGGCTGAAAATGGCCTGCGGCGAGAACCCCAGCCGCGTCTACGGCGGCCGCAACAGCTCGCCGGCCACGGGCATGGGCAATGTCGCCGGCTATCGCGCCGCCTTCATCGCGGCCCGCGAATACAAGGCCAAATGGGACAAATGGCGCGCGGACGGCGAGGGTTCGCCTCCGACCCGCAACCTGCAGCTGGAAACCCTGGCGGGCGTCCTGGACGGCACCGTCCTGGTCCAGAACCACTGCTACCGCGCCGACGAAATGGCGGTGATGATCGATATCGCCAATGAGTTCGGCTATGAGATCACCGCCTTCCACCACGCCATCGAGGCCTACAAGATCGCGCCCCTGCTGGCCCGCGAAGGCATCTGCGCCGACATGTGGACCGGCTGGTGGGGCTTCAAGATGGAAGCCCTCGACGCGGTCGAGGCCAATGCCGCCCTGGTCGACGCTCCCGAAGGCTCCTGCGCCGTCATCCACTCCGACGACGCCGAACTGACCCAGCGCCTGAACCAGGAAGCGGCCGCCGCCCTGGCCGCCGGCCGCCGCATCGGCATGAACATCAGCGAGGAACGGGCGATCAGCTGGATCACCCTCAACCCCGCCCGCTCGCTCGGCATCGCCGACCAGACCGGCTCACTCGAGACCGGCAAACGCGCCGATGTCGTGATCTGGAGCGCCAATCCGTTCAGCGTCTATGCCCGCGCCGACCAGGTCTTCATCGACGGGGCCCTGACCTTCGACCGCACCAACCCGGCCTATCAACCGCTGTCGGACTTCGAACTGGGCCAGCCCGGCTTCGGCCTGCCCGCCGCCAACGTCCTGCAGGGAGCCCGCTGATGCGCCTCAAGAGCCTCATCCTCGGCGCCGTCTGCGCCGTCGCCCTGACCAGTCCCGTCCTCGCCCAGTCCCTGACCGCCATCACCGGCGGCCGGGTCCTGACCGGAACCTCGGTGATCGAGAACGGTACGGTGGTGATCCAGAACGGCCGGGTCGTCTCGGTCGGGACCGGTGCCGCCCCCGTGGGCGCCCGGATCATCGACGCCCGCGGCAAGGTGGTCTCGCCCGGCTTCGTCGCGGTCGACAGCGGCCTCGGCGGTTCGGAGATTTCCTCCGTCAACGGCTCGGACGACCTGTCCAACGGGGCCAATACCATCAGCGCCTCGTTCGACGTCTCCTACGGCCTCGACCCCTGGTCCTTCACCCTGCCGGTGGCCCGCCTCGGCGGCATCACCCGCGCCATCGTCGTGCCGACCCATGCCGGCGGTGGCGGTGGCAGTGGCGGTCATGCCCATGACGACTCCGATTTCGCCGGCGTCGGTCACGGCGGCCTCCAGTCGCCCGGCCTGTTCGCCGGCCAGGCGGCCATCATCCATCTGGCGGCCGGGACCGACATCCTGGTCAAGCCGCGCGTGGCCATGGTCGCCCCGTTCGGCGAGGCCGGAGCCGGCATCGCCGGCGGAGCCCGCGGGGCCCAGTTCACCCAGTTCAAGGAAACCCTGGCCGAGGTCCGCCTCTTTGCCCGCAACCGCGGGGCCTATGACCGCGCCGGCCTGCGCGACCTCAGCCTGTCGCGGGCCGATCTGGAGGCCCTGATCCCGGTCGCCAACGGCACCCTGCCGCTGATCGTCACCGTGCGCCGGGCGGCCGACATCCAGCAGGTCCTGCGCCTTGCCCGCGAGGAGGGCGTGAAGATCATCCTCGACGGGGCCGAGGAAGCCTGGCTGGTCGCCGACCAGATCGCGGCGGCCAATGTGCCGGTCCTGCTGAACCCGATCTCCAACCTGCCCTCCAGCCTCGAGACCCGGGCGGCACGGATGCAGAACGCGGCCGTTCTCGACGCGGCCGGTGTGGTCATTGCCATCAAGGGCAATGACGGCTCCCACCGGGTCCGCGAGACCCGCTACAATGCCGGCAACGCCGTCTCGCACGGCCTGTCCTATCAGTCGGCGATCGAGGCGATCACGGTCAATCCGGCGAAGATCTTCGGTATGGCGGGCCAGTTCGGAGAGCTGCGCGCCGGCGCGGCCGCCGATGTGGTGATCTGGTCCGGTGATCCGCTGGAGCCGCTCAGCAACGCCGAGACCATCTTCATCGGCGGTGCCGAACAGGCCCCGACCAGCCGCCAGTTCCTGCTGCGTGACCGCTATGCCTCGGGTGGCGAAGGGGCGCTGCCGCCGGCTTACGGCCGGTAGTGGACGAGGGATTGGGGATTAGGGATTAGGGATTGGGGAAAAGGAACCGGGAGCGAGGCCGGGGGTCAGGTATCATGCGTCAGGCGCTCAGAGTATGAGCGGTCCTGACTTCCTGATCCGTAATCCCTAATCCCCAATCCCCAATCCCTCCCTCATGACCCTCCCCCGCCTCTTCATCGACGCTGACGCCTGTCCGGTGAAGGACGAGGTCTATCGCGTGGCGGCGCGCTACGGCCTGCATGTGTTCGTGGTCTCGAACAGCTGGATCAACACGCCGCGCGAGAAATGGATCGAACAGGTCGTGGTCGACGCCGGACCTGACATTGCGGACGACTGGATCGCCGAACGGGCGGGCAGGGGCGACATCGTCATCACCGCCGACATCCCCTTGGCCGACCGCTGCCTCAAGGCCGGGGCCCAGGCGCTGAAAGCCAACGGCCAGCCGTTCACACCCGATTCCATCGGCTCGGCCCTGGCCGGGCGGATGGTCGGCGAGCACCTGCGCTCCATGGGGGTGGCCACCGCGGGCCCGCCGCCGTTCGGGCCCCGGGACCGCTCCGCCTTCCTGCAGGCGCTGGATCAGGCCGTGGTCCGGGCCAAACGGGTGGTCCGATGACCGTCATCCCCGAAAGCGAGCTGGAGTTCCGCTTCTTTCGTGCCGGCGGGCCCGGCGGCCAGAACGTCAACAAGGTCTCGACCGCAGTGCAGATGCGGTTCGACGCCCGCAACTCGCCGTCGCTGACCGAACCCGTGCGGGCGCGGCTGATGAAGCTGGCGGGCAGCCGGCTGACGCTGGACGGGGTGATCCTGATCACCGCCGTCCGCTATCGCACCCAGGAGCGCAACCGGGCTGACGCCATCGAGCGGCTGCAGGAGCTGGTCGACAAGGCCTCGATCGCCCCGGTGTATCGTGTGCCGACCAGACCGACCCGCGCCTCGAAGGAACGGCGGCTGGAGGGCAAGGCCAAACGCGCGACGATCAAGAGCGGCCGCGGGCGCCCCGGCAGCGACGACTGACGACGCTATTCCGCCGGACGGAACAGCAGGGCGGCGACCTTGTCGTCCGCGGTGAAGCCGATCACCCACTGGGTCGCCGCCGTGGTGAAGGTTACGGCGAACAGGTCCGCGCCATTCTGGTTGGCGACGAAGTCGACGGCCAGGACCGGACCGAAGCCGGCGATCAGCGGCTGGATGGCCGCTTCCTGCTCACGCACCCTTGCGGCCAGATCGTCGGTCATCAGCCCGTAGTTGATGGTCCCCGCCTGGGCACCGGCGATGATCTCGCGCAGCACCGCTTCCGAGCGGGGGTTGGCGGGGGTGACGGCGGCCGGGATCGCGGGGGCCGCAGGCGCGGCGGTGCGGCGGGCAGGGGCATCGAAACTGTTGGGCATCGAGGCGGCGGCGACCTGGGCCTGGGCCCCGGCAGGCAGCAGCAGCAGGGCGGCGGCGATCAACAGCGGCTTCATGGGGTCGTCTCCTGTTCGGAGATCAGACGATGGCGGGCCAAAGCGACAGAACAAGGGCAGCCGCCGCCGCGGACAGCGCCAGGGTCACACAGACCACCACCCAGGCCGGGGTATGGGCCTCACGGATCACCACCGTCTGCGTCTGCGGCGGGTTCATGGCCAGCCGCGACAGCGCCTTCAGGGTGGCCCGGATTTCCTCGATGGCGTCACGGACCTGGGCCTGCGGCCCCAGTTCCCGGCGGATCCAGCGCTCCACAACCGGGGCAGCCGCAGCCCAGAGATCGTGGTCCGGATTCAGCCGGCGGGCCACGCCCTCGACCGAGACCATGGTCTTCTGCAGCAGGATCAGCTCGGGCCGCAGATGCATGTCGAACAGGTCGGTGATCTCGAACAACTGTCCGAGCAGCCGGCCCATCGAGACCTTGGACGCCGCCTTGCCGATCACCGGCTCGCCGACGGCGCGCAGGGCCTGGGCGAAGGCCTCGACGGAATGTTCGGGCGGCACATAGCCGGCCTCGAAATGCACCCGGCTGATGCGGTCATAGTCGCGGCTCAGGAAGCCCCAGAGGATCTCTGCCAGATAGCGCCGCTCGGCCGGCCCGATCCGCCCCACGATGCCGAAATCGATCGCCGTCAGCTCGGCCGGCGCATGGCAGAACAGATTGCCCTCATGCAGGTCGGCGTGAAAGGTCCCGTGATCCAGCGCCTGGGTCAGGAAGGCGCGCACGACATTGTCGGCCAGGGCATTCTTGTCCAGCCCCGGCTGGTCGGCGGCGGCCGGATCGGTCATGGCCAGGCCCGGGGCCCATTCCAGGGTCAGCACCCGCTTGCCGACCCCGTCCCAGATCACCGCCGGGGCCGTCATATGGCCGCCGACGCCGGACTCCTTGTCCATGATGTCCTTGAGCTCGGACGCGGCCGCGGCCTCCAGCCGCATGTCCAGCTCCAGCTGCATCGACCGGGCGATGGTCTCGACGAAGGCGAGCGGCTCCAGCCGCCGCGCCAAGGGTACGAACCGGACCGCCAGCCGCGCCGCCAGCCGCATCGAGTCCAGCCCCTGGGCCACCCGCCGTTCGACGCCGGGACGCAGGACCTTGACCGCCACCTTGCGGCCGTCGGCCAGCCAGGCCGGATGGGCCTGGGCCAGGGAGGCGGCGGCGACCGGCGGGCCGAAATCGGTGAACAGACTCTCGACCGGCACGCCCAGCGACCGTTCGATCTCGCGCCGGGCCTCCTCGACGGAGAAGGGTGCCAGGGCGTCCTTCAGACGGCCCAGATCCCGCGCGAATTCGATGCCGAAGATGTCCGCACGGGTTGCCAGGACCTGGCCCAGCTTGATCGCCACCGGGCCCAGATGTTCGAACGCCTTGCCCAGTCTCTGGCCCGGACGGCCCTCGCGGGCGGTCTTGCCGGCGAAGGCATGCAGCAGATGCGCCAGCCAGCGGATCCAGACGGGCAGCAGCGGCGTGATCTCGCGCGGGGCCAGGGCATCATGGCGCACCAGCACCCAGCACCAGCCGAGCAGGCGCAGGGTCGCCTCCACCGGATGCTGGACCGGCTCGGCGACCGGCGGCGGCGGCGCTGTCCTGTAGTCGGCGGAACGGGTCAGATCGCCCACCCGTGGTGGATGGCGGCGACCCCGCCCGACAGATTGGTCACGGTCACGCGGCTGAATCCCGCGTCCTCGATCATGCCCTTGAAGGTGGACTGGTCCGGGAACCGTCGGATGCTCTCGACCAGATACTGGTAGCTGTCGCGGTCGCCCGCGACCCAGCCGCCGATGCGCGGGATGGCGTGGAAGGACCAGGCGTCATAGGCCTTGCGCACCGCAGCAGCCGTCGGCCGCGAAAACTCCAGGCACAGGAACCGCCCGCCCGGCTTCAGCACCCGCCGCGCCTCGCGCAGCGCCTGCGGAATATCGGCGACATTGCGGATGCCGAAACTGATCGAATAGGCGTCGACCGAGGCGTCCGGCAGGGGCAGGGCCATGGCGTCGCCGACCGACCACTGCATCTCCGGCTCGCCGCCCTTCTGGACACCCGCCATGATCATCTCGGCATTGTAGTCCAGCACGATGACCGAGGCGTCGTCTCCGCCGCGCCGCTCCTGCGCCGCCCGCGCCATCTTTGAATAGCGCCGCGCCATGTCGCCGGTACCCCCGGCCACGTCGAGGATGGTCTCGCCCGGGCGGGGGTTCAGCTTCGCCGCCGCCGCATCCTTCCAGAGCCGGTGCACACCCCCGCTCATCAGGTCGTTCATCAGGTCGTAGCTGGAGGCGACACTGTCGAACACGCCGCGCACCAGCTGCACCTTCTCCTTCGCGTCGACATCGCGAAAGCCGAAGGAGGAGGTCTTGCCGGTCGAGGCGGAGGCGTCGGTCATGGGCGCGGTCTAGCGCGTCGCCGGGCCGCCGTCACCGGGCTGAGTGGTCGCGGTTGTCGGTGCCCCGCCATCGGCGCTTGTGGAGCCGGGTCCGGCGCGATACGGCGAGGGGAACAGGAGGACGCCATGGCCGACCGGATTGACGTTGCGGAAGCTCTGAAAGCCCTGCCGCTGTGGGTCGCCCATGACGGGGATCGCCCGGCGATCACCCGGCGTCTGACCTTTGCCGATTTCAACGCCGCCTTCGGATTCATGACCCGTGTCGCCCTGCTGGCCGACAAGGTCGACCACCATCCGGAATGGTCGAATGTCTACAACCGGGTCGAGGTCCTTCTGACCACCCACGACGCCGGCGGCGTGACGAACAGGGATGTCGACATGGCCCGGTTCATTGACCAGGCCTCGGCCGAAGCAGGAGCGAAATGATGACGGTCAAGGCAGGACGGGTCGCGGGCAAACAGGCCCTGATCACCGGCGCAGCGGGTGGACTGGGCGAGGCCATGGCCTGGATGCTGGCCCGGGAGGGGGCGAAGGTCGCCGTCACCGACGTCAATCTGGAGGGTGCCCGGGCCCTGGCCGGGGCGATCAATGCCGAGGTCCCGGGCGCGGCCTTCGCCTTCGCCCACGACGTCACCAGTGAGGCGGAATGGGTCTCGGTCATCGACCAGGCCGTGGCGGCCATGGGCGGCCTGTCGATCCTGGTCAACAATGCCGGCATCGGCGGCGAGATGAATTTCGTCGAGACCGACACGCTCGAGAACTGGCGCCGCGTCCAGGCAGTCAATATCGAGTCCATCATGCTGGGCTGCAAACACGCCATGCCCCACCTGCGGGCCTCGGCCGCCAAGGGACCGGGAGGGGCCTCGATCATCAACATCAGTTCGGTGGCCGGCCTCGCCGCCGCTCCGGGCATGGGGGCCTATAACGCCACCAAGGCGGCCGTCTGGATGTACACCAAGACCATCGCCCTTGAGGCCGCCAAGGGCGGCTGGAACGTGCGCTGCAACTCGGTCCATCCGGTCTTCATCAAGACCCCGATCCTCGACCCCTTCATCGCCATGTCCGGTGGTGACGAGGCCAAGGCCCACGAACGCCTGAGCCGCGGCATCCCGATGAAGCGGATCGGCGAACCCGACGACGTGGCGTATTGCGTCCTCTATCTGGCCGCCGACGAGTCGAAATTTGTCACCGGCACCGAGTTCAAGATCGACGGCGGCATGCTGGCGCAGTGAAGGCAGGGATTAGGGATTAGGGATTAGGGATTAGGGCTACCGCCCTTGGTCGAGCCGATGCTTCCCTAATCCCTAATCCCTGATCCCTAATCCCTAATCGATCAGATCCACCGGCAGGATCTGGCTCGCCAGCAGGGTCTCCATCCCCTGCCAGTGATCCGGGCCCTGGCGCTCGACCCAGGCCTGGACCACGTCGCGGCCGAGGCCGTAGTTGATGACATAGCTGCGGTTGACGTCGATGAACCGCACCCGCTGGGTCGCCCGCGCCTCGCTGAACAGGCTGTAGTGCATCACCAGCCGGATCGCCTCGGCCCGGTCGATCCGCCCGGCCAGATAGGCGTCGGCGATCGTGTATTCCGCCCGCGCCAGCTTTCGCATCAGCGCCCCGAGCCGCGCCTTGCGTTCGGTCGTGGACGGGTCGAGACCCGCCAGCGGGAACAGCACATCCCGCTCATAGGCCAGGCCCTCATCCCCCGGAAAAGCCAGGTCGATGCCGTAGTTGGCGCTGCCCTCGGCGACAAAGGACATGGGCGAGAACAGCGGATAGACGCTCATCTCGACCCAGCCGCGCTCGCGCACAAAGGTCTGTTCCAGCAGGGCGTTGTAGACGTGGTGGCCGGGATAGCCCTCGTGGCAGCCCAGATCGATGGCCCGTTCGGTATAGATCGGCAGGTCGGAATTGATCTCGATCCGGCTGGCCGCGTCCCCGAGGTAGTAGTTGTAACCGGACCAGACCTTGTCGCCGACAAAGCTGAGGGTGAACCGCTCATGGGCCGGCAGGTCGATATGGACGGCGGTGCGGCGGCGGCACTCGGCGATGGCAGCGTCCATCACCGGCTGCAACCGGTCCTTCGGAATGACGAAATCGGCCCGGAAGGCGATGACCCGGTCGGTCAGCGACCCCTCCCCCGGCAGCAGGGCGTCGATCTCCGCCAGCACCGGGTCGAAACTCTCCAGCGGCGGCAGCTCCGGCCGGATGCCGAACAGGGCCTCGGCCTCATCGGCAAAGCTCATCACCTCGCCCGAGATCATCCGCAGCCGCGCGGCCGCCGCCGAGACATGGGCGGCCAGATATTTGCGCCGCTGGACCTCCGCCGGGGTCGCCCCCGCCATGCCGCCGTTGCGCTCGAGGTCGGCCAGCCGGTCCGTCAGGGCCCCGGCGCGCTGGATCAGCTGGGCCGGGGTCTCGGTCTCCGCCCGGGCCGCCACCTGCCATTCGGCCGGGCCGTAATAGGCGTCCACATAGCCCGGCTCGAGCTCGCCGATGTCGAGGATCAGCATCACATAGGATTCGGCGATGGCGTTGAGACTGTCCGGCGCGACACTGCGAGGGCCCGCCTTCGCCTCATCCGGGGTCGTAGCCCAGGCACCCACAAGCATCAGCAGGCTGAACAGAACGGCGCGCATCGGGACCTCCCTCATCGAAGCGGCGACAGGCTAGACCGGGACGCGGCGTCCCGCACCCTGCAAATGGATCCTCCGGCCCGGACCGTGTCGCAGGACCTTGTCGCCGGACAGGGCGCATTCGGGATTGAGGGCAGCGCGCTCCTGCTGTAAGGCCCTTCGTCCGGCGTCATGGCCGACAGACGCACCCGTAGCTCAGCTGGATAGAGCGTTGCCCTCCGAAGGCAAAGGTCACACGTTCGAATCGTGTCGGGTGCGCCATCTTCCCCTGTCCTGCCGGAGCCGCGCGTGACCGACGCCCTTCCGACCGTGCCAACCGGCCAGCCCGTCGGGCGCGTCATCGCCATGCCGGCCGACACCAATCCCGAGGGCGACATCTTCGGCGGCTGGCTGCTGGCCCATATGGACCTCGCCGGCGCCACCCCCGCCTTCGAACTGGCCCGGGGCCGCTGCGTGACCATTGCGCTGGACGGCATGGTCTTCCACCAGCCGGTTTCGGTCGGCGACGAGGTGTCGATCTACGCCCGCGTGCTCAAGACCGGCCGGACCTCCATCCGGGTCCATGTCGAGGCCTGGAAACGCCCCCGCGACCACGCCCAGGCCGCCTCCGTGCGGGTCACCGAGGGCATCTTCACCTATGTGGCCATCGACGATGACCGCAAGCCGAGGCCGCTGCCGGACGCCGCCGCATAACCCACTGCGACGGTGGGAAATCTTGACCTTTGGCCTTCGCGCCCCTACCTCGCGGGCATGGCCGTCCGTCGCATCCTCACCATCGACAACGCCGCCGACCTGGCGGTGCTGAAGCAGATCTCCACCCCCGTCGAAGGGCCGGTGACCGATGAACTGCGCGCCCTGATGGATGACATGCTCGACACTATGTACGACGCCCCGGGCATCGGCCTGGCCGCCGTCCAGATCGGCGACACGCGCCGGGTCATCGTCATGGACCTCAATGATCGCGACGGCCTCGCCGACGATCAGGATCCCGCCGAACTGTCGGACGAGGAGCGGGCCAAATGGGAACTCGCGCGCCGCAATCCGCGCTACTACGTCAATCCGGAGATCGTTTCGGCCTCCGACGAACTGTTCACCTATGAAGAGGGCTGCCTGTCGGTGCCGGAGTATTTCGACCGCGTCGAACGCCCCGCCCGGGTCCGCCTGCGCTACATGAACTATGCCGGCGAGACGGTCGAGGAAGAGGCCGAGGGCCTCTATGCCGTCTGTATCCAGCACGAGATGGACCACCTCGAGGGTGTCCTGTTCATCGACCACCTGTCCCGGCTGAAGCGCGAACGCGCCGTGGCCAAGGTGAAGAAGAATGCAAGGATGGCTGCCTGATGGCCCGGTTGAAGCGCGGACGTGACCGGATCATCGACCCCCAGGGTCGCCGCCGCCTGACCCGCAATGAAAAGGTCGGCATCGGCAGTATCGCCGTCCTGCTCGGCGTGGCCGCCGTCGGCGTCATCGCCGGCGTCCTGCTCGACCGGATGATGGATTTCGACGAGGCCCTCGACACCGGCGGCGAATGGGACGAGGGCGGCGGGGTCTACACCCGCTGGGAATAGCCTCCGTCAGGCCGGGGCCGCGACCGCCCGGGTGTGCTCATTGAACCATTCCAGCGTCCGCGCCCAGGCCTGGGCCGCCGTCACCGGATTGTATCGCTCGGGCGTGGCGTCGTTGAAGAAGCCGTGCACGGAGTCGGGCCACAGATGGCCTTCGTGGCGGACGTTGTGGCGCGCCAGCTCGGCCACCTGCGCCGGATAGTCGGCGGCCAGCCGGGTATCCAGCGCTCCGTGATGGATCAGGATCGCCGCGCGGATATTCGGCACGGCATCCGGCGGCGTTGCACCGCCGTAGAAGGGCGCGGCCGCCGCCAGTTCCGGGCCCATGATGCCGGCCAGCGCATTGGCCTGCGCCCCGCCGAAACAGAAGCCGGTCGCCGCGATATTGCCGTTGCAGTCCGGACGCGCCTTCAGCCAGCGGGCGGCGGCGACCAGATCCTGGGTCATCTTCGCGCGGTCCAGCGAGGCGAAAAGCTGACCGCCCCGGTAGTCGTCCCCCGGATAGCCGCCCACCGACGTCAGGGTGTCCGGGGCGAAGGCCATGAAATTGGCCAGGGCGAAGCGGCGCGCCACATCCTCGGTATGCGGATTAAGCCCCCGGTTCTCGTGGATGACGATGACACCGGGCAGCCGGGCGGGCGTGGCGCTGCGCGAGTCCGCGCTGAAGGGGCGCACCAGATAGCCCCGGATCGAGCCGTGCCCGTCCGGCGACGGGACGGTGACATAGGAGGCCCGGATCCGTTCGTCGTCCTTCTGCACCTGCTGACCCAGGGCATAGTTCGGCATCAGGGCCTCGGCGATGGCGGTGGCCGTCAGCCCGCCCACGGCATAGCGCCCGAGCCCGCGCATGAAGGCGCGGCGCCCGATCTCGCCATGGATGAAACGCGTATAGAGGTCGATCGCCGGCGCCGGGATCTTCCTGTTGTCGTCCGTCATGGCGTGCCCCCTGTTCGACGGCCCCTCGCGACCGGGGCACGGGCAGTGTGCACCATGGTGCACCGAACGACCACTGCGGCAGGGGAGATGGGCTGGGTCGCTCGAAGTGGACCCTCGGAATGTCCGCTATGGGTGGAAAGCGGACGTTGGAGCCAAGCACCATGTCCGGGCTTCAACTCGCTCCGGATCGCGCATAGGCTGTGCTTTCATACGCACATGGTTGGGGTTGGGTCATGATAATCGCACTGTTCGCAATGGGGCTTCAGGCTGATCAGCTAGTTATTCGGACCATTGAGGCGGCCCCAGCGACCCCATGGGAGGAGGTGATTAGCGGAAGCTGCGGCGGGCACCGCTTGGAGGTCAGGAGACCGATGCGCCCGCTGTCGGAGCGGCCAGTTGTGCTGCTGAATGGAGCGCAGGTTGCAGGTGCTGAAGCTCTTGAACGGGAGTTGAGCGAGGTCGGCGCAGCGTATCGCTTTTCTATCCAGTGCGCTCCGAGCGATACGATGCTCCTGAGGTGGGTGAGCGGCCTTGTTGGCGACGACGGACGGGTCGCCTATCGGTCGGGTTCTGCAGATTTTCGGGGCGGCTTACTGACTGAAGCGCGGTCGGAAGACTCTACTGAAGAAACCTTCTGGTATCGCTGAGGCGACGTCCGCAATGGGTCGATAGCAGACATCGCCTCTCCGCCTGAAACCCGCCCCGTCCCGCCCCTCGCCTTGTCCCCGCCCCGCGCATAGGGCAAAGCGCGCGCATGCGCCTCGCCTTCATGGGTACCCCCGAATTCGCCGTGCCGTCGCTGGCCGAGCTCATCGCCTCGGGCCATGAGATCGTCGCCGTCTGGTCCCAGCCGCCGAAGCCGCGCGGGCGCGGCCAGAAGCTGACGCCCTCGCCGGTCCAGACCTTCGCCGAGACCATGGGCCTGCCGGTCTTCACCCCCGCCTCGATGAAGTCGGCCGAGGCCATCGCGACCTTCCAGGGCCTCGAGGTCGATGCCGCCTGCGTCGTCGCCTACGGCCAGATCCTCAAGGCCGAGGTGCTCGACGCCCCCCGCCTCGGCTGTTTCAACCTGCACGGCTCGCTCCTGCCCCGCTGGCGCGGCGCCGCCCCGATCCAGCGCGCCATCATGGCAGGCGACCGCCAGACCGGCGTCCAGATCATGCGCATGTCCGAGGGCCTCGACGAGGGCGCGATCCTGCTGTCGGAAATCCTCGACATCCGCCCCGACGACACCGCCGCCAGTCTGGGTGAACGCATGTCGCACATCGGTGCCGCCCTCTGGCCCCGGGCGCTGGCGGCCATCGAGCGCGGCGGCGTCGAGGGTACGGAACAGGTCGGCGAGCCGACCTATGCCCGGAAGATCACCCCCGCCGAGGCCCGCATCGACTGGTCCCGCCCGGCGGCCGAGGTCGACGCCCATATCCGCGGCCTGTCGCCCTTTCCCGGTGCCTGGTTCGAGGTTCCCGGCGAGGACGGCCCGGTGCGGATCAAGGTGCTGATGTCGCGGGTCTCGAGCGGTTCCGGCGCGGCGGGTCAGGTTCTGGACGACGCCCTGCGCATCGCCTGCGGCGACGGCGCCGTCGAACTGATCCGGGTCCAGCGGGCCGGCAAGGCGGCCCAGTCGGCCGAAGAGATGCTGCGCGGCTTCCCCCTGCCGGCCGGAACGGTTCTGGGCTGATGCCCCGATACCGTCTCACGCTGGAATACGACGGCTCGGCCTATAACGGCTTCCAGGCCCAGACCGACCAGCCGACCGTGCAGGGCTCCGTCGAGACCGCCATCACCGCCTTCTGCGGCGAGACCGTGCGCCTCGCCGCCGCCGGCCGCACCGACACGGGAGTCCACGCCACCGGTCAGGTCATCAGCCTCGATCTGGAAAAGGCCTGGCCGGCGCAGACGGTGATGAACGCCCTCAACGCCCATCTGGTCGGTGAGGCGATCTCGGTGCTGGACTGCGAGGGCGTCGAGGACGACTGGCACGCCCGCTTCTCGGCGACCGGCCGCCGCTACCTCTACCGCATCCTCAACCGCCCCGGCCCACCGGCGCTGGACGCCGGCCGGGTCTGGCACATGCGCAAATCCATGGACGCCGACGCCATGCATGCGGCGGCGCAGGCCCTCGTCGGCCTGCACGACTTCACCACCTTCCGGGATGTGAATTGCCAGTCGAAATCGCCGGAGAAGACCCTCGATGTGGCGTCTGTCCGGCGGGTCGGCGACGAGGTGCATCTGGTGTTCGAGGCCCGCAGCTTCCTGCACCGCCAGGTCCGCTCCATGACCGGCACCCTGGCCGAGGTCGGACTGGGCCGCTGGACCATCGACGACGTCGCCACCGCCCTCGCCGCCCGCGACCGCGCCGCATGCGGGCCGGTGGCACCGTCGACGGGGCTCTATCTGACCGGCGTCCGTTACTGACAGGACCCGGCCTGCCCCGCATGGCCAAGCCGGGGTCTGATCTGCTAACCGCTCCCGCATGAGCCAGCCCGCCAACACCGCCGCCCGCCGTATCGTCGACACCCTCGTCATGAACGGCATCGACCGCGTCTTCTGCGTCCCCGGCGAGAGCTATCTCGCCGTCCTCGATGCCCTCGCCGATGTGCGCGACAAAATCCAGGTCATCGCTTGCCGCCACGAGGCCGGCGCCGCCAATATGGCGGAGGCTTGGGGCAAGCTGACCGGCAAGCCCGGCGTCTGCATGGTCACGCGTGGCCCGGGCGCGACCCATGCCTCCATCGGCGTGCATACGGCGCACCAGGACTCCACCCCGATGATCCTGTTCGTCGGCCAGATCGCCCTGACCGACCGCGGCCGCGGCGCCTTCCAGGAGGTCGACTATCGCGAGGTCTTCGGCGGCCTGGCCAAATGGGCCACCGAGATCGAGAGCCCGGAACGCACCGTCGAGGTGGTCGAGCGCGCCTTTTCCACCGCGCTGCAGGGCCGGATGGGGCCCGTGGTCATCGCCCTGCCCGAGGACATCCTCCACGCCGACGGCGGCCCCGCCCCGATCCGGCCGGTGACCCCCGCCAGGGCGGCGCTGGACCCGGCGTTTGTCGAACAGGTGCGCGCGCGTCTGTCGAAGGCCGAACGTCCGCTTCTGGTGCTCGGCGGTTCCGGCTGGACCGGGGCCGCCACCACCGCCATCGGCGACTGGGCCGAGCGCATCGGCCTGCCGGTCGCCCTGTCCTTCCGCCGCAAGGACCTGATCTCAAACGACCGCCCCAACTATGCCGGCGACCTCGGCCTCGGGCCGAACCCGAAACTGGTCCAGCGGGTCAAGGATGCGGACCTGATCCTGACCATCGGCGCGCGGCTGGGCGAGAATCCGACGCTCGGCTACACCCTGCTGACCCGGGCGCGGACCGCCGAGGTCCTGATCCACATCCACCCCGGGCCCGAGGAACTGGGCCGCGTCTGGCCGACCCTGATGGGGGCCGCCGCCGACTGCTCGCTCGCCGCCCTGGCCCTGTCAGATATGGATCCGGGTCGCGACTGGAAGGCCGAGGCTGCCACCGCCCATGCCGACTACCAGGCCTTCATCCAGCCGGTCAGCGTCACCGGCAGCGTGAACATGAGCGAGGTCATCCGCCATCTGGCCGAGGTCCTGCCCGCCGACGCCATCCTGACCAACGGGGCCGGGAATTTCGCCGCCTGGCTGCACCGCTTCCACCGCCATCGCGCCCGGCACACCCAGCTGGCACCGACGTCGGGGGCCATGGGCTATGGCTATCCGGCCGCCATCGCCGCCAAGAGCGTCCATCCCGGGCGCGACGTCATCTGCATCGCCGGCGACGGCGACTACCTCATGACCGGTCAGGAGATCGCCACGGCCGTCCAGTACGGCATCAACGTCGTGGTCGTGGTCGTCGACAACGGCACCTACGGCACCATCCGCATGCATCAGGAAGGCCACTATCCGGGTGCTGAGCGGGTCATGGCCACCGACCTGGTGAACCCCGACTTCGTCAAATATGCCGAAGCCTTCGGGGCCTTCGGCATCCGCTGCGAGACCACGGCCGACTTCCCCGCCGCCCTTGCCGCAGCCCGCAGCGCCGGTCGCCCCGCCATGGTCCATCTGATCACCTCGGCCGAGGACATCGCCCCCGGCCGCACCATCACGGCCCTGCGCGGATAGCGGTCAGCCGGTGACGGCGGCGGCCCGCCCGCCTATGTTGCCGCATGACCGACGCCGCGCCCGATTCACCCGCCCCCGAGACCCCGCAGGACGGCACCCCCGTCCGGCTGTGGATGATCGACGCCTCGGCCTATATCTTCCGCGCCTACCACGCCCTGCCGCCCCTGACGCGCAAGTCCGACGGCCTGCCCGTCGGGGCCGTCCAGGGCTATTGCAACATGTTGTGGAAGCTCATCCGCGACATGAAGGGCGAGGACGGCCCGACCCATCTGGTCGCCGTCTTCGACCATTCGGAAAAGACCTTCCGCAATGAGATGTACGACCTCTACAAGGCCAACCGCTCGGCCACGCCCGAGGATCTGATCCCCCAGTTCCCCCTGGTCCGCGAGGCCACGGCCGCCTTCGGGATCCATGGCATCGAACTGGCCGGCTGGGAGGCCGACGACCTGATCGCCACCTATGCCTGCCGCGCCCGCGACGCCGGCGGCGAGGCGGTCATCGTCTCGTCCGACAAGGACCTGATGCAGCTGATCGGCCCCTCGGTCGTCATGTGGGACCCGATGAAGGAGCGCCGCCTCGCCGAAGAGGCCGTGTTCGAGAAATTCGGCGTCACCCCCGACAAGGTGGTCGAGGTCCAGGCCCTGATCGGCGACAGCACCGACAACGTCCCCGGCGCCCCCCGCATCGGCCCCAAGACCGCCGCCCAGCTGATCGAGGAATATGGCGACCTCGACACCCTTCTGGCCCGCGCCCATGAGATCAAACAGCCCAAACGCCGCGAGACCCTGATCGAATTCGCCGACCAGATCCGCCTGTCGCGCCGCCTCGTCACCCTCGACTGCGAGGCCCCGGCGCCCGAGCCCATCTCCGACTTCGCCGTGCGCGATCCCGACCCGGAGGCCCTGGCCGACTTCCTCGACCGGATGGAGTTCCGCTCCCTGCGGGCCCGGGTCGGCGACGGCAAGGCCCCGGCGACCAACAGCACCGCCTTCGTCGCCCGGCCCAAGGCCCCTTCGGCCCCTGTCGCCACCCCCCGCTACGGCCAGGTCGTCGAGGGCCCGGCCGCAGCCCAGACCGTCGACACCGAATCCTACCTTTGTATCCAGACCCTCGAAGACCTCGACGCCTTCATCGCCCGCGCCACGGCGGCGGGGGTGATCGGCTTCGACACCGAGACCGATGCCCTGTCAGCCACCCACGCCGGCCTGTGCGGCGTCTCCCTGGCCATCGGCCCCAATGACGCCTGCTACATCCCCCTGACGCATGAGCACGAGCCGGTGGCCGGCGCCGGCGGCCTCGATTTCGGCGGCGAGGCCGACGCCGGCGAGCCCCTGATCCAGATCGACAAGGCCACGGCGCTGGCCCGGCTCAAGCCCCTGCTGGAAGACCCCGCCGTCCTCAAGGTCACCCAGAACGGCAAATACGACCTCGCCGTCATGGCCCGGCGCGGCATCCGCGTGGCCCCGATCGACGACACCATGCTGCTGTCCTACGTCCTCGAGGGCGGGCTGCACGGCCACGGCATGGACGAGCTGTCCCGCCTCCACCTCGGCCACGACCCCATCCCCTTCAAGGCCGTGGCCGGCACCGGCAAGGCCCAGAAGAGCTTCAAACACGTCGCCCTGAAACCGGCCACCGCCTATGCCGCCGAGGACGCCGACGTCACCCTGCGCCTCTGGCACATCCTCAAGCCGCGCCTGGCCGGGGACCGCCTTATGACCGTCTATGAGACGCTGGAGCGCGGCATGCCCGCCGTCCTCGCCGCCATGGAACAGGCCGGCATCCGCGTCGACCCCGACCGCCTCAAGCGGCTGTCGTCGGAGTTCGGTCTGCGCATGGCCGAGCTGGAGGCCCAGGCCCATCAGATCGCCGGCCGCCCCTTCAACATCGGCAGCCCCAAGCAGATCGGCGACATCCTGTTCGGCGAGCTCAACCTGCCCGGCGGCAAGAAGACCGCATCCGGCCAGTGGGAGACCGGCGCCGCCACCCTGGAGACCCTCGCCCCCACGCACGACCTGCCGCGCGTCCTGCTGGACTGGCGCCAGCTGGCCAAGCTCAAGGGCACCTATACCGACGCCCTGATCGAGGCGCTCGACCCCGCCACCGACCGCGTCCACACCTCCTATCAGCTCGCCGCCGCCACCACCGGCCGCCTCGCCTCCTCCGACCCCAACCTCCAGAACATCCCGATCCGCACCGAGACCGGCCGCCAGATCCGCCAGGCCTTCATCGCCGCCCCCGGCCATGTCCTGATCAGCGCCGACTACAGCCAGATCGAGCTGCGCCTGCTGGCCCATATCGGCGACATCCCCGAGCTCAAGCGCGCCTTCGCCGCCGGCATCGACATCCACACCGCCACGGCCAGCGAGATGTTCGGCGTCCCCGTCGACCAGATGGACCCCGAGACCCGCCGCCGCGCCAAGGCGATCAATTTCGGCATCGTCTACGGCATCAGCGCCTTCGGCCTGGCCGCCCAGCTGAACATCGGCCAGGGCGAGGCCGGCGACTATATCAAGACCTATTTCGAACGCTTCCCCGGCATCCGCACCTATATGGACGCCACCAAAACCCAGGTGCGCGAGACCGGCATGGTCTCGACCGTCTTCGGCCGCCGCATCCACATCCCCGCCATCCACTCGAAATCCGGCGCCGAGCGCCAGTTCGGCGAACGCGCCGCCATCAACGCCCCCATCCAGGGCGCCGCCGCCGACATCATCCGCCGCGCCATGATGCGGATGCCGGGGGCGCTGACGGACGCCGGCCTGTCAACGAAGATGCTGCTCCAGGTCCACGACGAACTGGTCTTCGAGGCCCCAGTGTCGGAGGCCGAGCGCGCTATCCCGGTGATCAAGCGGATCATGGAGGGGGCGGCGGAACCGGCCGTGGCCCTGACGGTGCCGCTGGTGGTGGAGGCGAGAGCGGCGGGGAACTGGGACGAGGCGCATTGAATCGGAGAATGTGATGCGATGGCAGGTGGTTTTATCCAGCGAGGAAATATTCCCGGGCCTCGAGTTTGATTTCATGGAGCGTCCCGAGATCGGGGGCACACCCCAACCTCACCTTGAGGTCGGCGACGAAGTTTGGGTTCAACAGATCGGGTCGGGCGCACACATGGGCGGCCAAGTCACCTCAGCGACTGCTAGCGAACTGGTGATTGATTTCGGGTCCGAGCGGTGGCGGTTCACTCCACGTGAGTCCCGTGATTTCTATAGCCCCACGCAAACGACAATGCGTTTGCGGACTTGGTTTGCTCGTGAGCGAATCTAGCCAACAACCTAAGGAGCATCGCCTAGTTGTCAGGCAGCGTCGTTTTGCAACCACGGCGTTTCTGGTTAAGCTCGTCGTGAGGGGCGAACTATGACCGCAGAACCAATTACGCTTTATCTCGATCTGGAGCCGGGTACCGCGCCGGATCTAGAGACTGTCGCGAAGGCGTCAATCGCTTGGGTGCACGCCATTCGCGAGGTGGCCTTCATCGTTGAGCCCGGCGTGGATGTGCGAGTTGAGTTAAAGAGCGGCACAGACGGTAGCCTCGGACTCAACACTCTCATCAAGGCCCTGAAATCGGTAAATCGTAAGCAGTTGGCCCGCATTGCCGTCGCGATCGCGCTATGGTTTGGAGATGAAACTGCGAGTTGGCTTTATCACTCTGTTCTAGACGGTGTTGTGGATGACACCGACGAGCGAACCGCACCAGTTAGCCTCACCCAGGAAGAGATCCAGGCAATCGCTGACGCGGTAAACAAGGGTGCCGGTCGGAAGCAAGCTGAACAAGTCTTCAGGGAAATTGCCCGAGATCCAGCGATAAAAGGTGTCGGTGTCACTAGGATGCCGCGGCAAAAACCGACCGTAATTATCCCTCGATCTGAGTTCCGTGAACGAGCTGGCTATGGCGTTCCTACTCTCGAAACTGTTGAAAAGCGCGTCACGCCTGACAGAATAGAAGGAATTCTTATTAAGCCCGTTCTCAAGCGAGACAGCGCCCGTCGTTGGCGTCTGCAGACCGAGCAAGGCGAACTAGGATTTTCAATGAAGGATGACCGGTTTGTTGACGATGTTCTGTCGGGCCACAGACCGATTCAGATGCTGGATGGCATCATTTTGGATGTAGAAATCCAAGTGACGGAGGAGCTCAAATACGGAGTGTGGACCGTGACTGACCGAACCATCACCCGTGTTGTCGGTCACAGGCCACCCGACGCAAGTGGCCTACTTTCGTTCGCGGGAAAGAATGACGATCCTGACGAGGATGATGACTAGGACCAGCGCCGCAACAATCCACGCTAGCCGCGGATCAACGGACTTCGCACCTTCTAGGAAGCCAAAAACGACCAGTATAGTGAGAGCCCAGGGCACCACTTCTCGAAGAACGCTTTTTGCTCGTAAACGTGGTCGGTCCATAGGCTGCGCGCTCAGCGTTCACGGCTGACGATGCGCTGAACTTGGCGCATGCAAAGATCACCCTCTGGATGACATGTCGTTTCGACCTCGCCGCCTCTAACGCGAAATTTTCTTATGTCGTCCACGTCGAATACGTCTTCCGGCAACGGATGCGTGGCGTGCGGGTTATGAAATAATCGCAGGCCGTCTCGTAAGCTTTCGCTGTAATCAGCTTTCAGCGCACCGATTTTGATCGGCTCAATATTGTTCCGTATCCGGATCGCCTGGAACACAAATACACCTTCACTTTCGCTCAGCGCCCTGGCTTTTCCGTATGTCGCAAGGCTGCTGAACATAACGGCGCTGACCTCCTTCAACCCGTCATTCAGAAATAGTCCTGTTGGTAGCGGTACTCGGCCGTCCTTCAGGAAATTGCCCTCCTCCCAGACGTCGTAAAGCAGCCTTTGAACGGCAACGTCCCCAAGTTGATGGGCGTCCGGTGTCCCAAAATTATGTATGGCAATGATGTACGATCTGTCCCTGACATGCGGCATCGCCGCATAGTGATCGCGATAGCGGCGGACTTTTGCGTCGAGGCTATTCGAAAGACGTGCAAGCGTTTCGAGATAGCGGCCCTCTATATCATCGGGGCGACTCAAATCTTTCATTGTCTTGAGCCACTCGGGCGTCGCGCCTTGAGCATGCGCAGCGATGGTTGCTTCCATCACAAACCCGGAATCCGGGCAGACAAAATCTGGAGCCTGAAAGCTGAAGTCGACCCGAATTTCTAAGCTTTTTAAGACGGCATGAAGATACAGCTCCCACCAAGTGGAGTTGAAGCTGCGCTGAAATTCATCGACAAACTTCCCGTCGCGATCCTCAAAACCTTCCGCCCAATCTCTTAGTACGGCCCGGATCGCGTCGTCGTCTTCAGCTATCAAGTGAACGAAATTGGGGTGCTGTGCGTCACGCGGCACTTGGGGGCTAAAGAGATCTAGGGGCACGGTGCGATTTTCTAGCGTTCAACGAGGCCGGTAGATGGCGGCCCCACCCTGCCACCGGCAACGGCGCACAGGCTACTGTTTCCATAGCCCAGCCTTCCACTGTACGGCACGCTCACCCCTCAGGGACCGGAACATTCGCCCATACTAGTGGGATCAGCCCACGCCTTCGCGATGCGTCGCTGTTCCACCCCAGCGTCCCCGGCTCGATCTCAGACAGGAGGGTGCCGATGCTGACCCGCCCCCTCACGTCATCGCCACAGCCCCGCTCGCCCCATGCGGCCGCACCCAGAAGGTGACCCGCCCCGGGCAGCCCATCCGCCGGCAAGTCGTGGCGCGGCCCCACAGGACGAAGCCCGGGCCGCGTTCGCGGGCGATGCGTTTCAGGTCGGCGCGGATGCGCAGCTCGCACAGGTCGCACTCGGTATAGACCAGCCAGCGGTTGGCCAGGATGGCGCCGACCGTGGGGCCCGCCTGTCGCCAGTCGTCCGCCGTGTAGCGGTCGAAATTACGTCTGGTCATGCTTGAAGGGCGCTAACGCTCAGCGCGAGGCCTCGCTGCCTGAGCGCCACCCCACCGCCCGCAGCTCCATCCGTGCCGCCTGTTGCAGCAGGACGCCGGGGCAGGCGCGTTCGATCTCGGACAGCAGGGTGTGGATGCCGGCGCGGCCGTCGGCGCTGGTCAGGTCGAGGCCCTCCAGGGCCTCCAGCAGGCGGGCGGCGATGCGGTCTTCGGCACGCATGATCTGTGTCCTTCGTTTCTGAAACCGCCGACCCGGGATGATCCAGCCGAACAGAGGGGGCGGAGTCAATCGGAATGTTCGTGATTTGTTCTTTTTAACCACAGCGTCGGTGGTGGGGCCCCTCCACCATGCTTCGCATGGTCCCCCTCCCCCGTTGGGGGAGGAGACGCGGCGCTCTCCCTCCTGCTTTCGTCATCCCGGCGAAGGCCGGGACCCAGCGGCGCCGAAGGCGATCTGTTCACGCACAGTGTCCGCGACAGGTTCGCGCTCGCGCGCGCCGCTGGGTCCCGGGGTTCGCTTCGCGCCCCCGGGATGACGAAAGCAAAACATCGCAATCTCGCCCCCGATATTCCCGCCCCTCGCGCCACCCGTGCTAAGGCCCGCGCATGACCCCCCAGACTGTGGATGTCCTGATCGTCGGCGCCGGCGCGGCCGGGATGATGTGCGCCGGTGAGGCCGGGCGGCGCGGGCGCTCGGTGCGCATCCTCGACCACGCCCGGGCGCCGGGCGAGAAGATCCGCATCTCCGGCGGCGGCCGCTGCAATTTCACCAATACCGGGACCGGGCCCGCCAATTTCCTCGGCGAGAACCCCCGCTTCGCCACCTCGGCCCTGAAGCGGTTCAGCCAGCACGACTTCGTCAAACGCGTCGACCGCGCCGGCATCGCCTGGCACGAGAAGACCCTGGGCCAGTTGTTCTGCGATGACTCGGCCAAACAGATCATCCGCATGCTGACCGACGACATGCGGGCGGCGGGCGTGGCCCTGTCGCTGGGCGTCTCGGTCGAGCGGATCGACCGGGTCGCCGACGGCTATGAGGCCGCCCTGTCAGACGGCTCGGTGGTCCGCAGCCGCTCGCTGGTGCTGGCCACCGGCGGCAAGTCGATCCCCAAGATGGGGGCCACCGGCTGGGCCTATGACGCCGCCCGCCAGTTCGGCCTGCGCGTTACCGACACCCGCCCGGCCCTGGTCCCCCTGACCTTCGAGGCCGGCCTGCTGGAGCAGACGACGCCGCTGGCCGGGGTCGCGGTCGATGCCGTGGTCAAGGGCGGCGGGACCAGCTTTGCCGAAGCCATGTTGTTCACGCATCGCGGGCTAAGCGGCCCCGCAATCCTCCAGATCAGCTCCTACTGGCGCGAGGGCGAGGCCATCACCGTCGCCATGGCCCCCGGCGAGGACCTCTACACCCGCCTCAAGGCCGCCAAGGAGGAGAACGGCAAACAGATGGTGCATACGGCGCTGGGCCATCTGATCCCCCGCCGCCTCGCCGAAAGCGTCTGCGAGCGCGAAGGCGTCAAGGGCAAGCTGGCCGAGGTCGGGGACAAGACCCTGCGCCGCCTCGACGCCGCCGTGAACGGCTGGACCGTCAAGCCGGTGGGGTCGGAGGGCTACCGCACCGCCGAGGTGACGCTGGGCGGCATCGCCACCGACCAGCTGGACCAGCAGACCATGGCCGTGACCTCCGTCCCCGGCCTCTATGTCATCGGCGAGGCCGCCGACATCACCGGCTGGCTCGGCGGCTACAATTTCCAGTGGGCCTGGTCGTCGGGCTGGGCGGCGGGGCAGGTGTGCTAGGGGAGAGGGATTAGGGACTAGGGACTAGGGACTAGGGATTAGGGATTAGGGTAGGGGAGTATTCCTGCGCTCACCGTCTGCCCCGATCCCAGCCCTTCTCTTCCCTAATCCCCAATCCCTAATCCCCAATCCCCAATCCCCAATCCCCAAGCCCTCCCCATGCCCTTCACCGCCACCGTCCTGACCATGTTCCCCGAGGCGTTTCCCGGCCCGCTCGGCGTCTCGCTGATCGGCACGGCGTGGCGCGAGCGCGGGCTCTGGAGCCTTGATACGGTTGACATTCGGGCCTTTTCCACAGATACGCGCGGCTTCCTGGACGACACCCCCGCGGGTGGCGGGCCGGGAGCCGTGCTGAAAGCGGACGTGGTGGCCAGGGCGCTCGACAGCGTATCCGGGTCAGGGCGGCCGCTTTTGTACATGAGTGCCCGGGGTCGGCCCCTGACCCAGGCGCGCGTCAAGGAATGGGCGAAGGCGGACGGGATCACCGTCCTCTGCGGCCGGTTCGAGGGGGTGGACCAGCGCGTGCTCGACGCGCGCGGGTTCGAGGAGGTCTCCGTCGGGGACGCGGTGCTCGCCGGTGGCGAGGCGGCGGCCATGGTGGTGATCGAGGCGTGCGTACGACTGATCCCCGGGGTGCTGGGCCAGGCAGACAGCCTGAGTTCGGAGAGCTTCGAGGACGGCCTTCTGGAGCATCCGCAGTACACGCGACCGCGGACGTTCGAGGGGCTGGAGATACCCGAGGTTCTGCTGTCCGGAGACCATAAAAAGGTCGCCGCATGGCGCGAGGAGCAGCGGCGAGAGACGACCCGGGAACGCCGTCCAGACCTCTGGGCAGCGCATCTGGAAAAGACAAATGCGGGACCCGAGCCCGCCAAATCACAGCTAAAGGGCGCAAAAGCCCGAGGAGAGTAGAATGAACATCCTTCAGACGATCGAAGCCGAAGAAAAAGCCCGCCTGATCGCCAAGCGCGACATCCCCGACTTCCAGCCCGGCGACACGCTGCGGGTCATGGTCAAGATCAAGGAAGGCGAGCGCGAACGCATCCAGGCGTTCGAAGGCGTCTGCATCGCCCGCGCCGGCGGCGGCGTGAACGAGAATTTCACCGTGCGGAAGATCTCCTTCGGCGAAGGCGTGGAGCGGGTCTTCCCGATCCTGTCGCCGAACATCGACTCCATCGAGGTCAAGCGTCGCGGCGTCGTCCGGCGCGCCAAGCTCTATTACCTGCGTGACCGTCGCGGCAAATCGGCCCGGATCGCCGAAAAGCAGACCATCCGCCCGGTCAAGGGTGTCGTGGTCCCGGAAACCGGCACCGCCCAGAAGGCCGACGACACCGAAGCCTGAGCCGCTTCTGTTCGCTGAGATTACAAAGGCCCCGGTCCTGCGACCGGGGCCTTTTTCACTAGAGCTTCGTCCGCAGCGACCAGAGCTCGGGGAAGCAGCGCCGCTGCAGGGTCTCGGTCAGATAGGCGACTCCCTCGGTCCCGCCCGTCCCGCGCCGCCGGCCGATGATGCGTTCGACCGTGACCACATGTTTGTGTCGCCAGGTCAGCAGGGCGTCGTCGAGGTCGACCAGCTTTTCCGCCAGCTGGTAGAGGGGCCACCAGCGGGCGGTGTCGCGGTAGACCTCAAGCCAGGCGTCCTCGACGCCCTCCGACGGCTCGTACGGCCGACTGACGTCGCGGCTCAGGGCCTCCGCCGGCACCGGCAGGCCGGCGGCGGCAAGCTGGGCCAGGGCGTCGTCATACAGGCTGGGTGCCGCCAGGGCGGCCTGCAGCGCCGCATGGGCGTCAGGACGTTCGACATGGAAGCGCAGGAAGCGGTCGTCCTTCAGCCCCAGCATGTATTCGAACCGCCGGAACTGGTCGCTCTGGAAGCCCGAGGATGAGCCCAGCACGCCACGGAAGCGCAGGTAGTCGGCCGGGGTCATGGTCGCCAGGATATCCCAGCTCATGGTCATCACCGCCTGGATCCGGCTGACCCGGGCCAGGCATTTGTAGGCCGGCACCAGATCACCGCTGCGGACCAGGGCCTGGGCCAGGGTCACCTCGTGCAGGATCTGTTTGAGCCACAGCTCCTTGGTCTGGTGGATGATGACGAACAGCATCTCATCATGCTGGTCCGACAAGGGGTGCTGGGCGGCGAGCAGATCGTCGAGTGCCAGATAGCCGGCGTAGGTGATGTCGGATGGCTTGGCGGATTCAGTCATTCCCGACCTATCGCGCGGGAGGCGCGGAGGCTCAAGGCCTGTCGGGATCAGAGGGCCGGTCGTCCCAGCCTTCGCGGCTGGACTTGAAGGCGAGCGCCATCAGGGCCCAGGTCATCCCGACCGTACCCAGCGCGCCGAGCGACAGGGCGATCAGACCATGCAGACCCAGCGGCCCGCCGCCGATCGCGGTCCAGGCAAGGCTGACGGCAAGTGTCGCGATCAGAGCGACACCGATAACCGCGAGACATCTCAGCAGCAGACGACGCGCGGTCAGCGCTGGACCCATTGGCCGTCGGCGTTGCGGTACCACTGGCCCGTGCTGATGCGGGGCAGGAGCTGCGTCTGGAACATCCGCGCCGCAGCGGTTTCGGTCGTTGCACCATCGCCGGCCGCCTGGGCGCTGCGGGCATAGGCTTCCCGACGGGCCGCGTTGGTGACCTGGACGGCCTCGGTCAGCGGAGCATCGGCCGAAGGCAGGCGGAAGCCGAGGTAGCCGTCAGCCTGCTCACCGACCGTGCCCTGCACCTTGGCGGCATCGATCATCGCCTTCTGGCTGGCGGTCTGGGCGAAGGCCGCGCCCGCGGCGACGCCGAGGGCCGCAAAGGCCGCGGCAACGACGAAGAACTTGCGGAAAGACATCTGGGTCAACTTTCGCGTCAGAACAGGTTGGGGTTTTCGACGAGGAGGTCCTGCAGCTCCTTGTCGAGGCGTACGCGAACATCGGCATCGAGTTTCGCATAGATGGTGATCGGATCGACCTGCAGCCGAACCGTGGGCGTGCAGGCGCCGAGGCCGGCGGCGGCGATGAGGCCGAGCAGGGCAAGGCGGGCATGCGTCCGGGTCTTGGGCCGAGTCATGGGCAGAGGTCTCCGGTCTTCAATCTGCTGCGATCTAACGCGCCTGAGCGTGAATGGGTTCTGAACAGCGAAAATGGCCTGATCACGGCGTGACCGTGGGCTGTCCGCCCCGGGCCCGGTTCATCTCCAGCAGGTCGCCGATCAGCTGGTTCAGGTTCAGGGTGGTGTCCAGGGTCAGGTCAATGCCGGTGTCGGACGGCAAGGGCAGAACCCGGTTCAGGAACTCACGGCTGATGAACTCGGCGAGGGGTATGCGCAGTTCCTGCCGCACCGGAGGATCGTGACGGCCGCGGATCCGGAACAGGACCCCGATGCGGCCCTCGTCGAGGCTGTTGACCTCCGCAGACAGGATGTCGAACGAGAGGTTCTCCATGGCCTGGTAGGCCAGGTCCTGGACCATATTGGGTGGCACCGCCTCTCCGCCGCCGCCGGCTTCGAGACCCGTGAGGGCTTCGCGGACGATGGACAGGCGGCCGGGCTGGACCGCAGCCAGCGAGCCGCCGGCGATGCGGACACCGTTCACCCGGTCGGCGGTAAAGGGCAGGCGACCCGAAACCACGGCATCGAGATTGACCTTGTCGCCGAAGCCGGAGCCGGCGATGACCTGACCCAGCTGCACATTCTCGAGCACAATGACGCCGGTGATCGGCTGGTTCGGGTCCAGGGGCACGGCGAAGGGCTCGACGCTTATGCGACCGCCGGCCACGGCGAGATCGCCGCCCTCAATGGTCACTGCGGCCTTGTCGAGGCCGAACGTCAGTTCGATGTCCGTCAAGGGGACCGCCGATTCCAGGACGGCGGCGGACAGCCGCTGCCCCGGCGCGGCGGTCAGGGGGGCCAGATTGATGAAATCGATGGTTCCGCGCAGGCCCTTCACCGGCCCGGCGGGGCTGGTGAAGTCGAGGCCGGGGATGGTCAGGCGGCCGGCGCTTGTCCCTTCCGCTCCAGCCCGCCAGTCGATGCGACCGTCGAAGGCCACCGGGCCCGTGGCCGGCGATCCGATGAACTCGGCCAGTGGACTGAGATCGGCAGGCTGCAGACCGCCCTCGGAAAAGGCGATTGATGGGGCCTTGATGGTCAAACCGCCCGCGCCTTCGGAGCCATCATGGGCCAGGGTCAGGCGACCCAGGATGGTCTGACCGTGGGCCAGATCGAAGCCGCCGGCCCAGTCTGAACCGGCCAGCCGAACCGATCCGGTCGCGGTCAGGGGATGGAACCGCAGGGGCGAGGTGGCGTCTGCAACCGTCACCCGGGCGATGCGAGCCTCCAGATCCAGGCCACCGGGCCCGCCGCCGGTGGTGAAGCCGCCCTCGGCAGCGCTGAAATTCAGGGCGAGGAAGGGCGCTGAGGCATCGAGGCTCCGGAAGGTGCCCTGGGCCCGCCAGCGACCATCGGCGACGCTGACCAGTGGACGGTCGACCGGACAGATGTCGCCGGCAACATCGACCACATCGCTTTCCTCAAGCTCGAGCCGTTCGACGGTCAACGGAATGCAGCGGGCGGCGACGTAGGCCAGGCGGCTGCCGGAGGACCTCAACTCGCCGCGGGTCTGAAACGCAACTCCCCGGGCAAGGCCGAAGTCCAGGGCCGCGCGGCCATCGAGCGTGGCGGTGAAGCCCGCCGGCTCCAGCCGCCAGGCGGGAATGGCGAAGGCGGCTTCGGGCAGGCCCTGCCCCCGCGTCGCTGTCAGCGACAGGGCACCGCCGCCGGCCTGCCCCCGGGCCGCAACGAAGATCGGGCTTGCGGCGGGGTGCAGGGTAAGCACGCCGCCGTTCAGGGGACGCAGCGTCGCCGGACGGGTCAGAATCAGGCGCGTGCCCGAATGTCCTGTGGTCAGGTCGAATCCGGGCACATCGACTGAAAAGGCCGAGACAGCGCGCTTCATGCCCGCCAGTTCAGGCAGGTCATCCTCTGATGGCCGCCCGAGAAGCGGCCAGGCGGCGCGGACCGACCGGAGGGTGCCCCGGGCTGAAACACGCCAGCCATTGTCAGAGACAAGATCGAAATCGGTCGTGCCTTGCACGCCCGTCAAGGTCAGGTCGCCCCGGATCAACCGCTGAGCGGACAGGAAGATGGGTCCCTGTGCCTCCAGGGCTGATCCCTGACCGCCCACAATCAGACGGTTGGAGGTCAGGCTCAGTCCGGCTGCGTCCAGCCCGGCCCCGGCGGCACGGGCCGCCGTGACGGCAGCGGCCCCGTCCAGTCTCCAGCCCAGGCCATGGGTGTCATGCACCAGCCGGGTTCGGGCCGAGGTCAAACCAAGGCGCACACTGGTCGCCGAGGCAGACGGACCATCCACGCCGACCGCACGGATCTCGCCCGCACTGGTCCCGTCGATGCGGAAGGTCTCGATCCAGCCCCTGGCCTGGCCGTCAAACGTCAGTTGCCCGTCGACGTCGCGGGCCGACGCCTCACCGCCGGAAAGGCGGGCGGCAGACATGCGCAGTTCGAACCGCGCCCGGCCATCGCCACGCCGGCCCTCGATATCGGGATACGGAAAGTCGCCGGCCAGGATCAGTCGGGCGTCATCCCCGCGGAAGCCGGGCAGGCCCGCCCGAGCGGCTGCAGCGGCAAGACGGACAGCGACACGATCACCGGCCGTCGTCAGTTCGAGGGTGCCCTGCAGCCCCTGCGCCTCAAGATCACCGCTCCTGAACGCCGTTGCGGGCATCCGGGCGCTCAGTCGCATCAGCTTGCCGTCGTTGAGGCGGGCGTCGCCGAGGATGTCAATCGCACCATGGTCGGTGTCGATCCGGGCGCGAGCGCCCTCGACAAGGACCAGCGGGCCGCGGCTGTCGGGACCGGGCGGGCGGGCGGCAAAGCGCTCGACCAGGGGATCCAGCGAGCCGAGCGTCAGCCGGCCGTTACGAAGGCTGGCGCGCACCACCGGGCGGACCAGGCGGATACGCGTCGGCGTCAGCCCGAGCCCCGCTTTCGACCATGGCGCGCCGATAGCGTAGTCGACCTCGACCCGTTCGACGATCACATCGGGGTCCGCAGCGTCGCCGATGCGGATGCGGGCCACCAGGCCGTCCAGTTCCAGCCGCTCGACCTGCATGTCGGCCTCGACGCCCTGCTGATCCAGCCATCCGATCAGGACATGTCGCGTCGCCGCGCGCCGGTTCAGGTAGAGGAGGGCCGTCAGGACCAGCAGCACGCCGACGACCACGCCCACGATCAGCAGGGCGCGGCGACCGCGTGTGCGGACGGGGCGCACGGCAGGCGGAGCGCGATCGGTCATGGACCGGTCATATCGGCACGGAAGCATGGGAGGAAAGGCCGGTGAGCAAACGAATTCTGCCGATCAGCACCAGAATCGTGTCTGGGGACACACAGTGCAGTGGCGCATCAGCCACTTTGAGTGCCGGCCGGGTCAATTCGGGACATGCTGCCGCAGGGGCAAGTCTATTGACCGCTGAACGCGACGAATACACGGCCGTGTTCCCGCGATAACCTCATGGTTCACGCAAGCTTTACCCAGAACTACGGTTCCGGTTAATGCGCTGTAACGAACCGCCTTCCCATGATGGGGCGGACCGGCTATACGGCCTGTCTCGCGCGGGGGGCTGCTTCGGCGCGATCCTTGCTACCAGTGGCTTTGGCGCCGTCGGGCGTCGTTGTTTTTCGGGGACCGATGGCTCAGTTCGATCCACGTCGCCAGCCGATGCGCATTGCGCCACACGCCCTGACGGCGGTGGCCGCGATCTCGGTGGCGCTGCTTGCCGGTCGCGTATACCAACCCGTGAAAGCGGAAGAGGTTCCGCCGCTTACCCAGACCCAGATCGCTCAATTGGCCGACCAGGCGTTTGCCGCCGCCGGCATGCCCGCAGGGCTGACCACACCCGAAGCCATCCCGGTCCAGATCCGCCGCGGCGAGACCTTCGAGCAGGCCGTGCGCCGCACCGGCATCGCGCCGGAAGAGGCCTCGGCCGTCGCCGCGACCCTGTCGAACGCCATGGATGTCAATTCCATGCGCGCCGGTCAGCGCTTCGAGACTGCCATTTCCCAGCCGCGCGGCGGCCGGGGCGAGGCCCGGCTGATCGGCCTGACCATGCGTACGGGCCCGGCGAGCCAGTTGACCGTATCCCGCAGCTTCGACGGGGCCCTGCGTCTTCGGGCCCTCGAGGAAAAGGTCACCCATGAGACCGTGGTCCTCACCGGCAAGGTCGAGGGCTCACTGACGCGGACGGCCCGCCGGGAAGGCGCGCCTGCCGATGTGGCCCGTGCCGCCGGTCGTCTGTTCTCTCACCGGTTCGACATGGACCGCGACATCCAGGCCAATGATGAGTTCACCTATGTGTTTGGCCGCACGGTCACCGAGAACGGTCGCACCATCGGAACCGACGGGCTGCTCTATGCCGAGCTGAAGGGCGTCGCCTTCTACCGTTTCCAGCCGGCCGGAGCCCGCGAGGCCCAGTATTTTGATGCGACCGGCAAGAATACGCGTTCGGCCTTCATGCGCACGCCGCTCGAGCGCGGTTTCCGGGTCTCGTCCTCGTTCGGCTTCCGCCGTCACCCGATCGCCGGCTATCGCAAGATGCACCAGGGCGTCGACTTTGCGGCGGCCAGCGGCACCCCGGTCGTAGCGCCGGCAGACGGCGTGGTGGTCGAGGCCCGCCGCTGGGGCGGCTACGGCAACTGGTTGCGTATCCGTCACTCCAACGGCCTCGAGTCCGGCTACGGCCACCTGTCCCGCTACGCCTCGGGCATACGCGCCGGGCAGCGTGTGCGTCAGGGTCAGATCGTGGCCTATGTCGGGTCAACCGGCGCCTCGACCGGGCCGCACCTGCATTATGAAATCTGGCGCGGTGGCCAGAGGATAAATCCGGCCGGCGTTCGCACCACGGAAGGCACGATCCTGACGGGTGCCGACCTCACCGCCTTCAAGGCCGAGAAAGCCCGCATTGACCGCATCCGGGCCGCGGGCGGCGAACGCCGACCGGTCGTCCAGCGCGCTGCCGTCGAGGGCCTTCGCCCCGCCCAGGGCTAGGCTCCGGATCCAGCCACCATGGTCCGTGACGGGCCCGTCACCGGTTTCCCGCACGCGGGTTGCTGCGTTGGGTGAGGGCGGGAAACTCCAGCGCCTTCATCGTCGTGCCGCAATCCGGAACCAACCTGGGAACAGGAAGGCCGATCTTCCTCGCGTTTCCGCGGACACCAGGCCGAAGACGACATGGACCAAAGGCGAAACTTTCTGGGGGGCCTGGTCGCCGGCGCGGTGCTTTGGGGCTCGGGCGCCCGGGCACAGACCACCTTCAGCTCGCAGCGGATCACGGTCACGACGCGCGGGCGTGGCGCGGATCTGCTCTTGATCCCCGGACTGGCCTCGACGGCGGAGGTGTGGCGCGGCGTCGCGGACCGGCTGGCAGACAGGCGAAGGCTCCATCTGATCTCGATCAGAGGCTTCGGGGAGCTCGCCGCCGGGGCGAATGCCAGCGGCGCGGTCATGGCGGCGGTGGCGGCGGAGGTGCGGCGCTACATCCTGGAGCAGCGGCTGGATCGCCCGGCCCTGATCGGACATTCGATGGGGGGCCAGGTGGGACTCCGGGTCGCCGCAGATGCGGGCACCCGGGTCGGCAGGGTCATGGTCGTCGATTCCTCACCCTTTTTTCCCGCCCTGATCAGCCCGCAGGCCACGGTCGGCGACGTCGAGCCCATCGCGCAACTGGCCTATCAGGCAATCCATTTCCTGGGTGACGAGGCGCTGCGATCACGCGGCCGGGAGATGGGGTTGGAACTGGGCGGGGCAACCGACGCCCTGTTCGGAACCCTGGGCTGGCAGGGTGGTGACCGGCGCGTCCTCGCCCAGTCGCTGTACGAGGTGATGACGGTCGATCTGCGCCGCCGCCTGCCCGACATCACGGCTCCGGTCACCGTGGTCTATGGCTGGAGCGCCGACGGCACCTCCCCACGCAGCCGGACCGACCGCCTGTTTCGCAGCGCCTATTCCCGGCTCCGCTCGCCGGCGGCCTTCGTGCCGATCGAGGGTGCCGAGCATATGGTGATGATCGACCAGCCGACGCGGTTCATGGCGGCGGTGGACCGGTTCCTGAGGTAGAAACTAGTCGGCCAATTGGTCCCGAGCGACAACGTTCGCGTTGAGCGCTGATCTCGCTTCAATGATACGAAGCAGATGGCTCGCGAACATGATCACTGAGGCTGCTTCAGCTGCATCATCAAGCGGTACTTCGCGATGGGAATAGGGGTTCTTGAAAACTCCTAGTGCTCCGGCGAAGAGCGCGCCCATCGCTTCACACTCTCCTCGCTCGGCTTGGCGGTCGGTCAAAACCCCGTTGTCCGGGTGAAACGCTTGGCGGGCCACCTGAACTGCCGGCAGCCCCTGACCAATCCCGGATGTTGCCCGAAGCTTGATCTCGACAGTACGCATGGCTTGAAAAGTCGCTAAATCCCATTCTCCGCGGAGAAAGGACAGCCAAACCTGTTCTGGCAAATCCGCATGTAGGAGCTCGCGCGGAAGTAGACGAGCGGCGGCGAACCCCACGAACTCCCGTGCATCCGCAAAGGAGCTTGCTCGACGGCTAAGTCGGCGAAAGCCGTTAACGCCGTTAGCGCCCGATGATGGGATCAGAAGGCCTTGGCCTTCCAGCCATGCCCATGCTTCAGAGAAGGCCTGCTCCACCTCGAGGCGTCTGGCTTGAGGGAAAAGAGGCGCGGGGAACCCATTTATAAGGGGATCGACAGCACTATCCCTAGTCCAATGACGACCATCTGACCGTCGGAGAGCAAATAACAGCTTGGCCCCGAGTTCCTCAGGCGCAAACGCCAAGAACGCATCGACATCTGGCACAGCTTCAAACAGTTCACGCATCAGCTTCTATCTGCGTCCGGCTGATTGTCCGGATGGGCGGCAATGAAGGCAGGGTGACGCGCGGCGGCCGTATCGATAGCCAACAGGCGCGGGAAGGCCTCAAGCGAAACATTGAACCGACGCGCCGAATAGATCTGCGGGATCAGATAGCAGTCGGCGAGGGTGGGGGTGTCGCCGAAGCACCAGCCGGCCCCATGGCGGGCGACCAGGGCCTCCAGCGCCTCGAAGCCAGGCAGGATCCAGCGGGCGGCCCAGGCGTCGACGGCGGCCTGGTCGGCGCCGAACGTCTCGCGCAGCGCCTTGCCGACGCGCAGATTGTTCAGCGGATGGATATCGCAGCCGATCAAGGCGGCCATGGCGCGCACCCGGGCGCGATCGATGGCATCGGTCGGCAGCAGGGCTGGAGCAGGATGGGCGTCCTCAAGCCATTCCAGAATGGCGGGGCTCTGGGTCAGCACAACCCCGTCCACCTCGAGAGCGGGCACCATCCCTTGGGGATTGAGCGCGACGAAGGCCTCCGACTTCTGGGCCCCGGTCCGCAGATCGACCCCCTGCTGGCGATAGGCCAGACCCTTGAGGGCGAGGGCAATGCGCGTGCGGTAGGCGGCACCTGAGCGCCAGTAGCCATGCAGGATCATCGCGGAAGCACCGAGAAGCTCAGGGTCTGCAGCCCGCCAATACAGGCCTCGACCCGATCGCCGACCTGGAGCGGGCCAACACCTTCCGGCGTACCGGTGAAGATCAGGTCCCCGGGGCGGACGTCCCAGAGTTCACGCGCCTTGGCGAGAATCTCGACAGGGCTCCACACCATGTCGTCGAGCCGGCCGGACTGGCGCGTCTCGCCGTTGACAGACAGGATGATGGGGGCTGCGGGGTCCGGCAGGGCCCCCAGGGTCAGGGCCGCGCAGGGAGCGGACTGGTCGAACCCCTTGGCTGCGTCCCAGGGCCGCCCCTTTTCCTTGGCAACCGCCTGGAGATCCCGCCGCGTGAGGTCACAGCCGACCGCCCAGCCGGCGATGGAGCCGGCCGTCCCGACCGCGCACACCAGTTCGACTTCATGATGCAGATTGGCCGTCGCCATCGGGAAAACGGGATTGGCACCATCAACGACGACGGCGTCGGCCGGTTTGGTAAAGAAGAACGGTTCCGCGCGGGCATGGCCCATCTCACGCGCGTGGGCGGCATAGTTCTGGCCGACACACAGGATGCGGCGAACGGGAAACCGCTCACTTCGCCCGACGATGGGCAGGGAAACGGTCGGCGCAGGAGGGAAGAGCCAGTCGGTCATTTCCCCTGTCTATGCCCGGATGCGGCGCTTCGCTACCATGGTCCCATGTTGCAATGCGGGAACCGCCACCGGACAGTGGCGTTCCGGCACAGGGTTCTCTATCTAGACGTCAAGCTTGAAAAGCGGAGCGCGCACAATGGCCACGACCAAGGCAGCACGGACAGCCGTGAAGAACGACATCAACACGTTGAAGGACGACCTCAAGGTGCTCGGCGCCGAAGAGAAGGCCCGGCTGCGTGAAAAGGCGACGGCGGCTGAAGCCCGCCTGCGCGCCAAGGCCGCCGAGGCTGAAACGCGCCTGCGCGAGGAAGCCGACGTCCTGCGCGAGCGCGCGCGCGGCTATTATGACACCGCCCGGGTGCGGGGTCAGGAGTATTATGACGAGGCCAGCGAACGCTTCGATGAAGCGCAGCGGTATCTGGTCGAGCGGGTGCAGGAGCGCCCGATGCAATCGACCGCCATCGCCCTTGGCGTCGGCGTCGTGCTGGGCCTCCTGCTCGCCGGTCGTCGGCGCTGATGCTCGGCGGAGGCATGGCCAGGGGCCTCGTCAAGAAGGCTGTCGCGGCTTCTGTCGCGGCCGGAGCTGCCCTGGTCGCCGTCCTGGCGTTCGGCGCAACGATCTTCTACGCCCTGCAGCTGGTCGTCCCGCCGCTGGCCGCCGCTGCAATCACCTTCCTGCTGTTCACCGTTATCGCCCTGGCGGTCACCCTGATCTTCGTCGCCCGCAGCGAGCCGGAAGACGAGGTGGAGGATGAGGACGTCGTCTCGGGCCTCGGGCAGCGCGCCTATACGCTGTTCCGACAGCGGCCGATCCTCGGCACGGTCGCCGCCCTGGCCGGTGGCTGGATTTTTCTGCGCAATCCGGCGCTCGCCACGATGGTGGCGGCGGCATTTACCGAGAAATCCCACGGCGCTCGCCGCCGACGCTGATGCGGGTTCGCTTCCGATAGGTCCGAAAGAGGCCGCCGTCGCTCAGACGGCGGCCTTTTCCATCTGCCCGGCCGCCCTGGGATCCGGCGCAGTGGCCGTCCGGCGCGTGTCCTGCCGGCGGGGAAGTGTCCAGGTCTGGTCCGCCTCGAATCCTTGGCCGGACCACGCCATGGCCGTCACGGAGATGTGGTGCGCGTCCCAGTCAATCTGGTTGAAACTCGGCGGCGCGCCCCGCTCACGATGCGAGAGGGTGCCGCAGCCCACGGCGTATGAACAGTGGTCCCCGAGGGTGATCGGCAGGGCGAATGGAACATGGACGTGGCCTGTCGTGATCAGGTCGACGCCGGCCTCGGCGAAAATCCCCGCCGCCGCCTCGCCACGCTTGACCTCGCCGGTCATGGGCGCGCCGATCATCTCTACCAGGGGGTGGTGGCAGGCGAGAATGCGCAGGGCGCCGACCGGAGCCTGACGCAAGGCCTCGGCCGCCCTGCGGGTCTGGTCGAGGTCGATGACGCCCTTTGACCAGTTGGCCCGCGCCTGCCAACCGCGTGCGGTGACGACACCACGCACCATGACGTCAGGGCTGAGGAACTGATGATCGTGAGCCGGGTGCCCCGTCGCGCGCTCGAACGCCTTCCACGGACCGAACACCCGAGCGAACAGATTCCAGTAGGGGACGTCGTGGTTGCCGACGATGACGAACCGCGGGTCCGGCATGCTGTCGATCCAGCGGCCTGCCGCCTCGAACTCGCGAGGCAGTCCCTGCTGGGTGATATCGCCGGTAATCAGGACCAGGTCGTGGGCCGAGGCGTGCGCGTAGTCGATGGCCGCCGCGCAGGCGTGCGTATGCTCGCAACCGAAATGAATGTCTGAAAACTGAAGGATGCGTCCCACTAGACGTTTTCCGCCGGGATCGGTGGGTTGGGTGCGAGGGCCCGGAACGCCGTCCGGATGAAGCGGACCTTGGCCTCGTGCCGCAGCAGGGCCGGCTCGCCGTCGATCACGGCCGGAATACGCGACCGCGCGCGGACGGTCGCCTGCCGGATCGACTTGGTGGTCACGGCCGGATCCTGGCGCCAGTCATCGAACACAGCATGGGCGGCAAGGCGGAATGCCTGAAGCGCATCAGCAGGATTCATGGCGGCGGCCTCCAGACCGGTGTGCTCGTCCATCGCCTTTGAGATCATCGGACTGATGAGAACAAGCGCCTCCGCGCGGCGGTCGGCACGTCCGTCAAGGGAGAAGCGCAGTCGGCCGGTGAAGGCGCGCTTGAGAGCCCGACGGCCGTAGGCCCAGGCCAGGCCGATCTTGCCCTGCCGAACCGCTTCGCGCGCAGGTGCCCAAAGGGCCGGAGCTCCGAGGATGGCGGCGCAGTAGAAGGCCTGACGGAACCGGCCGTCGCTGACCTCTCCGCCGGCGACACACTGTTCGGCCCCCTCCTCAAGGGCCCGCTTCAGGGCAAGCTTCCAGTCTGCGGTGCCGTACAGCGCGCGGGGCAGCATATTCATGGTGCCGCCCGGCAAGGGCGCAATCAGCGGTCCGTCGGGTCCCGCCCGTGAAGCGATGGTCCCGGCTGTGCCGTCGCCGGCCAGGACGAACAGAACATCAGGCCGGGCGGCAAGCGCCTGTTGAACCTGGGCATCAAACTGCCCGCCCTCAAGCTCGACAACGGTGGCTTCAAGGGCATAGGCCGCCAGAATATCTGAAGCCTCTGACGCCGCATTCGGCCCGACCCCGCCAGACAGGGGATTGAGCAACATTATCACCCGCCCGAGCGCGACATGCGGGGTCAGGACATGTGAATCTGCGGTCCGGTTGTCCACCGGCGCGGCTATATCACGCGCGGGCGTTCCCGTATCGGTCATGCCGCCCGAACGTCCCGGCCGGAACCAGGTTCCGGTCGGGACGGGACAGGTCTGGCTATTGCTTCTTCATCTCGTCGGAAGCGGTCGCAGCTCCGGCCGCGGCGGCGTCACCGGCCGTTGCTGCAGCTGTTGCGGTGGCGTCAGCGGCGGCATCAGCGACCTCCGGAGCCTCACCGCGAACCGTGGAGATGCCCGTGCTGATCCAGCCATCCATCACGGCCCCGCCTTCAGCCAACGATTTTTCCTTGATGCCCAGCACGGCGGTCAGGACGCCGAACAGCGCCAGAAGGGTGACGATGATCCCCACCAGAGGACCGCCCCCGGAGCGGCGTTTGGTGCGCGCCCACACCGGGCTGTGTTCACCGCCATCCGCCATTCGAACCGGTTCAGAAAAACGCATACGATACCCCTGTCTCAACTCAGAACACCGGCACCGCATCCTCCGTGCAGGGCCAATGAAAGCCTGTTGCAGGCTTGAGAATTACAATAGCCTCGGAACCGCCACGCTTATCCAGCGTTCTCACCCACGGGGCGAACCCAAGAGATCAAGGAAACTCGCATGAACAAGGCAATAATCGCGATCGCCGGTGCCGGACTTCTGGTCAGTGCCTGCGCGACAGACGAGTATGGCAACCCCAGTGAGGCGACACGGCAAGGCGCTATCGGTGCCGGCATAGGGGCGATCGCGGGGGCCATCATTGGCAACAACGTCGGCGACGGCAACGCCGGACGCGGAGCCGCCATCGGTGCCGTGGTCGGCGGCGTTACGGGTGCCGTACGCGGCTCCCAGCAGGACCGGGCCAACCAGCAGCGCTACCGTGACAGCCAGAACCGCTATTACTACTGCTACGATGGCCGCCAGGACGAATGCTACTGGGAAAACGGCCAGCGTCGCTACTAGGCGCGCACGGGTTTGGTCAGAGTTCCGGGCGGTTCGTCAGACGGCGGACCGCCCTTTTCACAGTTTGGCGGGGCTTTGGCATGAAGTGGTTGATCGGATGTGCGGCGGTTGCGGCGGCGGCGGGACTGTCCGGTTGCGGTGTGACCCGTTTCATGGACCGCGGTCCGGTGGTGGCGGAACCGGCGCGCTGCACGGCCAAACGGTTCGAGGTTTATTTCGCGGACAGTGAGGCGCGGCTGACCGAGGCTGCGCGCCAGGCCATCGGCATGGAGGCGGCCCAACTGCAAGGCTGCGACATCCGCAAGGTGCAGGTCCTGGGCCTGGCTGACGCCCGCGGCGGGGCGACGGCGAACCAGGGCCTGTCCGAACGTCGTGCGCAGGCGGTGGCAGAGGCCCTGACGGCCGCCGGCTGGCCTGCTCCGGCGTTTGAGGTGGAGGCCGTCGGTGATGAAGGGGCCGTGACCGAAGCCGGCGTGCGCGAGCCCATGCGCCGGCGGACCGAGGTTCTGGTCGACGCCGTCCCGCGTTGAGGTTCCGCGACGCCGCGACGCTGAAGAGGGCGGTGACGGAAGGTGGTCGGGACGGCTAAGGTCGGACCGACCGTCTCTGGAGGCTGTGTGAACCCGTTCGTTCGAGTGATGATCCTGCTGGCCCTGTGCCTGTGGCCGGCGCAGGCCCTGGCCCAGACCACCGGCCAGCCGACGGCTCAGGGGCCGCAGCGCACCGAGCGCATCGAGGCCGAACTGGTCCCGATGTCGGCCTGGGCCGCGCCCGGCTCGACCGCCGTGGTGGCGGTCAAACAGACCATCCAGCCGGACTGGCACACCTATTGGCGCAACCCGGGCGACTCCGGGGGGGCCACGACCCTGACCTGGGCCCTGCCCCTGGGCGTGCGCGCGGGCGAGATCGTCTGGCCGGTGCCCGAACGGCAGCGGATCGCGGGCCTGATGAACTATGGCTATTCGGGCGTGGTCTATCTGCCGGTGCCGGTCGAGGTCCCGGCCTCGGCGCAACCAGGGACGACCCTGCCCCTGACGGTCAAGGCCCTGTTCCTCGTTTGCAGCGCCGAGATGTGCGTTCCGGACGAACTGACCCTGAGGCTCGACCTGCCGGTCCGCGAGGGTGCGGCACCGCTGAACCCGCGCCACGGAGCCGCGATCACAGCCGTGCTTGAGAATGCGCCGCGGCCGGCCGGGATCGAGGCCCGGTTGACCCTGGACAACGGCGTGATGACCCTCGGCGCGGTCGGCGGGCCGCTGGCCGGGCGCGAGCCGGGCCCCAGCTATTTCTTCCCGTTCGAGGGCGGGATCATCGACCATCCGGCCACCCAGACCGGCGAATGGGGGCCGCAGGGACTGATGTTGCGACTTCAGCCGGGCGGCGAGACCCGGGCAGACGGCCTGACGGGGCCGGTCGGGGGTGTGCTGGTGACGGCCGCCGGTGCCTGGGAGATCCGGGCAGAGCCTGGCGCCTTGCCCGCAGGAACATCCGGGTCCGGCACGCTCGCGGCCGCTGCGGACACAGCGCCCGGGGCACCGGACCCGTCGGCCGGAGCCGGTCTGGCGACCTTCGCCCGGGCCGTTCTGTTCGCCGTCCTCGGCGGACTGATCCTGAACCTGATGCCCTGCGTCTTCCCGATCCTCGCCATGAAGGCAGCCTCGCTGGCGGGCTCGGCCCATGACGCACGCCACGCCCGGCGCGACGGACTGGCTTTTCTGGCCGGAGTGCTGACCACCTTCCTGCTGCTGGCCGGAGCTCTTCTGGCCCTCAGGGCAACCGGCGAGGCCGTGGGCTGGGGCTTCCAGCTGCAGTCGCCTCCGGTGACGGCGGGACTGGCCCTGCTGATGCTGGCCGTCGCCCTGAACCTGTCCGGCGTCTTCCATGTCGGCGGGGGGCTCCAGGGAGCCGGATCGGGGCCGCTGTCGCGCCTGCCCGGCGGTCTGGGTGCCTTCTTCACCGGGGCGCTGGCGGTGGTCGTGGCCGCCCCCTGCACCGCCCCCTTCATGGCCTTCGCCCTCGGAGCGGCCCTGGTCATGCCCTGGCCGATGGCGCTGCTGGTCTTCCTCGGGCTCGGGCTCGGCCTCGCCCTGCCCTTCCTGCTGGTCAGCCTGTCGCCCGGCCTGCTGGCCAGGTTGCCGCGGCCCGGCCCGTGGATGGAGCGGCTCAAGAATTTTCTGGCCTTCCCGATGTACGGCACCGCCCTGTGGCTGGCCTGGGTGTTCAGCCGCCAGACCGGGCCCGAGGCGCTGGGCTTGCTGTTCGTGGCAGGCCTTCTGCTGGCGCTGGGCGCCTGGCTGATCGGTGTCGGCCAGACCGAGCGCGGCTTCGGGCGGCGGGGGGTGTTCCATCTGACCGCCGGCGTCGCGGCCCTGCTGCTGGCGGGTGCCGCGCTGATCGTGGCGGCGCGGGTTCCCGCCCCCGCCATTGGGCCGGCAGCGCCCGCGCATGGCGCAGGACCCGCGAGCACGCCCTGGTCGACGACGGCTGTCGAAGCGGCTCGATCTCAAGGCCGGCCGGTGCTGGTCAATTTCACCGCCGACTGGTGCGTGACCTGCAAGATCAACGAGCGGACCTCGCTCTCGTCCGCCGCTGTGAGGGCCGCGATCGAGCGTTCGAACGCGGTCTATCTGGTCGGCGACTGGACCCGGCGCGATGACGCCATCACCGCCGAATTACAGCGTCACGGGCGATCAGGGGTGCCGCTGTATCTGCTGTATTCGCCGGGTTCGGCGGAGCCGCAGGTGTTGCCGCAGCTGCTGACCGAGGGGGTGGTGGTCGAGGCGTTGAACGGCGTTCGTTGATCCCTCACCCACCGGGAGAGGGAGGCTAGACCGGCGGCTGCGGGGGTGCCGTGATGACCTCGACGTTGTCGTTGAGGAGGTAGTGCAGCTCCTCGAGGGCGAGGCGGCGTTCGGCGGGGGTGGTGGCCGTGCGGACTGCCTCGACCTTGAGCGGCATGTCCTCGGCGATGCCGCGCAGGATGCATTTCAGGTCGCCGTCCGTGCCGCGCTCCTTGAGGACCAGGTGACCCTGCATGTCGCGTTCGGCCAGCAGGGTGGTTCCGTGCCGGAGCAGTTCGAACTCGGGACTGACGCCGAAGCCCTCATTGTCGGCCGCGCCGGCGGAAAGCCAGGTGCTGACGATGCCCCGCATGGCCGTCGAGCGGCTGACGATCTCGGCGAACAGCGGCTCGCCCGCCACGGAAACCGGCGCATCGGCCGCCGGCGGCGGCAGGGCCGCGGCCAGGGCGACATTGGGGTCGGAAAGCAGCAGGGAGATGGCCAGGGTAACGCCGCAGGACATGGCTAACCTCATATAGTTGGCCGAATCGCGGATTCGGCGTTGAACCGGCTTACGCCCGACCCGTAAACGAGGGTTTACCTTTCCGAATTCCGAGTTCGCCCGATGACCGCCCGCACCCAGGCCCTCGACATGCTTCGCGCCGTCGCCCGCAAGGACGCGGACGGACGCATCCTGCACCAGTTCGCCACCGACCCCGGCCGGATCGACCGGATGGGGGTGGACGCCGCCGGCCTGTATCTGGACCTGTCGAAACAGGCCTGGAGCGCGGAGGGGTTCGAGGCCGCCCTGGACCTGGCCCGTGCCTGTGACGTCGACGGGCGGCGCAACGCCCTGTTCGGCGGCGAGGCGGTCAACAACACCGAGGGTCGGGCGGTGCTGCATCCAGCCCTGCGGGCGGCCGACGACGCCGATTTCCGGGCACTCGGGGAGCCGGTTTCCGCCGAGGTCGCTGCGGCGCGCAAGGCCATGGCCCGGTTCGCGACCGACGTCGGTTCGGGCGCCGAGGGCGGCGGCACCAACCAGCCGTTCACGGCCATCGTCCATATCGGCATCGGCGGCTCGGACCTGGGCCCACGCCTGTTGTGGGACGCCCTGCGGCCGCTGGAGCCGGTCATCGACCTGAGGTTCGTGGCCAATATCGACCCGCGCGAAATGGGCGAGGCCCTGGCCGGGCTGGACCCCGAGACAACCCTGGTGGTGGTGGTGTCCAAGACCTTCACCACCCAGGAAACCCTGGCCAATGCCGAACTGGCCAAGGCCTGGCTGGCCGAGAGCCTGTCGCCCAAGCGGATGGTCCATCACCTGATCGGGGTCACGGCAGCACCGGACAAGGCCAAGGCCTGGGGCTGTGGCCGGACCTTCGCCTTCCGCGACTGGGTCGGGGGACGGTATTCCCTCTGGTCGGCGGTCAGCCTGTCGGTGGCAGTGGCCCTGGGCTGGGATGTGTTCGAGCGGGTGCTGAACGGGGCCCGGGCCATGGACGCGCATTTCGTCGAGGCGGATCTGGAGCGGAACGCCCCGGTGCTGCTGGCCCTGGCCCAGACCTACAATGTCGAGGGTCGCGGACGCATGGCCCGGACGGTCGCCCCCTATGCCCACGGCCTGCGCCGGCTTCCCGCCTTCCTGCAGCAGCTGGAGATGGAATCGAACGGCAAGCGGGTGAAGCGCGACGGCTCTCCTGTCGACACCGCCACCAGCCCGATCGTCTTCGGTGAGCCCGGCACCAACGGCCAGCACGCCTTCTTCCAGCAGATCCATCAGGGGCCGATGGTCGTTCCGGCAGAGTTCATCGTCGTCGGCCATACCACCGACGCCGCCATGGATGCGCGTGAGGGCGATGCGCCCCTGTGGTCCAACGCCCTGGCCCAGGCCCAGGCCCTGATGGTCGGCAAGACGGAGAATGAGGCGCGGGCCGAACTGATCGCGGCGGGGGCCGATGCTGCCGAGGCCGACCGTCTGGCCCCGCACAAGACCTTCCCGGGCGACCGGCCCTCAACGACGATCCTGATGGACGCCCTGTCGCCCGAGGCGGTCGGGGCCCTGATCGCCCTTTATGAGCACAAGACCTTCGTCGAGGGCGTGATCCAGGACATCAACAGCTTCGACCAGTGGGGCGTCGAACTGGGCAAGGCGCTGGCGAAGGCGGTGCTGGCCGATGTCGCGGCGGGGGAACCGTCAGCCGGGCTGGACCCGTCGACGGCGGAACTGCTGAAGCGGCTGATGGTCTAGGGCGCAGCAGGGAGCGTCCGTTTCGACGGTCCCGGTTGCCTGACATCCATCAGGGCAAGCCAAGCCGGCCTCTGCCGAGCTATTCCGGCTCGCCCGGTTCATCGTCGTTGCTTGCCGGGCCAGGCGCGCGCGTTGCCGTGCCTTCATCCGCGTCGGCCGGCGGCTCTGCAGGGGCAGGCTCCGGGTTGTTCGCAGGTGGGTCCGTGGCCTCATCTTCCGACGCGTCGCGGAGCGAGCCGCCGGCCGGGGTCCCGCAGTTGTTGGTGGACCCTTCGCACCTCAAATTGGCCCTGCCACCATTGAGTTCGTCGGCCCTTTGTGCCCAGACCGGGCCGCCGATGGCCAGCGCCGCAACAGCGACCGTGAGGGTCAATGCAAACCTTGAGGATTTCGGCAGACGCGAGGCCATAGGACCGCTCCGTTTTGAATGCGCTGTAGACGCATGGCCCGGCGAGGGGCCGCCCGGGCAAAGGAGGCTGGATGCCGGAAAGGGGCAAGTCAAGTTGACCCGCCCGATCCTGGCCGTCAGCCGACCGGCGGAAGGGATGGAGACTACCAGCGACGCTCGTAGCGATAGTCGCGATCATCGCGGCGGTCGTCGCGACGGTCGCGGCGCCAGTCGCGGCGGTCCCGGCGGTCGTCCCGGCGGTCGTAGCGATCATAGCGGTCGTAGCGGTCGCGGCTGTTGATGCCGTGCTCGCGCTCCCAGTGGCCCTGGTTCCGGTAGCAGCGGCCGCCACGGTAGTAGCCGCAGTCGTCATCGCCCGAGCCGGCACCCAGGGCCGCACCGGCCAGGGCACCGCCGACGACATAGGAGCTGTCGCCGTCGCTGATCAGGGCCCCGGCCAGGGCCCCGATGGCAGCACCGATCAGCACGTCCTCGGTGCGATCACTGTTGCGGTCGCGATCCCGGTCGCGATGGCGGCTCTGGGCGTCGGCCGGGCTGGCCGCCATGAGGCTCAGGGCCATGGCGCCGATCACGGCCGGCGAGGCGAGGGCGATCTTCGAACGCGTCTTCATGGCTTGTCCTTTCGTGGCTGGGGCGGCGAGCCGCCTTGGTTGAGGTCAGATATGGTCAGGCATGCCTGAACGCCCCGGGAGCGCATTGTTCATCCGGCGTTCATGTCCGCGGCCTTGCAACAAGGCCGGCGAACAGCCGATCATGGGTATCGAGCTCGGGAGGCGGGGTTGAATCGGTGGGTGCGGAGCGGAGTGATGGTCGTCGCCCTTGCGGCGACGACTTCCTGCGCCACGGCCCAGGACCGGCCGGCACCGCCCCCCCCACCACCCGCCACCGCGCCGGCACCACCTCCACCGCCGCCGCCGCCGCCGCCGCCTGCCGATGTCCGCATTTCGGCGGCGACGCCTGACCCGGTCGCCGCCATTCTGGAGCGCAAGGACGGGCCGGAGGTCCGGTCGGAAGCCCTGATCAGCCTGGCCAACGCCCGCTCGGCCGCCGGCGACACAGAGGGGGCCGAGGCCGCCGCCGCCGCCGCGGTCTCGCTGCTGGAGCACGAACTCGGTCGGGACGCCTCGCCGGTCGGGCGGCCGCTGGCGGTGCGGGCGCGCCTGAAACAGGACCGCGGCGACTATGTCGGGGCCCTGGCCGATACCGATCGCGCCCTAGGGCTGGTGGACCAGACCACGACCACAGACCCGTCACAACGGGGTGACCTGTTCTATGACCGCGCCCGGACGCTGGACTTTCTGGGCCGGAACGAGGAGGCCGAGGTGGCGGCGCGCGAAAGCCTGAGCCAGCGCCGGGCGCACCTGGGCGCGGTGCATGAACTGGTCGGCGACAGCCTCAATCTGGTCGCCAACACCCTGACCGCCCAGGGCCGACACGCCGAGGCCGACCCGATCTATCGCCAGGTGCTGGGCATGTATGAGGTGCTGTACGGCCCGACCGACTATCACCTCGCCATCGTCCTCTCGAACCTCGGCAATTCGTTGCGCCGGACCGGACGGGGCCATCAGGCGGCACCCCTCTATGCGCGGGCGGTGGCGATCGCGGAACAGTCGGGCGACAAGGTCCTGCTGGCCCAGTGTCTGACCAACCAGGGCTGGTTCCTGCATGTTACGGGCGACGGCCTGGCCGCCGAGGCGCCGTTCCGCCGGGCCCTGGCCCTGGCGCTTGAGATCGTCGGGCCGGACCATCCGTTCACCGGGGTGGCCCTTGCCAACCTGGGCTACGCCCTGTCCGACCAGGGCCGCTGGGCCGAGGCCGAGGGGCCGTTCCGTGAGGGGCTGGCGGCCTATGAGGGCGGGGTGGGGCCCGACAGTCCCGACCTGCTGGAGACGATCGAGGGCTATGCCGCCGTTCTGGACCAGCTGGGCCGCGCGGACGAGGCCGAGGCCCTTTACCAGCGGGCCGAGGCGATCGCCTCGACCCGCCTGCCCCCGGCCCATGCCGACGCCATGGCGGGGGCGGAGAAACACGCCGGCTTCCTGATCCGGCGAAACCGCCCGGATGAGGCCATGGGCCTGGTCCGGGCGGAGCTGGGTGACCTGCTGGGACAGGGCGGACGGGGTCGGGACTGGCGCACGCGCGTGCGCGGCGCCCGGCCCCTGTTCGCGCGGCAGGTCGAGGCCGGCTGGGCCCTGGCAGCTGCGACGCCCTAGCGCGGATAGGACATCGGCACGCTGATCGCGGTGCCCGAGGCGGCCACGGTGAATTTCACCTGATCGAAGGTCGGGGTCGCCCGCAGGGTGTCGCCATTGACCATGGCCCAGCCCTCGGCGGGCATGTAGCCGTTCATCTTCATCTGGCCGTCGCCGTCCTCGTCGTGCAGCACCATCAGGGCATAGTCACCGGCGGCGACGTTGCGGAAGGTCACCCGCACGGCACCGGAGGCCGGGTCGACGACGCGTTCGCCATAGGTGCCGGCCGGCTGCATGAACTGGCCCTCAGTCTGCAGGGCGGCGAGCAGGACACCACCGCGGGCCTGGACCCCCGTAAGGGTAACGGTGACGTCCTCGGCCATGGCGGGGGCAGTGAGCGAAAACGCCGCAGCGGCGGCGAGGGACAGGGTCTTGAACAGCATGAAAGCCTCCTGGTCAGTGAGCGACAGGCCATCCCGTCGCCTCATGTAGAGTGCTTTATGTTGTAAAGTACATTGCGTCAAGAGGAATGCAGCGGCCCGGCTTGACGCCCCGGGTCGCCGACCCTATCTGCCCGCCGTTAGCACTCTCGCGTACCGGCTGCCAAAGCCGCGCGGGAGAGCCTCAGGACACTCTCAGGGAGACAGACAAATGGCGTTTCGTCCGCTCGGCGACCGCGTGCTGGTCAAGCGCGTTGAAGAAGAATCCAAGACCAAGGGCGGGATCATCATCCCCGACTCGGCCAAGGAAAAGCCCCAGGAAGGCGAAGTCGTCTCGGTCGGCCCCGGCGCCCGCGATGAAGACGGCAAGCACGTCGCCATGGACCTGAAGGCCGGCGACCGCATCCTGTTCGGCAAATGGTCGGGCACCGAGGTCAAGATCGACGGCGAAGACCTGATCATCATGAAAGAGTCGGACGTTCTCGGCGTCCTCAGCTGAGTGACTGGTGATTGGTGATTGGTGGCTGGCGCGACCGAGACCGGTTCGCCGCCGCCACTGATCCCGAAAAATCACCAGCCACCAACCACCAACCACCCATTCAAGGAGCTGCCAGATGGCTGCCAAACAGGTTATGTTCTCCACTGACGCGCGCGAAAAGATGCTGCGCGGCGTCAACGTCCTGGCCAATGCGGTCAAGGTCACCCTGGGTCCCAAGGGCCGCAACGTCGTGATCCAGAAGTCCTTCGGCGCCCCGCGCTCGACCAAGGACGGCGTCTCGGTCGCCAAAGAGATCGAGCTGGAAGACGCCTTCGAGAACATGGGCGCCCAGATGATCCGGGAAGTCGCCTCCAAGACCAATGACAAGGCCGGCGACGGCACCACCACCGCCACCGTCCTGGCCCAGTCGATCGTCCAGGAAGGCCTCAAGGCCGTGGCCGCCGGCATGAACCCGATGGATCTGAAGCGCGGCATCGACAAGGCGGTCACCGCCGTCCTCGCCGACATCAAGGCGTCCAGCCGCAAGGTCTCCGCCAACTCCGAAATCGCCCAGGTCGGCACCATCTCGGCCAACGGCGACTCCGAAGTCGGCGACATGATCGCCAAGGCCATGGAAAAGGTCGGCAACGAAGGCGTCATCACGGTCGAGGAAGCCAAGACCGCCGAGACCGAACTCGACGTCGTCGAGGGCATGCAGTTCGACCGCGGCTACCTGTCGCCCTACTTCATCACCAACGCCGACAAGATGGAGGTCCAGCTCGAGGAGCCCCTCATCATGCTGCACGAGAAGAAGCTCTCGTCGCTGCAGTCGATGCTGCCGATCCTGGAAGCCGTGGTCCAGTCGGGCCGCCCCCTGCTGATCATCGCCGAGGACATCGAGGGCGAGGCCCTGGCCACGCTCGTCGTCAACAAGCTGCGCGGTGGCCTGCGCGTCGCCGCCGTCAAGGCTCCGGGCTTCGGCGACCGCCGCAAGGCCATGCTGGAGGACATCGCCGTCCTGACCGGCGGCACGGTGATCTCGGAAGACCTCGGCATCAAGCTGGAGAACGTCACCCTCGACATGCTCGGCAAGGCCAAGAAGGTCACCATCACCAAGGACGACACCACCATCGTGGACGGCGTCGGTGAGAAGGACGCAATCGAGGCCCGCATCGGCCAGATCAAGGCCCAGATCGAGTCCACCACCTCGGACTATGACAAGGAGAAGCTGCAGGAACGTCTGGCCAAACTGGCCGGCGGCGTTGCGGTCATCCGCGTCGGCGGCTCGACCGAAGTCGAAGTGAAAGAGAAGAAGGACCGCGTCGACGACGCCCTGAACGCCACGCGTGCAGCCGTTGAAGAAGGCATCGTCCCCGGCGGCGGCATCGCCCTGCTGAAGGCGACCAAGGCGCTTGAAGGTCTGAAAGGCGACAACGCCGACCAGACCGCCGGCATCGCCATCATCCGCCGCGCCATCCAGGCCCCGATCCGTCAGATCTCGGAAAACGCCGGGGTCGAAGGCTCGATCGTGGTCGGCAAGGTGCTGGAAAACCCCTCGGTCACCTTCGGCTTCAACGCCCAGACCGAAGAATACGGTGACCTGGTCCAGATGGGCGTCATCGACCCCGCCAAGGTCGTCCGCACGGCCCTGCAGGACGCCGCCTCCGTGGCCGGCATCCTGATCACCACCGAAGCGGCAGTCGCCGATGCGCCGAAGAAGGCCTCGGCCGGCGGCGCCGGTGGCGGCATGGGCGGCGGCGGCATGGGCGGCATGGGCGATATGGACTTCTGATCCACGCTCAGCTCACGCTGAACGAACAGAAGGGCGGGGCCGCAAGGCTCCGCCCTTTTTCGTTGCCCGCACCGGTCGGTCCTCTCCCGCCTGCGGGAGAGGTGGCCCGCAGGTCGGCGCAGCCGACCCAGGGTCGGAGAGGGGTGTCTGGCCTTTTCTGAACCCCTCATCCCGGCGAAAGCCGGGACCCGGTGCTGTCCATCCTGAAACCGGCGATTCAGGACGACGTGGCAGCCTCAACCCTGACGCCCATCACCCAAGGAACTGGGTCCCGGCTTTCGCCGGGATGAGCGGAGAGCGATGCGTTTGGACCCCTCCACCACGCTGCGCGCGGTCCCCCTCCCCATCGCGGAGCGACGGGGAGGAGACGGTGGCGTGGGGTCGTGAGGCCCCTCCACCACGCTTCGCGTGGTCCCCCTCCCCCGTTGGGGGAGGAACTACTGCGCCGGGCGCACTTCCACCGGCAGGCCCAGGGCGTCCAGCTGGGGACGGACCACCGAGGCGTCACCGACGACGACCCAGACGAAGGTCGAGGGGTCGATGGTGGCGCGGGCGGCGGCGTCCATGTCGGCGGCGGTCAGGGCGCGGGTGCGGCTGGCCAGGGTTTCCTGGTAGTCGTCCGGCCGGCCGTAGAGGGCGTTCGAGCGCAGGGCGCCGAGGATCTGGCCCGAGGTCTCGAAACCACCGGCCAGGCCGCGGGTGTCGCCGTTGACGGTGCGGTCCCGCTCGGCGGCGGTGACGCCGTCCGGGCCGAGGAAGCGCTCGTACTGGGCGATCAGGGCGGCGATGGACTCACCCGTGCGATTGGCCTGGACCGGGGCGTTGACGATGTAGGGGACCCGGTGCTGGAGCGTATTGATCGAGCCGCGCACGCCGTAGGACCAGCCCTTGGTCTCGCGCAGATCGGCATTGATCCGCGACAGGAAGTCGGTGCCCAGCACGGTGTTGGCGGCCTGCAAGGTCAGCAGGTCGTCGGTGCCGGAGACGTCCAGGACCGCGCCGCCGAAGATGATCGACTGCGGCGATTGCGGGCGGTCGATCAGGACAATGCGGGCCGTGGTGGCGGGGATGTCGGTCGGGAAGACCTTGGTCCCGCGCGGGGTCGAGGGCGCGCGCCAGTCGCCGAAGGCCCGCTCCAGCCGCGGGGTCAGCTCTGACAGCGGCAGGTCGGAAACCACGAAGATGCGGGCATTGTCGGGCCGGACCCATTCGGCGTGTTCGGCGATCAGGTCCTCGCGCGTCAGGGCGCTGATGGTTTCGGGCGTGCCGGTGCCGGCGAAGGGACGGCCATAGGGGCTGGCCTCGCCATAAATCAGCGGCGGCAGGGCGCGGGCGGCGATGGCCGCCGGCTGGGTCCGCTCATTGGCCAGGCCGGCGAGGCGCTGGGCCCGCAGACGCTCGACCTCGGCCGGGGCGAAGGCGGGGTTGCGCACCATGTCGGCCAGCAGGACCAGCGAGGGGTCGAGATTGGTGGTGACGGCGGTCAGGCTGCCGGCGGTGCGGTCCATGGAGGCGCCGACATTGACCGAGGCCCCAAGCCGCTCCTGGGCCTCGGCCAGGGCGTTGGAGTCGCGGGTGGTGGTGCCCTCGTTCATGAGGGTCAGCATCATGGAATGGACGCCGAGGCTGTTGGCGTCGTCGGCCGCATAGCCGGCGTCGAACTCGACCGCCACACGGGTGACGGGGACGGTCGTGGAGCGGGCATAGACGATCTCGACGCCGTTCGAGAGGCTGGCGCGCTCGACGGTCGGGAAGTCGAGGTTGGGCACGTCGCCGATGGTCGGCATCGGGTCGCGGGCGACGCGCTGGATCTCGGCGGCCGGGACCGGGGTGGCACCCGAGGGGGTGGCGGCGGCCTCGACATAGGCCTCGCGCTCGCCGGGCTCGACGATCTGGCTGTAGACCGGGCGGCTCAGCCAGCGCTGCATGGCGTCGCGTACCTGGGCGGGGGTGACGGCGGCATAGCGGGCCAGTTCATGGCGGTAGAAGTCCGGGTCGCCGGCATAGAGCTGGCCCTCGGCGAGGACCGAGGCCTTGCCGTTGACCTGTTCCAGACCCTGGATGGTGCGGGCGGCGAACTGGGTGACGACGCGGTCGATCTCGTCCTGGGTCGGGCCGTTGGCCATCAGCTCGGCGAGGACGGCGTCCATCCGGGCCGCGACGGCGGCGACGTCACCACCGGGGCGGACATTGGCCGAATAGTTGAAGAAGCCGAGACGGTGGAAGGCCTGGGCACCGGCGCTGACCGAGGAGGCGGACTGGTCGCCGCGCACCAGGACGTTGTCGAGACGCGAGGACTCCAGGCCACCGAGGATGGAGGCACCGACGGCGAGCGGCACGGCGTCCGGGTCGAGCATGCCGGGAACGACCCAGGCGCGGCTGACGCGGGTCTGGGCGACGCGGTCGCGCAGGACTTCCTCGACCGGAGCGGCCAGGGTCGGAATGTCAGCGGCGGCGGGGACATTGACGGGGCCGCGCGGGATGGCCCCGAAATAGCGGTCGGTCAGGACCCGGGCGGTCGCTTCATCAATGTCGCCGGACAGGACCAGGACCGCATTGTTGGGGCCGTAGTTGTCCCGGAACCAGTTGCGCACGGTCTCGAGGCTGGCGGCGTCCAGATCGGCCATCGAGCCGATGGTCGAGTGACGATAGGGGTGGCCGACGGGGAAGAGGGCCTCCTGCTGGGCGTAGGAAGACAGGCCATAGGGCTGGTTGTCGCGCTGGCGCTTCTCGTTCTGGACCACGCCGCGCTGCAGATCGAGCACCTCCTGGCCGACCTGGCCGAGCAGATAGCCCATACGGTCGCTCTCGAGGAACAGGGTCTGCTCGAGGGCCGGGGTCGGGACGGTCTGGAAATAGTTGGTGCGGTCGAACCAGGTGGTGCCGTTCAGGCCGGTGGCGCCCGCGGCGCTCATGGCCTGGATGTGGCTGGTCGGCGAGTTCTCGGAACCGCCGAACATCAGGTGTTCGAACAGGTGGGCAAAGCCGGTCGAACCGGCGGGCTCATCCTTGGAGCCGACATTGTACCAGACGGATACGGCGACCACCGGGGCCTTGCGGTCGGTGTGGACGATGACGGTCAGGCCGTTGTCGAGCTGGAAGCGCGACCAGGGAATGTCGACGCGGGCGACCAGGTCAGCGACCGGCGCACCCTGCAGAGGGGCAGCCTGGGGCAGGGCCGCGACGGCGGCGACCGATCCGGAGTCCGGCGACAGGGCCCAGACCGGGGCGGCGGGGGCCACGACCGCGAGAATCGCGGCGAGGGATACGAGACGAAGACGCATGGTCGGGCATTCCTGTTGACTGACGGCCGCGACCATAGCCGGGGCGGACCGTCACGCAATGCCTCTCGCTCGACTCGGGTGTCCCGCCGCACCGCGACCGTTTGTCCGGGTCCGGCCCTCAGTCCTCGAGCGGCGGCAGGCCGGCTTCCTTGCGGGCAGCGGCGGCAGCCTTCTTTTCAGCCTTGGCGGCGGCCTTTTCGGCGGCCTTCTTGGCGTCAGCGCGATCGCGTTCCTGACGTTCGAAACTGTAGTTGGGCTTTCGGGCCATCGGCGGTTCTTTCTCTTTTTCTTGGCGCTGTCGCGCTTCGCGCTGCTTGAGCGCAGGTTATTGGCGCTACCGCGCATCGCGCTGCTTGAGCGCAGGAGGCGCTACGCCAGCGCCGTGCAGGCACAAGGTGGGGCAAGCGGGGGGCCGGGGCAACCGTTGACGGTCAATCGACGGCGATGACCTCGACCGCCTGGCCGGCGACGACCGCTTCATCGCCGACCTGTTTGCCCATCAGGGCGACGGCGAGGGGTGAGACATGGCTGACGGAGCCGGCGGCGGGGTCCGCCTCGTCCTCGCCGGTGATGCGCCAGGTCTGGGTGCGGCCGTCGGCGCGTTCGAGGGTGACGGAGCCGCCGAAGCGGACCCGGCCGTCCGGCGCGGTCTCGACCAGCTGGGCCGTGGCGCGGCGTGCGGACCAGTAGCGCAGGTCGCGGGTGGCCCGGGCCATGGCCGTGCGGTCGGCCTCGATGTCGCCCTTGGCCTGGGCTGCGGCATAGGCCGCGCGGGCCGCGGCCAGGGCGGCCTCGATCAGCGCCAGTCCCGAGGGAGTGACCAGGTTCGGGTGGGGCGAAATCGGACGGTCAGGAAGATCCGCGGCCGTGGCCTCCAGGTCTTCCTCACGGGTAAAGGCAACGCTCATGGGGGATGAGCGTATGCGGGTTTGAGGGGTTCCCGGAGCGGTTTTTTCGTCCTGCGGTGAGGCGGTTCATCACAACGGGCACAACGAGGTCACAAAGGACACGACGGGATCGAGGGTGTGCCGACGTCCGTGTCTTGATCCGTGTGCCGGGTGCTGCGGCATTCGCCGCATTGATCCGACCGAGGATGGGTCGGGCTACATCCGCTTCACAGCACCCGTTGTGACCTCGTTGTGCCCGTTGTGAAGAACCCGCTTTCGCCGGACGTTCGCCTCAGAACAGGGTAGTGGGTCGGCCATGAGCGATTCAGCCAGGACAGTTCACATCATCGGGGCCGGGCCCGCCGGGCTGATGGCCGCAGAGCGGCTGGCGCGGGCGGGCCTTGCCGTGACGGTGCATGAGGCCATGCCGTCGGTGGCGCGGAAACTCCTCATGGCAGGGCGCGGCGGGCTGAACCTGACGCATTCGGAGGACATCGCGCCGTTCACGGGCCGGTATGGCGCGGCAGCGGGGACGGTGGCGGCCTGGCTGGAGACCTTCTCGCCGACCCACCTGACCGGCTGGGCCGAGGGACTGGGGCAGGCGACCTTCACGGGGTCGTCGGGGCGGGTGTTCCCGCGGGCGATGAAGGCCTCGCCCCTGTTGCGGGCCTGGCTGGGTCGGCTGGCCGAGCTGGGCGTCGAGGTGCGGACGCGGTCGCGGCTTGTCGGCCGCCGCGACGGCGGCTGGGTGTTCGACACGCCGGACGGCGAGCGGGTCGAGACGCCCGATGCGGTGGTGCTGGCGCTGGGCGGGGCCAGCTGGCCACGGCTGGGGTCGGACGGGAGCTGGCGGGACTGGCTGGAGGCGGAAGGGGTGGCGGTCGAGCCGTTCCGGCCGTCGAATGTCGGTTTCGACGTGGCGTGGTCGGAGGTCTTCGCGGCGCGGTTCGCCGGTCAACCCTTGAAGCCGGTCGCCCTGACGCACGGGGACCACTCGGTGCGCGGCGAGGCCATGGTGACGCGCTACGGGCTGGAGGGCGGGGCGATCTATGCCCTGTCGGCCGGGCTGAGGGATGCGATCGAACGCGACGGGACGGCGGCCCTGACCGTCGACCTGCGGCCCGATCTGACGGTCGAGGCGCTGGCGGGGCGGCTGGCGAAGCCGCGCGGCAAGGACAGCGCGACAAACTGGTTGCGGAAGGTGGCGGGACTGTCGCCGGTGGCGGTCGGGCTGTTGCGCGAGATCCCGGGCGAGCTGCCCACGGGGGCCGACAAGCTGGCGAAGCGGATCAAGGCGGTGCGACTGACCCTGACGGGGGTGCAGGGGCTGGCGCGGGCCATCTCCTCGGCGGGCGGGGTGCGGCTGGACCAGCTCGATCAAGGATTGATGCTGACCGCCCTGCCCGGCGTCTTCGTGGCCGGCGAGATGCTGGATTGGGAGGCACCGACGGGGGGCTATCTGCTGCAGGCGTCGATGGCCTCGGGGGTGGTAGCGGCGGAGGGCGTGATGGGGTGGCTGGAGGAGCGGTAGCGCTCGACAGGCGGCACCGGGCGGGTCAGGTTGCGGCTCCCTCCCCGCCGGATTGATCCCATGCGCCTGACCCTCCTCGTCTCCGTCGCCGTGATGGCCCTGACGGCCGCCCCCGCCCTCGCGCAACAGGCCGACGCCGCGCGGCTCAACGAGCATGTACGGGTGCTGGCCTCGGACGAATTCGAGGGGCGCGGGGTGGCGACCCCGGGGGAGCAGCGGACGGTCGACTATCTGGTCGGTCAGTTCCGGGCCCTTGGTCTGGAGCCGGGGGGGCCGGACGGGTCGTGGGTGCAGACGGCGCAGCTGGGGCGGACGCGGCAGGACGGGCCGGCGACGATCACGGTCAATGCGGGCGGGGTGAGCCGGGCGCTGGCGCGCGGTCCCGATATTCTGGTGTCGAGCGACCGGCCGGTGGACCGGATCACGGTCAATGACGCCGAGGTGGTCTTCGCCGGCTATGGCGTCAGCGCGCCCGAGCGCGGCTGGGACGATTTCAAGGGCATGGACCTGAGGGGCAAGATCCTGCTGGTCATCGTCAACGACCCGGACTTCGGCGCGCCCGAGGGCCATCCGGTAGCGGGGCGGTTCGACGGCAATGCCATGACCTTCTACGGCCGCTGGACCTACAAATTCCAGGAGGCGGCGCGACAGGGCGCGGCGGGGGTGCTGGTGATCCACGACACGGCCGGCGCCGGCTATGGCTGGAGCGTGCTGGAGGGGTCCTCGACGGCACCGAAATTCGACATCGTGCGAGCTGATCCGGACGCCGAGCGGGTTCCAGCGCAGGGCTGGATCCAGGGGCCGGTGGCGGCGCAGCTGTTCGCCGACGCGGGCCTGGACTACGCCGCCCTGCGCGCGGCGGCGCGGACGCCCGACTTCGCGCCGGTGACCCTGACCGGGGTGACGATGTCGATCGATTTCGGTCAGACCGCCGACCGGATCGAGAGCCGCAATGTGCTGGCCCGCATCCCCGGCGCAACGCATCCCGATGAAACGGTGCTCTACGGTGCCCACTGGGACGCCTATGGCCGGGCGACACCGGTGGGGGACGACGACATCTATAACGGCGCCGTCGACAATGCGACGGGCGTGGCCGGGCTGATCGAGCTGGCGCGGCTGTTCAGGGCGGGATCGCCGCCCGACCGGTCCGTGGTCTTCGCCGCCTGGACGGCCGAGGAGGCCGGGCTGCTGGGTGCCGAATATTATGCCGCCAATCCGGTCTGGCCGCTGGAGACGACGGTCGCCAATATCAATATGGACAGCTTCCTGCCCGGGGCCGAGATCTCGCCACAGATCGTCGTCATGGGTGCCGGCAAGAGCGAGACGGACAGCTGGCTGGAACGGCGCGCGACCGAACAGGGCCGCACCCTGATCCCCGACCCGGCCCCCCAGGCGGGCGGTTTCTATCGCTCTGACCATTTCCCGCTGGCGAAGAAGGGCGTGCCCGCCCTGTTCGGCTTTGCAGGCTTCACCGGCCACAATGCGGCCAGCCGCGACTATGTGGCCAACCGCTACCACAAGCCCTCGGACGAATGGACCAGCGACTGGGTCATGGACGCGGCGGCCGTGGACGTGGACCTGCTGTATCGGGTCGGCCGTGATCTGGCCGACAGCCGGGCCTGGCCGGAATGGAATGCGGGGGCCGAGTTCGAGGCGGCGCGGGCAGCCTCGGCGGCGGCACGGGAGTAGGCACCGGCCCATCGGGAGGCCGGCGCGTCCCCGACGGCTCTAGGCGTTCCAGATCCTGAGCCCGGCCCAGCCGTGCATCGCGAGATAGAGGCAGGCCACCCCCGCCAGCAGGGCGCAGAAGGCCGCCATGACGCGGGACAGCCGATTGGCGTCCCTTGGTGGTTTGACGGCAATCGCCAGGGCGACGACGGCAAGGAACGGGGCCAGGAGGGAGATCGCGAAGACGCTCCACCCGGGAACCGAGGGCCGGCCAAGAATTGCCAGGTCGTCGGTTTGCAGCAGCGCCAGCGGGGCCAGGGCCGCGGCGGCGCTGAACAGGAGGGCGAGGCCGGGCCACAGCCGCAGCGCCAGACCGCCCCGTCCCTGCAACCGCCCCATGAAGGCGCTCGGCACCCAGAGGCAGGCATAGGCCAGCGCGCCCAGCAGGCCCAGGGCGAAGAGGGCGACAGAGCCCAGCTTCACCCCCATCTCCCAAGGGGGAACCCGACGGTGGGCACCAATGCCTGACTGGATACTGACAACCCCGTCCGTCTCCACCACCGCAAGGCTCGGCGCGGCCTCGCCTTCCGCCTGGAAAAGACCACCGCCGACATGCAGCCAGCGCTGTCCCTTGAACCGCATGGCGTCCGATTCAAACGACGCGCCTTCCCACTGGGTGAGCCCGATCAGGGCGGCCAGCAGGTGCCGGCGGGGCGTCATGGTCTGGTACTGCCCCGCCCATGTGCGCTGGTCCCGCGCTGTGATCGGCTGTGCGACAACCGCTGGAGCCACCGCCTCCCGCTCGAGATAGCGCCGCACCAGCGCCGCGGCGTCCATCACCTCATCGGCGGCGCTGTTGGCCATCAGGACATAGGCCGCGCCGATCTGCGGGGCATAGGCATAGGTGGCGACAAACCCGTCGATGCTGCCGTCATGGCCGTAAAAGACGACCCGGCCCCGGGTGTCGGCGACATTGCCCAGGGCATAGCCGTAGCGGAGGCCCGCGCGCGCCGCGTCGTTCCCGACCGGGGTTTCGATCCGCGTCGCGGTCGCCGGCGAGAAATAGGTCACGCCGTCGAGGGTCCCGCGGCCGAGCATGAGCAGGGGCAGGCGCGCGAGGTCGCCGGCGGTAACGTTCAGCGAACCGCTCGGACGGCCCGGAATATCCATGAAGGGCTCTTCGACCAAGTCACCGGGCCGGTAGCTTCTGGACAGTCGGCCGGCCATGTCGGGGTTCCGGGTCCAGGTCGCGCTGGTCATCCCCAGGGGGGCCGTGAGCCGCCGCGTCATGAAGTCCTGGAAACGCTCGCCGCTGACGGTCTCGATCACCCGCCCGGCCATGATGGGGCCTGCGTTGCTGTAGGAGGTCCGCGAGCCCGGACGCCACCGGCTCTGATAGGGGCCGTACAGTCCGACCGCATCGGACAGGGGAATGTCGCGCCCTTCCAGCCAGTAGTGACGGAAGGCGATATCGTCGAGTCCGGCCGTATGCTCCAGCAGATGGACCAGCCGCACCGGATCACTCCCGCGCCAGGGATTGCGGACCTCAACGGTCGGAAGCAGGTCGGCGAGTTCCGCGTCCAGACTGAGACGACCTTCCTCGACCAGGGTCATCACCCCGATGGCGGTAAGACTCTTGCTGATCGAACCGGCGCGGAACACGGTGTCGTCGACAACGGGCGCGCGTGTGGACAGGTCCGTGACGCCGTAGTTCCGCCGGAAGACGATCCGCCCGTTCTCGATGACGACCAGGGCGGCCCCGGGAATCCGGGCATCGGTGAGCACCTCACCGACCGCAACATCAAGCGCCTCAAGCGACCCCGGCGTCGCCGTCTGCGCCGTCTGCGCCGTCTGCGCCGTCTGCGCCGTGCAGACATCCGCCGCCAGGGCGACCACCGCGGCCAGTCCAGCCGCCATCCAGCTTTGAATTCTCATACCCCTGCCCCCTCACGCCCGGCCCTTCCGACCCGACGATACTAACTGTATATAACAAGGTACCTCTTTATAGCAAGGTACCTTGTTATGGGCGGTCCTGGGTGACGGCCCCGGCAGGTGACGTGCGGGCCCCGGGCCGGTAGGACAGCCCCATGACAGCCCTCCCCGAGATCCACGGCCCCTGCCCGCCGAAGTTCGCCGCCGTGAAGAATGCCTTCGCCGCCAATTTCACCGACGCCCCCGAGGGACTGAACGAACAGGCGGCGCGATTCAGCGTCTGTGTCGAGGGCGAGGTCGTGGTCGATCTCTGGGGCGGCTGGGCCGATGCAGCCAAGACCGTGCCCTGTGACGAGGCGACCCTGACGCCGGTGTTCTCGACCGGCAAGGCGGTGATGGCCCTGCTGATCGCCACCTGTGTCGAGCGCGGGCTGCTGGACTATGAGCGGCCGGTTTCGGACTACTGGCCGGCGTTCGGCCAGGCGGGCAAGGCGGCGATCACGGTCGGCCAGATGATGAGCCATCAGGCGGGTCTGCCGGGGTTCGACACGGCCGAGGACCCCGCCATCTGGTTCGATCGCGAGGCGACCCTGGCCCGGCTGTGCGCCCAGGCCCCGATGTGGCCGCCGGGAACGGCCTCGGGCTACAGCCCCATCGTCATCGGCTATCTGGCGGGCGAGCTGTTCCGGATCGTCGACGGACGGACCATGGGGACGGCGCTGCGCGAGGACTTCCCCGGCCTCGACCTGTGGATCGGCCTGCCCGAGGCCGAACACCACAGGGTGGCGCAGATGCGCAAGCCGGCGCGGCCGGTCGATCTGGGCGAGGTGGATGCGGTAAAGGCGGCCGCCTTCCTCGACCGGGGCTCGGCCCCGGGCGGGCGCGGTTCGACCGAATGGCGGACGACCGAGATTCCGTCCGCGAACCTGCACGGCACGGCGAAGGATCTGGCGCGGATCATGGGGATGGTCGTGGACGGGAGGCTGGACGGGCGGGCGGTGCTGTCACCGGAGACCCGGGCGGCGGCGACACGGTCGCGCATCTTCGGGCGGGACAGGGTCCTGCCGTTCGACATGGGCTGGGCCGCCGGACTGACGCGGAACGAAGGCGTGAAAATCTTCGGCCCGAACACCGAGGCGGTCGGCCATTGCGGCTGGGGCGGAAGCTTTGTCCTCGCAGACCCGGCGGCCGGTCTTTCGATGGCCTATGTGATGACGCGCCAGTCGCCATATCTGATCGGAGACCCGCGGGCTCAACGGTTGATCGGGGCGGTGTACCGGGGGTGATGGGTGGTTGGTGATTGGTGGTTGCGGCGTCAGCAGGGGTGGGCCGTCTTGCTCGGATGGCGGCGGCATCAGTCACCAATCACCAATCACCAACCACCGCTTCACACCGGCTCCGCCGACCGCTTCAGCGCCTCGCGCGCGGCCCTGTGCCGGAAGAGGGCCGCCGCCGCGAACACCCCAGCCCCGCCCCAGATGAAGGCGAAGCTGATGACCCGCAGGGGTGTCAGGGCCTCGCCGGCCCAGACGCCGACGGCGAACTGCAGCGTCGGGGCGAGGAACTGGATGAAGCCGAGGGTCGAGAGCGGCAGGCGCCGGGCCGACCAGGCGAACAGGGCCAGGGGCAGGACGGTGGCCGGACCGTTGAGCAGGGCCCAGGCGGTGTTGAGCGGGCTGTCGAAGGCCACGCCCGCCCCGGTGTGCTGCAGCCACAGCACCCAGGCCAGGCCGAAGGGAACCAGCAGCAGACATTCAACCAGCAGGCCGGCCTGGGCATCGATGGGAACGCGTTTGCGGATCACCCCGTAGCTGGCGAAACTGATCGCCAGGACGATGGAGATCCAGGGCGGACGGCCCAGGGCGGCGGTCTGGAAGGCCACGCCGATCGCGGCCAGGCCGATGGCGACCCAGCCCCATCTGTCGATCTTCTCGCGGAACAGCCAAAGGCCCACGACCATGTTGAGCAGGGGGTTGATATAGTAGCCGAGGCTGGCTTCCAGCGTCGCCTCGTGGGTGGTGGCCCAGACATAGAGGCCCCAGTTGACCGCGATCAGCAGGGTCGAGAGGGTCAGCCAGCCGAGCATCTTCGGAGAGGCGAAGGCGGCGCGAACCTGGCCGCCCTGTTTCGCCAGCAGCACCAGCAGGCCGGCAACCGCCACCGACCAGAGGGCGCGGTGGGCGAGGATCTCGAGCGAGTCAAAGCCGAGCGCCCCCTGCCCCATGAACAGCAGGGGCATGAACCCCCACATGACATAGCAGCCGAAGGCCGAGACCAGGGCGGCGCGGGGCGTGGCGGACGGGGCGGTCGGCACGGCCGTCAGACCGTGATGCTGCGATACCCCGAGGACGGCTTGATGGTTCCGGTCTCGTCCAGCAGCTGGGCGATCTGGACCGCATTGAGGGCCGCGCCCTTGCGCAGGTTGTCGGAGACGACCCAGAGCGACAGCCCGTGCTCGACCGTCGGGTCCTTGCGGATACGGCTGACATAGACGGCGTGTTCGCCGGCGGCATCGACGGGGGTGATGTAGCCGTCGTGCTCCTGCTTATCGATGACCATGACGCCGGGGGCGTCGCGCAGGATGGCGCGGGCCTCGTCCGGACTGATCGGGCGATCGAACTCGAGGTTCACGGATTCGGAGTGGCCGACAAAGACCGGCACGCGCACACAGGTGACGGTCAGCCGGATCGAGGGGTCCATGATCTTGTGGACCTCATTCCACATCTTGGCTTCCTCGTCGGTATAGCCGTCGTCGCGAAAGGCCCCGATGAAGGGGATGACGTTGAAGGCGATCTGTTTGGGGAAGAGTTTCGGCCGGGCGTCGCCGAGGCCGTAGATGGCCTTGGTCTGGTTCCACAGCTCGTCCATGCCCGCCTTGCCGGCACCCGAGACCGATTGGTAGGTCGAGACCACGGCCCGGGTGATCTTCGCCGCGTCATGCAGGGGCTTGAGGGCGACGACCAGCTGCAGGGTCGAGCAGTTGGGGTTGGCGATGATGTTCTTCCTCGTCGCCAGCTTGATGGCGTCGGGGTTCACCTCGGGCACGATCAGCGGCACGTCCGGGTCCATGCGGAAGGCCGAGGAGTTGTCGATGACGATGGGGCCGGCCTTGCCGATCTTCTCGGACCAGGCGCGCGAGGCGTCGCCGCCGGCGCTCATCAGCACCAGGTCGACGGACGAGAAGTCGAACAGTTCTATGTCCTCGCATTTGATCGTCCGGTCGCCCCAGGACACCTCGACGCCCTTGGATTTGCGCGAGGCGACGGCGTGCATCTCGTCGACGGGGAAATCGAGTTCCTCGAGGATGTTCAGCATTTCCCGGCCGACATTGCCGGTGGCGCCCACGACGGCGACTTTGTAACCCATAGGCCTTGGTCCTTCGGACGCCCTGTGCTCGCGACGCGGTCGCTCGCTGCTTGAGGGCGGAATGCGGGGATGAAACTGGCATGTAGGCCTTCGCGGGCGCGAAGCAATCGCTTTTCAGCGGTCCCGGGCACCGCTAAGCCCGGAAACCATGCCTTCACGCATACGCACCGCCTATGACCGTCGCCTGGCCGAGGGCCGGTTGACCCCCGATCCGTCGCAGATTGCGGTGGTCGAGGCCCTGACCCGGCTGGAGAAGGATCTGGGTCGACGCGGTCTGTTCGGCGGCCGTCCCGAGGTGCGCGGCGTCTATCTGTTTGGCCCGCCGGGGCGCGGCAAGTCCCTGCTGATGGACATGTTCTTCGCCACGGTCCCCGAGCCACGGAAGACCCGCGCCCATTTCCACGCCTTCATGGCCCGTGTCCACGACCTGGTGCGCCAGTGGCGCGAGGGCGATGCGAAGGCGCGCAGGCGGGTGTTCGGCCAATCGAAAGGCGACGACCCGATCAAGCCAGTCGCGGAACTGATCGCCTCGGAAGCACGGCTGCTGTGTTTCGACGAGCTGCAGGTCACCGACATCGCCGATGCCATGATCCTGGGGCGGCTGTTCGAGGCCCTGTTCGAGCGGGGGGTCGTCCTGATGGTGACCTCGAACCGGGCACCGGACCAGCTGTATCTGAACGGCATCAACCGCCAGCTCTTCCTGCCCTTCATCGCCATGCTGGAACAGAAATGCGTGGTGGTCCCGGTGTCCGGGCCGCGCGACTGGCGGCTGGACCGGCTGATGGGGACGCGGGTCTGGTACACGGCGGCCGACCCGGGGCGTCGCACGGGGTTCGAGGGGCTGTGGGAGCAGCTCAAGGGCGAGCAGCAGGAATCGCCGACCCGGCTGACGGTGCTGGGCCGCGAGCTGGTGATCGAACGCACCGACGGCGGGCTGGCCCGGGCGACCTTCGACCAGCTGTGCGGGACGGCGCTGGGGCCGCAGGACTATCTGGCCATCGCAGCGCGGTTCCACACCCTCTTCCTCGAGGGTGTCCCGGTGATGGGACCCGACAACCAGCAGGCGGCGCGGCGGTTTGTGACCCTGGTCGACGCCCTTTACGAGGCCGGGACTCGGCTGGTGGTCCTGGCCGGGGCGGCGCCGGAGGCCCTGTACCGCGAGGGCGTCGGGGCGTTCGAGTTCGAGCGGACGGTCTCCAGGCTCAATGAGATGGCGAGCGCCGACTGGCTGGCGCGTGAGAGAACGGCCTAGACTGGCGCCACAATTCCGCTCGGGCGGATCGCTCTAACCTCGACTGTCCCCGGAGATCGCCCATGCGCCTGCCCGTCCTGTTGTCCGCAATGGCCCTCGCCGCCACCCTGCCCGGCGCGGCCCTGGCCCGGACCCCGCCGCCGGCGGTAGTCCAGACCACAGGCGTTTCTGTTGCCGATGCCAAGGCCTGGCTGACCGGACTGGGCGGCAATGTCAGGGAACCGGTTCTGCGAGACGGGGTGACCAGTCTGCACATTGCGGACGAGCCCCTGCCCTGGAACCTGACCTTCTACGCCTGCGGCCCGGCCCTGTGCGACGACATCCAGTACAGCGCCATCTTCTCGGGCCCGATCACCGCCGACCAGATCAACGCCTGGAACCGCGACCACCGCTTCCTCAAGGCCTTCTTCGTGCCGGCGGCACCGGGAGGCGAGGCGAGCGCAGTGGTGCAGTATGATGTGGTGCTGACCAACGGCGGGACCGAACAGCTGCGGGAGCCGACGGTGGTCTGGCTGCAGATGCTGCGGGAGTTTGCGCAGGGACTGGCGGCGGCGGCACCTGCCCCCGCGCTCGAGTAGCGAATGTCTATCGACCGGACGACACCACCAGCATAGCGTCCCGCTTCAGTTGGGATGTGGCGAGAGGGACGTTGAGCGGTTCGTGGATGCGGGGGGCGGGCGTCCTGTTAATGGCGACCGTCATTGGGCTCGCGGGGGCATGCCATCCGCTGCCTTACGAGAACCCGGACAGCCTTCCGGCGGTCGTGTCGCCGCCCGACGGTTCGCCCGAGCGGCTGGCCATGAACGCCCGCGTCTACGACGCCGTCGTGCGCACCGTGGAGCTCACCTTTTACGACGGAACCTTCAACGGCGTTGATTTCAGGGCCGAGGCCGCCGCCCGGCGCGCGAACGCGGTCGCACAGCCGGACGAGGCGGGGTTCTACGAGGCCCTGAACGGCACTTTGAACCTTCTGGAAGACGGGCATACGCGCGCCGTCCGACCGACCGACAATCTTCTGAACAAGCGCTGGCGGCTGCAAACCTCGCCAACGTTCGGATTCGCGGAAAACGTGGTGAGGTCGAGGTCTACTGGCGAGACGCAAACCTTCATCGGCCGGGTGCGCGAGGGCGGCGCGGCGCATGACGCCGGCGTGCGGCCCGGCTGGAGGATTCTGAGCGTCGACGGCCGCTCCTGGGACGCGTGGGAGGGTCGGGGGGACCGGGACGGCAAGGCCTACGAGTTCAGGTTTGATGACGCAGCCGGCCGTCTTCACACCCGCACCCTTGAGGCGCGATTGATGCCCCGCGAACTCGGCACGGCGACGCGGACGGCCGATGGGGTGCTCGTGCTGCGCTTCATGTCCTTTGATGCGCCGACAGCGGACTGGCTCGAGAACCGGCTTGCAGAGACGCAGACTGATCGGCCGCGAGCGGTGGTCCTGGATATCCGCGGCAACGGCGGAGGCGAGACCCGGGCCGGTGCCAGGATCATCGGGAGCTTCTTCAGCGAACCCGTCGTCAGCGGCTACGTTCGTACGATCCTTGGCAAACATCCGGACAAAACCCGCCCGGGTCGCGTCACCTGGGACGGCCCGCTGACGATTGTCCAATCCAGCCTGTCGGCGAGTATGTCGGAGGTGCTTTCGGCGACGATCCAGGAACAGGGACGCGGGCGGGTCGTAGGCCAGACGTCTGCTGGTCGCGTGGTCGATACGGTCGCCTTCGCCCTGCCCGATGGAGGTCAGCTTCTCGTCGGCGAGAGCGAGTTCCGCACCGCACGAGGGGCCGTTCTCGAAGGTCGGGGCGTGGTGCCGGACATCGTCGTAGTCCCGACGTATGAGGACCTTCGCCACGGGCGCGATCCGATGCTGGACGCCGCGGTTCGGGCGGCGCTGGATATCTCGGCGGCTCGTTAAAGGCGAAGGGCCGCGGATCGCTCCGCGGCCCCCTCCATTCTGTCCACGGCGCTCAAGCAGCGAGCCGCCGTGCGGTAAGCGGTAGCGCCCTAGACCAGGCTGCTGTCGATATCCTTGCAGGCCTGGATCAGGCCCTGGACCGACTCCACCGACTTGGCGAACATCGCCTTCTCATCGTCATTGGTGGTGAATTCGATGACCTTCTCGACGCCGCCGGCGCCGATCAGGGCAGGAACGCCGACATAGAGGTCGGACAGGCCGTACTCACCCGACAGCCAGACGGCGCAGGGCAGGACGCGCTTCTGGTCCAGCAGATAGGAGCGGGCCATGGCGATGGCGCTCTCGGCCGGGGCGTAGAAGGCCGAGCCGGTCTTGAGCAGGGCGACGATCTCGCCGCCACCCTTGCGGGTGCGGTCAACGATGGCGTCCAGCTCGGCCTGGGTCAGCATGCCGGCCTTGACGGCGTCGGGCAGGGGCAGGCCGCCGACGGTCGAGTGGCGCACCATGGGCACCATGTCGTCGCCGTGGCCGCCGAGGGTCCAGGCGTGGATGTCCTGGATGGAGACGCCGGTCTTCTCGGCGAGGAAATAGGCAAACCGGGCCGAATCGAGCACGCCGGCCATGCCGACGACCTTCTCCTTCGGCAGGCCCGAGAATTTCTGCAGGGCCCAGACCATGGCGTCGAGCGGGTTGGTGATGCAGATGACGAAGGCGTTCGGGGCGTGGGCCTTGATGCCCTCGCCGACGGCCTTCATGACCTTCAGATTGATGCCGATCAGGTCGTCGCGGCTCATGCCCGGCTTGCGCGGCACACCGGCGGTGACGATGCAGATGTCGGCACCCGCGATGTCGGCATAGTCATTGGCGCCCTTGAGGGCGACGTCGGTGCCGAACACGGCCGTGGCCTCGGCGATGTCCAGCGCCTTGCCCTGGGGCGTGCCCTCGGCAATGTCGAACAGGATGATGTCGCCCAGCGCTTCGCGCGCAGCCACATGGGCCAGGGTGCCGCCGATCATGCCGGCGCCGATAAGGGCGATCTTCGCGCGAGCCATCAGGTATCTCCGTTGGCCTGTCGCGCTGGGCGCTGTTTGAGGCCGTGTATGGGTGGGGAGGGAAAGCGATGGCGGCGGTCTAGACCCGCTCGCTTTCACCTGCAACCGTCACCCTGCGTCCGCCGGAGCCGTCATGGCCAGTCTGCCCGAAATCATCGCCCCCGAGGCCGTGCCAGACGACCTGATCACGGTCGTGGATGAGACGACGGTGCGCGCCGAGGTCGCGGCCTGGCGGGCGAAGGTGCTTCAGCCGCCCGGCCTTTGGGACCGGGCCACGCGAGGGACCCAGGACCGGATCAACCGGATCATTCCCGAACGGGTCCACGCCATCATCACCTCGGGCGTCGAGGCCATGACGAAGGGAATCCTGTTCGGCTCGGACCTGATCCCGGCCCGGCCCATGGCGGACGGATCGCTGGCGGCGCGGGAACTGAGGGCGCGGGCGCGGATCAAGGCATATCGCAACACAGCCAGCGTCGAGGGCGGGGTCGCGGGGGCCGGCGGCTTCGTGCTGGCAGCGGCGGACTTCCCGGCCCTGATGGCGATCAAGGTGCGGATGCTCGGCGATGTGGTCGGCGCCTATGGCTGGGGTGGCGATACGGTGAGGGAGCGGCTGTTCCTGCTGCACATCTTTCACCTGGCCTTCGCCAGCGCGCAACGGCGGCCCGGGGCCCTCGCGGACCTGGAGCGCTGGATCGCGGGTGTCGACCAGCCCGACGCCATCACCGAATACGACTGGCGGCGGTTCCAGATCGAGTACCGGGATTACATCGATCTCGCCAAACTGGCCCAGCTGATCCCCGTGGTCGGGGCCCCGATCGGGGCGGTGGTCAACTGGCGGCTGGTCGAGCGGCTGGGCGAGACGGCGATGATGGCCTGCCGGATGCGGTGGCTGGCAAACGGTTGACGTTCCCTTTTTGTTCGTATTCAGATAAGGTCTCAGAAGGAGGACTTCCAAATGATCGGCTATGTGACGCTGGGCACCAATGACCTCGAGCGGGCGGCGAAATTCTATGACGCCATCGCCGCCGAGATGGGGACATCGCGGATGATGGAGTGGCCCGGGGCGATCGCCTGGGGAACGCCGGGCGGCGGGGCCGGGATCGGGCTGACCAAGCCGTTCGACGGCCAGGCGGCCAGCGTCGGCAATGGTGTGATGGTAGCGCTGGAGGCGGCGTCCCGCGAACAGATCCACCGACTGTATGACGTCGCCCTGGCCCATGGCGGGACCTGCGAGGGACCGCCCGGACCGCGCGGGGACAGCTTTTACGCGGCCTATTTTCGCGATCCTGACGGCAACAAGCTGAATGCCTTCATGATGGTGCAGGGCGCGGTGGCCTGACCCAGCCAATCGATAGATTTTTCTGTTTCTGAAAACAGGGTTTATCGATTTTCCCTCCTGACGTGAAAGGGCTAGGCTGTTCGGGACAGCGCTGACGAAGCGCGCCCAGACCCAGGAGGACACCATGGACGGACACGCCCCCCTCAATGATCCGAAGAAGGAGTCGGCCGCGCCGCGCTCGCTGATCGGCCGCACCAACCGCGACTGGTGGCCGAACCAGATTGCCGTGGACATCCTGCACCAGCAGGGCCGGAGCGGCGATCCGATGGGCGAGGGCTTCAGCTATGCCGAGGCGTACAAGGCCCTGGACCATGCCGCGGTCAAACGCGACCTGACGGCCCTGATGACCGACAGCCAGCCCTGGTGGCCGGCGGACTATGGCCACTATGGCCCCTTCTTCATCCGCATGGCCTGGCACTCGGCCGGCACCTATCGCACCGGCGACGGCCGCGGCGGCGCGGGTGCGGGCCAGCAGCGGTTCGCCCCGCTGAACTCCTGGCCGGACAACGGCAACCTCGACAAGGCCCGGCGCCTGCTGTGGCCGATCAAGCAGAAATACGGGGCCAGCCTGTCCTGGGCCGATCTGATGATCCTCGCCAGCAATGTCGCCATTGAGTCGATGGGCGGGCCGGTGTTCGGCTTCGGCGGCGGCCGGGCCGATGTCTGGGAACCCGAAAAGGACGTCTACTGGGGCACCGAGAAGAACTGGGTCGCAGCCGAGGAAACCCGCATCCAGCCTGACAAGGGTCTGGAGCTGGAAAGCCCGCTGGCGGCCATCCAGATGGGGCTTATCTATGTGAACCCCGAGGGCCCCGGCGGCGTGCCGGAAGCCCTGCTGTCGGCCCGCGACATCCGCGAGACCTTTGCCCGCATGGGCATGAATGACGAGGAGACCGTCGCCCTGACCGTCGGCGGCCACACCTTCGGCAAGGCCCACGGTGCAGGCGATGCCTCGAAGGTCGGGGTCGAGCCCGAGGGCGCGGACATCGCAAAACAGGGCATGGGCTGGATCTCGACCCATGGCAGCGGGATGGGCGACGACACCATCACCTCGGGCATCGAGGGCGCCTGGACGCCGACGCCGATCCAGTGGGACATGTCCTATTTCGACATGCTGCTGGACCACGAGTACGAGCTGGTTCACAGCCCGGCGGGTGCCAAACAGTGGCAGCCGGTCGGCAATCCGCCGGAGACTCTCGCCCCGGCCGCCCATACGCCGGGCAAGCGCGTGCCGACGATGATGACCACGGCCGACATGGCCTTCAAGATCGACCCCGAATACCGCAAGGTCATGGAGCGGTTCCGGGCGGATCCGGCCTATTTCGGCGATGCCTTCGCCCGCGCCTGGTTCAAGCTGTGCCACCGCGACATGGGCCCCAAGGCCCGCTACCTCGGGCCGGACGTCCCGGCAGAAGACCTGATCTGGCAGGACCCGATCCCGGCCCATCAGGGTCCGATGATCGGCGCGGCCGACATCAAGGCGCTGAAGGACCATATCGCGGCCTCCGGCCTGACGGTCTCCGAACTGGTCAAGACGGCCTGGGCCTCGGCCTCGACCTATCGCGGCTCGGACCATCGCGGTGGAGCCAATGGCGGTCGTCTGCGTCTGGAGCCGCAACGCAGCTGGGACGTCAACGAACCCGGCGCGCTCTCGAAGGTCCTTCAGACCTATGAGCGGATCAAGGCAGACTCGGGTCTCAACGTCTCGATCGCCGACCTGATCGTCCTCGGCGGCTCGGTCGGGGTGGAACAGGCGGCGAAGGCGGCCGGTCATGCGATCGAGGTCCCGTTCACCCCGGGCCGCACCGACGCCTCGGCCGAACAGACGGACGTTGCGGGCTTCGCCGTCCTGGAGCCCCGCGCCGACGGCTTCCGCAACTATCTGCAGGTCCGCTTCAATGTGCCGACCGAGGAGCTTCTGGTTGACCGGGCACAGCTGCTGGGCCTGACCGCACCCGAAATGACGGTGCTGGTCGGCGGCCTTCGCGTTCTCGGGGCCAACCACGGCGGGTCAAAACATGGCGTGCTCACGGACCGTCCGGGACAGCTGACCAACGACTTCTTCGTCCATCTGCTGGACATGCGGACAGCCTGGAGCCAGGCCGACGACAGCAGCGACGAGGCCTTTGTCGGTTCGGACCGCCTGACCGGTGCGGCCCGTTGGACGGCGACCCGCGCCGATCTGGTGTTTGGCTCCAACTCGCAGCTGCGGGCCCTGTCGGAAGTCTATGCCTCGGCCGATGCGGGCGCGAAATTCGTCAAGGATTTCGTGGCCGCCTGGACCAAGGTGATGAACGCCGACCGCTTCGACCTGGCCCTGTAACCGGGGTTCGGGGCCGCGGCCGCCGGATCATTGACTGCCCCTTCCCGCCCTCGGGTCGGGAAGGGGCGTTAAGGAACCTGTGTGATCATCCCGGCAGGAAAGATAGAAAAAACCAATATGTCGGCCATCCTCCCGTCCCTGCGTCAGCTCCAGTATCTCAAGCTGCTCGCCGAGCACGCCTCGTTCAGCCGCGCGGCAAACGCGGCCCGTGTCAGCCAGCCGGCTCTCTCGGCCGGGGTGCAGGAGCTGGAGAAGATCCTCGGTGCGCCCGTGGTCGAGCGGACCCGCGGCAATATCCAGCTGACCGCGGTCGGTGCCGAGGCCGTCAAACGCGGCGAGGATGTCCTGGCCAGGACCGAGGACCTGGTCGAGGCCGCCCGAAACGCGGGCAAGCCCCTGTCGGGCCGGTTCCGGCTGGGCGTGATCCCGACGGTCGCCCCCTTCCTGCTGCCCTGCAAGCTGTCGGGAGTGAAGGCGACCTGGCCGGCGCTGAAGCTTTTCATCCGCGAGGACCTGACGCCGCGGCTGATCGCCGGGCTGAAGGCGGGCCAGCTGGATGCGGCAGTGATCGCCCTGCCCTATTCGTCCGCCGGCATCGACCATACGCGGATCGGCGACGACGAGATCCTGCTCGCCGCACCGGCGGGCCACCCGCTGGCGGGGACCGGGCCGATTCCGGCCGGGCTGCTGAAGGCCGAGGACCTGATCCTGCTGGAGGACGGCCATTGCCTGCGCGACCATGTCCTGGCCGCCTTCGGCATTGAGCCGCCGCGCGGCGAGGACGTGTTCGCCGCGACCAGCCTGCATACACTGGTGCAGATGGTGTCCGCCGGCCTCGGGGTCAGCTTCCTGCCAGAGATGGCCGTCCGCGCCGGTCTGGCGGACCTGCCCGGCCTGGTGGTCAGGCCGATCACGGCCAAGGCCCCCAGCCGCGAGATCGTGGTGGCCTGGCGCGCAGGCTCAAGCCGGGAGACCGAGGCGCGACTGCTGGCGAAAGCCTTCACCCTGGATTGACGCCGACCTGTCCACCGGTGTCATGTCGCAGGACAGAACCGGAGGCGCACCATGTCGTGGACCCGCAGACACGCCTTCGGCCTGCTCGGCTCGGCGACCGCCGCACCCTTGCTGGGCGGATCCGCACTGCCTCCAAATCCGGCTCGCCAGGCGCCCGTCGCCGCGCGCGGGATCGAGGGCCAGCGCAAGGCCGATCTGGGCGACGGACACTATCTGAATCCGATCCTCGCCGGCGACCGCCCCGATCCATCGATCCTGCGCGACGGCAGTGTCTGGTACATGACCCATTCCTCGTTCGAGGCCGTGCCCGGACTGGTGATCTGGCGGTCGGAAGACCTGCTGAACTGGACCCCGGTGACAGCGGCCCTGACGCGCAACATCGGCTCGGTCTGGGCCCCCGAACTGTGCCGTCATGAGGGGCGCTACTATCTCTACATCCCCGCACGGACACCGACCCGGCGCACCATCTGGGTCAGCTGGGCGGACAGGATCGAGGGGCCCTGGAGCGATCCGGTCGATCTGAACCTGCCCCACCATATCGACCCGGGCCATGCGCTCGGAGAGGACGGGAACCGGTATCTGTTCCTCAGCGGGGGCGACATGGTCGCCCTGACCGACGACGGGCTGGCGACCCGCGGCGCGGTCCGCCACGTCTATGATCCCTGGCGCTATCCGGACGACTGGGATGTCGAGAGTTTCTCGCCCGAGGGGCCGAAGATCACACGGCGCGGCGACTGGTTCTACATGGTGACGGCGGTCGGCGGGACAGCCGGGCCGCCCACCAGCCACATGGTCATCGTGGCCCGCTCACGGTCGGTATTCGGACCCTGGGAGAACCATCCCGACAATCCGCTGGTCCGGACGCGCGACCGATCCGAGCCCTGGTGGTCGAAGGGCCATGCGACCTTCGTCGAAGGCCCCGCCGGCGACTGGTGGATGGTCTATCACGCCTATGAGAACGGCTACTGGACCCTGGGCCGCCAGACCCTGCTGGAGCCGATAGTCTGGCGCCCCGACGACTGGCCGGTCGCGACCGGAGGGGACCTGTCGCGACCGCTCCCCGCGCCCCGTGGCGGGCGGGCGGGGCCGCATGGCGCGGCCCTGTCCGACGACTTCACCGGCGACCGGTTCGGCGTGCAATGGAGCTTCCATAACCCGGGGCCGGATGAGCGCGCCCGGTTCACCAGCGGCGACGGCGTGCTGAGGCTGAATGCGGCGGGTGCCTCGCCGCGCGACGGCTCGCCCATCCTCTGCGTCCAGGGCGAACAGGCTTGGGAGATCGAGATCGGGATCGAGATCGACGCGGGCGTCACGGCCGGGGTTCTGCTGTTCTACGACAGCGCCCTCTATGCCGGCCTGGGCTTCGACCGGGACCGGTTTGTGACGCATCAGTACGGGCTGGAACGGGGGCGGCCCGCCAATCCCCACGGTGGACAGATGCGGCTGCGGATGACCAACAACCGCCATGTGGTGACCTTCCATCACAGCGCGGACGGACGCCTGTGGACCAAGTTCGACCGCCAGATGGAGGTGTCGGGCTATCACCACAATGTCCGCGGCGGCTTCATGTCCCTGCGCCCGGCCCTCTATGCGGCGGGCTCCGGAGAGGCCCGTTTCCGGGATTTCCGCTACCGCGCCCTGCCCTGATCGCCGGCTTCATTACGACTCCGTAAGGTGCGCCGGGTTTCGGCCCTGTTAGGGTCCGCGCGCCCGCGATTGCCGGGTGCCCGGAGCCGTGCCCCATGAAGTCCCGCCTGTTTGCCGCCGCCTCGATCGCCGCCCTCATGCTGGGTGTTTCAGCCTGCGCCACCGCCGGTGGAGGCTCGAACGCGGCCCAGGCTGCGGTGCTGGACCAGGCCGTCGGTGAGATGAGGCAGGCTGTTGAATCAGCCGACGCCGTCGTTGTTCCGCCGCTCGGCTTCCAGGAGCGGACCCTGGCGAACGGCCTGAGGGTCTTCACGGCGCGCGACACCTCGACCTCGAACGTCACCGTCCAGGTCTGGTACAAGGTCGGCTCCAAGGACGATCCGCAGGATCGCTCGGGCTTCGCCCACCTGTTCGAACACCTGATGTTCAAGGCGACGGAAAATTTCCCGGACGAGACCTTTGACCGGCTGACCGAGGACGTGGGCGGCAACAACAACGCCTTCACCTCGGACGACGTCACCGCCTATCACGAGACCATCCCGGCCAATCACCTGGAGCGGCTGATCTTCGCCGAGGCCGACCGTCTGGGCTCGCTGGTGGTCAATGAATCCGTGTTCGAGAGCGAGCGCGACGTGGTCAAGGAAGAGTACCGCCAGGGCGTTCTGGCCAGCCCCTATGGCCGGCTGTTCAGCCTGTTCGTCCCGGCGACCGTCTATCAGGACCACCCCTATCGCCGCTCGACCATCGGCTCGATCGAGAACCTGGACGCCGCGACCATCGAGGACGTCCGCCGCTTCCACGCCACCTACTATCGCCCGGACAATGCCTATCTGATCGTCTCGGGCAATTTCGAACAGGCCCAGCTGGACGGCTGGATCGACCGCTATTTCGCACCCCTGACCAATCCGGACCGCCCGCTGCCCGCCAATGATGTGCGCGAGCCCGAACCGACCGGCCCGCGGGAGGCTACCTTCCACGCCCCGAACGTGCCCCTGCCCGCCGTGGTCCTGGCCTGGCCGACCGTGCGTTATGACCATCCCGACCGCGCGGCCCTGACCGTGCTGGACGGCATCCTGTCGACCGGGGAGTCCAGCCGCCTGTACCGGTCGCTGGTCTATGACCAGCAGCTGACGGCCCAGACCAGCTCCAGCCTCGACGCCAGCCAGCAGGCCGGGGCCCTGACCGCCTATGCCATCATGGCCGAGGGCAGGACGCCCGAGGAGGGACTCGCGGCCCTGCGCGCCGAGGCGGCCCGGCTGCGCGATACGCCGGTCACCGAAGCCGAACTGGCCGAGGCCCGGAACGAACTGGTCGCCTCGGCCCTGCGCCAGCGCGAGACGGTCGAGGACCGCGCCAATGTGCTGGGCTGGTCGCTGATCAACACCGGCGACGCCGCCGCCGCCGACCGCGAGATCGCCGACCTGCAGGCCGTGACCGCCGCTGACATCCAGCGGGTGGCCCGGCGCTATCTGACCGACCAGCGCAGCATCGCGATCCGCTATCTGAACGCCGACGAAGCCAATCCCGCGACGGTTCAGGCCGTCGATGTGACGGCCCCGGTCACGGTCGCCGACCTGGCACCCGTCGGCCGGATCTTTGAGCTGCTGCCCGAGGACCAGCGCCGGCCCATGCCGCAGCCCGGCACCGCTGTGGAACCGGCCACCCCGGCCATCCAGTCCTTCACCCTGTCGAACGGCCTGGAAGTGTTCGTCGCCCGCAAGCCGGGGCTCCCGCTGGTCGCCGCCCGCCTCAGCCTGCCGGCCGGCTCGGCCCATGATCCGTCGGGCAGGGCGGGCGTCGCCAACATGACCGCCGCCCTGCTGACCCAGGGCGCGGACGGCCGCTCGGCACCCGAGATCGCGGCGCAGATCGAACAGCTGGGTGCCGACATCGGCGCCTCCCCGGGCGCGGACTTCACCACCGTCTATGCCAACGCCCCTGCCGACGTCTTCCCGCAGGCCATGGAGATCATGGCCGATCTGGCCCTGCGCCCCGACTTCGCCGTCGAGGAGCTTGAGCGTCAGCGCGATCAGGCGCTGGACGGCCTGCGTATCCAGCTCAGCTCGCCCGGTCCCGTCGGCTCGGCCACCGTGGCGCGGGTGATCTATGGCGACGCCCCCTATGGTGCACCCGGCGGCGGTACCCTGACCTCCCTGGCGGCCCTGACCCGCGAAGACGTCGCCGCCTCCCACGCCGGCCGCTATTCGCCCGCCGGAGCCAAGCTGGTCTTCTCGGGGGATATCACCGTCGACCAGGCCCGCGCCCTGGCCGAACAGGCCTTCGGCGGCTGGCGCGCCGCCACGACTGCCCCCGAAGTCGTGTCCCGCGCCGGCCCGGCCTCGCCGCCCCGTGTGGTGGTCATCGACCAGCCCGGGGCCGGTCAGGCCGCCGTCTTCGTCGCCCGGCGCAGCATCGCCCGCGATGACGCGGACTATTTCCCCCTGACCCTGGGCAACACCCTGCTGGGCGGCAGCTTCACCTCGCGCCTGAACCAGGAGATCCGCATCAAGCGCGGCCTCAGCTACGGAACCCGCTCGGGTCTGGGCGTGCGGCTGGATACCGGTGCCTTCACCGCCTCGGCCCAGACCCGCAACGACGCGGCCGTCGAGGTCGCCGGCCTGATCCTGGCCGAACTGACCCGGCTGGCCACGACCCGGCCGACCGAGAGCGAGATGACCACCCGCCAGGCCATCCTGACCGGTGCCTTCGGCAGTTCGCTGGAGACGGTCGACGGCCTGGGCTCGCTGGTCGCAGGCCTGGCCCTGTACGACCTGCCGATGAGCGAACTGGCCGCCTATGCCGGGCGGGTGCGGGCGATCAGTGCCGAACAGGTGCAGGCGGCCTTCGCCGAACACCTGCCGGCCGCCGACGCCAGCCTGGTCATCGTCGGCGACGCCTCCACCTTCATCGAGGCGCTGCGGGCCAGCTATCCGAACGTTGAGGTCATCCCCCTGACCGGGCTGAACCTCGATTCCGCAACCCTGCGGTAGGCGTCAGACCGACAGACACACGACCTGGGCCACCCGCAGATCGCGGCGCAGGTCGTCGGCGACGAGGCCGTAGTTATCGACCGTGATGAGCCGTCCGGTCAGGGGCTCGTCGGCCTTCTGCACGCCCCGGATCGCCGGGCCGAAGGTGTCGGGCGAGGTGGTGTAGATCCGGCCCCGGCGCGGGCTTTCGGCGATGGTCACGCCGACGGCGCGGCCCTGACGGTCCAGCACCGGCGCGCCGGACAGGCCGGCGAGTGTGCCACCCAGGCCGTCGGTGCGACCGACCTCGGCCCAGGCCAGAACCGGCTCATCGCGCTGTCCCCGACCCCGGACCCGCAGGGTCTCGCGGCCCAGCAGGCGGGAAGCCACCTCACCGGCCCGCGCCTGGGGATAGCCGGGGTGGAAGCCGCGCTGTCCGGAACGCAGACTGTGCGTGGCCATTACCGGCAAGGCATCGGGTCCGCCGCGGGTCAGCAGGACCGCAATGTCGGCGCGGGGCGCCAGCCGGACGTCGGCGGCGACGGCGCGGCCACCCCCGACGAGGATGGCGGGGCGCGGGCAGCCCTCGACCACATGGCGGGCCGTCACCCAGCGACCGTCACGGGAAATGGAAAAGGCCGTGCCCGAGCTCGGCTGGAAGGGGACGTCGGGTGCGTTGACCGTAACGGCCGGATCAAACGGCGTAATCGGGCCCAGCAGGGCCCCCTCAATCTCGTCGGGCGGCGGCGGCGCCGGTGGCGCGTCGGCATTCTCGCGCAGCTGCAGCGACCAGATGACGAGTGCGCCGACGACCAGCGAATAGACGAGCCAGTCGGGGGGTCTCGGAAAGGCCACAGCCTCAGCCTGTCAGGGCGGCGGCGAGGATCAGGGCGGTCGACAGCTTGGCCCCGACCAGAAGCACGGCGGCGGCGACCTCACCCTCGCGGATGCGCTGGGGCAGGCCGGTCAGCAGCATGTCGACAATACGGAAGGCGAGAAGCTGCAGCACCACGGTGGCGACACCCCAGAGAACGATGTCCTTCAGCGAGGTTGAGACGCTGAGGCTGACCGCCAGGGGGATAGCGAGGCCGAGAAGGACACCGGAAAAGGCCACGGCGGCGGCGGCATTGCCGTCCCGGATCAGGGCAATCTCCTTCCACGGCGTGAACAGGGCATAGAGGATCGACCCGGCGGCCAGAAGAGCCAAGGTCACGCCAAGATGCGCGAGGGTGGTCGGAAAGCCGGTCGCAAAGGCCTGGACCTCGGCGCTTTCAAGAACGGTGGTGAGGGACGAAGGGTCCATGGTGGTCCGGTTGCAAACGTCCCGCGACGATTGCCCGGTTTTCGCCCCAATCCGCAAGGGGGCCGGGGACACAGTTGGTGAAGAAGTGTGTCGGGGAGGGATTAGGGATTAGGGATTGGCGAGGCGGGTGGCCCAAACCTCCAGCCCTAATTCCGAAGCCCCATGCTTCAGGCCGCTTCGGCTGCCGCCTTGCGCGCCACCGAGGCCCGGACCTTTTCGCTCTCGGACTTGAGCTGGCCGCAGGCGGCGAGGATGTCGCGCCCGCGGGGGGTGCGGATGGGGCTGGCATAGCCGGCCTTGTTGAGGATGGCCGCGAACCGCTCGATCGTCTTCCAGTCCGAACACTCATAGTCCGTGCCGGGCCAGGGGTTGAACGGGATCAGATTGACCTTGGCCGGGATGCCCTCGATCAGCCTGACCAGGGCGCGGGCCTCTTCCGGGCTGTCGTTCACGCCCTTCAGCATGACGTATTCGAAGGTCACCCGGCGGGCGTTGGATATGCCGGGATAGGCGCGGATACCGGCCATCAGTTCGGCCAGGTCGTATTTCTTGTTCAGTGGCACCAGGACGTCGCGCAGGGGGTCGTTGGTGGCGTGCAGGCTGATCGCCAGCATGGCCTGGGTCCGGGTCCCCAGCGGCTCCAGCTGCGGCACGACGCCGGAGGTCGAGACCGTGATCCGGCGGCGCGACAGGGCGATGCCCTCATTGTCCGAGATGATGTCGATGGCATCGGCGACATGATCCAGATTGTAGAGCGGCTCGCCCATGCCCATGAAGACGATGTTCGACAGGCGGCGGTCTTCCTTGGGCGACGGCCATTCCTCGAGGTCGTCGCGGGCGACCTGGACCTGGGCCACGATCTCGGCGGCGGTCAGGTTGCGAACCAGCTTCTGGGTGCCGGTGTGGCAGAAGGTGCAGTTCAGGGTGCAGCCGACCTGGGACGAGACGCACAGGGCCCCGGCACGGCCGACATCCGGAATGTAGACGGCCTCGATCTCGATGCCCGGGGCGGTGCGGATCAGCCATTTGCGCGTGCCGTCCTTCGACACCTGACGCTCGACGATCTCGGGACGGGCGAGGGTGAAGGCGGCGGCCAGTTTCGCCTGGGTATCCCGGGCGATGTTGCTCATCGCGGCGAAGTCGGTGACGCCGTAGTGGTGGATCCAGCCCCAGACCTGCGAGGCGCGCATCTTCGCCTTTTCCGGCGGGCAGATATCGGCGTCGATCAGCGCCTGACGCAGGCCCGCGCGCGTCAGACCGGAGAGGTTGACGGGGGCCGCCGGTCTGGCGGCGGACGTGCGGGAAAGGTCGAGCGTCAGGCTCAAGGCGGCATCCTGTGGACGAGGGAGGCGGGGCTTATACCACAGATCGGGCAGGATTTAAGGCGGGGCGCCAGGAGTGGTTAGTGGCTAGTGGCTAGTGGCTGGCCGCCGCCTGTGCGGAGGCGCGATCCGCGTCGCCCTTCCGCAGGCCGTGAAGCTGCAATCCCCAGCCACCAACCACCAATCACCTATTCGTCTCCGCCCTCCAACTCATCGATCCGGTCATCATCCAGCCCGAAATGATGCCCGATCTCGTGGATCAGGACGTGGGCGATGATCTCCGACAGGCCGACGTCGCCGCGTTCGCACCATTCGTCGAGGATCGGGCGGCGATAGAGGAAGATGCGCGACGGCTCGACGGCGGGGCCCGGAGAGTCGCGCAGGCCGATGTCCATGCCCTGATACAGGCCGGTCAGTTCGAAGGGGTCCGCGATACCTGCGGAGTCGAGGATATCCGGGTCGGCAAAGTCATCGATCCGGATGACCACCTCCCCGGCCAGCGACCGGAACGGCTCGGGCAGGGCGTCGAACGCCTCGCGCGCCAGCCGGGCGAAGTCGTCGAGGGAGGGGGCTGTCTGATCGGTCCAGGTAGTCATGGGGACTAGGGATTAGGGATTAGGGATTAGGTTGGGAAGGTCGCGAAGGCGCGCCGGGACACGAACTCCGACATCTCACCCCCTAATCCCTAATCCCTAATCCCTAATCCCTGGTCCCTAGTCCCTAGTCCCTAGTCCCTCTTCAGGTATGGTTACCGAATCACGCCGGGGAGCTGACAGGACACCATGGCCGAGGCCGACATCGCCTATGTCGCGACCGCGGGCGCCGCGGGGCTAGCCCTGGCCCTCAGCGCCTGGGCCGCGCGGCTGCGCGGGCGGCTGGCGGCGCGCAACCAGGTGGCGGAATCAGAATTGGCTGCGGCCCTGGTCGATCTGGCCGATCGCGACGGGGCTCTGGCGGCGTTCGGGGATGTGCGGCTGGCCCTTGCCCTGGACGGACGGACCAAACGGCTGGGATCGCCACAGGCCTGGAAGGCTGTCACGCGCGAACTGGCGGGAGACGAAGACCCGGAACGCGATCCGGGGCTGGTGGTGCTGGACGCTGTGCGGCGGGCGTCGGGACCGCGGCTGGACGCCCTGATCGACCAGGGCGAGGCCTTCGACACCGTTCTGGAAGGCTCGGGCGGGGCCTGGTCGGTTGAGGGCCGGTCGTCGGCGGGCGCGGCCTGGCTGCGACTGTCGCGGCTGGGGCTGGTCGGGACAGCGGCCGAGAGCGGGCTTGGCCTGTTGGCCGATTCCTATCCGGCCCCGACCTGGATCACCGATGCCGCGGGCCGGCTGGCCTGGGCCAACAGGGCCTGGCTGAACGAGATGAAGGCCGACAGCGTCGAGCAGGCCCGCGAAAAAGGGCTGAGCTTCGATCGTGGGGCCGACGCCATCGTGGCCGAGGCCGGCCGGACGCATCAGCATCAGGACGGCTTCCGCTGGACCACCGGCGGCGGACGGCGGCGGGCCTGGCGGATCGTGGCCGAGCCGGTGCAGGGCGGGGCGGGGGCGGTGCTGGCCTTTGCCCTGGACATGACGGAGGCCGAAGAGACGCGCGACACCCTGCGCCGTCACGTCGAGGCCCATGACGAGACACTGAACCACCTCGCCGACGCCGTCGCCATCTTCGGCCCGTCCAAACGGCTGGCCTTCCACAACACCGCCTTCCAGACCCTGTTCAACATTGATCCGGCCTGGCTGGACGAGCGGCCGACCCACGCCGAACTGCTGGACCGCCTGCGTCAACGCCGCCTGCTGCCCGAGGTCATCGACTACGCCGGCTGGAAGTCGAAAGAACTGGATTTCTACGGGGCCCCGGCTGCCGCGCCGGACGACAGCTGGTCCCTGCCTGATGGCCGGACCCTGAGGGTCGTGCGCCAGCCGCATCCGCTGGGCGGAGTGCTGCTGCTGTTCTCGGACATCACCGACGAGCTCAAGCTGCGCAGCCGGTTCAATGCGCAGATCCAGGTCCAGACCGCGACCCTCGACAAGCTCAATGACGCCGTGGCCGTATTCGGCTCGGACGGGCGGCTGCGGCTGCATAATGAGGCCTTCGACACCTTCTGGGGGGTGACCGCAGAGGCGCTGGATGCGGCGGGTGATTTCGACGCCGTGGCGACCCTGTGCCAGTCGACCATGCCCGATCCGGCCCTGTGGCTGGGGCTGAAGGCCCGGGTCGCCGACCCCGATCCCGAGAGCCGCGTACCGATCGCCGGAGAGGGCAAGACCACCGACGGGCGCATCGCCTCCTGGCTGACGCGGCCCCTGCCCGACGGCGCGACCCTGGTAGCCTTCTCCGATGTGACCGCCCGGCGCGGACTGGAACAGGCGCTGGCCGCCAAGGCCCAGGCGCTGGAGGAATCGACGGCGCTGAAGCGCGAGTTCGTCGGCAGCGTCTCCTATGAACTGCGCACACCCCTGACCACCATCGTCGGCTATTCCGAGCTGCTGGAGATGCAGTCCGACCTGCCCGAACGCAGCCGCCAGCACGCCGGAGCCATCCGCATCGCCGCCAGCCAGCTGGCCAGTTCCATCGACGATGTTCTGGACATGGCCCAGATCGACGCGGGGGAGATGGAGCTGCAGCTCGGGGACGTGCGGGTGCGCGATCTGCTGAATGCTGCGGCCGAGCGGGTCTGGGGCCGGGTGGAGGCGCGTGGGGCGACGCTGACGGTCGACTGCCCCAACGGCCTGCGTCCCATCCGGGCCGACGCCCACCGGATCGGCCAGGCGCTGGACCACCTGCTGGACAATGCCGCCCGCTCGATCTCCGAGGGCGGGGTCGTGACCCTGGGTGCCGAGGCCACGGCCTCGGAGGTCCGTATCCGCGTCGCCGACACCGGACGCGGCATTCCCTATCACCTTCAGGCCCATGTGTTCGACCGCTTCGTGCGGCGCGAGCGCGGCGGGCCGGGCGTCGGTCTCGCCCTGGTCAAGGCCCTGGTCGAGCTGCACGGCGGCTGGGCCGAGGTCGAGAGCGAGCCCGGCAAGGGCGCGACCTTCATCCTGCACCTGCCGCTGGAAGCCGCGGGCGTGGCAGCGGCACCGGAACTGCGGCTCGGCTGACGCCGGAGTGGCTGGTGGCGGGTGGCTCGCGATTATCTGGCCGCTTTGACACTGTAATCACTAGTCACTAGCCACTAGCCACCAGCCACCCCCTCGGGACCCTCCCATGGCCAAACCCCTCAAGACCGCGCTGATCTATGATTTCGACGGCACGCTCGCGCGCGGCAATATGCAGGAGGTCACCTTCATTCCGTCGATCGGCATGGGGATCGGTGACTTCTGGGGGGCGGCGGACAGGCTGACGCGCGAGGCCGACGGCGACAACATCCTGATGTACATGCAGTTGATGCTGAAACAGGCGCGCGAGAACAATGCGCCGATCACCCGCAAACTGCTGGCCGAGCACGGCGAGGATGTGAAGCTGTTCGACGGGCTGAAGTCCGACCTGACCGGCACGGGCTGGTTCGAGCGCATCAATGCGATGGGCGAGAAATACGGGCTGGAGATCGAGCACTACATCATCTCGGCGGGACTCGAGGAGATGATCGAGGGCTGCCCGATCCGGCCGGAGTTCCGGCACGTCTTCGCCTCCAAATTCGTCTACGACGACCATGGCGTCGCGATCTGGCCGGCGGTTGGTGTGAACTACACGACCAAGACCCAGTATCTGTTCCGCATCAACAAGGGCGTGCTGAACCATTGGGAGCACGAAAAGATCAACCGCTTCATGGCCGACGACGAGCGGCCGGTGCCCTTCGAACGCATGATCTTCCTCGGCGACGGTGACACCGATGTGCCGACCATGAAGATGATGCACACCAAGGGGGGCTATTCGATCGCGGTCTATGACCCGCGCAATTCCGAGCGCGACCAGCAGAAGATCTATGGTCTGATCTCCGAGGACCGGGTCAATTTCGTCGCCGCCGCCGACTATCGCGAGGGCTCCGCCCTGGACCTGATCGTCAAGGGGCTGATCGGCCGGATCGCCATCACCGCCGGCACGGTTCCGGACGTCCTCTAGGCCGCTGCATCCGGAGGCGGCCCTGGCGGCGACTACCCCTTGAAAGGCGGATCGGCCGTCGGGGAATTCGTATGCTGCATCGTTTCATGTCTCTGGCGCTGGCGACCGTCGCCATCGTCCTGGTCGCCGGTCCGGTGGCTGCACAGGCCGTGTCCGAACGCCCGGTGCCGGGATTTCCGCATGCCAGGGTCTATACGCTGGCCGGGGACGAGCCGCGGCGTGTGGTGGTGATCCTTCACGGTGCCGACGGCGGTACGGAGGCCGGGGAACGCTTCGGCCCGGTTCTGGCGCGCCTGGGGTATGCCGCCGTCGGCCTGCCCTACTATTCGCCGGACTGGGGCGAGTTCGGTCCGCCCAAGGCGCTGCCGGAACTGCCGGGCAGTTTCCTCGACATCCGCGTCGATCAGCTGGCCGGGCTGCGTGAGGCCCTGTCGACCATGCCCGGGGTCGACGTCGAACGCTTCGGTCTGTTCGGCGCCTCCAAGGGGGCTGAGTTCGCCCTGATCGCGGCCAGTCGCTATCCCTGGATCGACAGCGTCGTGGCCTATTCACCGACCGATGTGGTCTGGGAAGGCTGGGGACTGGAGGTGGTCGAGGCCGAGGGCACGCGTTCGTCATTCTCGTTCGACGGGCAGCCGCTGGCCTTCATGCCCTATCGCGGTTTCGTTGAAGGGCTGCTGGCCGGCCCCGCTGCGGACCTGAGGGCCATCCATGAGAACGGCCGTTCGGACCATCCGGAACGGGAGGCGGCCGCACGGATTCCGGTCGAGGCCTATGCCGGAGCCCTGATTGTGATCGCCGGCGAGCGGGATGCGCAGTGGAACGCGGCGCAGGCGTCCCGGACGATCGTCAGCGCCCGGACAGCGGCGGGTCTTCCGACCGAGGCGCTGATCTATCCGGACGCCGGGCACGACCTGGTCGGCGACGGCGGGCCGCGCGACGCTGCACGAAGCGGGGGGACACCGGAGACCAATGCGGCCGCGCGCCAGGACGCCTGGCCGAAGGTGGTCGCCTTCCTGGCCCGGACGCTGACGCCCGGGCACTGAGCCGTCAGATCGCGTTCAGCGGCAGTTTGAGGAACCGCTTGCCCGAGGGCTCGGGCGGCGGCAGTGCACCGGCGCGGATGTTGATCTGCAGGGAGGGCAGGATCAGCGCCGGGACCTTGAGGGTCGCATCGCGGGCCTCACGCAGGGCCGCGAATTCGTCCTCGGACCGCCCGCCGCCGAGGTGGATGTTGCCGGCCTTCTCGGCCGCCACCGTCGTCTCCCAGCGGAAGTCGCTGCGGCCCTCGGGCAGATAGTCATGGCCGACGAACACCCGCGTTTCCGGCGGCAGGGCGAACAGCCGCTGGATCGACCGGTAGAGGGTCCGCGCGTCTCCGCCCGGGAAGTCGCAGCGCGCCGTGCCGTAGTCCGGCATGAACAGGGTGTCGCCGACAAAGGCGGCGTCGCCGATGACATAGCTGACGCAGGCCGGAGTGTGGCCGGGCGTATGCAGGACCTCGACGGGCAGGGAGCCGATCGTGAAGCGGGCACCGTCAGCATAGAGGCTGTCGAACACCACACCGTCCGCCGTAACGTCATGCGCCTCGAACAGGACGCTGAAGACCTTCTGGACCTCGGTGATGCGGCTGCCGATGCCGATCGGGGCCCCTGTGCGGCGACGGATCTCATCGGCCCCGGTCAGGTGGTCGGCATGGGCATGGGTCTCGAGCACCCGCTCCAGGGTGAGACCCTGTTCGGCGATCCGCGCGAGGACCTGTTCCAGCGAGGCCGTCGAGGTCCGGCCGCTGGCGGCGTCGAAATCCAGCACCGGGTCGATGACGGCGGCGGCCCCGGTCGCGGGATCGGCAACCAGATAGGTGATGGTGTGGGACGCGGGATCGAAGAAGGCCTCAACGGTCGGGACGGAGGCAGTGGTGTTGGTCATGCGGGGACTCCCTTGTTGGCACCAACATATTAGGTATTGCTAAATTAGCAAGTCCTGTTATATGTCCGCCATGGACGTGACCCACACCCTGTCTCCGGACCAGTTTCAAGCCAGCGCCGGCGAGGCCGCGCGCCTGCTCAAGGCGCTCTCCAACGAGCGGCGCCTGATGATCCTGTGCCAGCTCGGCGACGGCGAACGCGCCGTGGGCGAGCTGCTGCCGCATATCGGCCTGTCCCAGTCCGCCCTGTCGCAACACCTCGCGGTGCTGCGCGAGGAAGGCCTGATCGCCGGCCGGCGCGAGGGCGTCTCCATCCTCTATCGCATCGCCGATCCGGCGGCCCTCAAGGTCATCGCCGTGCTCGCCGACATCTATTGCCCCCCCGCTCAAGGACACTGACCCATGGCGTCTCTCACCCCCCTCTCTCCTGCTGAAGTCTCCGCTCGTATCAAGGCGGGCAAGGCCTTGCTGGTCGACATCCGTGAAGCCGACGAGGTCGCGCGCGAGCGGATCGCCGGCAGCGTCGCCACCCCCCTGTCCATGTTCGAGGCGGCCCATCTGGAGATCCACCCGGGCCGCGACGTGGTCTTCATGTGCCGCACGGGCAACCGCACCGGCATGAACTGTGTCCGTCTCGCCGACCGTATTCCCGGCGAGGCCTTTGTGCTGGACGGCGGGCTGGACGCCTGGAAGGCCTCGGGCCTGCCGACCCTGACCAATGCCAAGGCCCCGCTGGAGCTGATGCGGCAGGTGCAGATGACGGCGGGTGGCCTGATCCTGGTCGGGGCGCTTCTCGGCCTGCTGGTCCACCCCGGCTTCTGGGGTCTGTCGGCCTTTGTCGGCGCGGGCCTGTTCATGGCCGGCGCGACCGGCTTCTGCGGCATGGCCCGACTTCTGGCCGTCATGCCCTGGAACCGGGCGATGCGGGCCGCGTGATCCCATGGACCCGACCGTCACCCAGCTGATGCTGGCCGTGCTCAGCGGCGGCATCGTGGCCCTGCTGCTGACCGTGTTCGGCGGCGGCGGCTCGGTGCTGGCCGTACCCCTGCTGCTGTATGTGGTCGGGGTGCAGGATCCGCACGTGGCGATCGGTGCCTCGGCCGCCGGGGTCGCATTGAACGCCCTGACGGCATTGGTCGGCCAGGCCCGGGCGGGACGGGTCCGCTGGCCCTGCGCCCTGTTGTTCGCCGCGACCGGTTCGGTGGGTGCCTTTGTCGGATCCTCCGTGGCCAAGGCCATCGACGGCCATGCCCTGCTGATCTTCTTCGCCCTGGCCATGGGGCTGGTCGCCCTCGCCATGCTGAGGCCGAACGCGCCGGTCGGAGTCGAGACTGTGCGCCTGACCCGGGCCATGGCCCCGCGCATCGCCGCCTCCGGTGCCGGTGTCGGTGTGGCCGCCGGCTTCTTCGGTATCGGCGGCGGCTTCCTGATTGTCCCCGGCCTGATGGGGGCGGCCGGGATGACCCTGGCCCTGGCCCAGGCCTCGTCCCTGGTCAGCGTCGCGGCCTTCGGTGCCACGACAGCGGCCAACTACGCCCTGTCAGGCCTGATTGACTGGCCGATCGTGGCGGCCATGGCGGCGGGCGGCACAGTGGGAACCCTCGCGGGACTGCCCATTGCCAAAAAGCTGGGTGCCAATGCCCTGCTCGGACGTCGCCTGTTCGCGGGACTGATCCTGATCGTCGCCGTGTATGTGGCGATCAAGGCGGTGACGGCGCTTTAACGTCCTCCGGCCCGCAGGAAGGCGTCGCGGGCGGCGGTGAGGCGTGACGGGACCAGACCGCGGAGAGAGGACTCTCCCCTCTGTTTCAGCCCGGCTTCCTGGCCCTTGCGCCAGACCACCTCGGCCTCCAGCACCACACCGCGGGCGATATCGATGACCTGGACCCGGGCAGGCAGGGCGAGGGTGCGGTCCAGCCGCAGGCGCAGGCCGCTCGCGGAGTGATCGATGATCACGCCGGTCAGTTCCAGCCCGGGCGCAAGCACCACCGCGCGGGCGTTGGCGGCGGAGCGGGGTTCGAAACGGCGGTCCTGCGGCGGGGTCATGATGCCATAGAGCCCGGCAGACGGTTTCGATCCAGTTGCACGATGAGATCGGCCTTCACGCCGCCGGCCAGCATGTGCCGCGTGATCCGTTCGAAATACTGGATGAAGCCGGTCAGCCGCTCCCGTTCGGCCGCCGGCAGGGCGTCGGGTGCCACCCCCAGCAGGTCGGCCTCCTGCTGGCAGCGCCAGTCCAGCACCACGTCGAACGACGGCGCGCGCAGGAACAGGACGGCGTCGAACCGGGCGATGAAGTCGGCATAGGCACCGCTGAGCAAGTCGTTCACGGCCCGGCGCCAGCCACCGTCAGGGTCATCATCAGCCTCGAGCGCATTGAGGGGCCGGGTCAGGGCCGCGGCCTCTTCCGGCAAGGCCCCGAGGCACCAGGCGTCGATCAGTATGGCAGAGGGCCGGCCACGATAGGCCCGCCAGTCGGCGACCGGCCGGCGGTCGTCGCCGCGCTTGTCAAAGTCGGGGATCAAGGTCTCGTCATCCGGTCCGGCGGCCGAGAGGCTGTCGATCAACCGTTGCAGAAGGGCCAGGTCATGCGTCCCCGGCGGCCCGCGCGTGACAAACAGCGGATGCACCTCACGTGCCAGGGTCTCCCGCTCGGCCCGGGTCAGATAGACGTCGTCGATGGAGATCTGGACCGCCCCGAACCGCTCGGCGGCGGCACGGGCGAGCGTGGTCTTGCCAGAGCCCTGGGCCCCGACCACCGCGATCAGGGGCGGACGATCCCCGGGGCCGTCGGCGATCAGGCGGCCGACACGGTCGATGAGTTCAGGGTTGGCCCGGCCCATGGCCGCGGCTCAGTGCTGGCTTTCGGGCAGGCGCACGATCAGGCCGTCCAGATCGTCGGTGACCCGGATCTGGCAGGACAGGCGGCTGTTCGGCTGGACGTTCTCGGCGAAGTCCAGCATCGATTCCTCCATGGCCGAGGCCCGGCCCGTCTCGGCCGCGAAGGCCTCGTCGACATAGACATGGCAGGTGGCGCAGGCGCAGGCCCCGCCGCAGTCGGCATCAATGCCGGGGACGTTGTTGCGGATCGCGCCTTCCATGACGGAAAGGCCGGTCTTGACCTCGACCGTGTGCTCGCGGCCGTCGTGTTCGATGTAGGTAATCTTCGCCAAGGATCAGGCCGCTTCCGTCTTCTTCCGGCCCGGGGCCACCATCAGCTTCTTGGTTTTCGCGATTGCCTCGGCCGGGTTCAGCCCCTTCGGGCAGACCTGGGCGCAGTTCATGATGGTGTGGCAGCGGTAGAGTTTGAACGGATCCTCGAGGTCATCCAGCCTCTTGTCGGTGGCGTCGTCGCGGCTGTCGGCGATCCAGCGGTAGGATTGCAGCAGGGCCGCCGGCCCCAGGTATTCCGTCTGGTTCCACCAGTAGCTCGGGCAGGAGGTCGAGCAGCAGGCGCACAGGATGCACTCGTACAGACCGTCCAGCTTGGCGCGGTCTTCCGGCAGCTGGATACGCTCGGTCTCCGGGTCCGGTTCGTCGGACTGGAGGTAGGGCTGGATCGAGTCGTACTGGGCGTAGAACAGGGTCAGGTCCGTCACCAGATCCTTGACCACCGACTGGTGCGGCAGGGGGGCGATGGAGATGGTCGAGGAGGAGCACTCCTCCCAGCCCTTGGTGCAGGCCAGGGTGTTGCGCCCGTCGATGTTCATCGAGCACGAGCCGCAGATGCCCTCGCGGCACGAGCGCCGGAAGGTCAGGGTCGGGTCGATCTCGTTCTTGATGTGGATCAGGGCGTCCAGCAGCATCGGGCCGTGGTCGTCGGCCGAGATCTCGAACGTGTCCCAGCGCGGGTCGGCATCGACCTCCGGGTCATAGCGATAGACCTTGTAGGTCTTGACGTTTTTCGCGCCCTTGGGGGCCTTGTGGACCTTGCCGCGCGTGGGCCTGGAGCCCTTGGGGAGAGTCAGCTGGACCATCAGTACACCCGTGTCTTGGGCTCAATGTAATCGATGTCCTTCGACATCGTGTAGTTGTGGACCGGACGGTAGTCGATCTTCACCGCCTCGCCCGGGACCTTCCAGGTGAGGGTGTGCTTCATCCACTCGACGTCGTTGCGGTCCGGATAGTCCTCGCGGGCGTGGGCACCGCGGCTCTCGGTGCGGTTCAGGGCCCCCTCGATCGTGACCAGGGCCTGGTCGATCAGATTGTCGTATTCGAGGGTCTCGACGAGGTCGGTGTTCCAGATCAGGCCGCGATCCGTGGTCTTGATGTCGGCACCGGCCGCGTGGATGGCGCGCAGCTTGGCCGTCCCCTCCTCCAGCGTCTTGCCGGTGCGGAAGACCGCCGCGTCGGACTGCATGGCGCGCTGCATGTCGATGCGCAGCTTCGAGGTCGGGATCGAACCGTTGGCATGACGGAACCGGTCGAGGCGGGCGATGTGGCCGTCGGTCGTCGAGGCCGGAGCGTCCGGGACCTTCGAGGCCTTGTCGACCACCTCGCCGCAGCGGAGGCCGGCGGCGCGACCGAACACGACCAGGTCGGTCAGGCTGTTGGAGCCGAGGCGGTTGGCCCCGTGCACCGAGACGCAGGCCGCCTCGCCCACTGCCATCAGGCCGGGGACGACGGTGTCGGCATTGTCGCCGACCTTGGTCAGGACCTCGCCATGATAGTTCGTCGGGATGCCGCCCATATTGTAGTGGACGGTGGGCAGGACCGGGATCGGGGCCTTGGTCACATCGACGCCGGCGAAGATTTTCGCGCTCTCGGAAATGCCCGGCAGCCGCTCGTGCAGCACGGCCGGATCGAGGTGGTCGAGGTGCAGGTGGATGTGGTCCTTGTTCGGGCCCACGCCGCGGCCTTCCCGGATCTCGATGGTCATGGAGCGCGAAACCATGTCACGCGGGGCCAGGTCCTTCACGGTCGGCGCATAGCGCTCCATGAAGCGTTCGCCCTCGGAATTGGTCAGATAGCCGCCCTCGCCACGCGCGCCCTCGGTGATCAGGCAGCCGGCGCCATAGATGCCGGTCGGGTGGAACTGCACGAACTCCATGTCCTGCAGCGGCAGGCCGGCGCGCAGCACCATGGCATTGCCGTCGCCGGTACAGGTGTGGGCGCTGGTGGCCGAGAAATAGGCGCGGCCATAGCCGCCGGTGGCCAGGATCACGAGCTTGGCGCGGAAGCGGTGCAGGGTGCCGTCGTCGAGCTTGAGCGCCGTCACCCCGGTGCAGGCCCCGTCCTGCATGATCAGGTCGAGGGCGAAATACTCGATGAAGAACTCGACCTCGCGGCGCACTGACTGGCCGTAGAGGGTGTGCAGGATGGCGTGGCCGGTGCGGTCGGCGGCAGCACAGGTGCGCTGCACCGGGCCCTCGCCGAAATTGCGGGTCATGCCGCCAAAGGCGCGCTGGTAGATCTTGCCCTCGTCGGTGCGCGAGAAGGGCACGCCCCAGTGCTCAAGCTCATAGACGGCCTTGGGCGCATTGCGGACCAGGTATTCGATGGCGTCCTGGTCACCCAGCCAGTCCGACCCCTTGACGGTGTCGTACATGTGCCACTGCCACGAATCCTCGCCCATATTGCCGAGCGAGGCGGAGATGCCGCCCTGGGCCGCCACGGTGTGGGAGCGGGTCGGGAAGACCTTGGAAACACAGGCGACCTTCAGCCCCTGCTGGGCCGCGCCAAGGGCGGCGCGAAGGCCCGAGCCGCCAGCGCCGACGACGACGACGTCATAGGCGTGATCGACGAATTCATAAGCAGCCATCAGCCGTCAGATCCCGAAGCCGGCGGGCAGGGGCGCGGAGCCCAGGGCCAGCCGTACGATAAAGAACACACCCGCCGCCGCGATCACGAGGCAAAACAGGCCGATCAGGCCCAGCAACGCACCGCGCGAGCCGGGCTTGTGGATGTAGTCGTCGACGATGACCTTCAGTCCCAGCTGCATGTGCCAGACGCTGACCAGCAGGGTGACGGCCAGAAGGACGGCGTTCACGGGCGACCGGAACCAGGCCAGGGCGGCGTCATAGCCCTCGCCGGAGAGGGTATATCCGGCCCAGAGACCCCAGAGGGTCAGCGGCACCAGGATGAGGGAGGACAGCCGTTCGGCGGTCCATTCCCCGGCGCCGTGGCGCTCGGAAACCTTGACGCCCTTGATGAAGGTCTTGGTGGCGCGGCTCACAGGACGACCCTCCCCGAGGCGAACAGCAGGGCCCAGAAGGCGACGGCCATGACCACGCCGCCGATCATCGAGGCCCAGGACAGGCCGTCGGCGCTCTTCGTCGACAGGCCGCGGCCGGCGTCCCAGATCAGGTGGCGGATCCCGCCGCCCAGATGCAGGCACAGGGCGAGGGTCAGGCCGAACCAGACCAGCAGGCCCAGCGGCGATCCCATCCAGTCTGTGAAGGTGGCATAGGCCTCGGGCCCGAACGCCAGGGCCATCAACCAGGCGAAGACCACCACCGCACCGACCGACAGGGCCCCGCCTGTCATGCGGTTGAGGATCGAGGCCGCCATGGTCACATGCCAGCGCCAGACCTGCAGATGCGGAGACAGCGGGCGGGTCCGGCCGTTGGGCTGCACCACGGAACGTCCGGCCTTGTCGTCAGCCGGAGCGTGGGAGGTGGTACCCGGAAGGGGGGAGGTCGACATATTGCGAATGGTTCTCAGAAACCTGAGCGAAATCAGCCGCTCGAAACGTGTGATCACGGTTTAGTCAGCGGGGCGGCGAGGGTCAACGAAGCGTAGGCGGGTGCGGCATCTACGATCACGAATTCGCGGGGCGGGGGTGGCAGCTTTGTCATTTGCGCCCGTTCGCGGCACTGTGGACCCATGTCGGGTTTGATTGTCATCGCCTTGGCGGGCCTGCTGATACAGGACCCCGCGCCACACCCCTCCAGCCAGGCGGCCTATCAGGCCCCGGTGATTCGTCCGTTCGAGCCCGGCCCGGATTTCGGGCGGGACCAGGCCCAGGGCGACGACGAGGTCGAGCTCCACCGCCGTCCGCTGGAGACGCCGGTCGTCGTCGAGGCCTATGCGCGATCCTATGAATACACCCCCACCGATGCCGAGACGGCCTATGAACAGGGCGTGGCCGCGGCGGAAATCCGGGCCGATCAGACCGCCGGTCGGCTGGACGGGTCCTGGCGGCTCGTCGATGCGACCGGGCGGACGCTCTATGATCTGGTGTTGAGCGATCCCGGGGCCGGACCCATCGAGGGCGGATGGCGCAGCGCCGAAGGCTCGGGTGTCGCAACCTCGGACGGAACCACACTGACGCTTTCGGGAGCCGGGACCCTGTCGCTGGAACGGTCGGTGGGCGGCTGGCACGGGACCCTGGCCATCGAGGGTCAGGTCCTGGCCGCAAGGCTCATCCGCCCGCGCTGAGCCGGAGTCGGGATATCGCCATCTGCAGCCGGGCGGCCCCATGGGCCACGGCCGCGCCGCGGCCCCAGACCGGATCAGGCCACAGGCCGTCGTCCGGACGGCGACCGACCACATGAATGTGCAGTTGGGCCGTGACATTGCCGAGGGCGGCGACATTGAGCTTCTGCACCGGCCGTTCTGCCGCCTGTCCCAGTTCGCGCACCATGTCACCGGCGCGGACGACCTCGTCCATCAGGGTCGCGCGTTCGGCGGCGGTCAGGTCCTCGATCTCGACCAGGCCGGCCCGGCGCGGAATCAGGATCAGCCAGGGGAAGCGGGCGTCATCCTGCAGCCGCACCTGACACAGGGGCCAGTCGCAGACGATGACGGAGCCGGCCTCGAAGGCGGGATCAGCTTTGAACAGGGCGGTCATGAGCGTCGGGCGCGCGGGCTGGTTCAGTTCAGCGCATAGACCACGCAGGCCCGGTCCGTCAGTTCGCGCAGCGGCGGCTGGAGCGCCAGTCGCGCGGCCTCGATCTGGGCTTCGGTCGGGGCCGCGCCACCCGGCGCGGGAGGCGGGGGCGGCGCAGGCGGCGGGGGCGACGACGCATAGGCCATCTGGCCCCGGAAATTTCCGGAATCGACCGTGGTGGCCTGGCCCGTTCCGGACGAATAGGACGGCCAGCCGGCCAGAACATCGGTCTCGCACGCGCGGCCCGTCGGGTCGATAACCCGCACCCCGCCCAGACTGGTCCCGGCGTTGGAGGCCGCTGCCCGGGCCCGGGCGGAAGCGTCCTTGACCGCCTCGCCCTGCAACCAGGTCTTCAGCGCATTGTCCGGCTCGAGATTGAACCAGACCTGACCGATCGAGGTCGGCTGGGAGGCCACGACGGTGGCATAGACCCGCTCCAGAACGGCAACATCGCGCAGGGTCACGCTGATGCTGGCGCTGGCCTGGTAGCGTTCGATGCGGTCGGCCCGAACATTGTCGCGCAGAACACCGCTCTCGTCGCGATACTGGTCATAAAGCGGCTGGGTCGTCAGGGTCGTTTCGACCCGCACCTTGTCGACCCCCCAGGCCGCCAGTGTCTGGCTCAGGGCGCGGATCTGGTCCGCCGCCTTTCGCGAGGCATCCGCCGCCGTGCGGTCCACCGACTGGAAGCTGGCGCTGAATCCCGCGCGATTGGCGGCCACCTCGGTGCGGACATGGCCGACCGAGGCGATGACCGGATCACGCATCCACCAGGGGGCCGGCACATAGCGATCGCCGACGGTCGCCGGCGGCGTCTGGGCCATGGCCGCTGCGGGCAGGGCGACGGCAGGCAGCGCTGTGGCGGCGATCAGCAGGAGGGCGGTCAGGCGGCGCATGATGGGCATCCCAAGGTTAAGGCCGGACCTTGGAGCCACACAGGACAACGGTAAAGCCATGATCGGATTTCATCAGGCCAGCCCGTGCCGGACCGGCTTTTTCAATAGAAAACATCTATCGGACAAAGCCGTTTCCAGTCATTGACTTTGTGCACTGCACGCGCCATCTCGCACTTGCGGCGCCCCTCCCCGGGCGCACCCCCTTTCAGACATATCAGGAGAACCCGCCATGCTGGGCGTCGGTCAAACATTGCCGGACTTCAGGATCATCGGCGTCAAGCCGGGCTTCAACAGCCACGAAGAGAACGGCGTCTCGGCCTTCGAGCCGATCACGAAGGACAGCTTCGAGGGCAAGTGGAAGGTGATCTTCTTCTACCCGAAGGACTTCACCTTCGTGTGCCCGACCGAGATCGCCGAATTCGCCTCACTGGCGCGCGATTTCGAGGACCGCGACACCGTGGTCATGGGCGGTTCGACCGACAATGAGTTTGTGAAACTGGCCTGGCGCCGCGACCATGCCGACCTGTCGAAACTGCCGATCTGGCAGTTCGCCGACAACGGCGGCAAATTCGCCCGCGACCTGGGGATTCTCGACGAGGCCGAGGGCGTCGCCCTGCGCGCCACCTTCGTGGTGGACCCCCACAATGTCGTGCAGCACGTCTATGTCACCAACCTGAACGTGGGCCGCGCACCGGCCGACACCCTGCGGGTCGTCGACGCCCTGCAGACCGACGAACTGTGCGCCTGCAACCGCCCGGTCGGCGGCGAAACGCTCGCTGCTTAGGGATTAGGGACCAGGGACTAGGGATTGGGGATTAGGGATGAGGGCCAAGTCAAAAGGCCCAAGCGTCCCCGATCCCTGGTCCCGATTCCTGACTGCGCCTGCCTGATCCCCAATCCCCAATCCCTAATCCCTGATCCCTGATCCCGGTCCCCAGAATCCCATGTCCCTCGACGCCCTCCGCGACCTGATGCCCGCCTATGCCCGGGACATCTCGCTGAACCTCGGCTCCCTCGCCTCCGAGACGGTGCTGAACGACCAGCAGAAATGGGGCTGTTTCCTCGCCTCGGCCCATGCGATCGGCGTCGCGCCGGTGGTGAAGGCGATCGAGGCCCAGGCGGCGACTGTGCTGACGCCCGAGGCGATGAACGCGGCCCGGACCGCCGCCGCCATCATGGGCATGAACAACATCTACTACCGGTCACTGCACCTGATGAAGAACCAGGAGTACACGACCATTCCGGCCCGGCTGCGGATGAACATCCTGTCCAATCCGGGCGTGGACAAGATGGATTTCGAGCTCTGGTCCACAGCGGTCTCGGCCATCAACGGCTGCGGGGCCTGCCTCGACGCCCATGAGGGCACCCTGCGCAAGCACGGCGTTCCGGCGACCCATGTGCAAACCGCCCTGCGTATCGCCGCGGTGGTTCACGCCGCCAGCCGGATCGCGGCCTCGGAAGCGGCGCGGGCGGGCTAGAGCCCGTCCAGACGGTCCCCGAGCCGGCGGAACTGCTCGGTCATGACGCCGTCGATGGCCTCTGCCATGGCCCCGGTTCCGGGCCCGTTGACCACAAAGGCCCAGCGCAGCACCCGCTCGCCGCCTTCGGGCGGATCGGCCCAGGTCATGGTCAGGACAGCGTCGGCACCCATGCCCTGCAAGGGGCCGAACGGGGCGTCGAAACGCACCATGCGGCGCTCCGGCCAGACCATGACGACCTCGGCATGCTTGACCCCGCCGCCCGGCAAGGCTTCGCACCAGCAGCCGCCGGGAATCATGTCCAGCCGGATGTTGGCGGCATCACCGGAATAGGTGTGCGCACTGCTCCACCAGGCCGCCGGCATGGCCACGGCCTCCAGCACGGTCTCGGGCGCGGCCCGGACCGGCCGCTCGAAGGCGAGCGTGAAACCGCTGTCCGTGCGCGCCTTGATCTCGGCCGACGCGGTCGTTGCGATCATCGCCAGCGCCAGGCCGGCTGAAATGGTCTTGAGCATGGATCCACCTCCCTGACCGGATGGGCGACCGTCAGGCCGGGCCTGTCAAGCCGGAGCGAACGACAGCGGCGCGCCCCAGAACTGGCTGACCAGATCGGACTGCGGTCCCGCCTTGCCGCTGGTCAGGAAGTCCCGGCGGCCCGAGCCGCCCAGATCGTACTCCGGGTGACGCTCGAAATAGCGGGCGAGGGCGTCGGCGACAGCGGTGGGCTGGTGAATCACGGGCGTGCCGGGCGGCAGGGCGGCGGCAAACAGGTCGGCGACGATCTCATAGTGGGTGCAGCCGAGAATGGCCTGGTCCGGATGGCGGCCGATACGGCGGCGCAGGGCGTCGACGTGGTCGTCGACCACCACCTTCAGCTCCTCGGCCGGGGCGCCGAGCTCGATCAGGCCGGCAAGACCCGGGCAGGGTTCGGAAAAGACGGCCAGATCCTCGCGCCGCTTGTCGATCTCGATCTCATAGACCCGGCTCATGGCCGTGGCGGCGGTGCAGAAGACGCCGGTGACATCGATGGCCTCGACCTTGTCGCCGTAACGCTCGGCCTCATAGTCCCAGGGCATGCCGGTCGCCGCCTCGATGGTCGGGACGATGATGCCAAGGACATTGACCGGACGACCGTGGCGGGCACGGGCCTCGGGCACCCAGGTCTGCTGCAGGCGGCGCAGGGCAATGGCCGAGGCTGTGTTGCAGGCGAGCACGATGACATTGGCCCCTGCCTCGAACAGCCGTTCACAGCCGGCCCGGGTCAGGTCGACGATCTCCTCGCCGCCCCGCCCGCCGTAGGGCGCATTGGCCTGGTCGGCCAGATAGATGAAGTCCCGGTCGGGGAACCGTCGCGTCAGCTCACGGTGAACCGTCAGCCCGCCCACGCCGGAGTCGAATACGCCTATCGCCATGGCGCGCGCTTTAGACGCACCATCGTCCGGCGTCCACCGGCGAAGATTACGGGCCTGTCATGTGACAGCCGGGCCGGGAAGGGCCTACGGTTCCGGAAAGCCATTCCTGGACGGAGTTTCCCGATGCACAGACGTCAGCTACTTGTCGCCGGGGGCAGTTTGTTTGCCCTGTCGGCCTGCGCTTCAAACCCCTTTTCGATGGGTCAGGGATCCCGGGCAGCCGCGCTCGCCGCGGATGCCGCCGCCGCCCGCGCGGTCCTGCCGGTGCAGACGCCGCGCGCCGAGCTGCTGCAGGTCTGGACCGGTCCCTATGAAGGCGTGCCGCCCTGGGACCGGGTGACCGCCGAAAAGCTGAAGACCGCCATCCTCGAGGGCATCGGGCTGCAGCGGGCGGAATACGCGGCCATCGCCGACAATCCGGAACCGCCGAGCTTCGCCAATACCCTGGTGGCCAGCCAGATGGCGGGCGAGCCCCTGGGCCGGGCGCTGGCGATGTTCGGCGTCATGACCGGAAATATCGGCTCGCCGGATTATCAGGCGGTCCAGCGCGAGGTGGCGCCGATCCTGACCCAGGCCGGGAATGAGATCACCTTCAACGAACGCCTGTTCCAACGCGTCAAGACGGTCGCCGACAACGCCGCCGCCCTTGGTCTGACCGCCGAACAGACCCGTCTGGCCCAGCGCAGCCGCGACTCCTTCGTGCGCAATGGCGCGGCCCTGAACGCGGCCGGCAAGGCCGAGCTGGGCCGGATCAACACCGCCCTGTCCAACGCCTTCACCAGCTTCGGCCAGAAGGTGGTCGCCGACGAGAACGCCTGGACGGTGATCCCGACCGAGGCCGGCGTGGCCGGCCTGCCCGCCTCGAACAAGGCGGCCGCTGCCGGTGCTGCCCGGTCCCGCAACATCGAGGGCTGGGCCATCGTCAACACCCGCTCAAGCGTTGACCCCTTCCTGAGCTTCGCCGACGACCGGGCCCTGCGCGAGCAGGTCTGGCGCAAATTCGTCAACCGCGGCGACAACGGCGATGCCAATGATACCAATGCGACGATCGCCGAAATCGTGCGGCTGCGTGACCAGCGCGCCAGGCTGCTGGGCTTCGCCAACCACGCCGAATGGCGGATGCAGGACACGATGGCGAAGACGCCGGCTGCGGCCAATGCACTGATGATGCGGGTCTGGCCGGCTGCGGTCGCCCGCGTCGCCGAGGAGGTGGCCGACATGCGCGCCATCGCCGGGCACGAGATCGAACCCTGGGACTATCTCTACTATTCGGAAAAAGTCCGGAAGCAGAAGTACGACCTCGATCAGAATGAGCTGAAGCCCTATTTCGAGCTCAACAACGTCAAGCGCGGGGCCTTCCACATGGCCGGGCGGCTGTACGGTTTCGACTTCACGCCCGTGCCTGCCGGCAGCGTTCCGGGCTTCCACCCGGACGTCGAGGTGTTCGAGGTCACCAACAAGTCTGACGGCAGCCATGTCGGCCTGTTCTATTCCGACGACTTCTCGCGCGCGGGCAAGCGATCGGGGGCCTGGGCCACGACCTATCGCTCCTATTCGACCTATGACGGCAGCCGGAACGTGCTGTCGTCGAACAACAATAACTTCACCAAGGCCGAGGGCGGCCAGCCGATCCTGATCTCGCTGGACGATGCCGAGACCCTGTTCCACGAGTTCGGCCACGCCCTGCATTCGCTGGCGGCGTCCTATACCTATCCGGCCCTCGGCGGCACGCCGCGCGACTATGTGGAGTATCCGTCGCAGGTGCATGAGCACTGGGTGCTGAGCCGGCCGATCCTCGACGGCTTCATGCGCCACTACCAGACCGGTGAGGCCATGCCCCAGGCGCTGGTGGACAAGGTCGAGGCCGCGGCCACCTTCAACCAGGGCTATGCGACCGTCAGCTATCTGTCCTCGGCCCTCGTCGACATGGACCTGCATACCCAGGCTGTGCCGCCGACCGACATCGACGCCTTCGAGCGCGAGAGCCTGGCCCGCTACGGCATGCCGAAGGAGATCGTGATGCGGCACCGCCTGCCGCAGTTCAATCACCTGTTCACCTCGGACGCCTATTCGGCGGGCTATTATTCCTACCTCTGGTCAGAGGTCATGGACGCCGACACCTGGGCCTATTTCGAGGAGTCCGGCGACGTCTTCAATCCGGACATCGCGGCCCGCTACAAGGCCATCATCCTGGCCGAGGGCAACACCACCGACCGCGCAGAGGCCTATCGCCGCTTCCGCGGCCGCGACCCGGATGTGACGGCCCTGCTCAAGGTGCGGGGCTTCCCGGTTTCCTGACCGGGCCCCGATCGATCGCCGCGCGGTCGCTCAGGCAGTGAGCGACCGCGTCGCGAGCGTTAGCGACAACAACACTGCGGCCGGCGGAGCGATCCGCCGGCCTTTTGTCTGTCCGACCAGGCGCTCAGAGAATGACCGGCAGGCGGCTGAGCGCATAGTCCACCTGGACGGCGCCCGGCAGCTGCCGGACAGCCTCGGTGCGGAAGGCGGCGCGGCAGAAGGCGCGGTCGCTGATACGGCTGCCCGGGCGTTTGACGCCCCGGCACGCCCGGCTGGCCGCGGTCGTGACCCGGGCATCGAAGGCGTCTGCACCGGCAACGCTGGACAGGTCCAGGTCACCCCACTGGACACGGGCCTCCCCGGCGGAGGCGGCACCGGCGGCGAGGCTGACGGCGAGGACGGCGGCGAGAGAGGCAAGGATCTTCATGGCGATCTCCTGTGGAGGTCTGCGTCGCTCTTGGGCGGCGACGGAGCGGGAGGTACGGACCGGCTGTTTCAGCCGCGTGTGGCCATGGCGGCAAAATAGCGACGCCGCATGAATTCGCGGAAACCTGAACGGTGATCAGCAAGCGGGACCCGGCCGCCTTGTCTTCGCCCGCCTTTTCCGCCATAAGCCGCCGCTTCCGACGCAAGTGAACCTCGCGTCTCCACCATCACGACCCCCGATCCGTCGGGACGAGGATGGCGAGAACCCTCCGCCGACGTGATCGTCGCCGGAGGCCATTTCGCTATGGAGACCGTCTCACCCGTCGGATGTTGGTGGCCCGCAGGGCTGATGAGGTTTGTATGTTCGAGGCTCTGAACGAGCGGCTGACAGGCGTCTTCGACCGGATCACCGGGCGCGGTGCCCTGTCCGAAAAGGACGTGTCGGAGGCGATGCGCGAAGTGCGCGTGGCCCTGCTCGAGGCCGACGTCGCCCTGCCCGTCGTCAAGGACTTCATCGCCTTCGCCACCGAACGCGCCACGGGCGAGGAGGTCATCCGCTCGGTCAAGCCGGCCGATCAGGTGATCAAGATCGTCTATGACGGGCTGGTCGAGATGCTGGGCGGCGATGAGCCGACCCCGATCAACCTCAATGCCACCCCGCCCGCCGTCATCCTGATGGCCGGCCTGCAGGGCTCGGGCAAGACCACGACCTCGGCCAAGCTGGCGCTTCGTCTCACGAAATTCGATCGCAAGAAGGTCATGATGGCCTCGCTGGACACGCGTCGTCCGGCGGCCATGGAACAGCTGCAGACCCTCGGCAAACAGATCGAGGTCGCCACCCTGCCGATCGTGGCCGGCGAGTCGCCGATCCAGATCACCAAACGCGCCCTGCAGTCGGCGAAACTCCAGGGCTTCGATGTCCTGATCCTCGACACCGCCGGCCGGATCACCCTCGACGAGGCCCTGATGGCCGAGGTGGCGGAAGTCGCCGCCGTCGCCAAGCCCGTCGAGACCCTGCTGGTCGCCGACAGCCTGACCGGTCAGGATGCGGTGCGCACCGCCAAGGCCTTCCACGACCGCCTGCCCCTGACCGGCCTGGTCCTGACCCGCGCCGACGGCGACGGGCGCGGCGGGGCCATGCTGTCGATGCGGGCCGTCACCGGCCTGCCGATCAAATACATCGGCGCGGGCGAGAAGGTCGATGCGCTGGAGGTATTCGACGCCCGCCGCGTCGCCGGCCGCATCCTGGGTCAGGGGGACATCGTTGCCCTGGTCGAGAAGGCGTCGCAGGAACTGGACGCCTCCAAGGCCGAGGCCATGGCCCGCAAACTGGCCAAGGGCCAGTTCGACCTCAACGACCTGGCCGCCCAGCTGCAGCAGATGAAGCGGATGGGTGGTCTGCAGGGCATCATGGGCATGCTGCCCGGTGTGGCCAAGATGAAGGCCCAGATGGCCGACAGCGGCGTCGACGACCGGATGATCGCCCGCCAGGAAGCCATCATCTCCTCGATGACCAAGGCCGAGCGCAAGAAGCCCGACCTGCTCAACGCCAGCCGCAAGAAGCGCGTCGCCGCCGGTGCCGGGGTCGAGGTCCAGGACATCAACCGCCTGCTCAAACAGCACCGCCAGATGGCCGACATGGTCAAGTCCATGTCGCGCGGCGGCGGCAAGGGCATGAAGCAGATGGCCGCCATGATGGGCGGCCTCGGCGGCGGCCAGATCCCAGGAATGGGGGGGGGCGGCCCCGACATGGCCCGCCTCAAGGCGATGGGGGGCGGCCGCATGCCCGAGCCCAGCGCCGACGAAATGAAAGCCCTTCAGGACCGGCTCGCCGGCCTGGGCGGCGGACAACTTCCGGGGGGCCTTCCGGGCCTGCCGGGCTTCCCTCCCAAGAAATAATCCGACTTAACGAAAGAGACTGAAAATGCTGAAGATTCGTCTGGCCCGCGGTGGCGCCAAGAAGCGTCCCTACTATTACATCGTCGTCGCCGACAGCCACGCACCGCGCGACGGCAAATTCATCGAGCGGGTCGGCACCTACAACCCGATGCTGCCGCGCGACGGCGAGCAGAAGCGCGTCAATCTGAAGACCGACCGGATCGCCGAATGGCTCGGCAAGGGCGCCCAGCCCACCGACCGCGTCGCCCGCTTCCTGAGCCAGGACGAAGCCCTCGCCGGCAAGGTCAAGTGGACCCAGGGCAACAACCCGAAGAAGGCCGAGCCGGGCAAGAAGGCCCAGGAACGCGCCGCCGAGCGCGCCCAGCGCGAAGCCGACCGCGCCGAGGCCGAAGCCGCCGCCAAGATCGAGGCCGCTGAAGCCGCCGTCCGCGCCAAGGAAGAAGCCGCCGCTGCTGCTGAAGCCGCGAAGAACGCGCCGCCGGCTCCGGAGCCCGAAGCTGTTGCCGAGGAAGCCCCGGCCGAGGCTGCTGCTGAAGAGGCTCCGGCCGCTGAAGCGGAAGCCGTGACGGAAGAGGCCCCGGCTGCCGAAGCGACCGAAGAAGAAAAGACCGAGGCCTAAGCCTCATCCGCTCACCCCGGCCCCCGGGTCCGACCAAAGGTCGGCCCGAGGACAGGCTACGGCCCGGGGCCCAGATGACAGAAAGCAGTGCTCGACGTTCGGGCGCTGCTTTTCTGCTATCTGGCGGCGGCGTCTTTGATCCAGGTCCCGGCCTTCGCCGGGATGAGCGGAGTTGTTCGGTGACCGAAAACAGCAAACTCATCCTCGTCGGCCAGGTCGCCGGCGGGTTCGGGGTCAAGGGCGAGGTGCGGGTGACCGCATACACAGCCGAGCCGATCACCCTGCTGTCGTTCGGCGTCCTGCTGCGCGCCGACGGTACGACCGGCCTGACCCTGACCGGCGGGCGGGCAGAGAAGTCCGCTGTCGTCGGCCGGGCGAAGGAGATCGCCACCAAGGAACAGGCCGACGCCCTGCGCGGGCTCAAGCTGTACATCCCGCGCGACCGACTGCCCGAGCCGGATGAGGACGAATTCTACCTGACCGACCTCGTGGGCCTTGAGGCGCGCGATCCCGAGGGCCTGGTCCTCGGAAGCGTCAAGTCCGTGCAGAATTTCGGTGCCGACGACATGCTGGAGATCGCCCCGGCGCAGGGCGGCCCGACCTGGTACCTGCCATTCACGAAAGACGCCGTGCCCGAGCTGCACATCGCCGACGGCTGGCTGCTGGCGGTGAAACCGAACGAGATCGGCGAGCGCGAGCCGGACTGAGCCTCAGTCGGTCGTGTCGTCGATCGGGGCGTCAGGCCCGTTCTTCTTGATCGAGTCGATGGCGTTCTTCGCCGAGGCCTTGGACGCATAGCCCTCGGTCGAGAACATCACTTCGGAATTGTATTTGAAGCGGACGCGGAACTCGCCCGCCTTGTCCTTGTAGATTTCGAATTTGTGGGCCACGGCGAACCTCTCCTGTCAGGCGGGACGGCCAAGCTGGCACACGGTCGCCCGCCGTCAATCTCTGAAACGTCCCATTCACACGACGGAAATGTAACGCCGGGGGTCGCCTACCCCTCGTCGTCCGCCGCCATGCCCATCATGTGGAAGCCGGCATCGACGTGGATGACCTCGCCCGTGGTCGAGAAGCCGAGGTCGGAGCACAGCCACAGGGCGGCACCGGCGACGCCCTCCATCGAGGTATCCTCCTTCATCGCCGACATGGCCCGGCCCTGGGCGATCATGCCCCGGCCACCCGAGATGCCCGCCAGCGACAGGGTGCGCATGGCCCCGGCCGAGATGGCGTTGACGCGGATGCCGCGCGGGCCAAGGTCGCGGGCGATGTAGCGGGTCGCCGCTTCCAGACCCGCCTTGGCCACGCCCATGGTGTTGTAGTTGGGAACGGCCCGCTCGGAGCCGAGGAAGGTCATGGTCACCATCGACCCGCCGTTGGGCATCAGTTTCGAGGCCCGCTTGGCCACATCGACGAAGCTGAACACCGAGATGTTCATGGCCAGCAGGAAGCTGTCGCGGGTGGTGTTGTCGACGAAGGAGCCCTGCAGCTCGTTCTTGTTGGCGAAGGCCACGGAGTGGACGACGAAATCGATCGTGCCGAAGGCCTTTTCCAGCTCGGCGAAGGCCCGGTCCATCGAGGCGTCATCGGTGACGTCGGCCTGGATCAGCAATTTGGCCCCGACGCTCTCGGCCAGCGGCCGCACACGGCGCTCCAACCCCTCGCCGAGATAGGTGAAGGCCAGCTCGGCCCCCTGGGCCGCCAGCTGGGAGGCGATGCCCCAGGCGATGGAGTTCGAATTGGCGACCCCCATGATCAGGCCCTTCTTGCCCTTCATGAGGTCACCGGTGGGCATGTTCCAGCCGCTCTCGCTCGCCATGTCGTCTTCTCCTTGCTGGTGGCCTGTGCGCGCAACGCGGTTGCTCGCGACTTGAGGCCGATCGTGATCTTGTCTGTCTAGACCTTGCTGAGGATCAGCGTCCCGTTGGTCCCGCCGAACCCGAACGAGTTCGACATGACGTGTTTCAGCTCGCCGTCATGGCGTTTGCGCAGGATCGGCATGCCCTCGAACTCGGGGTCGAGGTTTTCGATGTGGGCGCTTTCGGCGGCGAAGCCGTGCTTCATCATCAGCAGGCAGTAGATGGCTTCCTGGGCACCGGCCGCCCCGAGGGAGTGGCCCGTCAGCGACTTGGTCGAGGAGATCATCGGCATGTCGTCGCCGAAGACGTTGCGGACCGCCCCCATCTCCTTGGAGTCCCCGACCGGCGTCGAGGTGCCGTGCGGGTTGAGGTAGTCGATTTTCGGATTGCCGGCCATTTCCAGCGCGATCCTCATGCAGCGCTCGGCGCCCTCGCCCGAGGGGGCGACCATGTCATAGCCGTCGGAATTGGCCCCGTAGCCGGTGACCTCGGCATAGATGGTCGCGCCGCGGGCCACGGCCCGCTCATACTCTTCCAGCACCACAATGCCCGCGCCGCCGGCGATGACGAAGCCGTCGCGGTCCTTGTCATAGGCCCGGCTGGCGACCGAAGGCGTTTCGTTGAAGTTGGACGACATGGCGCCCATGGCGTCGAACATGTTGGACATCGACCAGTCGACGTCCTCGCAGCCGCCGGCGAAGACCACGTCCTGCTTGCCCCAGGCGATCTGTTCGGCGGCCGCGCCGATGCAGTGGGCGGATGTCGCGCAGGCCGAGGAGATCGAATAGTTGATCCCCTTGAGCTGGAACCAGGTGGCCAGCACGGCCGAGGGGCCCGAGGCCATGGCCTTGGGCACGGCGAACGGTCCAATCCGCTTGGGTGAGTTCTTCTCGACCGTGGTGGCGGCGGCCTGGAGGATGATCTGGGTCGAGGGGCCGCCCTCGCCGACGATCAGGCCGATCCGCTCGGACTGGATCTCCTCGGCGGTCAGGCCGGAGTCCTTCAGCGCCTCCTCGAAGGCGATATGGCCCCAGGCCGTGCCGTTGGCGAGGAAGCGGGCGGCGCGGCGGTCGACGTGCGGGGCCCAGTCCTCGGCCGTCACGCCCAGTGCCGGCGGGGCCCAGACCTGGGAGCGGAAGCCGTATTTGATGTGATCCGGGGCGGTGACGATGCCCGAACGGGCCTCGCGCAGGGAGGCGGAGACCTCATCCTGGCCGGTGCCGATGGAGGAGACGATGCCCAGACCGGTGACGACGACACGCCGCATGAGAGTTTCCTTCTACGTTCCGAGTTCGCCGCGTTGGCCGCGGTCTGAAGCTGACGATGGGATCAGGCAGAGACCGGGTCGGTCGCACCGAACAGGCCGACCCGCATGTCGGTTGCCGTATAGATGGGGACGCCGTCGGCTTCGAGCACCCCGTCGGCGATCCCCATGACCAGCCGCCGGTTGATGACCCGCTTGAGGTCGATCTTGTAGACGACCTTCTTGATGTCCGGCGTGACCTGGCCGGTGAATTTGACCTCGCCCACGCCCAGGGCCCGGCCCTTTCCGGGGCCGCCGATCCAGCCGAGGTAGAAGCCGACCAGCTGCCACATGGCGTCGAGACCGAGACAGCCGGGCATGACCGGGTCGCCGATGAAATGGCACTGGAAGAACCAGAGGTCCGGATGGATATCCAGCTCGGCCTCGATATAGCCCTTTCCATGGGCCCCGCCGTCCGCATTGATGGTGAGGATCCGGTCCAGCATCAGCATGGGCGGTGCGGGCAGGCGGGCATTGCCGTTGCCGAACAGCTCGCCCCGGCCCGAGGCCAGCAGGGCCTCATAGTCGAAGGACGACGGATATTGGGACTGGCTCAAGGGCGCTCTCCAGCGGGTGTTGCAGCCGGGGTACACGACGGGAACCGGCGGCTCAACTTTTTAGCGCCCCGAACGGACAGCCCCGGCTAGCGGCCCCGTCCGGCCGGGCGGGCGGCGCTGCACAGGGCACGGTCCTGGGTACCGAAGACATCGCTCTGGCGCACAAAGCCGCGCATCCGGCGAACCCGGACCTCGCACCAGCCGTCCTCGCAATCCTCCATCGCCACAAGGGCGTGGGGTGCCAGCCGGGCCCGCACCGCCGCCGTCCCGGAGGGTCCGGAGCGGATCGGGATCTCGGTGTCCGAGGCGTTGAAGGCACTGCGGCGGCTGGACACCACGCTGCGGTGAACCCAGGCGATGCCACCCTCGGGGTCGCAGATCTTGCGCCATTCCGCCGTCTCGGCGACCACCTGCACCGGCAGGCCCGAGACCTGGTATTCCCACAGGATCCGGTAGTCGAGGCCCGGGCCGAAGCGCGCCCGCACCTCGTCGGATTTCAGCGACAGCCAGCGCGGCACCGGCTGGCCGCTGGGGGTGGGCCGGCCGTCCGGCATGGTCTGCCCGGCTCCGGCCAGGGCGGCGGCGGCCAGGACGGTGCCGAGCACGGCGAGTCGATGGATGCGGGAGCGAGCCTTGCCAGACACCGGATGCGCCAATATGCCGAAGCGATTGAAACCGAAGGCTGCCAATGTCCGCGCCCAGACTTAAGGTCGTGTTAACCAGACGGCTGCCCGACGCGGTCGAGACGCGCATGCGCGAACTGTTCGACGCCGAGCTGAATCTGACCGACAGACCCATGGACCGCGCGGCGCTGGAGGCCGCCGTGCAGCGCGCCGATGTGCTGGTCCCGACCATTACCGATACGATCGACGCGGCCCTGATCGCAGCCGCCGGCGACCAGCTGAGGATGATCGCCAATTTCGGCGCCGGTGTGGACCACATCGATGTCGATGCGGCGGTCGGGCGCGGCCTGATCGTGACCAATACGCCGGGCGTCCTGACCGAGGACACGGCGGATCTGGCCATGGCCCTGATCCTGGCGGTCAGCCGCCGCATCGTCGAGGGGGCCCGGGTGGTCGCGGAGGGCCGGTTCGAGGGCTGGAGCCCGACCTGGATGACCGGCCGGAAGCTGTGGGGCAAGCGGCTCGGCATCGTCGGCATGGGCCGGATCGGCCAGGCCCTGGCCCGGCGCGCAAAGGCCTTCGGGATGCAGGTCCATTATCACAACCGCAAACCCGTCCCGGCCCTGATCGCCGAGGAGCTGGGGGCCACATACTGGGACGATCTGGACCAGATGCTGGCGCGGATGGACCTGATTTCGCTGAACTGCCCGGCGACGAGGGAAACCCACCACCTGCTGTCGGCCGAACGGCTGGCGCGGCTGCAGCCGCACGCCATCCTGATCAATACCGCCCGCGGCGAGCTGATCGACGAGGCGGCCCTGTCAGACGCGGTGGCGCGCCGGGCGCTCGCCGGGGTCGGACTGGACGTCTATGAGCACGAGCCGGCCATCCACCCGGGCCTGCTGGGTCACGCCAATGTGGTGCTGCTGCCGCATCTGGGGTCAGCCACGCTGGAGGCGCGGCAGGACATGGGCGACCGGGTCATCACCAATATCCAGACCTTCCGTAACGGCCACCGCCCGCCCGACCGGGTGATTCCGGCCATGCTCTGAATCCCTGTGCTTGACGCCCGGCGAAACCTTGGGTTGGTAGGCGGCCGGTAGCGTTCGGGAGCGTATCATGGCCATCAGGAATTTCGCGGCAGGGCGGTGGGCGCTGTCGCGCAGAAGCCTGCTGGCGAGCGCCGGCGGTCTCGGGATTGCGGTGGCCGCGGGACCCGTGGCGGCACAGCAGATCACGCCCCACGCCCTTGAGGACCTGTACGCCAAGGATGGGGTCAGGGGGGTGGCCCTTTCGCCGTCGGGTGCGCGGATCGCCATCATCCGCGAGATCCATCAGGGCGGGACCAGGCTCTCGGTTCTCGACGTGCTGGATGCCGCCAATCCTTCCGCACCGCCCAAGCGCGCACCGCTGGGGGATGTCGACTGCGAGTCGATGGTATGGGCCAGCGACGAACGTCTGCTGGTTCGCATCGCCCTCGGCGGACGAACTGCCACGGAGCGGACTTCGGCCCGGTCTCTTGGCTCGATCACCGCCGAGGCAGTGATTTCCCGGCGGATGGTGTCGATCAATCCCGACACCGGCGGCGCCGTGGTGCTGTTCGACAATGAGCCGCAGCGGATGCGGACCACGCGCAACCTCGGCTCCATCGTCGACCTGCTGCACGACGACCCCGAGCATGTGCTGATGATGGCTCCGACCCAGGCGCGGCGCATCAACGCCCTTTACAAGGTCAATGTCATGACCGGCCGGGCCGAGGAGTTCGAGCGCGGAGATTTCGATACCATCGGCTGGGAGACCCGCGACGGCGTGCCGGTGCTGCGCTTTGACATCAACGCTGCGGGCAACACCCTCGAGGTCATGGCCCGGGCCCCGGGCGAGCGTCAGTGGCGCTTCGTCCGCCGGATGCGGATCGCCGAGGTTCTAGACTTTGAATATGTCGCGCCGACTGAACAGGGCGACGTGATCCTGGTCTCCGCCCGGCAGGAGGGTGAGGACGTGCAGTCGATCCGCGAGTTCAACCTCAGGACCGGCGTCTATGGCGCGCCGATCGCCTCGCGGCCCCGTTCCGATGTTTCGGGCGGCCTGACCGACGATCGCGGCACCTATCTGGGTGCCGCCTACTGGAACGACCGGCTGGAGTATGATTTCGCCGTTCCGGAGCTGGCCCCGCACCACCGGGCCATGAACCGCTTCTTCGACAATACCTGCAACGTGCGTCTGATCGATATCGACCGGACCCACAATCGCTTCCTGTCCTATGTCAGCGGGCCCAATGAGCCTGGTGCATGGTACCTGTATGACCGGGCTGCCCGCAGCTTCGTCAACCTGACGCCCCGCACAGCCCTGCAGACCGAGCGACTGGGCCGGACCGAGGCGCTGGACGTCATGACCCGCGACGGAGCCTCCATCCGCGCCTATCTGACCGCGCCGCCCGGAGGCGCGCCCGGCCCGCTGATCGTCCTGCCGCACGGCGGGCCCGAGCTTCGCGACGTCATGAACTGGGACCGGACGGTCCAGGCCCTGGCGACCGAGGGCTGGTGGGTGCTGCAGCCCAATTTCCGCGGTTCCGGCGGCTATGGCCTGGCCTTCGCCAGCGAGGGCTGGGGGCGCTGGGGCGACCGGATGCAGGAGGACGTCGAGGACGCCGTCGACCATGCGATCAAGACCCGCGGGCTGGACCCCGCCAAGGTCGGCATCATGGGCACCAGCTACGGCGGCTATGCCGCACTCATGGGCGCCGTGCGGCGTCCAGACCTGTACAAGGCAGCCATCTCGATCTGCGGCGACAGCGACCTGCCCGAACTGCTGGCCAATGAGAAGCGGGGCGACAACTCGCCGGAGAATATCACCTATCAATTCTGGTCCACGCGGATCGGCGACCCCGAGGAAGACGCGGCGGCCCTTGCGCTCGCCTCGCCCCGTCAGAGGGCCTCGGAGATCGCCTGCCCGGTCATGCTGGTGCACGGCGTAGACGACCCCATCGTTCCGGTCTTCCAGTCGCGGCGCATGAAGGAGGCGCTGGAACGGGCCGGGAAATCCGTCGATTACATCGAGATCCGCGGTGCCGGCCACGCAGACTGGGAAGACGGCGTCGAGCTGGACCTGATGACCCAGTATATCGAGCTGTTCCGTCGGGTCTTCGCCTAGGAGCGAAATCCGGGCCCTGGCGGACGGCGTCCACCAGGACCCGGTTCGCCCTATCCCCCGGCGCAGACCGGACAGTCGGGGTCGGCCGTCACCGTCACCGTGCGGGCCGTTCCGGCCAGACCGTCGTAGATCAGCAACCGGCCCGTGAGCGGCTGTCCGGCACCGACGATCAGTTTGATCGCCTCGACCGCGGCCATCGACCCGACCACCCCTGCCAGGGCACCGATCACACCGACGCGGGCGCAGGTTTCGGCCTCCGGCGGTGCGACGGGCACGAGACAGCGGTAGCAGGGTCGACCGGTGAAGACGCCGACCTGACCATTCCAGCGGCCCAGGGCTCCCGAGACCAGAGGGATGCGCGCGGCGACACAGGCGGCATTGACGGCAAACCGGGTCGCGAAATCATCGGTCCCGTCAATGACCACGTCACAGCCCTCGATCAGGCGGGCGGCACCGGCGCCGGTCAGCCGTTCGCCCACCGGTTCGATCCGCACATGGGGATTAAGGGCGGTCACGGTTTCGGCCCCGGCCTCGACCTTGGGGCGGCCAGCATCAGCGGTCTCGAAAACGATCTGGCGCTGCAGATTGGACAGGGCGACCCTGTCGTCATCGATCAGGCGCAGGGTGCCGACGCCGGCCGCCGCCAGATAGAGGGCCGCCGGGGCCCCGACCCCGCCCAGACCGATCAGGCCGACCCGAGCCGCCTTCAGCCGCTGCTGGCCCGGTCCACCGACCTCGGTCAGCACCAGATGGCGGGCATAGCGTTCAATTTCATCGTCGGAGAAGGTCACAGGCCCAGTTAGGGCGTGCACGGCCAAAGGTCCACGCCGTCAGGCGGCCTTGCGGAGATCCAGCAGGGCTTCGGCCTCACGGGCCGTCAGGCGCGAAATGCAGGGCAGGCCGAGTTGCTCCAGCATGGCGGCCGGATCGCTGTACAACCGCATCGGCTCCTGCAGGCGACGTTCGGCGATCGGCATGTCGGACAGGACCCGCAGGGCCGTATGGCGCGGGTCCGCAAGGATGCGTCGCATCAGCCGGTCAAGATCGGCCCGCCCGCCTTCGAGCGCCTGGAGGATATGACCCTCAAGGAACATCAGGCAGCCGGTAATGCGGTCGCGCCGGTTGTTGCGGTCCGAGACCCCCAGAATCTGGGCGATCGACAAGGTCGACGTCCCCGTCGCGCCGACCGCTTCGCTGGCATAGATGATACGATGAAGCACGATGCTTCCCTTGTAAGTGCTGTTTTGGGGTACAGAATGGCTGTATAACAGGGTTACATGGGTAATATTGTGACCGCGCCTGTTCGTTGAATTCACTCCGTTTCCCGCTTGCCGCGCCGCATTTCCGTCGCCATCTGAAACGGATGATGAATACGAACCCCAATTTTCCGGACTGGCACGGCACCACCATCCTGGCGGTGCGCAAGAATGGCCGAACCGTCATCGCCGGCGACGGCCAGGTCTCGATGGGCCCCACCATCGTCAAGGGTGCCGCGCGCAAGGTGCGGGTGCTGGCAGGCGGCAAGGTGCTGGCGGGCTTCGCCGGGGCGACTGCCGACGCCTTCACCCTGATCGAACGGCTGGAGGCCAAGCTGGAGCAGTATCCGGACCAGCTGGCCCGCGCCTGCGTCGACCTGGCCAAGGACTGGCGCACTGACCGCTATCTGCGCCGACTCGAGGCCATGCTGCTGGTGGCGGACAGGAGCGCCATCTTCACCGTCACCGGTGTCGGCGATGTGCTGGAACCCGAACACGGCGTGGCGGCGGTCGGCTCGGGCGGCAATTTCGCCCTCTCGGCCGCCCGCGCCCTGATCGACCACACCTACATGGACGCCGAGACCATCGCCCGCCGCGCCATGGAGATCGCGGCGGAGATCTGTGTCTATACGAACGGCAACCTGACGGTTGAGACGTTGGGGTAGGGCCCCCGCCGCCGGTCGGTTCATCACAAAGAACACCAAGGATGCACGAAGGACACGAAGAGACCGAGCCCCTGCCGGCAACGACCGAGCGTGTCGGCCGCGCGGTGTTGGACGCCGCCTTTGCCGTTCACAAGGCGCTGGGCCCGGGACTGCTGGAGTCGGTCTACGAAGCCTGTCTTGCTGAAGAGCTGCAGCAGGGCGGATTTGCGGTCGAACGTCAGGCGGCCCTACCGATCACCTACGGCAAGGTTCGAATGGATGTCGGCTATCGCCTCGATCTTCTGGTCGAACGGGCTGTGGTGGTGGAGATCAAATCGATCGACGCCCTTGCGTCGATCCATACAGCCCAGATGCTGACCTATCTGCGCTTCTCCGACGTACGTCTCGGCTACCTGATCAATTTCAACACCGTCATGCTCAAAAACGGCCTGCGGCGCCTCGTGCTCTGACCCCTTCGTGTCCTTTGTGACCTTCTTCGTGTCCTTCGTGATGAACCAGCCCTCCCCAACGCGAGGGCGCTGCCCCATCTGCATCCCATGACCGACCTCTCCCCCCGCGAAATCGTCTCCGAACTCGATCGCTTCATCGTCGGCCAGGACGATGCCAAGCGCGCCGTGGCCGTGGCCCTGAGGAACCGCTGGCGCCGCAAGCGGGTGCCGGATGACCTGCGCGACGAGGTCACACCCAAGAACATCCTGATGATCGGGCCCACCGGCGTCGGCAAGACCGAGATCGCCCGGCGGCTGGCCAGGCTGTCGGGCTCCCCGTTCCTCAAGGTCGAGGCGACCAAATTTACCGAGGTCGGCTACGTCGGCCGCGACGTCGATTCCATCATGCGGGATCTGGTCGAGGCGGCCCTCGTCATGGTGCGCGACAAGCGACGGGCCGGGGTCAAGGCGAAGGCCGAGGCGGCGGCCGAGGAACGGATTCTCGACGCCCTTGTCGGTCCGGGCTCCCAGCCGGCCACCCGCGACAGTTTCCGCAAGAAGCTGCGCGCCGGGGAGATGGACGAAAAGGAGATCGAGCTGCAACTGGCCGACACCGCCTCGCCCATGCAGGGGCTGGACATCCCCGGCGGCGGCAATGTCGGCATGATCAATCTGTCGGAAATGCTGGGCAAGCTGGGCGGGCAACGCACGAAGACCGCCAGGCTGCGGGTCCGCGACGCCCTGGCCCCCCTGGTCACCGAGGAGAGCGACAAACTGCTGGATCAGGAAAGCCTGACCACCGAGGCGCTGATGCTGGCCGGAAACGAGGGCATCGTCTTCATCGACGAGATCGACAAGGTCGCGGGCCGATCCGACCGCTCCGGCGGCGACGTCAGCCGCGAAGGGGTGCAGCGCGACCTGCTGCCGCTGATCGAGGGCACGACCGTCTCCACGAAATACGGCCCGGTGAAGTCGGACCATGTGCTGTTCATCGCCTCGGGGGCCTTCCATGTGGCCAAGCCGTCGGACCTGCTGCCGGAGCTTCAGGGCCGGCTGCCGATCCGGGTCGAGCTGAAGGCGCTGACCCGCGACGATTTCGTGCGCATCCTGACCGAGCCGGAGGCCAATCTGATCCGCCAGAACCAGGCCCTGCTGGCGACGGAAGACGTCACCCTGACCTTCACCCCCGATGCGGTCGAGGCCCTGGCCGATGCCGCCGTGGCGGCCAATGGCGCGGTCGAGAACATCGGCGCGCGGCGGCTGGTCACCGTGCTGGAGCGGGTGCTGGAGGAGACCAGTTTCAGGGCCTCCGACCTGTCCGGCCAGACGGTCGCCTTCGACGGCGACCGGGTGCGCGATCTGGTCGCCGAATTGGCGCGCGACACTGACCTGAGCCGTTTCATCCTCTAGACGGGCAACCCGGCACAGGTTTCACTCGTACCTCAGAGTCAAACGCCGCCAAGGACCCGCCCGAGGACCCGCCATGAGATCATTCCGATCCGCCCTGATCGCCGCCGCCCTGACGGCCGTCGCCGCACCGGCGGCCGCCCAGTCGCGCAACATCGTGCTGGACCGGTTCGACGGCCGCTGGTTCGAGATCGCGCGCAGCCATAACGATGTGCAGAAGGACTGCAGCCGGGCCCAGATCGACTTCAACCCGCAGGGTCAGGCCAATCGCTATTCCATCGTGGTCACCTGCACCCGCCGCGCCGACGGTGTGGTCGAGATGCTGAGGGCCAATGCCCGGGTCACCGATCCGGGGACCAATGCCCGTTTTCGTTTCACCCTGACCGGACTGCTGGGTGTGGGCGGTCTGGCGGGGCAGAACTACTGGGTCTGGGACCATGCGCCCGACTACAGCTGGGCCATCATGGGTCTGCCGGACCGGTCAGACTGGTGGGTCTGGCACCGCAGCCAGAGCCCGGCGGAGGCCGAGCGGACCCGCCTGCTGGCCCGGGCCCGCGCCCTGGGCATGGACACGGGTTCAGTGGTCCATACGGGGCGATAGGGCGCCTGCAGGGTGTCGCCGGTTCGTCCGCCGCTTGAATTCGGAACATATGACGAACATAAGGACGGCATGGCCGCCGCGATGCTCCAGATCGACCTTGTCTTCAGCCGGCCGCAGACCACGCTGGCGGTGACGCGTGGCGCGGCGCGGCTGATGGTCGACCTCGGCTATGCCCCCCTGCTGGAGGTCGGCCTGCCCAACGGCCGCCGCGCCGACGTCATGGCCCTGGGGCCGCGCGGCGACATCGTCATCTGCGAGGTGAAGTCCGGCGTTGAGGACTATCGCGTCGACCGCAAATGGGGGGAGTACGGCCCGTTCTGCGACGCCTTCTATTTCGCCGTGGCACCCGAGTTTCCGGACGACATCCTGCCCGACGAGCCCGGGCTGATCGTCGCCGACGGCTTCGGCGGTGCGGTCGTGCGCGAGGCACCGGCCTCGCCCCTGGCTCCGGCACGCCGCAAGGCGCTGATCGTGGCCTTCGCCCGGCTGGGGGCCATGCGGACCCTGCGCGATCCGGGGACCTGAGGCCCTAATCGACCACCGGGCCACTCTCGCCGGCAGACAGGATGGCGGCCGTCGAGGCGGCACAGCCGGTCAGATCCCGATCGCCGACCTTGACTAGGGCCGTCAGCGGATAGGTGCGGTCGCTCATCCCGTCGGAGCATTCGGTGGCGATCAGGGTGACCTTGAGCGTGGTCCCGTCGGCGGTCTCCGCCTCCCAGGTCGCGGTCGTGCCCTGGACCACCGGCTCTGGCCGTGGCGCCCGCAGTTCGGGGGGCTCGGGGGCCGTATAGACCATCTCCGCTCCGGTCAGATCGACACTCCAGAACGGCTCGGTCCCCAGGGCGCGCACCGGCCCGGCCAGGTCGACGCCGCCCAGAACGGGTGCAGGGGCGGGGACCTCGGGCGGCGGCGCGGGCTCTTCAGCCGGTGAACAGGCGGCGAGAACGAGAACGGCGAAGGCGGCGAGCAGGGGGCGCATGGGAGACTCCGGGATTGACGCCAGAAAGCGCGGACGCAAGTCCCGGGTCAAGCCCGCGGAACGCGCTACAGCCAGCCCTTCCGCTTGAACCACGCCAGCGGCAGGATGGCCGAGACCACCATGGCCGCCACAGCCGCCGGATAGCCCCACGGCTGCGGCAGCTCCGGCATATGCTGGAAATTCATCCCGTAGATCGAGGCGATCAGGGTTGGCGGCAGGAAGGCCACCGCCGCGACCGAAAAGATCTTGATGATCGACGACTGTTCGATGTTGATCAGGCCGAGCGCCGCGGACAGCTGGAAATTGATCGCAACCGCCAACGACTGGTTGTGGGCGATCAGACTGTCGGCGTCGCGGCCGAGCGAGCGAAGGTGGGCGCGCGCCTCTTCCTCTTCGACCCGCTCATCCAGGCTGACAAAGGCAAAGACGCGTAACAGCCCCGCCAGGCTCTGGTCGATCCGGGCCGAGGCCATCTGGGCCTTGCCCAGTTTGGTGATCAGCTTGTCGAAGCCGACCGCCCGGCCACCCGAGAAGACATGACCGGCGATGACCTCGACCCGGGCACCATTGGCGGAAAGGACGTTCGAACTCCGGTCGATCACCGCCTCCATGAGATTCAGGAACATGTCGACACCGGAGGTGCACAGCCCGGGCTCGCGGCCCAGCCTGTCGATCAGCATCGCGAAGGGTCGGGGGTCGGTGTAGCGCACGGTCACCAGCGGGCCGTCGGTCAGGACGAAGGTGACCGGCTCCAGGCCCGGCAGGGCGTCATCGCCATTGGTGATGAGGTCGGCGGTGGCATAGGTCACGCCGTTTTCCCGATAGACCCGGCTGGAGGCCTCCAGCTCCGCCATTTCCTCGCGGGTGGGAACAGACAGGCCCAGCGCCCTCTCGACCGCGGCGTCTTCCTCGCGCGTGGGATTGATCAGATCGATCCAGAGGGTTCCCGGCGGCATCGACCATTCGGCAGGATCGACGGTCGAGGGCTCACAGGCCGTGCAGCCCGACCGATAGACCCGGATCATGCAACGACCCCGGTGGGGGTCATGCGGTCAGGGTTGGCCGTTGGCCGTTGGAGCCGAGGCCATGAGCACGCCGTCAGTCGGCAGCGCCGGGCCTTTGTGGATAAAGCCATAGGTCGGATAGACGGAGGTGCCGAGGTCATTGATCGGGTTGTACCAGACCTTGACCGCAGTCCAATCGCCGTCACTCGAAACGTCGACAACGGTCACGTCTTCCTCGATCCGGCCGCGGCTGCCGCCCCAGTTGGCGTGGGTCACGCGGATCACGCGATCGGTGAGGATTTCCGAAACCACGGCCACATGGCCGCGGGTCATCCGGCCGCTCGGCTGGAAGGCCAGGACCGATCCGGTCTCGGGCCGGTCGCCCGTACGGAACTTGCCCTGGGCCTGGCGCCACCAGGTCAGGGCGTCACCGAAGATGTTGATGCCCGAATACATGCGGGCGAAGGTCACGCACTGCCAGTACGGCTCATCGGCCTTTGCGACGGGGGCGGAGCCCAGCGCCGAAAATCCGAGCGTCGCTGCAACCACAGCGGCTGTGAGCCGTTTCATCATGCTGGCGGAGGTCCCGACCTGTTTGAGTCGGTTAGCCCTAGACGATAGTTTCCCGGGGTTGAAGTCCCCCTTCAGGCGAGTTCGTGCGCGCTATCGTCGCGGCGGACCGGGCGGCGCGGCGGTCGGCCATACCCCTCAAGGCCTTGCGGGCCGGGCGTTCGACAAGGTGGTAGGTGACCATGGCCGCGACCGGAATCGCCGCCACCAGCGCCAGCCACACAAGGATGGGAAACTGCTTGTCCTCGGCCCCGGTCAGGCGCGCAGCGACATTGGTGGTCAGCAGCAGCACCGGCGCGCAGACCATGTAGATCGAATAGCTGATCTCGCCGAGATAGACGCCGAGTTTCGAGCCGAGCAGGCCGGCGCGGCTGTTCTCCAGCGAGCCCAGCCCGAGGATCAGACCGCCGGCGGCGAGGACGGTGATCGCATCCCACAGGCCCAGGGAGGCACTGACCAGCACGGCCGCCCCGCTGACGAGCGCCACCGGCCCGGCGAAGGGCACGCCGCCCCGGTGATGGATCAGATAGAGGGCACAGCCGAGGGCGAAACACGGCACGATCCGCAGCGCGCCCCAGCGGAAGGTGGCCTCGGTCAGGGAATAGCCGGCGAGCGGTTCGAAGGCCGCATAGAGGCCGAGCGCAAAGCCTGCGGCCAGCGCCGTGGCCAGAACCGGCCGGTTCCTGAGCCGCCAGGCCACGAAGGCAAAGGCGGGAAAGCTCAGATAGGCCGCCCATTCCGCAGAGATCGACCAGGACGGATGGTTGAAGGCCGAACTGCCGGCCAGGCCCCAGGCATGGGTCAGGGTCAGATGGGCCGGAAGATCCCGCCAGTTGGTCAGGCTGCCGTCGATACTCATCCCGGCGGCCGTCGCGACCACACCCAGGCCGATCATGCCGAACAGGGTGACCAGATGCAGCGGATAGACCCGCGCCAGCCGCGCCCACAGGAAACCGCCGTAGCGGAACCGCTTCTCCCCCGCCGCCTCCAGATAGACGTGGCTGAGGATAAAGCCCGACAGGACGAAGAAGGTCTCGACGCCCAGATAGCCCTTGGTCACGGCGACCGGGACAAGGCCGACATCGAGGTGCGGCCAGGCCGTATAGAGGACCACCCACAGGGCGGCGAAGAACCGCAGGGTGGTCAGGGCGCGCAGGTCGGGGGGCGTCGGTACGAGCGTCATGGCCCGCAACCTAGCCGACCGGGGGTACAGGAACCGTTAAACGGCCCCGCGCGCCGTTTTCAGGCCGCGCATTCCGCCGGTTTCGTCTCGCCGGGCGTATACATTTCGCACGACCGCTCGATCTCGTCCTGGATCAGGGCGCAGGGGTTGGAAACATGGCAGGGCGGGCGGGTCGCGGGACTGACGGCAATGCACCGGTCCACCAGTCGCTGCGCCGCTGCCTCCCCCACGTCGTTCAGGCAGGAAACCGGCGCGCCGACCGGCTCCATGGCCACGGCCGGATCGACCTCTTCCTGCGGCGGGGCATCGGCCGGCATGACGGGGGCCGGCGCGGCGGCGGCGGCCGGTTCACTGCCGGCTTTTTCAGCGGGCGTTGCGGCGGGCGGGCTGCAGGCCCCGGCGAGGGCGCCGACGGCCAGCAGGGCGAGGACGGTCCGGCGCATCCGGGCTCTCCGATCAATGATCAAGCGCGAGGATAGGCACGCTTTTGCGCCGCTTGAAAGCCGGTCAACGCCCGGGTCAGCGGCCCAGGGCGGCGCGCTGGAGGGCGAACAGTTCGGCACAGCCGCCCTCAGCCAGCTTGAACAGCCGGTCGAACTCGGCGCGGGAGAAGCCGCGCTTCTCGCCCGTGGCCTGGATTTCCACGATCGTGCCCGCCCCGGTCAGGACGAAGTTGGAATCCGCCTCGGCATTGGAATCCTCCTCATAGTCGAGGTCCAGCACGGGCTGGTCGCTGCAGACGCCGCAGGACACGGCCGCGACCTGGTCGAGGATGGGATCGGTCTTCAGCACCCCCTCGGCGCGCAGATAGTCAAACGCGCTGGCCATGGCGACCCAGGCGCCGGTGATGGCCGCCGTGCGGGTACCGCCGTCGGCCTGGATGACATCACAATCCAGCGTCACCTGACGCTCGCCCAGGGCCTTCAGATCAACCACGGCACGCAGCGAGCGGCCGATCAGGCGCTGGATTTCCTGGGTCCGGCCGCTCTGCTTGCCGGCCGCCGCCTCGCGACGGCCGCGGGTATGGGTGGCGCGCGGCAGCATGCCGTATTCAGCCGTGACCCAGCCCTGACCGGTATTGCGCATCCAGCCGGGCACCTTTTCCTCGACCGAAGCCGTCACCAGCACCCTGGTCTGGCCGAAGGTGACCAGGCATGAGCCCTCGGCATAGCGGTTGACGCCGGTCTCCATCGTCACGAGGCGGAGCTGGTCGGGGGTGCGGTCGGAGGGACGCATGAAGGCTCTCTGGCAGGCGTTGCGGAACGGGCCGGGCTCCTTATCCTGAAACCATGAGCCTGTATGCCCCCGAACATCAGCCGGTGCCGCGCGAGCGCCCGACGGTGACCCTGCGACCCGCCGTGGCCGCCGACGCCGTCCTTCTGGCCACCTGGGACCAGGAGCCGCATGTCATCGCCTGCTCCAGCGACGATCCCCTGGCCGAGGCGGCCTTTGAGGACACCGACTGGACCGATGAACTGACCCGCTCGGCCTATGAGCTGACCTATGTCATCGCCGAGGTCGAAGGCCGGCCGGTCGGCGCCATGGCCGTCTGCGACCCGCACACCGAACCCAGCCATTACTGGGGCGAGATCGAGCCGAACCTGCGGGCCATCGACATCTGGATCGGTCCGGCCGAATGGTTGGGCCGCGGGGTCGGGACGTCCATGATGACCCAGATGATCGACCGCTGTTTTGCAGAGCCGCAGGTGACCGCCATCGTCATTGACCCGCTCACCACCAACACTGCCGCAATCCGCTTCTATCAGCGGCTGGGGTTCGAAGTCGTGGGCCGCCGGATGTTCGACGAGGATGACTGTCTGGTGCATCGGCTGGAGCGTGACTCCTGGGCGGCGCGGGGCCGTGGATGACCTTCGATCCGTTCCTGACCTCCGCGCCCCCGTCCGCCGGTCTGGCGTCGCTGGACCAGCGCGCCCGCGACATTTTCCGGCGGATCGTTGAATCCTATCTGGAGACGGGTGACCCGGTCGGCTCGCGGACCCTGTCCCAGACGGGCATCGCCCTGTCGCCGGCCTCGATCCGCAACACGATGCAGGACCTGACCCTGGCCGGCCTGCTGGGGGCGCCGCACACCTCGGCGGGGCGGATTCCCACACACGCCGGCCTGCGGCTGTTCGTCGACGGCCTGCTGGAGATCGGCGACGTCGGAACCGACGAGCGGCGCGAGATCGATGCCCGGCTGGCGGGCCGGGGCCGCAGCTTCGACGAGGCGCTGAATGAGGCCTCCAGCCTGCTGTCAGGTCTCGCCGGCGGGGCCAGTATCGTCGCCAGCCCGGTGCGGGAAGCCGGGGTGAAACACGTCGAATTCGTCGCCCTCGGCCGCGACCAGGCCCTTGCGGTGCTGGTCGGCGACGACGGCTCGGTCGAGAACCGGTTGATGCCGCTCAAGGCCGGGGTGACTCCCTCGACCCTGACCGAGGCCTCCAACTTCCTCAACGCCCGGCTCAGGGGCCGCCCCCTGCACGAGGCGCGCACCGAGATGCGCACCGAACTGGACGCCGCCCGGCGCGAGCTGGACGCCGCCGCCGCCCGTCTGGTCGAGGACGGTATGGCCGCCTGGTCGGGCGGAGCCGAGCGCGAACGGTCGCTGATCGTGCGCGGCCGGGCCAATCTGCTGCATGACCGCGAAACCGCCGAGGATCTGGAGAAGGTCCGCATCCTGTTCGACGACCTCGAGCAGAAGGAACAGCTGATCGGCCTGCTGGACGGGGTGTCGACAGCCCAGGGGGTGCGCATCTTCATCGGGGCGGAAACGAGACTCTTTTCGCTTTCGGGTTCCGCCGTGATCGCGGCACCCTATATGACGGGCCGCCAGCGGGTTGTGGGCGCCATCGGCGTGATCGGACCCGCGCGACTGAACTATGCCCGCATCATACCGTTGGTGGACTATACCGCCCGGGTGCTGGGGCGAATTCTGGACGGACAAGAGACTTGAGCGACACACACGACGACCTCCCCCACTCCGAAGAACTGGCCGCCGACATCGCGGAAGCCGGGGCGGATCAGGATGACGGCCTCGGGCCGATCGACGCCCTGATCGCCGAGCGCGACCAGTGGAAGGACCGTGCCCTGCGCGCCGTCGCCGAGGCGGAGAACACGAAGAAGCGGGCCGAGACCCAGTCCAACGACGCCCGCGCCTATGCCATCCAGCGCTTCGCCCGCGACCTTCTGGGCGTGGCCGACAATCTCGAGCGCGCCCTGATGGCCGCCCCCAAGGACGCCGACGCCGGTGAGGCCGGTCTGGTGACCGGTCTGGAGCTGACCCAGAAATCCCTGCTGCAGGCGTTCGAGAGCAACAACCTCAAACGCGTCGCCCCCGAGCCGGGCGAGGCCTTCGACCCCCACCTGCATCAGGCGATGATGGAACAGGTGTCCGACAGCGTTCAGGGCGGACAGGTGATCCAGACGCTGCAGGCCGGCTACGCCCTGTTCGGCCGCACCGTGCGCCCGGCCATGGTGGTGGTCGCGGCCAAGGGCTCCGGCGCAGCGGCGGGCAATGCGGCCTATGCGGCGGCGGCGGCCACCGGCGGGAATTTCGACCAGAAGGCCTGATCCTCCCCCTTGGGGGAGGGGGACCATGCGACGCATGTTGGAGGGGTGCCGGCTCCGCGCTCGCTCTTGGCGCCCCTCCACCGCCCTGCGGGCGGTCCCCCTCCCCCTGAAGGGGAGGAGACGGTTACTTCAGCCGCGCCTCGAAAAACGCCAGCAGTCGGCTCCAGCCGTCGGCCGCATCCGCCGCCCGATAGCTGTCGCGATAGTCGGCATGGAAGGCGTGCGGGCTGTCCGGATACACATGGATGCCGCTGGCGGTCTGTCCGGCGCGTTGCAGGGCTTCGCGCATGGCCTCGACGCTGGTCAGGGGGATGCCGCGGTCCTGACCCCCGTACAGGCCCAGCACCGGGCATTTCAGATCGTCGGCCAGGTCTACGGGCCAGGGCTGGCCGGCGGCCGCCTGTTCCGGTGTGGCCGTGGCGGCCGGGGCGAGGCGGCCGTACCAGGCCACGCCCGCGTCCAGCACGGCGAAGCGGGCACAGGCCTGCCACACCACCTTGCCGCCCCAGCAGAAGCCGGTGATGCCGACCTTGTCGCCATTGGCCCAGAGCTGCTGGCTGATCCAGTCGAGGGTCGCCGAAACGTCGCCCATGACCTGCTCATAGCCGGCCGCGCCGACGATCTGCTGGATCCGCGACATGTCCGTCAGGCTGGCCGGGTCCTCGACCCGGCTGAAGAAGGCCGGGGCCACGGCGGCGAAGCCGGCCTTGGCCAGCCGCCGGCAGAGGTCGCGGATATACTCATGGACCCCGAAGATCTCCGACACGACCACGACCACCGGCCAGGGCCCGTCGCCGGCGGGCCGGGCGACGAAGATCGGCAGGGCAAAGCCGTCAGGGGCCTCAACAGCCACCTCTTCCTGGGCCAGGCCATCCCCGTCGGTCGTGATCGGCGCGGCCTGTCTGGCCAGGGCCGCCGGGGCATAGCCGGCGAAGGCCAGACCGCCGACCACACCCGTGGCAAGCGCGCGGCGGCTGAAGCGGAAATCGTCGGGCTCGGGCCCCTCGGGACGGATCAGGTTCGGCATCAAACGGCTCCGGTCTGGCGAAGCGGGGAGACTGGCCGCACGCCCGCCCGTCGTCCATTCACGATTGCCGTGAGGCTAGCGCGCCCGGCGAAGCGTCAGATTGATGCGCCCGCCGCCCGGAACCAGGGTCGAGGAGCCGGCGATCACCCGGTCGATCCCGTGCCGCGCCAGTCGCGCCGGGCCGGTCAGGGCGCAGATATCGCCTGACGCCAGCCGCACCGTCCGCGTCGGCCCGCCGCCGGCCGGACCGATCCGGAACACCGCCGCATCCCCCAGCGAGACCGACAGCACGGGCGCACTCTGGTCCTGTTCGTCGCGGTCCTGATGCAGGCCCATCCTCGCCTTGCCCCGGTAGAGGTTGACCAGACAGGCGTCGGGCAGGTCGGGCCAGCCGGTCAGGTCGCTCCAGAGCACCAGAAGGGCCCCGGGTATCGGCGGCCAGGGCCCGCCCGTCACCGGATGGGTCGGCTGATAGCGGTAACCGGCCCGGTCCGAGACCCAGCCCAGCGGGCCGAGGTTGGTCATCTCGACCGAAAACGGCCGCCCGCCGGGCGTCACCGGCCTGTAGAGGGGCGACTCTTCGGCGGCAGCCAGCACCTCGGCCAGCAATTCCGCCTGGACCGACGCGGAAAGGGCTCCCGGCCAGAACCGGAAGCCCTCCATGCCCGTATCGATCTCGCGCGCGGAACCCATGCCCCAAGGTAGGGAATCCCACACGGCGCTCAAGCAGCGAGCCGCCGCGCGGCGAGCGTTAGCGCCCCAAAATCAGCGCGTGTAGTAGTAGTCGGCGATCTGGCAGACGTTGACGTTGAAACGCGTCAGCTCCTGGCCGTTGCTGAACCGGGCCTTGAAGTCATACAGGCAGGCACCCGAACCGTCGTCGATGTTCATCATGATGCTGTTTCCAGCGGCAAGGACGCTGCTGCCCAGCATGTCTTCCTGCCAGGAGGTGACGCGGGAGTCCGAAGCGTAGAAATGCGTCATCGTCCAGCCGGTGTTGTTGTGGATCCGAACCCGGCGGTTCAGGCCGTCACGCGACTGGGCCGGTGCCGAGACAGCGGTCTTGTCGGCGGCGACCACCGGCTCGGCGGCGGCGGCGGACGTGAGGCCCATGGCCGCCGCGATCAAGGCGGCGCGGGCGATGGTCTTGAAGGTGTTCATGTCAGTCTCTCCCCAGCGGCCGGACCCTGATCGGTTCGGCGATGACAGCGTTCTGCCAGTTCTCCGGGGCCGGTTCTTCTGACGGTCCCTGACGTTTGAATCGCCTCCGGGGAGCGTTTGGGGCTTGCGGGCTGAGGGGTGTTTCCCATATCGGCCTCAACCGTCCCAAAACCCCGTCCCGAGTGGGGCTTTGTGGCCGGAACCGTACCAACCGACCAAAGACCCTGACACCGGGGGCGGTCACGCGCGGCGCTTCGCTTTAAAAGGCCGCCGCATCGCCCGCTGAAATGGAGTGAAAGACCACCAATGGCCAAGATCATCGGTATCGACCTGGGCACCACCAACTCGTGCGTGGCCGTCATGGACGGCAAGTCCCCCAAGGTCATCGAAAACGCCGAGGGCAATCGCACCACGCCCTCCGTCATCGCCATCCAGGACGGCGGGGAGACCCTGGTGGGTCAGCCGGCGCGCCGTCAGGCCGTGACCAATCCGACCAACACCTTCTTCGCCATCAAGCGCCTGATCGGCCGCTCGTTCGACGACCCTGTGGTCGCCAAGGACAAGAAGATGGTCCCCTATGAAATCGTCAAGGGCCCGACCGGCGACGCCTGGGTGCGCGCCAATGGCAAGGACTATTCGCCCCAGCAGATCTCGGCCTTCACCCTCGGCAAGATGAAGGAGGCCGCGGAGGCCTATCTCGGCGAGACCGTGACCCAGGCGGTCATCACCGTCCCGGCCTATTTCAACGACGCCCAGCGTCAGGCGACCAAGGACGCCGGCAAGATCGCCGGCCTCGAGGTCCTGCGCATCATCAACGAACCGACTGCAGCCGCCCTCGCCTACGGCCTGGACAAGAACGACGGTCAGAAGATCGCCGTCTATGACCTTGGTGGCGGCACCTTTGACGTCTCGATCCTCGAGATCGGTGACGGCGTCTTCGAGGTGAAGTCGACCAATGGCGACACCTTCCTCGGCGGCGAGGATTTCGACCTGCGCCTGGTCGACTACCTGGCCGACGAGTTCAAGAAGGAGCAGGGCGTCGACCTGCGCTCCGACAAGCTGGCCCTGCAGCGCCTCAAGGAAGAGGCCGAAAAGGCCAAGAAGGAGCTCAGCTCCACGAGCCAGTATGAGGTCAATCTGCCGTTCATCACCATGAACGCCTCGGGCCCGCTGCACCTGAACATCAAGCTCTCGCGCGCCAAGCTGGAGGCCCTCGTCGAGGACCTGGTCCAGCGCACCATCGAGCCCTGCGCCAAGGCGCTGAAGGACGCGGGCCTCAAGGCCTCGGACATCGACGAAGTGGTGCTGGTCGGCGGCATGACCCGCATGCCGATGGTCCAGGAAGCGGTGAAGAAATTCTTCGGCAAGGAGCCGCACAAGGGCGTCAACCCGGATGAGGTCGTGGCCCTCGGTGCCGCCGTCCAGGCCGGCGTTCTGCAGGGCGACGTCAAGGACGTTCTGCTGCTGGACGTGACCCCGCTGACCCTCGGCATCGAGACCCTGGGCGGCGTCTTCACCCCGCTGATCGAACGCAACACCACCATCCCGACCAAGAAGAGCCAGACCTTCTCGACCGCCGACGACAACCAGTCGGCCGTGACGATCCGCGTCTTCCAGGGCGAGCGCCCGATGGCCTCGGACAACAAGGTGCTGGGCCAGTTCGACCTGATGGGCATTCCGCCGGCACCGCGCGGCATGCCGCAGATCGAGGTCGCCTTCGACATCGACGCCAACGGCATCGTCCACGTCACCGCCAAGGACAAGGCGACCAACAAGGAACAGTCGATCCGGATCCAGGCCAACGGCGGCCTGTCGGATGCGGACATCGACAAGATGGTCAAGGAAGCCGAGGCCAATGCCGCCTCCGACAAGGCCCGCAAGGAAATGGTCGAGGCGGTCAACGCCGCCGACAGCCTGATCCATTCGACCGAAAAGGCCATGGCCGAACACGGCGACAAGGTCGGGGCCGAGGAAAAGGCCGCGATCGAGACGGCCCTGGCCGATCTGAAGACGGCGAAGGACGGTACGGATCCGGAAGACATCCGGGCGAAGACCAACACCCTGGTCCAGGCCTCGATGAAACTGGGCGAGGCCATGTACGCCTCGCAGCAGGGCACCGGCGACAGCGATGACGCCACGGCCACCGCCGATGACGGCGTGGTCGACGCCGAATTCGAGGAAGTCTCGCCCGACGGCGACGAGAAGAAGAGCGCGTAAGCCGTTTCCTCCCCCTTGGGGGAGGGGGACCATCCGAAGGATGGTGGAGGGGCGGCTCCGTCGCACGGTCCCTTTCAGGATCGCGCCCGGAGCAGCCGCCCCTCCACCGCTTCGCGGTCCCCCTCCCCCGGCGCTTCGCTTGGGGGGAGGAATGCAAACTTGCATCATTCGGCCGGGCACCCATGTCAGCCCGGTCAGCCGATCCGGCCCGTCGCCCACGAAGAGGTGTAGACCGGCGGCAGGGTAAGAGGACGAACGCCGCATGGCGACGCGTGACTATTACGAGGTTCTGGGGATCGAGCGGACGATCGACGCCGCCGGGCTGAAGGTCGCCTATCGCAAGCTGGCCATGGAGCACCACCCTGACCGCAACGGCGGGTGCGAGGAGTCCATGGCGCGTTTCAAGGAGATTTCCGAAGCCTATTCGGTGCTCTCCGACGAGCAGAAGCGCGCCGCCTATGACCGGTTCGGCCATGCCGGGGTCAACGGCGGCGGCGGGTTTGGCGGCCAGGGCCAGGGCTTCACCGACGTCAACGACATCTTCTCCCAGGTCTTCGGCGATGCCTTCGGCGACGTCTTCGGCGGCCGCGCCGGCGGCGGTGCGCGCCAGCATGGCCCGCGCCGCGGCTCGGACCTGCGCTACGACCTCGAGATCACCCTGGAGCAAGCCTACAAGGGCTCCGAAGTCGAGATCGCGGTGCCGACCACCGCCGCCTGCGAGACCTGCGAGGGCTCCGGAGCCCGCAAGGGTGCCAAGGCGACGACCTGTTCCACCTGTCAGGGTGCCGGCCGTGTGCGCTCGGCCAACGGCTTCTTCCAGGTCGAGCGCACCTGCCCCCATTGCGGCGGACAGGGCTCGCGCCTGTCGGCTGCGGACACCTGCACCGGCTGCGCCGGTCATGGCCAGGTGCGCAAGAACCGCAAGCTCCAGCTCAAGATTCCGGCCGGTGTCGATGACGGGTCACGCATCCGCCTGTCGGGCGAGGGCGACGCCGGGACGCGCGGCGGCCCGCGCGGTGACCTCTATGTCTTCATCTCGGTCACACCCCACGAGCTGTTCGAACGCGACAACCTCGATCTTCTGGTGACCGTGCCGGTGCCCATGACGACGGCGGCGCTCGGCGGCGAGATCGAGGCCCCCTGCCTGACGTCCGAAGCCTGCGACGGCCGCTGCAAGGCCCCGGTCAGCGTCCCTGCGGGGGCCCAGACCGGCAAGACCGTGCGCATCAAGGGCAAGGGTATGCCCCATCTGAACGGCAAGAACCGGGGCGATCTGGTGGTCGAACTGTTCGTCGAAACCCCGACCGACCTGACCGCCCAACAGAAGGCCCTGCTTCAGGAGCTGGCCGCCTCGCTGGGCGAGAGCCAGACGCCGCGCAACTCGTCCTTCGCCGGCAAGGCCAAACGTTTCTGGGCCGACATCCTGGGCTCGGACGCGCCGCAGTAGGGGCTTTTCGGCTGAAGATGACGGCACGGCCGAATAGCGCCAGAATGTCCGGGAACTGACAGGGGTCCGAGTTGAGCGCCATCTTTCACGCCGGTATCTCCGGCGCACGCGGCCGGATGGGTCGGGCCGTCTCGACCGTTCTCGACGCGCGCGAGGACGTGGTCGTCGCCGCCCGGTTCGACCGTGGCGAGACCCCCGACCTGTCGCTCTGCGATGTGATCATCGACTTCTCGACCCCGGACGCCTCGGTCGAGCTGGCGAGGATCTGCGCCGAACGCGGCGGTCCGGCCCTGGTCATCGGCTCGACCGGACTCACGGCTGAACAGGAGGCCGAAATCCACGAAGCGGCCGAAAGGATCGCCATCGTCCGCAGCGGCAATTTCTCGCTCGGAGTCAACATATTGATCGGACTGGTGGAGCACGCGGCCCAGAGGCTCGACGCGGCTGACTGGGACATCGAGGTGCTGGAGACTCACCACCGCCGCAAGGCCGATGCGCCGTCGGGCACCGCCCTGATGCTGGGTGAGGCCGCCGCCAACGGTCGCGACGTCGACCTGGCCGAGGTCCGCTCCGCGCCTTGGGACGGCATCACCGGAGTGCGGGAGACCGGCAGGATCGGCTTCGCCTCCCTGCGCGCCGGCGGCGTCATCGGCGAACACACCGTGTTGTTCGCCTCGGAGGACGAGACCCTGACCCTGAGCCATTCGGCTATTGACCGTTCGCTGTTCGCCAAGGGTGCCGTCGCCGCCGCCGCCTGGGTCCGCAGCCGCAAGCCGGGCCTCTATGACATGCAGGATGTGCTGGGGTTCCGTCAGGCCTGACGGGCGTTCCCGGGTCGTCAGCGTCCCGTCGAGCCGAAGCCGCCCGCGCCGCGCGCCGTTTCATCAAGGGCACCGACCTCGACCAGGGCCGCCTGCTCATGGCGGGCGATGACCATCTGGGCGATGCGCTCGCCGCGGCGGATCACGAACGGGTCCTGTCCATGATTGATCAGGATGACCCCGACCTCGCCGCGATAGTCGCTGTCGATGGTGCCGGGTGAGTTCAGACAGGTCAGGCCATGCTTCAGGGCCAGACCCGAGCGGGGCCGCACCTGGGCCTCATGGCCGGGCTCGAGCGCGATCTTCAGCCCGGTGGGGACCAGGGCCCGGGCACCCGGCTCCAGCGTCACCGGGGCGTCTTCCGGCACCGCCGCGCGCAGGTCCATCCCGGCGGAGCCACCGGTCTCATAGGCCGGAAGGGGCAGGCCCTCGGCATGGGGCAGGCGTTCGACGCGGACGGTGGTCATGCGGGCGCAGCTTTCAGGCTTTGAGATGGTCGGCGATTCTGGCCGCGAGCTTCCTCGCCACCTCGGCCTTGGACTGACGCGGCCAGGTCTCGGCCGTGCCGTCGCGGGTGAACAGGGTGACCGTATTGCCGTCCGCGCCGAAGACGTCGTCGGAGACGTCATTGCCGACGATCCAGTCACAGCCCTTGCGCGACAGCTTGGAGCGGGCGTTGGCCTCGAGGTCGGTCGTTTCGGCGGCGAATCCCACCACCAGTTTCGGCCGCTTCTTCCCGGGCGCGGAAATGCCCGCGAGAATATCGGGGTTTTCGATCAGGGACAGGGACGGCGGTCCGCCGGGGGCCTTCTTGATCTTGCCCGAGGCAACGCCGTCGACGCGCCAGTCGGCGACGGCGGCGCTCATCACGGCAATTTCAGCCGGCAAGGCCGCCGCCACGGCCGCCTGCATCTCACGCGCCGTCTCGACCCACACCCGCTCGACGCCGACAGGCGTGGCCAGGGCGACCGGTCCGGACACCAGGGTCACCTGTGCCCCCAGACGGGCCAGGGCCTCGGCGATGGCATAGCCCTGCTTGCCGCTGGAACGATTGGTCAGGCCCCGCACCGGATCGATCGGCTCGAAGGTCGGCCCGGCCGTGACCACAGCCCGGCACCCCGCGAGGGGACGGCCGTCCGGACCGGCCAGCAGCCCTTCGATCGCCGTCAGGATCGCCGCCGGCTCGGCCATCCGGCCGGGACCGAACTCGCCGCAGGCCATCTCGCCCTCGTCGGGTCCGACCACGGCGACACCGTGGAAGCCGTCGAAGGCCTTCAGCCGCGCCATATTCGCCTGCACCGCGGGGTGCAGCCACATCCGCACATTCATGGCCGGGGCCAGCAGCACCCGCTTGTCAGTCGCCAGAAGGGTGGTCGAGGCCAGGTCGTCCGCCAGGCCGTTGGCCGCCTTGGCGATCAGTCCGGCCGTCGCGGGCGCCACAACCACCAGATCGGCCCAGCGCGACAGCTCGATATGGCCCATGGCCGTCTCGTCGTCCGGCATGAACAGTTCGCTGCGCACCGGATGGCCGGTCAGGGCGGCCAGGGACATCGGCGTCACAAACTCGGTGCCGGCGGCGGTCAGCACGCTCATGACCTCCGCCCCGCCCTTTTTCAGCAGGCGCACCAGCTCCAGCGCCTTGTAGGCGGCGATGCCGCCGCCGACGATCAGCAGGATCTTGCGTCCGGACAGCGAGGCCGTGGTCATGCCGCTGATCTAGCGATGCGACCGGGCGGCGTCGAGAGGAACCGGTTCCGGCAAGGAACATTGCAGGAACACATGACCTGTGGTTACTATGCGGCTGGCGCATTTCAACCATGGGAGAGATTCATGATCGCCAACAAGGGTTCGATATGGCTGGCTGCAGCGCTGCTGGGACTGGCGGCTTGCGGCAATGGCGGCTCCGCCGTCGAGACACGCGAACGGGCGGAAGCGGACACAGCGGCGACCCTGACCGCCGGAGCCGGCGTGCCTGAGAGAGCCGGCGACAGTGCCCCGGCAAAGGCCCGCCCGGCGCTGACGGCCAACCGGCGCGAAACCGTCGACGCCAAGATCGCCCGTCTGTTCGAGCGAAACGGTGCCGATTTCGGCGCGGCGACGCCCGAAGACTATCTGGCCAGGGTCCGGGCCTTCACGACCCGCCCGCCGGCCGGAACGGACCGGGTGGAGCGTCCCAATGGCGATGTGCTGCTGTATCAGGCCTCGACCAACACCTTTGCGGTGGTGTCGCGCGACGGCGTGCCCAAGACGATGTTCAAGCCGCGCGACGGCGCTGCCTACTGGACCGAACAGAAGGCCGCCGCGCCGGGTTTCGGTCAGCGACGGGCCGGGCCCCCGGAGGGGTAAGGGCCGGATCGGGCGAGGGTCAGTCCTCGTCCGACTCCTTGCGGTCGGCCATGTCGCGGATCAGCTCCAGGGCCAGCTTCTGCTGGCGGGTGGAGAGCTGGGGTGCCAGGCGGCTGATCTCGATCGTATAGCGGGTGGCCGGAAAATCGTGCTCGAAAGCGCCGCCGCCCTCGGCCATGCCGGCGATCTGGGCACCGGTCAGGCCTTCGAAGAAATAGCCGATGTCGACCTTGAAGAAGCGCGCGATGTCCCAAAGCTTGGAAGCCGAGATGCGGTTGGCACCCTTCTCGTATTTCTGGATCTGCTGAAAGGTGAGGCCCAGCGCACGACCCAGATCGCTTTGGTTATACCCGAGCGCCAGACGTTTTTCGCACACGCGCCGACCAACATGCCGGTCCACGGGATGAGGTCCGTCCTCGCCCTTGCCTCTCGCCATCGTCAAATTGTCCCTCGGTTTCCTTACCGTAAATCTGAATGCGCTGGAGATTCGCCTGTGTCATCAAAAAATGCAAAAGCGGCCCCGTCTTGCTCAGCCCCGGTTGCGCAACCCGCGTTTTGTCACTCGTCAGGCGAGAATCATGACCTTTCCGGGCTCGTTCACGCCGAGACCGGAGCCGGCCTCAGGCGGGTTACCAGCCGGGTCCAGGGCGTCCCGACCGCCAGGCCGGCGATGACCGCCAGCCAGAACAGGAAGTCACCGAACCGACCATAGAGGGTCACCGCGGCGGGTCGGGGCAGCCGGGCGTCGATGACGCCGCTCTCGCCCGGCTCCAGCCGCTGGTCGCCGATCACCCGGCCCCACGGATCGACCATGGCCGAGACCCCGGTCGGGGTGGAGCGCACGATCGGCAGGCCCGTCTCGATGGCCCGATAGCTGGCCAGATTCAAATGCTGAAGCGGGCCGGAACTGCGGCCGAACCAGGCGTCGTTCGAGATGTTGACGATCCACTCTGGGCGGCCGCCTCCCCCCGGCGTGAAGCCCGGATAGAGGCCCTCGTAGCAGATCAGCGGTTGGGCCCGCGGCGCACCGGGAACATCGATGGGGGCCGGACGGGGGCCGGGGCTGAAATCGGTCGGCATATGCGTCAGGCTGCGCACGCCCAGAGCCCCCAGCAGCCCGCCCGCCGGCAGAAACTCGCCGAACGGCACCAGCCGGTATTTGTCATAGACGGCACTGATCCTCAGTCCCTCGCCGCCCTGATCCGTCAGGACGAAAAGGCTGTTGAAATAGCGCTCGCCTCCGGGGGCCGAAGGGTCGGCAAGACCCCGGCCCAGGCCCATGATCAGGCTCTGGCCCGGTTGAACCGCACGGGCGATGGCCGCCGCCTCCGGCGAACCGGGCGCGAATACCCGATTGGCCGAGGCCGGCAGGGCCCCTTCGGGCCAGACGATCAGATCCGGCGTCACGGCGCCGGGCCGGGCCGTCAGATTGACGTAGCGATCGACGATGCCGCGATAGGCCTCGGGCGTCCATTTCGACTCCTGGTCCACATCCGCCTGGACGATGCGCACCACCGTCCCGGTCAGCTCCAGCCGCGCCTGCGACAGGCGCACCGCGCCCCCGACCAGAAGACCCGCGATCGCCAGCGTGCCCAGAACGGCCGCGCCGATCCGGTCCTTGCGCGGGCCGGCACCCAGCAGCGGCCCGAATGCGGCAGCGGCGGCCACGGTCACGAAACTCAGCCCATAGACCCCCGCCACGGCGGCGAACTGGGATGCCGCCGAGCCGGCCTTCCAGCTGGCACCCGCAGGATTCCACGGCAGGCCGGTCAGTACATGACCGCGCAGCCATTCCAGCAGGCAGAACAGGGCGGCGAAGAACAGGGCCCGCTTGACCCCGTCCGGCAGAAACCGGCGATACAGGGCCGTCGCCGTGCCCCAGAACAGTCCGAGGCCGATCGGCAGCAGTGAGGCCGCGAACGGGGCCATCCAGGCCTGGGCCGGATTGACGAGGAAGGCCTCAGCCACCCACCAGCAGCTGATGAAGAAATAGGCGAAGCCGGCCAGCCAGCCCATCCAGAAGGCACCGCGTACCGAGGTCGCGCGCTCGGCGAGGAACATCAGCAGGGCATAGCCGAGCAGGCCGGGCAGGATACCGAACGGCGGATGCGCCAGGGCCGCCGCCGCCCCGGCCGCCAGCGCCAGGCCGATCCGGCCGAAGCGCAGGATCAGCCGCGCGCGCGGGCCGTCATCGTCAAGCGTCGCCGTAAGCAGGGTCATGGGGCCTGTATGGGTCCGCGACGCCAAGGCTGGCAAGAAGGGTTCGCTCCTCGGCCTCCATGGCCTCGGCCTCGGCTTCATCGACATGATCCCGACCCAGAAGATGGAGCACGCCGTGGACCGTCAGATGCGTCAGGTGATCGGCCAGGGTCTTGCCCTGGGCTGCGGCCTCGGCGGCACAGACCCCATGGGCCAGCATCAGGTCACCCAGATGCGGCGCAGCGCTTTCCGCCGCCGGAAAGGACAGGACATTGGTCGGCTGGTCCCGGTCGCGGAAGCGGGCGTTGATCTCCTGCACGGCGGCATCGTCCGTCAGAAGCACGACGACGTCGCCCTCGACCGTCCCCAGAGCCACAGCGGCAGACCGCTGGACCACCGCGACCGCGTCCGGCAAGGCGGCGGTCCAGGCCTCGTCCTCGATCTCGACCTCGATCACGAGTCGGGATCCTCAAGATCGGCGGCCGGGCGTCGGCTGGCGGCGTCGGCGTCATAGGCGCGCACGATCCGCTCGACCATGGCATGGCGGACCACGTCCTGGGCCTCGAACCGCTGGACCCCGACACCCTTGACGTCCTCGAGGATGCGCAGGGCGTGTTTCAGGCCGGAATCCCTCGGATTCAGCAGATCGACCTGCGACGGATCGCCGGTCACCACCATCCGGGCTCCCTCGCCCAGCCGGGTCAGGACCATCTTCATCTGCAGGCGCGACGTGTTCTGGGCCTCGTCCACGATGATATAGGCATGGGCCAGTGTCCGGCCGCGCATGAAGGCGATCGGCGCCGCCTCGATCTCGCCCTTGTCGCGCCGGCGGCGCACATCGTCGGGGCCGAGGATGTCGTTCAGCGCCTCCCAGATGGGGGCCAGATAGGGATCGACCTTTTCGTTCAGGTCGCCCGGCAGGAAGCCCAGCTTCTCGCCCGCCTCAACGGCCGGCCGGGTGATGACCAGCCGGTCCACCTGTCCCCGCCGCAGCAGGGAGGCTCCATAGGCGGCCGCGAGGAAGGTCTTGCCCGTGCCGGCCGGACCGACGCCGAAGGTCAGCTCCCGACTGGCGAGCAGGGACAGATAGTTGGCCTGGGCCGCCGTCTTGGGCGCAATCGCCCCGCGCCGCCCGACCGGAAGGGCGATGGCGTCGGGTGCCACACTCCCCTGCCCGGCCCGCGGCTGGGCCATGGCCGCCCCCAGCGCCGTGCGCACATCAGCCTCGGTGATCTCGGCACCTGTATCGGCCCGATCGGCCAGGGTCTCGATGACCCGTTTGGCCTGGGCCCGGTCCCGGGCCGAGCCATTGATCGAAACGCCACCGCCGGGGGTCTCGACCAGAACCTTGAACCGGTCCTCGATCAGGGCCAGGTGACGGCTGTTGGGGCCGATGACGGCGCGCAGGGCGGTATCACCCAGGGCCAGAAACTCGCTGTCACGCGCCATGGAAGCTCTCTTGCGACCCGTCGGCGGACGCGCGTCGGGTCGTTGCCCCGGGGCGGGCAGCCTCGATCAGCCGGCCCTTCAGCGAGTTCTGCTGGCCATGTTCGATCTCGACCGGAACGATCCGGCCGATCAGATGATCGGCGTCATCGACATGGACGGACTGCAGCCAGGGTGAGCGGCCGATGGCCTGGCCGGGCTGACGGCCCTTCTTCTCGAACAGGACGTCCATGGTCCGTCCGGCCATGCCGACGTTGAAGGCGGTCTGCTGCTCCCACAACAGGGCCTGCAGGGCGTGCAGCCGCTCCAGGGCGACCGGGGCCGGCACCTGACCGGCCATGCCGGCGGCGGGCGTGCCGGGGCGCGGCGAATACATGAAGGAGAAGGCCGAGGCGTAACGGACGCGCCGGACCAGATCCATCGTCTGCTCGAAATCGGCATCCGTCTCGCCGGGGAAGCCGACGATGAAATCCCCCGACAGGGCGATGTCCGGGCGCGCCGACCGGACGCGGTCGATCAGGTCGAAATATTTCGCCCGGCCATGTTTGCGGTTCATCGCCCGCAGGATCCGGTCCGAACCGGACTGCACCGGCAGGTGCAGCCAGGGCATCAGGGCCTCCAGCTCGCCATGGGCCACGATCAGATCGTCGCTCATGTCGTTGGGATGGCTGGTCGTGTAGCGGATCCGGTTGATGCCGGGGATGTCGGCCAGCGCATAGGCCAGCCGCGCCAGGGTCGAGGGCGCGCCGTCCGGTCCCTCCCCGTCATAGGCGTTGACGTTCTGGCCCAGCAGGGTGACCTCACGGACCCCCTTCCCGGCCAGCTCCCGCGCCTCGGCGAGGATGGCGGCGACCGGCCGCGACCATTCCGCCCCGCGGGTATAGGGCACGACGCAGAAGGTGCAGAATTTGTCGCATCCCTCCTGCACGGTCAGGAAGGCGGTCGGACCGTCGACGCCGCGGGCCCGGGGCAGGGCGTCGAACTTGTCGACCGGGGCGAAATCCGCGCCGATCCGCTCGCCCCGCGCCCGCGCCGTGCGGGTCAGAAGCTCAGGCAGCTGGTGATAGGCCTGCGGCCCGACCACCAGATCGACCGCGGGCTGGCGGCGCATGATTTCCTCGCCCTCGGCCTGGGCGACACAGCCGGCCACGGCGATGGTCATGCTCCCCTGCCCTGCCGCGGCCCGTCCGTCCTTCATGGCGCGCAGCTTGCCGAGCTCGGAATAGACCTTTTCGGCCGCCTTCTCGCGGATGTGGCAGGTGTTCAGGATGACGAAATCAGCCCCCTCGGCCGTATCCGTGGTCGCATAGCCCAGTGGACGCAGCACATCGGCCATGCGCTCGCTGTCATAGACATTCATCTGGCAGCCGTAGGTTTTGATGAACAGGCGTTTGGGCGCGGCCTGTTGGTCCTGCGGCGGGGCGGGGGTTTCAGTCATTGGGCTGGCTGGATAGCGCAGAGCGGGGCCGCGCGCCACATCCGCGCCGGGGCTCAGATATCCAGCTTGTCCGGATCGACCCGATGCGCATTGCGGGTGAAGATCAGGCCTTCGCGCGTGGACGGCTCCGCCCCGGCGATCGCCTTGCCGTAGAGTTCCAGCTTGTGACCGACCAGTTCGAAGCCGAGGCGTTCGGCGATCTCGGTCTTGAGACGTTCGATCTCGGCGTCGAAGAATTCGATCACCTCGCCCGTCCGGGTGTCGATCAGGTGGTCGTGATGATCGTCGCCCGCCTCTTCATAGCGGCTGCGACCGTCGCCGAAATCGTGCTTCTCGACCACGCCGGCCTCCTCGAACAGGCGGACGGTGCGATAGACGGTGGCGATCGAGATATGCGGGTCGATGGCGGAGGCGCGGCGGTACAGTTCCTCGACATCCGGATGGTCGTCGGCGCTGGAGAGCACGCGCGCGATCACCCGCCGTTGTTCGGTCATGCGCATGCCGCGGTCGGCGCAGAGTTTCTCGATCCGGTCCATGTCGGCAAGATAGGCGGGAGGCCCGCGCTAGGGAAGCGTCACCGGCAAGTTTAGGGCAAGGATCAGCGCATCCTGCCGACCTCCGTCGGGACGGGCATAGTATCCCGGTCGGCGGCCGGTCCCGGCGAAGCCGGCCCGGGCATAGAGGGCAAGGGCCGCGGTGTTGTCATCGGCGACCTCGAGGAACAGCCGCGCCGCGCCGCGCGCCGCCGCCGCGCTCCCGCCCTCACGGACCAGCCGGGCCCCG
>VYLE01000015.1_pt1 | contig 157404 bp, 153 predicted proteins | sample 5114391 | NCBI WGS metagenome assembly VYLE01 (sample SAMN12291771, study PRJNA351875) | freshwater metagenome | isolation source: freshwater lake | place: USA: Michigan, Kent Lake | collected 2013-08-15
GGCAGGCCGGGCGGATTGCGGAGGCTTGCCCCGCGCAGGGCGGGGCGGGAGCGGAGCCATGCGCCAGGCAAGGATGTAGATGCAGCGGCGCAGCAGGTTTTCTGCGGGCACGAGGAGCGTGCGCAGGATTTTCGCGATCAGCTTGCGGGCGAGCGGGCCGGCGCCGCTCTGGTTGATCTGTTCACGGATGAGGCGGATGAAGCCGAACAGCGCGGCGTCCGCGTCGTCGAGGCCAGCGGTGATCGCGGCGTGCTCTTCCGGGGTGAACGGGTTCTTCTCCATGCGCGCAGTATGGCATGGGTCTGGAGGGGGTTGCGCCGATTTTGGTGATTTTTGTTTTGGGCGTTGATTTTATTGGGGATGGGGTGGGGAAATTGGTTGCGTAAGTGGTTTGTGTACGGAGGGAAATGCACTCTGCGCTGGCCCCACCCTAGCCCTCCCCGCGAGCGGGGAGGGGACAGGTTGCATTGTTGGGCAGAACTCGCGTTCCACAACGGCTGACCGATCCCCTCCCCGGAACGGGGAGGGCTAGGGTGGGGCCACTTTCAGTCTTCCTCGGGCGGCTGGTTGGCGTTCATCCAGAGGAAGAGGGGGCGAAGGGGGAAGACCCAGCCGATGCCGGCGACGACGTAGAAGACGAGTTGCAGCCAGCCCGAAACACCCGTGAGGCGGGAGCCGATGGTCGCGGCGCCCCAGACCCAGAGGGCCATGAAGGCCAGCATCAGCAGGATGGCGACGGGTTTGCGCATTGGGTTTTGGCTTCCTGGCGGGCTGGTGCGACTTCGGCGCCACTTGATCACGGCGGGCACCGAGTGATCTAGGCGGCATGGCACAAAGCGCAATTTCCCCTGATGCCGCACGCTGGATCCGGACCTGGCTGATCGTGCTGGGCCTGCTTGTTTATGCGACCGTGCTGGTGGGCGGGGCGACGCGGCTGACGGATTCGGGCCTCTCGATTACCGAATGGCGGCCGGTGACGGGGACGCTGCCGCCCATGAATGCGGCGGATTGGGCGTCCGAGTTCGACAAGTACCGGGACACGACCCAGTACAAGCTGCAGAACAAAGGCATGAGCCTTGCCGAGTTCCAGTTCATTTACTGGTGGGAGTGGGGCCACCGGCAGCTTGGCCGGTTTATCGGGCTGGTCGCGGTGCTGGGCTTTGCAGTGTTTGCGGCGCGGCGCTGGCTGGGCGGAGGGCTCGGCTGGAAGCTGGCGGGGCTGATTGCGCTGGGCTGGATGCAGGGCGCGATCGGCTGGTGGATGGTGTCGAGCGGGATTGGCGATACGCACCGGGTGTCGGTGGCGCCGTACCGTCTGATGACGCATTTCTCGCTGGCGCTGCTGATCCTGTGCGTGATCACCTGGCTCTGGCTGTCACTCGGGCGGGATGAACGGGCCGGGGCGCCGAAGGGCGCGCAGGCGATGGCGCTCGGGCTGCTGGGGCTGGTCTTCGTGCAGATGGCGGCGGGCGCGCTGGTCGCGGGGCTGGATGCCGGGCGGACCTATAATGACTGGCCGCTGATGGCCGGGGAGCTGGTGCCTTCACATTATATACAGGCTGATCTCGGAATCCGCAGCTTCTTCGAGGGGCGGGCGGCGACGCAGTTCAATCACCGATTCCTTGCCTACCTGCTCTGGGGCGTCAGCCTCTGGGCGGCGTGGCGGTATCGGGGAACATCGCTGGCGCGGCCGTTTGCGGTGCTGGCGGCGCTGGTCAGCGCGCAGGCCGTCTGGGGTATCCTGACGCTGCTGAACGCCGCGCCCCTGACGCTCGCACTGGTGCATCAGGGGCTCGGGGTCATCGTGACGCTGGCGGCGGTTTATCTTGCCTGGTCAGCGTCGGGGCCGGCTACTCGGTCACCGGTTCCAGCGTGATCTCGCTCGGGTCGATGAACACGACCTGATGCTCGCCGCCGGAGGTTTCACCGGCCACCACGATCACACCGCCGGGGTATCCGCCGGCCGGCAGGGTGCCGAGGGCGGTGATGGCGGTCGGGTTGCGGGGGGCCTCGATGGTGATGCCGTCACGGACCGAGACGTCGGTTGTGGTCATGCCGTAATCGGTCGAGATCTGGATCGGCTTGCCCTTCTCGAGGGACAGCAGGGCCGAGACCTCGCCCCGGGTAAGGGAGGCGGCGGCGGTCGCGGCGGAGGAGACGAGTTCGCCGCCGGCGAAGACGCAGGAGGTGATCGGGATGCTCGACGGGGTGGCGGCTTCCGGGTTCCATTTGAGTTCGCCGTCCGATTCCGACAGGAAGCCGGTGGTCAGCTGCATGGAGTTGGCGACCGTCCAGTAGGCGATGCGGATCAGGCCCTGCGGGCCCGGATCACCGGTGCAGAGGCCCTGGATGGAGCGCTCCTCGGGGATCGGCAGGTCGATCTGGGTGGGGGCCAAGAGGCCGGGGCTATAGATATAGCCCTTCAGGTCGCCGGCCTCGGTGACACCCGGGAAGAGGGTGATCGGGGCATCGTCAATAGTGGTCGAGCGGCCATCGGCGATGGCCTTCAGGCGGAAGAGGGAGGGCTTGCCGATCCGCTCACCTTCCATGTCGAAGAATTCCAGGCCGCCGCGTTCGAAGGCAACCGCGAGGATGGCGCCGCCGCCGGTCGACATCGCGACATCCCGGACGGGGCCGTCCAGCGGGCGCGTTGACCATACCGCCGGAAGCTCCAATCCTGTAGCAATTGGGGCAGCTTGCGGGGGGGCTTCGGGGGCCTTTTCACCCCGCGAACAGGCCGCCGCGCCAAAAAGCAGGATCGCCCCTGCAGCCGCGTTGACAAAGGGAGAAGCGGCGACTAAACGCCAGCCCTTAATTTGCATTCCTGGAACTCCGAAATTGAGAGGCTCTGAGCAGAGCAATGAAAACCTATAACGCACCTGTCGGCGTAGAGACAAAGTGGGTCGTGATCGACGCAACGGACGTCGTTGTCGGACGGCTTGCTTCTTACGTCGCGAAACGTCTTCGCGGCAAGCACCGCCCTGACTTTACTCCGCACGTCGATACCGGCGATCACGTCGTCGTGATCAACGCGGACAAAGCCGTGTTCACCGGCAACAAGCTGGCCGACAAGGTCTACTACCGCCACACCGGTTACCCGGGCGGGATCAAGTCGACCACCGCTGGCAAGATCCTGTCGGGCCGCTTCCCGGAGCGCGCGCTGGAACTCGCCGTGAAGCGCATGATGCCGCGTGAAAGCGCGCTGTCGCGCCAGCAATTCGGCAAGCTTCGTATTTATGCCGGTGCGGAACACCCGCACACCGCCCAACAACCCGAGTTCGTCGACTTCAAGGCGATGAACCGCAAGAACTCGAAAACGGCTTGATCCCTATGACCGATACTGCCTCGTCCCTGAAAGATCTTGGTTCCATGACCGGCGCGCCTGCGCAGAAAGTCGTGGCCAAAGCCGAGCCGAAGATTGATGCGCAAGGCCGCGCCTATGGCACCGGCCGCCGCAAGTCGGCCACCGCCCGCGTCTGGATCAAGCGCGGCACCGGCAAGATCATCATCAACGGCCGGGACCAGGAAACCTACTTTGCGCGCCCCGTGCTGCGCATGGTCATCGCCCAGCCGCTGATCGAAGCCGGCCGCGCGACCGAGTATGACGTGATCTGCACCGTCAAGGGTTCGGGCCTCATGGGTCAGGCCGGCGCCGTGCGTCACGGTATTTCGCGCGCCCTCGTCGCTTTCGAGCCGGGCCTTCGTCCGGTGCTCAAGCCGTTCGGCTTCATGACGCGCGACCCGCGCGTGGTCGAGCGCAAGAAGTACGGCCGCGCGAAAGCGCGCCGCAGCTTCCAGTTCTCGAAGCGCTAATCCGCGAACAGGGATTTTACATCTTCTGGCGGGCGCTTCGGAAACGAGGCGCCCGTTTTGTTTTGGCCCCTGACCTCAGAGGAGTGGGCGCATGAAACCCAAGGTCTTCATTGATGGCGAAGCTGGAACGACCGGCTTGCAGATTGCGGCGCGGCTGAAGGCGCGTGGCGACCTGGAGTTGTTGTCGATCGACGAGGCGAAGCGGAAGGATCCGGATGCGCGCGCCGCGGTGATGAAGAAGGCGGATGCCGTGATCCTCTGCCTGCCGGATGATGCGGCGCGCCTCGCAGTGAGCCTCGTCGAGAACCCGAACACTGTGATCATCGATGCCTCGACGGCGCACCGGACGTCGCCGGGTTGGGTGTATGGCTTCCCGGAGATGGACAAGGGACAGCGGGCGGCGATTGCGGCCTCCTCGCGGATTTCGAATCCGGGCTGCTATCCGACCGGGTTCATTGCGCTGGTGCGGCCGCTGGTGGTGGCGGGGCTCCTGCCGACCGACTGGCCGGTGACGGTGAATGCCGTGTCCGGATATTCCGGGGGCGGAAAGCCCATGATCGCCGAGTTCGAGGAGCGCCAGACCGAGGACAATTACCGGATCTACGCGCTCGGCCAGACGCACAAGCATCCGCCGGAAATGAAGAAGCACGCAGGCCTCGCGCAGCTGCCGATGTTCATGCCGGCCGTCGGGCGGTTTGCGCAGGGGATGATCATCGAGGTGCCGCTGGTGCTCTCGGCGCTGCCGAAGAAGCCGAAGCGGGCGGCAATCCACCGCATGATCGCAGGGGCCTATGAAGGCGAGCGATTCGTGAAGGTGGCTTCGCTGGCGGAAGGCGACGCGCTGAAAACGCTGGGCGCCGAGGCGTGCAACGACACCAACCGGCTGGAGCTGTTTGTGTTCGGCACGGATGAGCAGGCAAGGCTGGTTGCGCGGCTCGACAATCTCGGCAAGGGGGCGTCGGGGGCTGCGGTCCAGAACCTCAACATTGCGCTGGGGCTCGACGAGGGCGCAGGACTCGAGGCCTGAGTACTGAAAGGTCCGTAGGCGGAGTTTTCAGGCGCGGGCGCCGAGCTTTGCAGCGCGGACTTCCTTGTAGAAATCCGTGATGGCGGCAACACCGGCTCCACGGTCGAAGCGGGACATGTCGTATTTGTCGCGCGTGATCTGGCCGGGTACCTTGGCGGCGAGGCGTTCGGTGATGCGCGCGGCGAGGATTTCAGCATTGCCTTCGGGATAGCGGTTGTCTGGCCGGTCGCGGAAGATTTCCTGGAACCCGTCGACATCCGAGACGAGCAGCGGCGTACCTGCGGCCATCGCCTCGAGGCAGACGAGGGAGAAGGGTTCATTGCGCGATGGCATCACGAGCAGGTCAGCCGCGCGGTACCAGTCGGCCGGCACTTTCGAATAGCCCATGAAGGCGATGCGGCTGTCGCCCGCGGCCAAGGCTTCAAGCTGCGCGCGCTCTGATCCATCGCCGACGATGGCGAGCCGCGCCTCGGGGTTTGCGACCTGGCGGAAGGCGCGGATAAGCGTGTCGACGCCTTTCACCGGATCCAGGCGGCCGACATAGACGGCGAGCGGCGTGGCGGGGCGGGCGCCCGCCTCGGCCCGGCGTGCCTCGGCAGCGCCGGGCGGGGAAGTTTTCAGCGCCGGTGTCCAGTTGTTCACTTTCTTCACCGGGCCGCGGAAGGCCTTCGTTCCTTCCATCTGCCAGTCGGCGAGGGCGTGGATGCCGTCGACATGCGCCATGGCGTTCGCCTTGAAGCGGATATGCAGCGAGGAGACGACAGGTGGGCGCGCTGGCATCAGGCGCAGCCATTTCACGGCCTTGCCGCCATGCGTGTGGAGGATGTCACCTTGCAGCTCCATCAGCGTGGTGATGAGGCCGAGCGCGTAGATGCCGCCATAGCTGACGTGTTTGACTTCGGGCGGTTTGAGGTCGAGCGAGTCGCCAGGCTTCTCGGGCAGGACGACCGTGACGTCATGACCGAGCGCGACCTGGCCGGCGGCGAGATCGAAGGCGTAGCGGTTGGCGCCGGAGATCGCCGAGGTCGAGCAGACGTGCAGGATTTTCATACGCGGAAGGCCCTCGCGGCGTGCGGACTGGCCGGGGGTATAACGCGCAAGATCAGGGGCGGCCAGAGGCGCGCAGCGGGTGGATCAGCCGGGCGGCAGCTTGATGTCAGCCATGCGCACCTTGGCATAGGTGCCGGGCGCGGCGCCGAGGCCCATGTCCTTCGGCTGCGGCGCGGCGACCTTGCGGCCGGATTTCGGGCGCAGCCATTCCCACCAGGTGGGCCACCAGCTGCCGGGGGTTTCGGTTGCGGTGTTCAGCCATTCATTGGCATTGGCGCCGAGTTTACCCGGATTGGTCCAGTGCTGGTATTTCTTCGCATCCGGGTGGTTGACCACGCCGGCGATGTGGCCGGAGCCCGAGAGGACGAAGGTGGCCTCGCCGCCATAGAGCTTGGCGGTGCGGAAGACGCTTTCGTAGGGGACGATATGGTCGTCCTTCGAGGCTTGCAGCATCACGGGGATGGTGATGTTCTTCGGATCAACCTTTACTCCGAGTACGGTATATTCGCCCTTGGCGAGCTGGTTCTCGGCGTAGAGTTCTTTGAGGTAACGCTTGTGGACCGGGCCGGGGATGTTGGTCTGGTCGGCGTTCCAGTAGAGCAGGTCGAACGGGCGCGGCGGCTTGCCGAGCATGTACATGTCAACGACATAGCGCCAGACGAGGTCGATCGGGCGCAGCCAGTTGAAGGTTTCGTACATCTCCTTGCCGGGCATGATGCCGCCATGGTCATCAATGATGCCGTAGACGTAGGAGCGGCCCGGGCCGTCAGTGAAGACTTTCAGGTCGCCGGCAAGTTCGAAATCGGACTGCGAGGCGAAGAAGGTGGCGGAGGCGATCTTGTCATAGCCGGTGGCCGACATGTGGGCGAGGGCGGAGGTGAGCAGCGTGCCGCCGATGCAATAGCCGACGCAGTTCACCTGCTTGGCGCCGGAGGCCTGCAGGGCGGCTTCGACGGCAGCATAAATGCCTTTTTTGACGTAATCGTCCCAGTCATAGTTCATCGTGACCTTGTCGGCCGAGCGCCAGGAGACGACGAAGACGGTGAGCCCGCGGTCGACGAGCCAGCGGATCATCGAGTTCTCCTCGCGCAGGTCGAGGATGTAGAACTTGTTGATCCAGGGCGGGAAGATCAGCAGCGGTTTCGAATAGGCCTGCGGCTGGGTGGGGGCGTACTGGATGAGCTCGATCAGGTCATTGCGGAAGACAACTTCGCCCGGGGCGGTGGCGATGTTGACGCCGACTTCGAAGGGCGTCTCGTCGGTCTGCGAAATGTAGAGCTTGCCGCCGCCCTTGCGGACATCCTCGCGCGCCATGCGCAGGCCAGCGAGGACGCTTTCGCCGCCGCTTTCGATGAAGGTGCGCAGGGCCTGGGGGTTGGTGCCGAGGAAGTTGGTGGGCGAGAGGCTCTCGGTGAGCAGCTGCATGAAGAAGCGGCCGCGCAGCTGGACGGCGGGGTCGAGGCCGGTGGCGCGGTCGGCGAGGCTGTTCATCCAGCGGGCGTTGACGTCATAGGCCTTGCGGATGAACTTGAAGGCGGGGTTGACCTGCCATTCGGGGTCCGAGAAGCGCTTGTCCTTCTCCTTCGGCGCCTCCTGCGAGAGGGTCTCGGTGATCATCTCCTGCCAGAGCGACATCCAGCCCTGCATCAGCTCGAAATTGGCCTGGATCAAGGCTGTAGGGTTGGTGGCGAGGCTCATGCCGACCTTCTGGAAGGCATCGGTGGCGCCCATCGGGTCGCCCTTGGTGACCGTGCCGAGGGGGCCGGAACCGGTCATGATCTCGGTCATCAGGGCCTGGGACTCGGTATTGGCGAGCGCCAGCGTGGTCATCAGGATCTGCCAGCGCATCGGGTCCTGCGCTGCCATCAGGGCAGCCAGAGGCTCGTTACCGGTGGTGGGGGTATTGGCGCTGCTCATAGGTCCTAGTTTTGCCCCGTTTTTCGCGCTCATCTATCCATCACAATGTTTGTGATTTAATGAGATTAACCATGAAAAACACGGCGATTCTCCTGTGCGGCGTGCCGCTTTTGCTGGCTTCTGCCTGTACTTCGTCGTTTGCGAAGGCCAGGGCCGCCATTAACGAAGCGCCGGAATGGTATGAAGCCCGGCGGACGGAGATCCGCGGGGAGGGGTATCCCGAGGTTCACGAGATTCCGCGGCTGGAGCCCGGCTGGAAGCCCGAGAAAGGGCTGACGGCCTCCGGCAAGGAGCTGAAGAAGCTGCAGGCGGCGTTCGACGGGGCCGAGCGCGCGCAGCTTTCGGCGGGGGGCGCGGAGGCGATTGCGGAGGTGGCGGCCGAGCTGCGCCTTGCGTTTGGCCCGGACCTGCCGCCGGGAGAGTTTTTCACTGAGGCCGAGATCGCGGCGATCCGGGCCAGTTTCAACGTGCCGCGTGTAACCGAAGGCGTGATCACACCATGATCAACACAGATTTTCACAAGATCCGGCGGCTGCCGCCCTATGTGTTCGAGCAGGTGAACCGCGCCAAGGCGGCGCTGCGCGCGAAGGGCGCGGACATCATCGACCTCGGCATGGGAAACCCTGACCAGCCGACGCCGAAGCATATCGTCGACAAGCTGGTCGAGACGGCGCGCAAACCGGACGTGAACGGATATTCCGCCTCGCGCGGCATTCCGGGACTGCGCCGTGCACTGACGGATTATTACAAGCGCCGGTTTGACGTGAGGCTCGACAAGGACCGGGAGGTGATCGTCACCCTCGGCTCGAAGGAAGGGTTTGCGAACCTCGCCCAGGCGATCAGCGCGCCGGGCGATGTGATCCTGGCGCCGGACCCGTCCTATCCGCTGCACCATTTCGGCTTCATCATTGCGGGCGCCTCGATCCGCGGCGTGCCGGCGCATACGCCGGAGCAGTACCTGTCGAACCTCGGCCGCGCGGTGCGCTATTCCGTGCCGCCGCCGACCGCGATGGTGCTGTGCTTTCCGTCAAACCCGACGGCGGCCGTGTGCGATCTCGACTTCTACAAGGAGGCCGTGAAGTTCGCGAAGAAGCACGATCTCTGGATCCTGTCGGACCTCGCCTATAACGAAATCTATTTCGACGAGCCGACGCCCTCGATCCTGCAGGTGGATGGGGCGAAGGATATCGCGGTCGAGTTCACGACCATGTCGAAGACCTATTCGATGGCCGGCTGGCGCGTCGGCTTCGTGGCCGGCAACGAGACGCTGATTGCGGCGCTGGCGCGCGTGAAGTCTTATCTCGATTACGGCGCGTATACGCCGATCCAGGTGGCGGCGGTGGCCGCGCTTGACGGGCCGCAGGACTGCGTGGACGACCTGCGCAAGATCTACCGTACACGGCGCGATGCGCTGGTGGACAGCTTCACGCGCGCCGGATGGCCTGTGCCGAGCCCGCGCGCCTCGATGTTTGCCTGGGCACCGATCCCGGAGAAGCTGCGCCATCTCGGCAGCCTCGAATTCTCCATCCAGCTGATCAACGAGGCGCATGTGGCCGTCGCCCCCGGCGCCGGCTTCGGCGAGCATGGGGACGAGTATGTCCGCATCGCGCTGGTGGAGAACGAGCAGCGCATCCGGCAGGCCGGCCGCAACATCCGTAAGTTCCTGGCCGCACATGGCGTGAAGGAAATCAAGCCGGTGCCGGCGGAGTAGGTGGTTTGACACCGGCCGATGGTGTCAGACGGCGGCATGAGCTCAGGCGGCTCATACTTGCCGAAAACAGTAACCGTTTCCGAAAAGTCGCGATGGTCATGGCGCAAGTCATGGAACACGCTCCGAATCCAGAATTGGCCGCAGAGCAGCCCTACTCTGAAGATGAAATCACAAATGAAATCAGAGAATTGATCGACTCCGGTCAGTTGGAAATCGTTGGCGATCTGGCGTCGCCACGAAATAGCGAGACTCGTTTGCGTCAGCCTTAACCCAAAGCCCGTGCTCAGGCTCGACGCGTTTGCCCAAACCGGCTATTGCCGCCCTGAAACCGTAGCGTAAGGGGCCGCCCCATGGGGCCGTTGAGAATTGGGATTGCAGGGCTTGGGCATGTCGGCGCCGGGCTGATCGAGCTGGTGCAGCGGCAGGAGCGGCTGAGACTGCCGGGCCGGGTGGAGATTGCGGGCGTCAGCGCGCGGTCGCAGAGCCGCAACCGGCCGGTGAATACCGATGGCTATGCCTGGTTTGATGACGCCGCGACGCTGGCGGAAGACGCCAATGTGGACGTGTTCGTCGAGCTGATCGGCGGCTCGGATGGCCCCGCGAAGTTTGCAGTCGAGTCCGCGCTGAAGGCGGGCAAGCATGTGGTGACCGCCAACAAGGCACTGATCGCCAAGCATGGCATCGCGCTGGCGGCGCTGGCCGCCGAGAAGCATGTGGACCTGCTCTTCGAGGCGGCGGTGGCGGGCGGCATTCCGGTCGTCCGTGTACTGCGCGACAGCCTTGTGGGTACGGAGCTGAAGCGCGTCTCCGGCATTCTGAACGGCACCTGCAATTTCATCACCTCGACGATGCTCGAGACCGGGCGCTCGTATGACGAGGTGCTGGCCGAGGCGCAGAAGCGCGGCTATGCCGAGGCGGACCCGACGCTGGATGTTTCCGGCATGGACGCGGCGCACAAGGCGGCCATTCTTTCGGCGATTGCCTTTTCGGCCGATCTTGATTTCTCGAAAGTGGACGTGCGCGGCATCGAGGAGATCGGGCTGCTCGACCTTCGCCTCGCAGACCGGCTGGGCTTCCGCATCAAGCTAATTGCCGAAGGCGTGTTGACGAAGACCGGCGTGGTCTGCCGCGTAGAGCCGATGGCCCTGCCGCATGCGCATGCGCTGGCGCGCGTCGATGGCTCGCTGAACTCCGTGCGCATCGAGGGCGACCCGCTGGGCGCGGTTGTGCTTACCGGTCCCGGCGCAGGCTCCGGCCCGACGGCGAGCGCCGTTATGGGGGATGTGGCGAAACTGTTCCGCCCGGCGATCCGCAATGCGTTTGGCCGCGCGCAGCATCACGTTGCGCAGCCTTTCGTGAAGGGGGACGCTTCGGAAGTCGCGCCCTTCTTCCTCCGTGTACGGCTGGCCGACAAGCCGGGCACGCTCGCGGCGCTGACCGAAGCGCTGGCCGAGGAAGGCGTTTCGGTCGACAAGTTGCTGCAGGATTCCGCCGACGAGAGCGGGGCGAGCCCTGTGGCGGTGGTGACCCATCGGTGCCCGCGCGCACAAATGCAGGCAGCTGTTAACCGGATTGCGAAATTGTCAGTCTCCGTGGAGGACCCGCGCCTGATCCGCATCGAAGCGGCAAGCTAATTGCTTCTCGTGAGAGTTAACTGTCCCGAATTTCCATCCTTGGAGAAAATATAATGAAAAACAAGGTTCTGACGCCGAGCCTCGCGGATGCGATGGTGCGCGTGACCGAGTTGGCGGCGATTGCGGCTTCGAAGGAAGTTGGCCGCGGCGACGAGAAGAAGGCGGACGCTGCCGCCGTGGACGCGATGCGTTCGGCGTTCAACGAAGTCGAGTTCAAGGGCCGCGTCGTGATCGGCGAGGGCGAGCGCGACGAGGCGCCGATGCTGTATATCGGCGAGGAAGTGGGCACCGGGAACGGCCCGGAGATCGACATTGCGCTGGACCCGCTGGAAGGCACGACGCTGACTGCAAAGGCGATGGCGAACGCGCTGGCCGTGCTGGCCATCGCGCCGCGCGGCGGGCTGCTCTATGCGCCGGACACCTACATGGACAAGATTGCCATCGGCCCCGGCTATCCGGACGGGCTGATCAGCCTCGATGCTTCGCCTGCGGACAATATCAAGGCGCTGGCCAAGGCGGCGGGTCGCCGTGTGGAAGACATGACGGTGTGCGTGCTGGACCGGCCGCGTCACCAGGACATCATCGATTCGCTGCGCTCTGCTGGCGCGCGCATCTCGCTGATCACGGACGGCGATGTGGCCGGTGTGATCGCGACGACTGACAAGGCGACCGGCATCGACATGTATGTCGGCCAGGGCGGTGCGCCGGAAGGCGTGCTGGCGGCGGCGGCACTGAAATGCGTGGGCGGACAGATGTTCGGCAAACTCGTGTTCCGCAATGATGACGAGAAAAAACGCGCGTCGCGCACCGGCATCACCGATTTCGGCAAGACCTATTCGCTGCATGAGCTGGCCTCCGGCGACACTGTGTTCTGCGCGACCGGCGTGACCAATGGCACAATGCTGAACGGCGTGCTGCACAAGGATGGCCGTGTGCACACGCATACGCTGGTCATGACGTCCACGGACGGCATGGTGCGCTATGTGCGCAGCGCACGGACGGTTTAAGCTTCAGAGCCGTTTCGCCATCACGATATCGTCGAACAGGCGGTCGCCGACCTGGAATTTGCGGGTGCCGGCGAGCGTGAAACCCTGCTTGGTGTAGAAGGCGACGGCGCGGTAGTTGTCTTCGTAGGTGCCGAGGAGAAGTCGACTGGCGCCGCGAGCGCGGGCGTCGGTCTCCGAGGCGGCGAGCAGGGCCGCGCCGATGCCGGCGCCGTGGAAACGGGAAAGCGTATAGATACGTTTCAGCTCCACATCGCCGGGCTCCAGCGGGATGGGCAGGTCTGGCGGGCAGTTTAGGGCGTAACCGATGGGCGCGCCGGTGGCGGCATATTCGGCAATCCACAGGGCAGAGGCGGGGTCAGCGAGGTATTGTTCGTATACGGCGCGGGCATGCTGGCGCGTGCAGTGGGCGACCATCGAGGCGCCGTCAATGTCGTGCGAGTAGCTTTCGATGAAGGTGGCGACGCCGATATGGCCGAGGCATTCGGCATCATCCGGGCCGGCGCGGCGGATGCGGAAGTCAGGCATGAGCGGCCCGGTGCTGGGCGAGCAGCGCGTCGATGGCGGCGATCGCCTGCGGCAGGCGCGCCTCCCAGGGGCCTGTGATGAGCACGTAGGGTGTGCCGCCCGCGCGGATCAGTTCGAGGAAGCGGGCGTGCATCCATTCGCGGATCTTCTCCCCGTCACGTACGCCGTCCTGCACGAAGGGAACGTCCGGAGACGGAATGAGATAGAGGTCCACCTTGTCGCGGGCGCCGATCGCGTCGACCTGCGGGAGGCGCGTGCCGGCATAGCGCTCGAACCAGGTGGCGGTGGCGAAAGCGTTGGTATCGCAGATCAGCACGCGATTTGCGCGGGTCGCGGCCTCGTTCTCGCGGCGCTGCTGTTCCTCGGCGATGTGGATGAATTCGTCATCGGTCCAGGCGGGCGTCTCGCCGGGCGGGGTATTCTGAGCGGCGATCTTGTTTTCCCAATGCTCGCGGCCGTATTCGGCAATCCAGACGGTGCCGTAATGCGCAGCGAGTGCCTCGCACAGCGTGGTCTTTCCGGTGGATTCCGCGCCGATGAGAACTACGCGAAGGATTCGGGATTCGGCCATGTCTTCACTGATTTTTGCCAGGCGAGCAGCCCCATGACCGCCATGCAGAGGAATACGCCGTAAAGGAGTGCTGTAAGGTTAAGGCCGCGCGAAATGTACAAGGGTACATATATCACATCGGCCAGAATCCAGAGGTGCCAGCATTCCAGCTTCTTCCGGCTTTGCAGCCATTGTGCCGAAAGGCTGATCGAGGTGGTCAGCGCGTCCCAGAATTTGGCGGCGCCGCCCAGCTTTCCGAGGAGCCACCAGAGGAAGCCGGTCGCGGCAGCGATGAATACCGCGATGACGGCGAGTTCGCGTCTTGAGGTGCGCTGCACCTGCAGCTCGGTGCGGTTTTCGCCGCCGAAGAGCCAGAGATACCAGCCGGCGAGGTTCAGGCCGAAATAGACGACCTGCAGGCCTGCGTCCGCATACAGACGGTAGTCGTAAAAGATCCAGGCATAGGCAGCAACGTTGAGAAGGCCGAGCGGGTAGTTCCAGATGTTCTGGCGCACGACGAGCCAGACGCAGATGACCCCGGTGACGAAGGCCCCGGCTTCGAGGGCGCTGGCGGTTCTGGTGGTCCAGGCGGCGTAGGCAATGGCGATGGTGGCCGCAACGAGGGCGGCGGGGAGGGCGAGTTCGGTGAGACGGCTCGGGGGAGGCCTATCGGTCATGTCATCTCGCCGCGCCTGAAAGGGTTGACCGGAGGCCCCACCCTAGCCCTCCCCGCAGGGCGGGGAGGGGACAGGCAGCATGGTGTGACACGGTTTACCTGCCCAGCAGCGGTACAGGCTCCCTCCCCGCGTGCGGGGAGGGTTGGGGTGGGGCAGCCATTCATTCCCCACCTTCCATCCGTCCTCAGAGCTTCGACATCGTGTCTTCGAAGTTCTGGGCGACTTTCTCGATGAAGCCTTCGGTCGTCAGGTAGCCCTGGTCCGGGCCGACGAGGAGCGCGAGGTCCTTCGTCATGAAGCCTTTTTCCACGGTTTCGATGACGACGCGCTCGAGCGTCTGGGCGAACTTGCGCACTTCGGGCGTGCCGTCCATGCGGCCGCGGTGATCGAGGCCCTGCGTCCAGGCAAAGATCGAGGCGATCGAGTTGGTCGAGGTCGCCTCGCCCTTCTGGTGGTTGCGGTAGTGGCGGGTGACGGTGCCGTGGGCGGCTTCGGCCTCGACGGTGTTGCCATCGGGCGAGAGCAGCACGGAGGTCATCAGGCCGAGCGAGCCGTAGCCTTGCGCCACGGTGTCGGACTGCACGTCGCCGTCATAGTTCTTGCAGGCCCAGACATAGCCGCCCGACCATTTCATGCACGAGGCGACCATGTCGTCGATCAGGCGGTGTTCGTAGGTGCCTTTGAAGGGGGCGAACTTGGCCTTGAACTCGTTGTCCCACATCTCCTGGAAGATGTCCTTGAAGCGGCCGTCATAGGCTTTCAGGATCGTGTTCTTGGTGGAGAGGTAGACGGGGAGTTCGCGCTGCAGGCCGTAGGTGAAGCAGGCGCGGGCGAAGTCGCGGATCGACTCGTCGATGTTGTACATGCCCATCGCGATGCCGGCGCCGGGGAAGTCGTAGACGTCCTTCTCGATGACCTTGCCGTCATCGCCGGTCCATTTCATCGTCAGTTTGCCCTTGCCGGGGATGAGGAAGTCGGTGGCGCGGTACTGGTCACCGAAAGCGTGGCGGCCGATGATCACCGGCTGGGTCCAGCCGGGCACGAGGCGCGGGATGTTCGAGATCACGATCGGCTCGCGGAACACGACGCCGCCGAGGATGTTGCGGATCGTGCCGTTGGGCGACTTCCACATTTTCTTGAGGCCGAATTCCTCGACGCGCTGCTCGTCCGGCGTGATGGTCGCGCACTTGACGGCGACGCCGTGTCTCTTGGTGGCTTCGGCGGCGTCAACGGTGATCTGGTCGTCGGTCGCGTCGCGGCTCTGGATCGACAGGTCATAGTATTTCAGGTCGATGTCGAGATAGGGAAAGATGAGCTTGTCCTTGATCACCTGCCAGATGATCCGGGTCATCTCATCGCCGTCCATATCGACAACCGGGTTTTTGACCTTGATCTTCGCCATATTCTGGAATCCTTGCGTTTTATCAGTTCGGAGCGCGCTATAGCAGACGCCGGGCGGGCGTCAAAACGGGCAAAGGCACGCAGCCGGCTGCCCCTCGCTTGACGCTGGCGGCCCGGGCGCCGCACAAGGCGGCGAGGCCTGATTGCCCGGAGCGCAACCTGCCATGAACGTCGTGAAGAACCTCGCCCTGACCCTGGTCGGTTTCGGGCTCGCCGCAATCGGCCTCATGCTGGTCCTGCGGGCGGAAACGCAGGATGATGTGCTGATGGGCAGCGTCACGGCGCTGTTTTTCAGCGCTTGCGGGATGGTTGGCCTGATGGACCTGCTCCCGACCAGCCTGCCGCAGCGGCAGCCCGATGGCCGGATCATCATTGTTCCGTCCCGCTTGCGGGCAGGCGTCTTTGCGTTCGGCGGGCTCGCCTTTCTGGTCGCCGGCATTTTCATTCCGTTGCGGATGGTGGGAGACGGTATCTCGATCAAGTTGCTGCTGGTTGCGCTCGCGGCGCCGTTCGGTCTGGCGGCCTTGATCTTTGCCGGGCGGCAGATGTTCCGGAGCGGCCCGATCTATGTGATGGACGAGACAGGGATCGAGTCGCGCACGGGCATCAAATGGCGGCTGCGCTGGACGGACATTTCCGGGATTTCGATGGGCGGGGCGGGGCCGAACATGTTCCTTATGCTGGAGACGAGGGCGGATGTGCCTGATCCGCCGGGCGCCGCGGCGCGTTTCAACCGGCGTTTCAACATGCCGCCTTACGCCATTGCGCAGGGCACGAGCGGCGTGAACTTCGGCGCACTGGCGGAGACAGTGGTGAACCTCTGGGAAGCCCATGGCGGCCTGGAGGCGCAGGCATGAGGCAGTCGCCAGCGATCATTCTCCACTCGCCGCAGCTGGGCGAGAATATCGGCGCGGCGGCGCGGGTGATGTTGAATTTCGCGCTGACGGACCTGCGTCTGGTTTCGCCGCGCGATGGCTGGCCGAGTACTTCTGCGGAGGCCATGTCGGCCGGCGCGCTGGGGGCGGGTGTCACGGTTGCCGTGTTCGATACGCTCGAGGCGGCGATGGCGGACCTGACCTTTGCTGTCGCCACGACGGCGCGGCCCCGCGGCATGGAGAAGCCGGTGCTGGACGCGCCCGGGGCGGTGACCGCGCTGCGCGAACGGGACGGGCGGTGCGGTGTGCTGTTCGGAGGCGAGAAGTCGGGCCTGCCGAACGAGGCGGTGTCGCTCTGCGATGCGATCCTGACCTATCCGGTGAACCCTGGCTTTGCCTCGCTCAATCTCGCTCAGGCAGTCGGCGTGTTCTGTCATCAGTGGGGCGCCAGCGAAGGGCTGGGCGGAAGGTTTGCGGGCAAGGATGAAGGCGTCGGCGCGCCCGCGAGCCGCGACGACCTGATTGGCATGTTCGAACATTTCGAAGCGGAACTTGAACGCGCGGGCTATTTCTATCCGCCGGAAAAGACGCCGGTGATGATCAACAACCTGCGCAACGCGCTGATTCGTGCTCAGTGGACGGAGCAGGAGGTGCGCACCTTCCGCGGCGCAATCAAGGCGCTGACACTGGGACGCGGCAAGGCGCGGGTGAAGCGGGAGGAGTAGGGGCAGTGCGAGGCCCCACCCTAACCCTCCCCGCAAGCGGGGAGGGGATTGGTTGCGCCTTGTTGTAGAGCTCATTGTCCACAAGAACTGAGCGGTCCCCTCCTCGCGCGAAGCGTGGGGAGGGCTAGGGTGGGGCCCTTTAGGACCTCATTTCCCCTTCCAGACCGGGGCGCGTTTTTCGATGAAGGCGCGGGGGCCTTCCTTGTAGTCTTCTGTGTTGACGAGGCTGGCGAAGGCGACGCCGGAGTCTTTCCAGAGTTCATCGTCGGATTTGACAGTGGCGTTGAGCGCGACAGCGCGGCTGGCCTTCACAGCGAGCGGGGCGTTGGCGGTGATGCGGGCGGCGAGCTTCATCGCTTCATCCATCACTTGGGCTTCCGGTACGACCTTGTTGACCATGCCGAGCTCATAGGCGCGCTGCGAGGAGAGCGGGTCGCCGGTGAGGATGGCTTCGAGGGCGACGGCTTTGCCGACCTGGCGGGGCAGGCGGAAGAGGCCGCCGGCGCCGGCGACGAGCGAGCGCTTCACTTCCGGCAGGCCGAAATTGGTGTCGTCGGCGGCGATGATCATGTCGCAGGAGAGGGCTATCTCGGTGCCGCCGGCGAGGGCGGAGCCGGTGATGGCGGCAATCAGCGGCTTGGTGCGCTCGCGCCGGGCGATGCCGGCGAAGCCGCCTTTCTTGGTGGAGAGGGCGCCGCCATTGCCGGCGGAAATTTCCTTCAGGTCCGCGCCGGCGCAGAAGGCCTTGCCGACGGCGGTGAGGATGCCGACCCAGACTTCAGGATCATTCTCCATCTGGTCGAGGGCGGCTTCCATCGTCGCGGCCATTTCGCCGTTGATGGCGTTGCGCGCTTCCGGACGGTTCATGGTGATGACGGCAACATTGCCTTTCTTGACGTATTCGACGGGCATGGCTCGGGTCTCCCTTGAGTTTATGGAAGAGAGCTAAGAGGCTTTCCGCAACGTCGCGCAAGCGCCCCTCTTGCCGGACGTTGCGGCAAGGGAGCGAGTCTTGCGCCATGAAACTCGACCTTGCACCCGAATACGAAGCCTTTCGCGCCGAAGTCTCCGAGACGCTCGCGAAAAACAGCCACCTTGCCCCCACCGCCGACGACAAGGGCTACAAGAATCCTAAGCGCATTGCCTGGCAGAAACTGCTGATCCGGCATGGGCTTACGGCGCGGACTATCCCCAAGGAATACGGCGGCTATGGCGCCGAGCCGGATATTCTGAAGTCGCGGATCATCGCGGAGGAGTTTGCGCGCAGCCGCGTGCCCGGGCCGATGGCGGGGCAGGGCATCTCGATGCTGGTGCCGACCCTGCTGGAACTGGGCACCGAGGCGCAGAAGCAGGCCTATATCCGCCCGACCATCGAAGGCGAGATGATCTGGTGCCAGGGCTATTCCGAGCCAGGCGCGGGATCGGACCTTGCCGCGCTGCGCACGGCGGCGGTCGAGGACGCCGATCACTACATTATCAACGGCTCGAAGATCTGGACCTCGACGGCGAAGCAGGCCGACATGATCTTCTGCCTCGTGCGGACTGACCCGAACGCCAAGAAGCATGAGGGGATCACCTATATCACCTTCCCGATGTCGACGCCGGGCATCGAGGTGCGTCCGCTGGTCGACATGACCGGTAGCGCCAACTTCAACGAAGTGTTCTTCACGAATGTCCGTGTACCGAAGAGCGGCGTGATCTATGCGCCGAACAAGGGCTGGCAGGTGGCGAATGCCACGCTGACGCATGAGCGCGGCATGCTGGGCGACCCCAACGCGACCAAGGCGCGCTTCCTTGAGCTCGTCACGCTGATGAAGACGGAGAGCGTCAACGGGCAGCGGCTGATCGACAATCCGCTGCTGCGCGACCGGCTGATGAAGCTGCAATCGGACGTCTATGCGATGCAGGCGAACGGGCTGCGCATCATGACAAGCCGGCTTAAAGGCGAAGGCGCGGGGCTCGCGGGCTTGATCGTGAAGCTCAACGGCTGCGACCTCAATCACGAGATTGCGCGCCTCGCCATCGATGCGCTTGGCGAACTTGGCATCCTCTATGAAGAGGGCGAGCACCTGCGCGCCGATGGCAGCTGGCAGTGGCGCTACATGTACGATCTCGGACTGATCATCGGCGGCGGAACGGCGCAGATCCAGAAGAACATCATTGCGGAGCGCGGGCTGGACATGCCGCGCGAGCCGAAGCTGGCGAAGGGATAAACGCGATGGAATTTGCACTCTCCGAAGACCAGCGGATGCTGCAGGACAGCCTGAAGGGCGTTCTTGCGGGGGCCGCTTCGCTCGACCAGATCCGCAAGATCGCCGTGGGCGATGCGGCGGCGGCAGGGGCGCTGGAGGCGGCACTCGCCGAGTTCGGCCTTGCCGCGCTGCTTGTTCCGGAAGAGGCGGGCGGGCTTGGGCTCGGCGTTCTTGATGCCTGCCTGGTGCAGGAACAGCTGGGATATCACATCGCGCCGTCGCGCTTCCTTTCGAGCGCGGTTGCCGTCAGCATGCTGCCGCACAGTCCTTCGGTGCAGGCGCAGGTTGCGGCGGGGCAGGCAAAGTTCGGCCTGGCCCTGACGGAACTTTTCTCGCGCCGGGATGGCGCCGGTTTGACGCTCAACGAAGGCAAGCTTTCGGGAACGTCACTGCTGGCGCTCGATGCGTATGGCGCGACACACTTTCTTGCAGTGGATGACAAGGGCGGGCTGCATGTCGTCAACGCGCGCGAAGCCAAGTGCGTCACAATGCAGACGATCGACCGGACACGGACGTTCCATGGGGTGACCCTCGCGGGGGCCAAGCCTGAAGCGACCGGCAAGGTGGATGATACGTTCATCGCGGTTGCCCGGCTGCTGGTGGCGGCGGACACACTCGGCGCAGCGCAGGCCATGATCGATAAGGCGGTGGCCTATGCGGCGGAGCGCCAGCAGTTCGGCCGGGTGATTGGCTCGTTCCAGGCGGTCAAGCACATGTGCGCCGAGATGGCCGCGAAGCTGGAGCCGGGCCGGGCGCTGATCTGGCACGCGGCGCACGCGCTGGACATTGGCGATAGCGAAGGGCCGGTAATGGCGAACCTTGCGAAGTCGTATCTCGCCGAAGCGGGGACCTTCATCGCGCGCACGGCGACCGAAGTACATGGAGGGATGGGTTTCACCGATCTCGTCGGGCTGCACTACTGGTACAAGCGGATCGGCGTGAACCGGCAGCTGTTCGGATCGCCCGAACAGGCGCGGCAGACGGCGGCGGGACTGCAGGGGCTGGTGGCCTGAGGCGTGCACAACTTATCCGCGAATTTTGGCTTGCGGAGAACTTAAGCGTGTGAGAGAGTTTTTGCGAAATGCACGCACTGGTCGTGCTCGTGGAGGCTGTCGATGAGTGTTGTCCGGATCGATTATCTCGGGCTGGCCCGCCGGGCGGCGGAGTTTGGTTTCAGGCGCGCGAGTTTTTCTGACCTGGAGGCGGGGCTTGTGCTGGCGGAGCAGCTGACCGGTCAGGCGATGGCGACGCCGGCCTCCATTCACTGGATCGACGGGCTGACCGGAATGGCGGGCTGGGTGACGGGTGACCCGGTCGACGGAGTGTTCATTACTGTGGCGCTAAGCGCCGAGGGCGTGGTGGCGGTGCGCGATGGCAGTTTTGTGCCGGCCTGGCCGGCGCTGGCGCATCTGGCGTGCGAGGGAGAGGACTGTGCGGGCGTCTATATCGGCGTCTATGCCGGAGCCACCAAGGAAGCGCGGCGGCGCGTGATGATGGCGGCTGGAGTGACACGGGTGGAGTTCTTCGCGCCGGTGCCGTGCTTTGCGCGCGGGGCGACGGAGGATGGCAAACGCTCGATGGCCTCGCTGGGATTCTCGCCGGTTGAGGGCGGGTTGCCGGACCTCTGGGGGCAGGAGCCCGTGGCGATGCCGCGGGAGCAGGCCGCATGAGGCCGCGCCCTGATTTTGGCGAGCTCTCTCTGTCGCGGCCACTGGAACCCGCGATGCTGGAGGGGTTTTCGGCGGCGCCAGTGCGGACGCTGGAGGAATACCAGCAGGCAATGGCGCTGCGTGCAGCGGTTTATATGGCCGAGCAAGACTGTCCGTATGAGGAGGAGTATGATGGCAACGATTTTTCCTGCACGCATTTCCTGGTGAAAGCCGGGGCGCGGCCCGCGGGGACATGCCGGGTGCGGTGGTTTGCGGGGTTTGCCAAGATCGAGCGCTCGACCATCATTCCAGCGTTTCGTGGGACGCCCGCGCTGCGGGTGCTGATGGCGGAAACGTGCGAGGTGATCTCGCGGAAGGGCTACCGGGTGGCGCTGGCGCAGATCCAGGCTCGGCTCTGGCCGGTCTGGAACCGGGTGTTCCGGTGCCGGCTGGTCGAGGGGCGCTCGCCTTTCGATTTTTCGGATTTCGACTATTGCGAGATGGAAATCCCGATTGCGCCGCATCCGCAGGCGCTGAACATAAGGTCCGATCCGATGCAGATCATCCGGCCGGAAGGGGACTGGGACAGGCCGGGAATCCTAGACCGGTCGGTCGAACGCTCCAGCGGCAAACAGGCCGCCTGACGCATTTTTGCAAGGCTGGGGCGACGGTCCGCGGCTTGTCAATTCAGGCGGCGCGGGCCACTACAACGTTGACAGGCCGGAAGGTGTGGCAGGTTGCAGGCAAGGGGCGCGCCCATGGCAGACATGATCCAGAAACTCGATGCCGCGGCGCGCAAGGCGCCGGTCGTGCCGGTGATCGTGGTGGATGATGCGAAGCAGGCGGCGCCGCTGGCGAGGGCGCTGGTAAAGGCCGGGGTAACCATTGCGGAAGTGACGCTGCGCACGCCGGCAGGCCTCGCGGCGATTGCGGCGATGAAGGCTGAGGCACCCGAGCTGCTGGTCGGCGCGGGCACTGTGCTGAACGGCAAGGATGTGGACGATGCACTGATGGCGGGGGCGGAATTTCTCGTGTCGCCCGGCATGTCGGCGGGTCTGCGCGACGCTTTGAAGGGCCGGGAAAGCGTCATGATCCCGGGCATCGCGACGGCCAGCGAGGCGATGAGCCGGCAAGAGGAAGGCTTCCAGCGGCTGAAACTGTTTCCAGCCTCGATTGCCGGGGGCGCGCCGGCGCTGAAGGCGCTGAACGGGCCGTTGCCGCACCTGAAGTTCATGCCAACGGGGGGCATCAGCGAGGATGAGGTCAAGACCTACCTGAAGCTGCCCAACGTGTTTGCCATCGGCGGCTCCTGGATCGCCAGCCAGAAGGACATTGCCGAGGGCAACTGGGGAAAAATCGAGGATATCGCCCGGAGACTTCTCGCGCTGGCATAGCCGATGCACGGCCTTCGTTAAGTTTCGTCCGGTACCGGTTGGCTATGCCGTTCCGGCACGGAAGTCATGCAACGAGGGGATTCCAGCATGAAGGCGGTTATCTTTGCGGGTGGTTTCGGAACACGGCTGAGCGAGGAAACGGCGCTCCGGCCCAAGCCGATGGTCGAAATCGGCGACCGGCCGATCCTGCATCACATCATGGAAATGTATGCGGCGCACGGCATTACGGAGTTCGTGGTGCTCGGCGGGTACAAGGTCGGGTTCATCAAGGACTATTTCCTTAACTATCACTGGCGGAAGAGCGACTTCACGATTGATCTCGGCACCGGCGACATTCTCTGGTCTGACAAGCAGGCGCTGCCCTGGAAAGTGACGGTGCTCGACACCGGCCTCGAGACGATGACCGGCGGCCGCCTTAAACGCGCGCGCAAGGCCATCGGCAACGAGACCTTCTGCCTGACTTATGGTGACGGTGTTTCTGATGTGGACATTACCGCAGTGATCGACTTCCACCGCAAGTCCGGCGCCAAGGCGACCGTGACCGCCGTTTCGCCGCCCGGCCGCTTCGGCGTGCTGGGGCTTTCTCCGGACACGGACAAGGTGCTGGCATTCCGCGAGAAGGACTCGGTGGATGTGGGTCTGATCAATGGTGGCTTCTTCGTGTGCGAGCCGGACGTGTTTGATCTCGTCGACGATGACACGACCGTCTGGGAACAGGAGCCGATGAACCGGCTTGTGGAGCAGGGTGCGCTGGCGGCCTATCGGCATACCGGCTTCTGGCAGGCGATGGACTCGGTGCGCGACAAGCAGGTTCTTGAAGGTCTCTATGCCAAGGGTGCGCCCTGGCTGAAGAAGGGCAAGTAGACATGAAATTCTTTTCGACCACTCTGAAAGACGCGATGCTGATCGATCTCGAGCGCCGGGGCGATGATCGCGGGTTCTTCGCGCGCACGTTCTGTGTTGACGAGTTTGCGGCGCACGGACTGCCGACCGAATTTGTGCAGCAGAACACGTCCTACTCCGCCAACAAGGGCACGCTGCGCGGCATGCATTTCCAGCGCGCGCCGCATGGCGAAGACAAGCTGATCCGCTGCCTGCGCGGCGCAATCGTCGACATCATCATCGACCTCCGCCCCGACTCGCCGACCTTCAAGAAGTGGGAAGCGTTCGAACTCAACGACGAGAACAAGCGCCAGCTGCTGGTGCCGAAGGGCTTCGGCCATGGCTTCCAGACCGTCAGCGACCATGTCGAGGTGACCTATCTCGTATCGGCGAAGTATACGCCGTCTGCGGAAGGTGGCGTCCGGTGGAACGATCCGGCGTTCGGGATCAAGTGGCCGCTCGAGCCGACGGAGATGTCGGACAAGGACAAGAACTGGCCGGATTTCGAAGGCTAGTTCTTCGGAAATGGATACAGAAGCCCGCCTTTCGAGGCGGGCTTTTTGTTTTCTGTTTGCAAATGGTGTCGTCACCCTCGATGGCCGTTGGTCATCTGAGTGCCCATCTCTTGCCAGCTGAACTGCTTGCAAACGGGTAGAGGTCTGGCGATGGGCCTTCAGATGCGCTGCGCGCATCGAGGGTGACGCAGGAGCGGCAGAGTTTGCTTTACGATTTCAGAGCGTCCACGACGGCTTCGGCGATCGCCAATGAGCTCGTGAGGCCAGGGCTTTCGATGCCGAAGAGGTGGACGAGGCCGGCATGGCCATGGCGGGCGGGGCCGTCGAGCTGGAAGTCGGCTGCGGGCTGGCCCTGCAGCGAGATTTTCGGGCGGCAGCCGGAATAGGCCGTCGTGATCGAGCCGTCCGGCAGGGCGGGCCAGTATTCGCGGATGGCGGCATAGAAACTGTCGGCGCGGCGGATATCGACCGTATAATCGATCGTATCTGGATCGTCCGTGTTCAGCCATTCGACATCCGGCCCGAAGCGCATCTGGCCACCGAGATCGAGTGTAACGTGGACGCCAAGGCCGCCTTCGACGGGCGCCGGATAGATCAGGCGCTGGAATGGCGAGCGGACAGTGCAGCTGAAATAGTTGCCCTTGGCGAGCGTAAAAGGAGGGAGCAGGGCGGCATCGTAGCCGGCCATCGTGCGCGCGATGCGCATGGCATAGAGGCCGGCGCTGTTGACGACGCGCTTCGCGGCGAGTGTCATCGGCTCGGCGCCGCCGGCATCGATGCGGATGCGGCCATCCGGCAGGATCTCCGACGAGATGACGGGCGTGTTGAAGGCGATGGCGCCGCCATGATCTTCGAGGTCGCCCTGCAGCGAGAGCATGTAGCCATGGCTATCAAGAATGCCGGTTTCGGCGGACAGGACGGCGGCCTTGCAAGCGAGGTGCGGTTCCATGGCGATGGCCTCGGCGCCGGAGAGGAACGACAGGCCTTCCACGCCGTTGCGCGTGCCCTGCGCGTGGAGACCTTCCATCTTGGAGATCTGCGCGTCCGAAGTGGCGACGATCAGCTTGCCCGTCTTGCGATGGGCGACGCCGCGCGCCTGCATCCAGGCATAGAGGCGGCGGCGGCCATCGACGCAGAACTGATGACGCAGGCTGCCTGTGGGGTAATAGAGGCCAGCATGAATCACTTCGCTGTTGCGCGAGGATGTACCGGTGCCGATAGCGCCCGCGGCTTCAAGGATGAGGACTTCGCGACCCTCGCGGGCGAGCGCGGCGGCGCAGGCGAGGCCGACAGCGCCGGCGCCGATGACGACAGTATCGACTTCGGTCATGGCCTCACCCGTGCCCGTCCGTGATCAGACGGTTTCACTGGCCGGAACGAGGCCGAAATGGCGCTCCATCTCGGCATAGTAGGCGTCAATCTTGCGACCAGCCGGGATGGCGACGTCAGCAAAGGTGAGCACAGTGTCCTTGGCGATGTCGCGCTTGACGCGGCAACCTTCGGCGAGGCCCATCGGTAGCAGGCGGTCCTTGTGGACGACGGGAGCGTTCTCGGCCTGGCCATAAGTGTCGAAGCCGCCAATGCCATCGAGTGTCTGGCCGGCTTTAAGGTCACGCTTGGCGACCGCAATGACGCCGACTGTAGGCGCGCCGAGCGGCGTGAGGGCTGCGTCATGGAAGAGCACGGCGCGCGCAACGGTGAGCGGCACTTCGAAATGGCAGAGGTGGTAGGGCGTGTAGAAGAGGTAGTAGGGGCCCTGGCCGAGCTTGTAGAGGTTCAGGTAGTGGGCCTGGCGCGGATCATCGTGCGTACCCAGAACAAATACGCCGGGACCGGGACGGGCGCCGACCACGAAATCGACGATGCCGGGGCCGGTGGGATCGATGTGCGGCGCCAGCATCTCGACGAACTCCTCGAGCGGGCGCAGCGGAAGGGTGGGGTTCTTGTTCGTCGGATCCGGGCCGATCATGCCGCGCTTGGCAACGCCCATGCCGGTGCCGTTGGCGACGATGGCTTGTTCGAACGCGATCTTGGTGCCATCCGCGAAGGAGGTCACCATGTTGACGTTCTGGCCCCATTTCTCGGCAAAACCGCGCTGGGTATCCGGCGTGCGGTACTCGTCCTGCAGGCCCTTGATGTTGCCGCAGAGGACGGGCTTCACGCCGATCGACTGTACGAAGCGGTAGAGGTTCATCTGCACGCCGGGCTGGTCGCCGTCGACGTTGGTGATGACGACGCCGGCCTTGTCGGCCTTGACGCGCAGCAGCGGGCCGACTGTACCGTCGAGTTCGGCATTCATCAGGATGACATGCTTGGCCGTCTCCAGCGCGCCTTCGACGGCTTCGAGCGCATAGTCCATCGAGCCGGTGGCTTCGATGATCGCGTCGAGGCCTTCAGCGCGGGCTAGGGCGCCTGGATCGGTGGTAACGACCGGTTTGCCTGCCTTGATCGCGGCCGAGATTTCGGCAGCCGTTTCGGCACGCACGACGGTTTCACCCGTGCGGCTGGCCTCGAATGCATCGATACCGCGCTGCGGTTGGCGGGCCGCAATGGCGCAGAGAACCATTCCGGGTACGGACTTGGCAATCTGCAGGGCAATTCCTGAGGCCATGAAGCCGGCGCCGATCATGCCGACCCGGATGGGGCGGCCTTCGGCTTCGCGTTTCTTGAGAGCGGTATCGACGATGATCATGGGGCTTAGACCGTTGCGAGCTCAGGCGTTTTCCAGAACAGTTTGTCGTCAAGAAGATGCGCACCGCGCAGCTTCATCAGCATCTTCAGGCGCGTGTAAGGCGGGGCGCGGAAGTCGTCTTCGGTCATGTTGATGCTTTCGAAGACGCGGCGCATCTGCTTGGCGCCAAGCTCGGCCGTCCATTGGCACTTGAACGTGGGCAGCACCTTCTGGATCTTGTCGAAGTTCACGCGGTAGGAGCGGTTGTCGGCGCCCTGCGTGCCCACTTCCAGTTCGCAGCCGGGGAACTCGTTCGCCACGATCTGGGCGATCTCGATCACGCGGTAGTTCTGGTCGGAAGACCCGACATTGTACTTCTGGCCGCGGATCGCGTCCGCCGGAGCGGTGAGCGAGAGATGCACGGCCTGGCACATGTCCAGCGCATGGACGAGCGGACGCCAGGGCGAGCCGTCCGAGAGAAGCTTGATCTTCTTGGTTGTCCAGGCGAGGCCGCACAGATCGTTGAGCACGATGTCGAAGCGCTGGCGGGGCGAGGCACCGTAGGCTGTTGCATTGCGCAGGAAGCAGGGCTCGAAATCGTCGCCGGCCATCTTGGTCAGGTCGTTTTCGACCTTCACCTTGCATTCGGCATAGGCGGTCTGCGGGTTCACGTCCGAGGTTTCGTCGAGGATCTGGTCCGGCTTGCCCACGCCGTACACGGAGCAGGAAGACATGTAGACGAAGCGCTTGATGCCGGCCTTGCGGGCGAGATTTGCGAGGTGGACGGAGCCGCCATGGTTGATCTCGTGGGTGAGGCCGGGGTCCTGCTGGCCGAGCGGGTCGTTCGACAGTTCGGCAAGGTGGGCGATGGCGTCGAAACCCTTCAGGTCATCGACAGTGATCGAGCGTATGTCCTTCGACAGGATCATCGGGCGCGGAACGTTGGTCGGGTACAGCCAGCCGGAGCGGTAGAAACCCGTATCCAGGCCAACGGCTTCAATGCCGCGCTGGAGGAGGTACGGACCGAGAAGCGTGCCGATGTAACCGTCGGCGCCGGTGAACAGAACTTTCATGGCCATGGAATGGAACTCCCTTACGCGGCCAACGCATGCATTCCACATGCCAGTCTTTGCGCGCATGCGGAATGATTGCTGCCGGATGTATACCTAGCATGCGCACCGGCTTCCGACACGGGACAAAGCGGCGCGAATGAAAATTTACCAGACGCGTAGCAGCAAGTGCGTTCCGTCTTGAAATTTGCCGTCAGCTGTGGCCACGAATTTGCACGCTGCCGAGCGGCGCAGTCTGCCTACGTGTGGAAATCCGATCATGTTCGTTAGTGTTGTCCTACCTTGCTACAACGGGGCATCGACGCTTGCCGAGATGTTGGACTCCCTCGTTGCGCAGACCTACGAGGGCGCGTGGGAACTAGTCTTCGTCAACAATGGCTCGACCGACAACTCGGTAGAAGTGGCCATGAGCTATGCTGGCCGCCTGCCGATTCGGGTAGTGCAGGCCTATATCGGACACGGGCCTCACGGCACGGTCGGGCATTCTTACACGGTCGGCTTCCGGGCGGCGAAGGGCGATGTCATTCTCGTCTGCGAGTCAGACGATGCCTGCGATCCGGACTGGATGCGTCACATGGTGAAGGCGCTGGAGACCTGCGACTTTGCAGTGCCGGCGCTGGACTATGAAAAGCTGAATCCGCCGAGCATGACCTGGGGCAAGGATGGGGGCATGCAGGGGCGCCGGGATGGGCTGCCGACCTATGTTGGCCCGCTGCATCTTCCCTTTGCCGCCTGTAACGCCATCGGCATGACTCGCGCCTGTTACGAGCGGGTTGGCGATCCGACCGACTGGATCGGGCCGCCCTGGGATGTCGACTATTGCTGGCGCGTGCAACTGGCGGGCATGAAGCTGACATTTGTGCCGGAAGCTCTGGTGCATTACCGCCTCCGCCAGACGGCTGAAGGGCGGTTCAAGCAGGCACGGTCCTGGGCGCGCGGGCAGGTGAAGCTGCACATCCGGTATGGCATGCGGCCCTGGTGGCGGTACCTCGCGTTTACAATGTTCCAGCTTGCACGGTCAGGCACCGCGATGGTGTTTGGCACGGCACTCGGCATCCGGCCTTATGCCTACTGGACCTTTGCCTGGGGCTTTGCGCGCGGCCAGCTTGATGCGTTCCCGGAACTCTTCCGGGCCCAGATGAACGGAGTGAAGGCGGACGCGTCGATCCTTGCCGGAAAGCGCCCTGAAACCCCGCAGACCTTTGTCGCGATCCCCGAAGCCTGAACCTTTTAGCCTGCCTGCGGGTCGAGGACGGCGGGTGTGATCTGGTCAACGGCAGTGACGCCGGTGAGCGCCATCGATACCGAAAATTCACCGTGCAAAGCCTTGAGCTGATTGAGGAGTCCGGCCTCGCCGGCACCTGCCAGCGCATACACCCATGGCCGTCCGATCATCGCAGCCTGACCGCCGAGGGCCAGCACTTTGAGGATGTCCTGACCGGACCGGACGCCGCCATCCATGATCAGCGTGGTCTGGCCTGCAACCTTGTCGGCGATGCGCGGCAACATGGAAATGGATGAGGCGACCCCGTCAAGCTGGCGGCCGCCATGGTTGGACACGATGATGCCGTCCGCCCCGAGTTTCACGGCTTCTTCAGCATCGAGCGGGCTGAGGATGCCTTTGATGACCAGGGGGCCGGACCATTGGCTCCGGATCCAGTCAAGATCGTCCCAGCTAATTGACGGATCGATCGACGCATTGGCCCAGGCAGAAAAGTCCGCCGGCGTGGTCGCGGTCTTCACATAAGGTGCAATGTTTCCAAGGACATGAGGCCTGCCGCCAAGGCCGACATCCATGACCCATCCGGGGTGGAAGGCGTAGGAAATCAGGCCCTTGCGCAGCCGGGCCCAGAGGCCCCCGCCGCCGCTCATCGTATTGCGTACGTCCCGGTAGCGCGTGCCCACGACCGGAAGGTCAACCGTCAGGACAAGGACGGATACACCCGCCTCTTTCGCCCGCCGGATCAGGTCTGCGCAGGCGCCGCGGTCGCGGATCATGTAGAGCTGGAACCAGAGCGGACCCGAGCCTGCAGCTGCAGTTTCCTCTACAGAACAGACCGATAGCGTCGACAGGCAGTAGGGCAGGCCGTAAGCGCCGGCCACCTTGCGCGCTGCCGCCTCGCCGCGCCGGGCCATCATGCCGGACAGGCCCACGGGTGACAGCGCAAGCGGGAACGTTAACTCTGTCCCAAACAGGTGCGTCGCCGTTGATCTGGCGGACACGTCCCTGAGGATTCGCTGATGCAAGGCGATTTTTTCGAGGTCGCGAACGTTGCGCGACAGGGTGACTTCCGCATAGGCGCCGCCATCGAGGTAGTCGAATAAGAAACGGGGCAGGCGGCGCTCGGCCAGGCGCCGGAAATCTTCAACAGAAGCAGGGGCAAGCGTAAGCGTTGGCATGTTTCAAGGATTGTCCCGGGAATCGCGCTGCATTTGGAATACCATGCTGAATCCTCTCGGATTATTACCACAGGCAAGCAAAAAACTAACCAACGGGAGGTTTTATTAACGAATATTCCAGACCCCGATATTCAATTCGGAATGAAATCCGAGTAAACCGCGGTATGCCCTGATTTACCAGCAAACGCAGGCAAATCACGGTGGTACTGAATTTGCACGGGTTGCGCCGACCATCCGGGCCGCATCGGCCTCTCAGTGAAACCGGGGAAATATGAGATGTCCAAAATGAAACGCATCTGCCTGCTCAGCGCTGCGGCTTGCGCACTTGTTGCGCCGACCGCTCTCGGACAGACCGAAAACTATTACAGCCGCGACAAGTACGAAGCGGTGCGCGACCGCGTGCAGCCGGAGTTCGACCCGGAGCCGGTTCGCCTCGGCACCTTCGTTGTGCGCTCGAACGCCGACCTCAGCCTGACCTCGAGCGACAACGTGTTCGCAGACAGCGTCAATGAACAGTCAGACCTGATCGTCCGCGCCGGCGTCAATGCTTCCGGCACGACCGACTGGAGCGTTCATGCCGTCGGCTTTGATGCGTCGGCCTACCGCAACGAGTATCTCGATCTCAGCGATGAATCGACGAACGAACTGTTTGGCCGCCTGCGTGGCCGTCTCGATGTGACCCGCAATTTCTCGCTGGGTGGCTCGGTGTTTGCCGAAGACCGCGCAGAGCCGCGCACGTCTTTCGTGAACGATTTCGGCGTTGATGCGCCGATCGAGTACACCCGCACCGGCGCCACGATTGATGCCGACTACCAGAGCGACCGTTTCCGCTGGAACAACAGCCTGGGCATGACCGAATATAACTTTGACGACGGCACCGCGCTGCTGAGCGGCCTGCCGGTTGACCAGGACTATCGCGACCACTCCTCGCTCGAAGGCCGCACGCGTCTTTCCTACGCCGTTTCGCCGAACCTCGCCGTGTTCACGCAGGGCACTTACTCGGACAACGAGTATGACAATCCGCAGATCATCAGCGGTTTGCCGCGCAGCCGCGACTCGCGTGGCTACACGGTTTCGGGCGGTGTGAACTTCGAACTTACGGCGCTCGTCCGCGGCGACATCGCCGTCGGCTACCTCAAGGAAGAGAAAGACGACAACTTCTTCTCCGACGTCAGCGGCCTGTCGGTGGATGCCAACCTGCAATGGTTCCCGACCCGCCTGACGACCGTGAACTTCGCGGGCGGCCGCCGGGTGGTTGATCTCGGTGCATTCGACTCGCCGAGCGCCGTCGAAACGCGCTTCAGCGCCGGTGTTGATCACGAACTGCGCCGCAACATTATCCTGTCGGGCTACGCCGGTGTATCGAACTACGAGTATGAGGAAGTCGACCGTCAGGACGACAATCTCGAACTCGGCGCCGTGGCGACCTACAAGATGAACAAGCGCGTCCACTGGGAAGCCTTCGCCCGTAACCGTGAGCGCGACACCTCCGGCACCGCGGTGTTCGGTGACCCCTCCTACGGCGAAACGCTCTTCGGCCTCGGCCTGAAGCTGTTCCCCTGATCTCTTCCTGACTTCCGGGAGCCGGCAATCGCGCCGGCTCCTGGGCTTTCCCCACCTCCAGAGGCCGTGCCTTGACCAAGTCCTTCTCCATTGAACTTCCAACCAACATGACCGTCCCTGGCGGTGATCCTGTCTCGGGTCCGCCCCTGGACCTGAAGGCTCTGGTTGGCATGGTCTATCGCCGCTTCTGGATGATCCTCGGGGGATTCCTAGTGACGTTCGGCGTCATCGCCTACATCACGTTCACCCAGACTCCGATCTACCGGGCCCAGGCTGTCGTGCAGCTGGACACCCAGGAAAAGAACGTCATAGACCTTGGCGCCATTTTCTCGGGCCTTGCCGCCAACACGGCCGTGGTCGACACCGAAGTGCTCGTGCTCAGCTCGAAGACGCTGCTGAAGCGCGTCGCCGAAAAGCAGAAGCTGATCGAGGATCCGGAATTCAATCCCACGCTGCTGCCGCCCGAGAAGGGCATGATGTCGTCCCTGAAGGACGCCGTCCGTGTGCTGACGGGCGCGCCGCCGCCGAAGGACCCATTCGCGGGTATGACGGCTGAAGAAAAGCAGGCTGCGCTGCTCGATGGGGCAGTCGAGACGCTGCAGAACAACGTCATGGTGAAGCGCGTCGGCACGACCTACCTGATCACGGTGGACGTTACGAGCAAGTCTCCGGAAACCGCCGCGCGCCTTGCCGATGAAGTAGCCGAGCAATACCGCGTCCAGCAGCTTGAAGAAAAATACGAAGCGACCCGCAAAGCTACCGAATGGCTTTCCGAGCGCGTGTCTGGCCTTCGTGAAGAGGTCGAGGAAAAAGAGCGCCGCGTTGAAAGCTACCGCGCCGAGTCAGGCCTGCTGGCTGCTCAGGGCGCGACGTTGACCGAACAGCAGATTGCCTACCTGACAACACAGAAGGCCACGCTCCAGGTCGAGCTTGACCGGGCCCGTGCCCGCGCGGACAGCATGCGCCGCCAGATGGCAAGCGGTGCCGGCGCCGATGGCATCTCGGAAGTGCTTGGCTCGCAGGTCATCTCCGACCTGAAAGCCCAGCGCGCCGTGATCAACCGCCGCGTTGCCGAACTTGAAACCAAACTAGGCCCGCAGCACCCCGAACTCATCAGTGCCCGGAACGAAGCCGCCGATATTGATCGCCAGATCAATGCCGAGGTCTCGCGCATCGCTGGCAACATCGAGAACGAGCTGAAAGTCGCACAGTCCCAGATTTCCTCCATCCAGGGTGAGATCGGCCGGTCGACCTACCAGCTGCAAGGCAACAACCAGGCCCTTGTTCGCCTGCGTGAGCTTGAGCGCGATGCCGAAACGAGCCGGGTGCTTCTGGAAGAGTTCCTTGCGCGCTCGAAGCAGACGCGTGAGCAGGATGCCCTGATCACTGCGGACGCAAACATCCTGTCGCGAGCTTCGGTTCCGGATTCGCCGGACTCGCCGAAGAAGCTGCTGAACCTGATCATCGGTTGCCTTCTCGGCGCCATCGTTGGCGGCGGTCTCGCGCTGCTGGCCGAGATGTTCGACATGAAGATCAGCTCTACCGAAGACGTGGAGCGCAAGCTTGGCGCCAATTCGATCGGCTCGGTTCCGTTGATCCGTACGGCCAGCTTCCTTGGACTCTCGCAGACAAACCCGGCGGATTACCTCGTCGAAAATCCGCTATCTGCCTATGCCGAGAGTATACGCTATCTCCGCGCGGCAATCGCTTTCTCGGATCTCGACAGCGAGACCAAGACGGTGGCCGTGTGCTCCTCGCTGCCCGATGAAGGCAAGACGAGCCTGACGCTTTCGCTCGGCCGAATGTCTGCCATGTCCGGCTCGCGCACCCTGGTAATCGACGGCGACTTTCGCCGCCGCCAGCTGACTGAGACCGCAGGCCTGAAGCCCGATATCGGCTTCGTCGAGTATCTCTTCGGCGCCGGCCAGCTTTCGGATGCGATCGTCAAGGATCGCAAGACGATGCTCGACATCCTGCCGCTGTCGCAGAATGGCCATACGCCGCACGACGTCTTTGGTACGCGCGCCTTCGATGACCTGCTGACGCGCCTGCGGTCGATGTATGACCTGATCCTGATCGACACCGGTCCACTGCTTCTGATGGCAGAGGCCCGCGTGGTCGCTGGCAAGGCCGACAAGACAATGCTGGTCGTGCGCTGGCGCCATTCGGCCCGCTCGGCCGCCCGTCAGTCGCTTGCCCTGCTGCGCAACTTCAAGGCCGACGTGCTGGGCGTGACGCTCAACATGGTGGACCTCAACCGCCGCCGTCACCACCGAGACCCGGGCGCCACCTACAAGGCCTATCGCAAGTATTACCAGATGGACGAGAAGCCCTCGCTCTTCAACTGGGGCGGCGACAAGCGCAAGTCAAAGCCGAATTCCAAGGCAATGAAGGGCACGGTTGCCGTGCAGGTGCCGCCTTCCAAGGCCACAGGCCGCGGCGAACCGGCCGACCGGATCTCGGCAGAGTAGCCAGGAGACCGGGCGGTGGCGGGACGTGTGCTTCGTGTACGGAGCGTCACGCCGTCCTCGCTGGCAGGACAGGACGCGTAAGATGACCCGGATTGCCTTCTTCGGTCATGATGCTGCCGATGCCGCCGTGCGCCGCCGCGTGCAGGGCTTCCTTGACGACGGGCTCGAAGTCACCGGCTTCATGATGCGCCGGCGTGATCCGGGCGCGCTGGCCTGGGACAATGTTGATCTTGGCGAAACGCGCGACGGTGCTTTCCTGCAGCGAATCCGTCAGGTGTTTGCGGGTGCCCGCCTTGCCGCAGCCGCGCGCGACAAGCTGGCAGGCGCGGATGTCATCTACGCGCGCAATCTCGACATGCTGGCCTGCGCCTTCCTCGCGAAGCGCCATGCCCGGCTTGCGACGCCGGTTATCTATGAGAGCCTCGACATTCACCGCCTGCTGACACGTCAGGACCTGATTGGCGCCGGCGTACGCTGGCTGGAGCGCATGTTGCTGAAGCGCTCGGCAGGGCTTGTCGTCTCGTCGCCCGGCTTCATCCGCAATCATTTCGAGCGCCGCTATCCGGGCGATTACCGGGTCTTCCTCGTCGAGAATCGGCTGGCCCCCGGCGCGTCGTACGGCGCGCGGGCGTGCGAGCGCAAATCAAGACCGTCTCCGGGCGCCGAGCCGCTGCGGCTGGGCTGGGTGGGAAACCTCCGTTGCCGCCGCTCATTCGAACTCTTGTGCGACCTCGCTGACCGGTTCCCAGATCGTCTTGAAATTCATCTGCATGGGGTTCCCGCCCGCACCGAGATCCCGGTCTTCGAGCCGCTGATCGAGGCGCGGCCGAACATGCACTATCATGGCCGCTATCGCTCACCCGAAGACCTGGCCGCGATCTATGACCGTCTCGATGTCGTATGGGCAGGGGACTTTATGGAGGCCGGATACAATTCGGTCTGGCTGCTGCCAAACCGCATCTATGAAGGTGGCTATTATTGCACGCCGTCGATTGCCCCTGCCGGTACCGAGACGGCAGCCTGGCTCGAACGGCATCAGTGCGGCTTCATCATCGATGAGCCACTGCAGGCGTCGTTGCCTGAACTGATCGGCCAGCTGATCAATGACCGTGCGCCGATCGCCGCTCGCGCAGCCGTACTTGCACAGTTGCCGGAAGAGACTTTCATCCAGCCGAAAGGTTTTCTTGCTGAAGTGGTCCAGCGCAGCCTGACACCGGAGGTCGCCGCATGACATCCGTACCGCTGCGCGCTGCCGCCCCGGAGCCGATCTACGCCGTCCTGACGACGCGGACACGTCCTGCTGCGTGGTGGGAGCAGTTCGCCACGACCATGTGGGTGCTCTGTACCTTCATCGATTTTCCAGGCAACGAGTTCATTCTCTATCCTTGCGCGCTGCTTTTCCTCACCCTGTTTGTGACATATCGGGATGTGACTTTCCCGGTCGCGCTGAAGTGCGCGCTGTTGCTCGTCATTCCGGTGCTGGGAACGTTTTCCGCAGGTTGGTCGCCGGAACCTGTTGCCGCCTTCCGCGGCGGCGCCATGATGGTGCTTCACTTCTTCATCATGGTGACCGTTGCGTCGCGGCTGACGCGTCAGGAGATCGTGCGGGCAGTCTTCTTTGCCGGCGTGATTGCCATCGCCTTTGCTGCGCCGCTGATCAACACGTTTGACAAGGGCGGCCCCTACGGAAGCAAGAACATCTTCGCAATCCGTATGCTGATCTGTGTCCTGGCCTCGCTGGCCGTCGCTTTCGAGGCCAAAGAGCACATCCTGTTGCGCCTTTTTGCGTTGCCTGTGCTTGTCGTTGCACTTGTTTTCACACTCGTAGCGGATTCCGCAACCGCGCTTGTCTTTGCTGTTGCCGGCATCCTCGTGATGACCGGCCTCTGGATGTTCTGGCAGCCGGTGACGCGCGTGCGCCACCTGCGCTCAGTGGTGCTGCTCTTTATTGTCGCCCTGATTACAATCGGAGTGTTCGCTTTCCTCGCGATTCCCAATAATCGGATCATCGACGAATTCCTAGGCGCCCTCGGCAAGGATACGACGCTCACCAACCGGACGATCATCTGGGAAGCGGGCATACGCGCGGCGCAGGAGAGACCGTGGTTCGGTTTAGGCTTTGATGGCTTCTGGCGAGATTCGACCGGCGCTGCGCAAACGCTGAACGAACTCGACTCCAAGCCCTTCGGCACGAAGCTGTCGTTCCACAACTCCTATATCGAAGTCTGGGTGGCGCTCGGCTATGTCGGCCTCACGTCCTTCATCGTTGCCATCAGCTGGAGCTATCTGACGACGATCATCGGATGGTTCAAATCTCAGGGAATGGCGAGCTCGTTCTTCCTGACGATCTCGACGATCATCCTGACTTCGACCTTTACCGAATCGTACATGCTCGGAACTTTCGACACCCTGGTGTTCCTTTTCTACACGGCACCAATCACGGCCATGGCGGAAAAATACCATTTGGGTGAAAGGCAGTATGTGCGTTTGCGGCCTAATCCGGATTAATTCGCTGCCGCGCCATTAACCCGGAATCGCCCGACGTCCGCCGGATTTGTGCCGGATTCTGCAAGCACCGTGTAAACCATGAAGCAAACCGGCGCGTTCCCGAGTAAACTCCGCGTTAAATTTTTGCCGGTTTAGTGAGCATCATGTCGAGACCGGATCCCATGATTCCAGCAGATAGCCGCGTATTCACGTCACCCATGCGGATCGCCCCGCGGACGGACTATCGCCTGATGGAAGAGTATAACGAAGGCAAATGGCCTGTCTGGGTTCGTCTCGTGACCATCATCGGCCTGAGCGCTGGCCTTTGGGCAGCCATAATCTGGGCCGCCGTTTCCATTTTCGGATAATCGTTACCGGTCCTGACGTTTGAGGCCTCTGGCCTTACGGCGCGGACTCGTCTTTGCATACACTCGGTTTCGTCGCCGGCTTCGCCATCCGCAGCCGGAATGATATTGTCAGGCATCAAGGGGGCCGCATGCCAGGAAAGCTATTGGTGACAGGCGGCGCAGGCTATGTCGGCAGTCATTGCTGCCGCGCCTTTGCAGAGGCTGGCTGGCAAGTCACCGTATTCGACAACCTGTCGACTGGCTGGCGCGACCTCGTGAAATGGGGCCCGCTGATCACCGGTGACCTTCAGAAGCCCGCCGAAGTCGAAGCAGCGTTCGCGCAGGTGAAACCCGACGCCGTTGCGCACTTCGCGGGCTCGTCGCTCGTCGCCCAGTCGGTGCGAGAGCCAGGCCTCTATTATTACAACAACACAATGGCGACCCTGAACCTTCTCGAGGCCATGCGCCGGCACAAGACGGGTTACCTGATCTTCTCCTCGACCTGCGCCACCTATGGGCAGGTGACCACCGATGCGATCGACGAGACCCATCCGCAGAATCCGATCAATCCCTATGGCACGTCGAAGCTGATGATCGAGATGCTGATGCGCGACTATGACAAAGCGCACGGCATCCGCTCCATCCCGCTGCGCTATTTCAACGCCGCCGGCGCGGACCGCGATGGCCTGACGGGCGAGCGGCATGCCGAGGAGACGCATCTCATCCCGCTGGCCCTGAAGGGCGCGTATGACGAAGGCTACGAATTCACGATCCACGGCTCCGATTTCGATACGCCGGACGGCACCGCCATCCGCGATTACATCCACGTCGAGGATCTCGCTGAAGCCCACCTGAGGGCCCTGAACGCGCTCGAGAAGGGCGCTGCTTCTGCAGCCTACAATCTGGGCACAGGCCGCGGCACCAGCGTTTCCGAAGTCGTAACGGCCGTAGAACGCGCCACCAATCGCAAGATTCCGCGCCGCTTTGGTCCGCGCCGCCCGGGCGATCCGGCACGTCTGATTGCCTTGCCGGACAAGGCCAAACGGGAACTCGGCTGGGTCGCCTCGCGCTCCGGCGTTGACAACATCATCCGCACCGCGCTGGCCTGGCACGAAGCGGATTGGGAACGCGAACAGTCCGAAGCCAAGGCCTGATCTGCGCTTCAGCGCGTATCAAACTTGTCGGCCTTGCGCTCGCCCAGCAGCATGCGCTGCTCCAGCCGCCGGCGAAGCGCCGCGTAATAGGCCTCAAGGAAAGCGAGATCGGTTTCGCCTTCGATGCGCGACCAATTGATCTTGGCCCGGATCCGGGCTGCGACCTGCGATTTCACTTCCGCCGTAGACTGACGAAGCACATCCTCCAGAACGTGCAGCTCGTGAATGCCATAGGCCTCTGCCTGTTGCGGCGTGAAGACGAAGCGCGAGGCCATTTCGGGGCGCGCAGCCGTCGAGGTGATATCCTCCATCAGCTTCGCTTTCGGCGCCTTGATCACCCAGGTGCCCGCGATCAGATCGCCGACGCGCATCTTGTCCTTGTTGAAGATCGGGAAGAGCAGGAAGATGCCCGACCAGATCAGGCCGAACAGCGCCATCCATGCGCCGAACTGGTCGCCTCCCATCAGTGCGAACTGGAAGGGCAGGCCGATCTCGATTTCGCGAATGAAGTTGCGCGCGAGAACAGAGTTTGCCGTCAGCCGGCCACCGTCGCGCGAAGCGACGCGAAGGCCCAGAATGCGCTTGCCAGGCGTCGCAGCGCGTTGGCCGATCTCGAAGAAGATGTAGTAGAAATTCCGGATGAAAAAGAAGAACACCAGCCAGAAGGCAAAGGCGATGTTTGCGCTGCCTGGGTTGAGTGCGCTCGAGATGTAGTTCAGCCCGATGAATGTCGCGATGACGATGGCCCACTGGATGGCAATGTCGATCATGAAGGCGCCGGCGCGCTCGGAGGCGCTGCCGAGCTTCAGCTGGATGGCGGCGCCTTCCGGCGTAACGAGGCGCCGGACCATCTTGGCGACGCGCATCTCTTCGGCCATGCGCGCCCGGCGCTGCACGGCGGCCTCCATGCTGAGACCCGGGCGGCGCGAAGTGTCGACCGGCTTTGCGGGTGCCTTGCTCATGCCGGCGGGCCTTTCCGGGACACATAGAAATAGACAAGCCACAGCACCAGCGTGCTGCCCGCCACAATGTAGCGGACCGTATCCGAATTGATCAGCTGGCGGCCGAAACCTTCGAGCAAGGCTGCAATAATCAGCATCACCACACAGCCCATGGCAATCGTCGCGGCGCGCTGCCCGGCCGCCCGCGCAGAGGCCAGCCGTGTACGCCCACCCGGAAAGGCCACCGCGCCGCCGATGATGAACCCGGCCGCGCCCGCCAGCACGATGGCGAAGAGCTCAGTCACCCCGTGGATCATAAGCCAGCCGGTGAATTCATAACCGAGGCCCTTGTCCCAGAAGACGGCATACATCGAGCCGATCATCACGCCATTGTAGACGAGCAACCAGGCTGTCGGGATACCGAAAGCGAAGCCAAGCGCAAAAGCAAACAGCGCAATCTGCGCATTGTTGTTGAACAGGAAACTCGAAAACGCCGTGAGCTGACCATCCCCGGCCTCGCCGGGCTGGGTGTAAATCGTACTTCGCAGGTATTCGACGGTCGCGTCCGGGTTGCGTCCATCGAAGAAGTTTGCCGGTCCGTGGAACGTCCAGAACCATTCCATGTCCTGAAGGCACAGGAAGAAGGCAAGCGCCCAGCCACCGAAGAAGAAGAATGAGGCGAGCAGCGTCGTCCACACCGATTGACTGACAGCAGCAGACCAGTCCCGCCGCAGGAACTGCATCATCCTTTCGCCCAGTGTCGTTCGGGCGCCGTAAACGAAGAAGTAGGAACGGGTGCAGAGGCTCTCGAGATAGGTGATCACGTTCTGGTCGAGCGAGATCGAGCGCGCAACGGACAGGGACGAGACCGCTTGCCGGTAGAGCCGGGGAAGCGCGAGCATCTGCTCGTCGCTCAAGTTCTTCACGCCGCCATTCTCGGCCTTCGTCAGGATCAGGTCCAGCCGCTTCCAGTCTGCCTGGCGCTCCTCGCGGAAGCGGTAGGATTTCAGGAGGTCACTCACAGCATGTCCCTCTGCTTTATCTGCAGGTAGCGCGAGACAAGTTCCGCGCCGAATTGCTCCGGTGTTGACTCGATGATCTGGACACCCATCCGCTGCAGGCGCCGAAATACAACGTCGCGCTCCGAAAGCAGCGTGTCGGCGATCACCGCGCGGGCGACATCCTGCGCCGTGTCGGGCGGTGCATCCGCCATCTGCGAGAGCGCAGCATCTTCGAACGTGGCGAACAACACGAGGTGGCGGTCGGTGAGCCGCTTGACGTTTTCCAGCATCAGCTCGGCTGAGATCGTGTCGACGAAGTCCGAGAAGATGATGATGAGGCTGCGCCGTTCCAGCTGTCCGGCAAGGCTGGATAGCGCGAGTGTGAAGTTTGCTTCGTCCTCGGAATAATCCATCTCGGCGACAACCGCCTGCGCCTTGGGGAAGCTGCTGGTTCCGGTGAGGAAGCCGCTGCTGGCGCCAGGGCGCGCCGCAAAGCCGTTGAACATGGTCCGGTCGCCATTGCGCAGCGAGACATAGGCAAGCAGCAGGCCCGCCGTAATCGCCCGGTCCAGTTTCGGAACGCCGCCCAGCGGTTCGCTCATCAGCCGGCCGGTATCGAACGCGAAGACGATGTTGTGATTGCGTTCGGTCTTGAATTCCTTGGCGAGCAGGTGGCGGTGGCGGGCAGAGTGTTTCCAGTCGATCGCGCGCCGGTCCATGCCGGAGGCGAACTCGCGCAGCGCGTCAAACTCGCTGCCATCCCCGCGCTCGATCTGTGTCTTGATGCCGAATTCGGCATCGCGTGAGAACATCCGGATCGCTTCGTCGCGCACCCAGCGCACGTTGGGAGTGACGGGCACATCGATATCGAACTTCTGGATATGCCGCTTCTGGATCAGGCCCAGCGGGCCCTGCCAGCGGCTCCACAGCTTCACCACCTTGGCCATGCCGCGCCGCGTCGGCGTCACGCTGATCGTATACGGACGGATACGGCCATCCCATCCACGCAATCCCTGCGGCGTCTGCACGCCGAGCAATTCGTTGGTCTCCAGCTGTATCTCGATCCGTTCGGGCAGGGGGCCGGTCTCGAATTCCAGTTCGATCTGCAGATCGTCCGCGCTGCCCACATACAAAAGCGGCGGCACAGTAATCCGCGCCGCATAGTGCCGCACCGACGCACCGAGCAGCGTATCCACAGCAATCAGCGCGCAGACGCCCGCAATCCATCCCGCCGAGACGATCCAAAGCTCCGGCGCCAACAGCGCGATGGCCACCATGACGGGCAGCCCGAGCAGCATCAGGAAGATCGCGCGGAGGGTTGGAGAAATCACCGGGGCGCCGCCGTCTGTTCGATAATGCCCAGCAGGGTTTCCTCGGTAGTGCGCCCTTCGATATCGGCCGCCGGTGAGAGCAGAACGCGGTGTCGCAGCGTCGGCAAGGCCAACGTTTTCACGTCGTCGGGAATGACGAAGTCGCGCCCATCCAGCGCGGCGCGGGCGCGTGCCGCCGTTGCGAGCGCTGCCGCCGCGCGCGGGCTTGCGCCGGTTTCGAGCGCCGGGCTGTTGCGTGTCGCGCGGACGAGGTCAACGATGTAGCTGATGATGTCGTCATTGATGCGCGCCGCCGCCACCGCTTCCACCGCAGCATCCAGTTCCGCAGGCGAGATCACAGGCTGAATGCCAAACCCGTCCGGCGTTTTCATGCCCGTGCGGCGGCCATGCTGGGAGACAATCCTGATCTCTTCCTCGCGGCTCGGATAATCAAGCGTGTGCTTGAACAGGAAGCGGTCGAGCTGCGCTTCCGGCAGCGGATAGGTGCCCTGCTGCTCGATCGGGTTTTGCGTCGCGATCACCGTGAAACGCGGGTTCAATTCATAGCTGACGCCATCAATGGTCACCTTGCGCTCCTGCATCGCCTCGAGCAATGCCGCCTGCGTTTTCGGCGGCGTACGGTTGATCTCGTCGGCGAGCAGGATGTCGGTGAAGATCGGGCCTTTGGTCAGGCTGAACTGGTTGGTCTGGAAGTTGAACAGGTTCGTACCCAGAACATCGCCCGGCATCAGGTCCGGCGTGAACTGGATGCGCCCGAACTGCAGCGAGATCGCCTTGGAGAAACACTGCGCGAGCAATGTCTTTGCAGTGCCGGGGGCACCCTCGAGCAGGACGTGCCCGGAGGAGAACAGCGCGACCAGCAAAAGATCCACAGTCGCGTCCTGGCCAATGATGGCCTTGCGGACCTCGGTCCGGATCCGGTCCGCAAGGTTGCGGATTTCAGTTACGCTCATGTTGTGTTCTCCTGATGATTTCCTTGCGCCAGCGATAAAGTGCCCGCGCTTTGGCGAGCAGGTCGTCGCGGCCTGTTGCGGGCTCTTTCAGCTCCGCTTCCATTTGTGAAAAGACGCGCCCGGTTTCCGGGTCGGGCCCGAGGCGGTCGAACATGTCAGAGACTTGCGCTTCGGTCAGCGTCTTCGGCGCGCCAATTTCGCGCGCAAGGCGCCGTCGCACGAGAGCCAGGAAGCCCGGCGCCATCTTCGCCTCGCGCCGCGCCATCGTGACGAGGCCGGCCGAGTTGTCGGCGAGCGCTTGTTTGCCCAGCGCAATCGCGCGCGCTTCGGACAGCGGCGGGCCGAACCGGATCGTCGCCGCCCATCCCAGCAGCAAGGCCGCCGCCAGCGCCACCAGCGTTGCGCCAATGTACGGCACGCTGAACAGCATTTTCAGCAGGTTCTCTGAGCGCTCGAAGCCATGCAGCGTCGCGTCCAGCAGGATCGGTTCATCCGCGTCATAGCGGAGAAAATCGATCAGTTGGACCGCGAAGCGCGCATTCTCCCGCTGCGCGAGGCCGAACGTGTTCAGCAAGTCGGGATCGCTGAGAAGGTAGACGCTGCGCGTTCCGTCATAGGCCAGCAAGGCGCCACCATCTGTCCCGATGATCGTTTGCAGGGACGGGTCCTTGATCAGCTGCAGGCGCACGTCCGGGTTGATCGTGGTCTCGCCGAACGGCGTCTCGATTGTGCGAGGCACCGGCACACGCATAATCTCCGCCTGCGGATAGACTGCGCGCAGAGTGTCGTTCAGGTCGCGCGCCTCGATGAAGCGCGTATCAGCCTGCCGCGTTGAGTTCGTGGGATCGGTCCGGCCCGTCCATTTCGGCAGCACGGCCAGCGTCGTCGGCTGCAAGTTCTTGTCGTCCAGAATATACAGGCCGCCATAAGCGGGCAGGGTAATGATCATCAGGCCCCAGCTACGCGACTCCAGATCGCTCTCCAGCCGGGACACCTCGACCGGGTAGTCAGCCGACTCCAGCAGCCGCACGAGCCCGTTATAGCCGATGGCGGATGTTGAATACGGATGATCGCCCGCCTGATTGCGATCCCGCATCTCCGGCGCCCATCCGGCCATCACCAGCACGGCGCCGAAGGAGATCGCCGCCACGGCAATCAGTATGGCCGCCACACGGGCAGAAATCGGCGAGGCAGCGGCAGAAGTATCGCTCATGCCCAACCCTCCCCGAAGGCAAACTCTTCGTAGCTGCGGCGCGCTTCCTGCCAGCCATCTGCATCCACGGCGCGACCGCCAAAGAAGCTGCGCTCGACAACCATGATGATCGGCTTCATCGCGCGCCGCGCCCTATCCGGCAGCTGCCCGAGGCTGGCAATCTCGCGCGCCGTCAGCGACCGCGGCACACCGCCTTCCAGCCGTTCCTGGATGTCCTCGATGGACCTGAACAGCAGCAGGTGGACCGCTTCGGCAAACCGGCCCTCGCGCGCCAGCGCATCTGCTTCTTCCAGCAGTGAGCGCGCCGAGGCGGCATCCGGGCGGATATCCACTAGCACATCGTCCTTGCGCTGATCTTTCGGTTTGCGCGCGCCCCCCAGCCGCAGGCGAATGGCTTCGCCGAACAGGAAGTAGAGCAGCCCCGCCACCACGAGACCGGCGGCAATCCAGAAGATCACCTGAAACACAGGCCCCAGCGATTGCAGGAACCGGCCAAAGGCCTGCAGCCAGCCCGGCGGCGGGCTCGGCTCCTGAATCTCGATGTCCTGCTCGGGACGCGTCAATTGCAACTCGGCGTCCTGGAGATAGCCGGCATGCGCCTGGTCCACTCGGTCCAGGTCGGTCTCAAGATGCGGAAGATCAGACGCCTCTTCTGGAAAGGCCTCGATCGGCACTTCGACGATCGGAGGCGCACCGGTTTCATCTTCAAGCGATTGTGAATGAGCCGGCCCGGCCGCCCCAGCCACTACGCACAGGGACACCGCCAACGCAACCAGAGGCGCCCTCAACCCATGCATCAGGGACTGACCCTCCTCGCGAATCCGCACGTCTTCCCGCATCTGCGACTATTTCAGAGGTCGCCGCACCCTTCAACGGGCACTTGCGGTAGGGCGCAATCCGGCGTTACAGCCCGCGCATGACCGCAGAGAGGCAGGATATGGACAAGGCAGAGGCGTACCGGCAGCTGACAGAAGAGATTGCAAGCGTTGTGGCGGGCGAGACGTCCGAGACCGCCCGCTATGCAACCGCCGCGTGCCTCATGGCACTCGCCTTCAAGCCGCGTTTCTTCTGGACCGGCTTCTACCTCGTCGATCCGCTTAAGCCGCAGGAGCTGGTCGTGGGACCCTACCAGGGCACGCTGGGCTGCCTTCGGATCCCGTTCGGCAAGGGCGTGTGCGGGCATGTCGCTGCCACACGCGAGCCGATCATCGTGCCGGACGTCCATGAATTCCCGGGCCACATCGCCTGCGACTCCGCATCGAACTCGGAAATCGTGGTGCCCGTGTTCCGCCCTGATGGCTCGCTTGCGGGCGTGCTGGATGTCGACTCGACCGAGTATGACGCCTTCGACGAAGTCGATCAGGCCGGCCTGACAGAAATCTGCCGGATACTACTCACCGCCTGAGAACGGCGCGCCGGCACCGTCAACCGCGACCGGCACGGGCGGCGGGGGCGGCGCAGGGGGCGGCCCGGCCATCCGGTCAATGCGGGCGCGCAGGGCCTCCTCGAGAATGTCGAGTTTGCGGGCCCGCAGGCCTTCAATGGGTGCCGGCGTAGCGTCGAGTTCCATCCAGACATCGCCGTCCAGCGTGGTCGCCGGCCAGGCGGGCAGCCCTTCGGCGTTCGGGTTGCCGGTCTTCGCGAAATTGGTCCAGTAGGCGACCATGTAGTCGGTCAGCTTGCGGTCGCCGTCGGTCAGCGGCATCCCGCGCAGGTGGCTGTCGAACACAAATGAAATCTCGGCCGCATGAAAGGCGCCGATGGTCTGCTTCTTCGAGGGCGGCACCCGCGTGAAATGGTAAAGCCAGGTTTGCTCGCCGGCCTGCGCATTTCGTTGCCCCACAAAGCGCATGTGCACGCCAAATAGGTCGTCGCCCAGCATGTCGGTTGCGCCTTTGTCCCAGGTCTCCAGCGTGTCCATGCCATAGAGCGCCTGCAGCGCCTTGGCCGGGTTGTCGCCGAACACCTCGGCCAGTGCGGCCTCGCGCTCGGCCAGCGTGCCGGTGATCTGTGGGCGGAGGATCGTCGGCGACTGGAAGCTGTCATAGAACAGCGAACCTTCGTCGGCATTGTAGCCAGCGAGCATCGCAACCTTTGGCACATCACCGTCACGGAACGCGGCGCCGATCTGGCGCGGCAGCACATTGCCGTCCACGACCGGCAGGAAGTATCCGTTGAGGTCCGGCCGCGCGTCTGAGCGCGAGACAATGGAGGCTGCCGGAATCGCGCGCAGGTCTTTCGCCGTAGCTGCCGGAGGCGCGAGCGAAGAGAGGAACTCGGCCCCCGCCTCCTCCGCGCTGAGAATGCCCGGTAGGGGCGAGCGCTTGAGATGCAGCGCATTACCCGTGCTTGCGCCGCTCTGCAGGATAACCTTGTGGAACAGGCCGTCTGCGGCGGGCAGGGCCATAAGTTCTGTTATCGATTGCGCGCCGGCGCTTTCGCCAAACACGGTGACATTGTCCGGGTCGCCGCCAAACGCCGCGATATTGTCGCGCACCCAGGCCAGCGCCGCGGCCTGGTCAAGCAGCCCGTAATTGCCTGACGTGCCGGCCTCTTCCGTGAGCGCCGGATGGGCAAGATAACCGAATGGGCCAAGCCGGTAATTGATCGTGACCAGCACCACGCCTTTTTCAACGAGGGCGTCGGATTGGTAAATGCCTTGCGAACCCGCGCCATACTGGTGAGCGCCGCCATGGATCCAGACCATGACCGGCTGCGGCGACGTACCCTTAAGGTTGGCCGTGCGGACGTTCAAGAACAGGCAGTCTTCGGATTCCGGCGGCGCCTCCTGGGCAGAGATCGCAACGCGCGCAGCGGAGCGCTCGAAGAAGTTCAGGCCGAGGCCGTCAATGATGCCATTGACGAACGAGCCATACCGCGTGCGCGGCTGTATGCATTCCGGCCCGAACTCGCGCGAATCCCGTGAATTGGCGCCCCATTGCGGCGGGGCTGAAGGCGGCATCCAGCGCTTGGCCGAGGCGTAGGGAATGCCGTTGAACACCCGCACTGCGGGATTTTCGCGGTCAATGCCGCCGACCACGATGCCTTGGTGAATCCGGACTGGTTCCGAAATCTCCATCGGCTTGGGTGGTTGGCGAAGTGTAAACCATCCGTAGGCGGCAAGCGCCGCGACGATGAAGAAGATCACTATACTCAAACGGCGCATTGGCAGGTTCCCCGGAGCCTACGTCCAGCTCTATAGCACTCTGTCTCGGCTGTCATGAACAGCCCGCAAGCCTTCAAAACCGCAATTCGTCGAGCGCGGCAAGGGTTGCGGAAACAAGATCGCCCACGGGCTCGATCCCGCAGGCCATCCGGACAAAGCCCTCCGGCACGGCGTCGCCCCACCGGATGCGGCATTCGGCGCTGGAATGCACACTTCCGAAACTGGTCACGGCAGCCAGCAGCTTGTGATTCTCGATGAACGCCTCGGCAGCCGCCCGCGTCGGCAGGCAGAAGCTGACAATCGGCCCATATCCTTTCATCTGCCGGCGCGCGACCGCATGCGACGGGTCCGCCGCCAGCCCCGGATAGCGCAGGCCCGAGATACGCTCATCGCCCGAAAGCGCCGTCGCCACGGCCAGCGCATTCGCGTTCGCCCGGCTGGTGCGCAGCTCCAGCGTCTCAAGGCCGCGGTGCAGCAGGTAGGCATCAAATGGGCTGACCAGCGCGCCCGCCAGCCGCCGCCATGTGCGCACGGGCGCCAGCAAGTCTGCGCTGCGGCTCGCCACATGCCCGGCCAGAATGTCCGAATGCCCGGCCATCGCCTTGGTGTCCGCCATGATCGAAATGTCCGCCCCCAGATCAAGCGGGCGCTGGCAGAGCGTATTGGCGGTCGTGTTGTCGGCGACCAGGATCGTCCCGGCCGCCCGCGCCTTGGTCGCAATCGCCGCGATATCGCACACTTCCAGCCCGGGGTTCGACGGCGTCTCGATCAGCGCCATCTTCACGCCCGTGAAATCCGCCGCCGCAAACTCCGCGGTCGGAATAGTCTGCACAACAACTCCAATCGTCTCGAACTGCTCCTTCAGCAGCGCCCGCGCATTGTAATAGCCATCGGAATGCACAAGCACCCGGTCACCCGGCCGCAGGTGGCCGAAGAACACCGACGCAATCGCCGCCATGCCCGACGGGAACAGCACGACGTCCGCATCTTCGAGCACGGCAATCTCGGCCTCGACTTCCTCAACCGTCGGGTTCCCGTTGCGGCCATAGAAGTGCGTTCCGTCCGGATCGCCCGGTTGGTGGAACACGGAGGATGCCACTATCGGTAAGGCCAGCGGCTCGCCTTTGGCCAGCCGTTTGGAGCGGTGATGCAGCAGCCGCGAGATCGGAGAGTAAGTGTCAGTCAAGCAGCGCGGCTCCTTCGCCGATCATTTCCCTGAGCGCCTGCTTACCATCCGCATCCAGCGCCTTCCAGTCCGCCCGCAGGGTCTCAAGACACTTCGCCTGATATTTGAACACGCCCTGTGAGTAGCGATGTCCCTCGAGTGTCAGCTCGAATGTTTCCGCCCCCGCGGCCAGCGCGTCAGCATTGGCCTTCAGGAAAGGCAGGTAGCTGTCGCCCGATTGTGCGAGCAAGGCCCTCACCGGCGCCTGCGCCAGCGCGTCCGCCGCGCCCAGCCATTCGCCCTCCAGCCCGCTCGCATCATCGGCCAGGTCCAGCCAGCGATAAAGATACGGCGTCTCGGCGCGCAGCCACGCCATCGGCGTCGGGTCGACACTCATCACCTTCAGCTGGCCGTACAACGCAATGTCCGCCAGCGAAATCCGGTCGCCGAACAGGAACCGGGTCGGCCCCGTCGCCATCGCCTCCAGCGCAAGGCAGGTCCGCTTCCAACTCGCCTCGATCACCGGCATCGTCTCCGGTGTGCACCCCACAAGCGGCATGCGTGAAATCTGCCGTGCCCGGATATTCGCCGCCATCGCCTCGACACCCGCCCGCCCGGCATTCGGCAGCGAGTCGAACATCAGCCAGTTGGCACACCATTCCTGGTCTTCCGCATAGGTCCAGCGATAGTGGAACATCGCCTTCATGAACCACTCGTCGGCCATGTCCTCGATCAGCAGGCAAGCGTAGCGCAGCAGCGGATCCTCCGGCACCAGCGCCCGCCCTTCGCCTTCCAGCGAAAGCAGGAACGGCGTCGAGTCATTCGCCCAAGAACCATCCGGCTTGCGGATCACCGGGATCACCTGCGCCTTGACATTCGGCATCACGCGCGCCCGGTCCTCGGCGGTCATGCCCGTCCAGGTATGCAGCAGGCGCTTCGCCCGCATCGCCGCCCGCACTTTCAGCGAATAGGGCGACCCCAACGCGCCATAGACTTCATAATGGCTCAAGTTTCTCTCCTCCCGCCCATGTCGGGCGCGTCACGATCAGCTCCTGGCAGAGCAGCCCGGCTTCTCGGTGGCGCGCCATCTCCTTGTAGTTCTTGTGGTTCAGCGTCGCGATGAAGGCCTGGCGGTTGGGGAAGTGATTGACCAGCACCCCGTCCCAGTCCCCGCCGCCAATGAAATAGCGCTCCGTATCGCCCAGCAGCAGCGTCACGCCGCCCACTTCCTTCATCGCTTCGGTGAAGGCCTCCGAATAGCGCGCATATGCCTCCCGCCCGCTGATCTCCTGTCCATGCTCCGGAGCCTCAGGCGGATACTCGGCCTTGATGCGGAATTTCAGCAGGTTCACCTGCGCCACTGGCCCATCATGCGGGTCATCGCGGAACGCGCGGAATTGCGCGGCTGTGGGCTGGAAGGCGGGCATCAGTCAGTCTCCTTGTCAAGATGGCGCTCCAGGAACGCCATCCGTGTACGCATCAGGTGCACCTGCAGCGCCTCGCCGCGAATACCGTGGCGCTGTCCGGGATAGGTCATCACCTCGAACACCTTACCCAGCTTCTGCAGCTCCGCCATGATCCGTGTCGTGTTGTCGAAGGTCACATTGTCATCCGCCATGCCGTGCACCAACAGCAAAGGCGTCGACAGCTTTCCGAGTTCCGGGAAAACGCTACTCTTGCGGTAGCCGTCCGGATTGTTCTCGGGCGTGCCCATGTAGCGCTCCGTATAAAACGTATCATAGAGCGACCAGTCCGCCACTGGCGCGCCCGCCACGGCCGCGGCAAACGTGCCCTCCGGCGCGGCGAGGATAGTCTTCAGCGTCATGTACCCGCCATAGCTCCAGCCCTGGATCGCAATCCGCTCCGGATCCACGAACGGCTGCGCCTTCAGCCAGGCGACGCCCTGCAGCTGGTCACGCACTTCCGGGTCGCCCATGTTGCGATGGATCGCGTCTTCGAATCTTTTGCCCCGGTTCTCAGATCCGCGATTGTCCAGCCGGAAGACGATGTAGCCGCGCGCATTGTAGAAAACATCCGTGAGCGGCCCCCAGTCCCGGACCACCGTCTGCGCGCCGGGCCCGCCATACACCTCCACAATCACCGGGTAGCGCTTCGACGGATCAAAATCCTTCGGTTTCTGAATGGAGTAATGCAGCGTCTGCCCATCCTCGGCCTGCATCGTCCCGAATTCCGGCGCCGTATGTGAGTCCAGATAGGGCGCATACGGATGAGACGCCTCCAGCCGGTTCTCCTCGATCCAGGCGATCAGCGTCCCGTCGATGCGGTAGAGCCCCGTCTGAGGCGGCTGGGTCGGCGAAGAGGATGTGCCGACAAATGACTTGCCGTCAGGGCTCAGTGTCACGGTCCAGGTTTTGCCGGGCTCCGTGATGCGCGTGATCTCCGGGCAGGCGCGCCGGACCAGCTTTGAACGCGGTGTCAGGTCGATGCACGCAGAGTCCGGCAGGCGTTCCGCGCCCATCTCCGCAACTTCGGCATCGCTCCAGCCTGCCGGCACACTGTAAAGATGCCGCTCCAAAGGCGTGTCTGCAAATCCGGTGAAATACACCGTGCCAGCCGTCGCATCGAGACCCAGCACGCCCGAGACAATCCATTCGCCTTCCGTGATCGCAGCGCCTTCGCCGTTTGAGGGATTGCGGCGATAAATGTGCCGGTATCCGCTGCTCTCATCTGTAAGCAGAAGGCTCCCGTCGGGAAGTGACAGGAAGTTGTCCGAGAGGTTCACCCAGTTCGCCTGTGTCTCCGAAAACGGAGACCACACGCGCCACGGCAAGCCATCGCTCCGCCGGTACCGGATCTCGGTCTGTGCCCGGTTCACCTGCTGGAAGATAATCGAGTTGCGGTCGATCCAGTTCACCCGCGCCAGATAATCATCCGGCCCGAAAGTGCCGAGTTCGTGCGCCCGCCCGTTGCCGATCTCCTGCGCATAAAGTGTTACAATCGCATTCGGGCGCCCGGCGCGCGGATAGCGTTGTTCGATCACGGTCACGGCGTCTGCGGCAATATCGAAGCGCGGAATGATGTCCACGCCGCTCTCGTCTACTTTCGTATAGGCGATGTGGCTGTCATCCGGGCTCCACCAATAGCCGGTGAACCGGTGCATCTCCTCCTGCGCGACAAACTCCGCAACGCCATAGCTGATCGCCTTCTCCGGCTCCGCCGCAGGAGAAATCCGCTGCTCGGTCCCGGTCGCAATCTCGATGGCATAGAGCGCGCCGTCTCGGATGAAGCTCACATATTTTCCGGCCGGCGATATCTTCGCGTCATATTCAAAGGCGTCCGTATTGGTCAGTTGTGTGACCCGCGCGCCGCCGGGGCCAAGTTTCACAAGATGCAGGTCGCCCCCTGCCGGCACCAGCAACATATCCGCCGTGCCCCAATCATAGTCAGCAATCCCCCGGATGCCCGCAATGCGCTTGCGCTCCCGCAGCGCCTTCTCCTCTTCGGAGAGTTCGGCGTCTTCCGGGTCCACAAGCGACGAGTTCACCAGCAGCGACTGTGCCCCGGTCGCCACATCAAACTGCCACAGGTCAAACCGGCTTTGATCGTCCACCCGCGCCTTGAGAAACGTCACCCGCTCGCCATCCGGCGAAAACTTCACCCCGCGCGGGCTGGTGCCGGAGAGGGCCGGCGAGGCGTAGAGCCGTTCGAGGGTCAGCTTGGGGGAGGTCATTGGGTCCTGAGGGGTCTGTTTTGGCGCCGCAGCACAGGCCGCCACGGCCGCGGCAGCAAGAAAAAGCAAGGCAAGCGCACGTTTCATTCCGGCAGACATTAGCGACGATTCCGCGCCCGTCGACCTGTTTGAAGTCCGCTACAAACGGGATGCCGTCCGCCAGATTTTCCTTCCATTCGGGCCGGGCGCCATGCTTCACATTCCCAATCGAGAGTCGGGGACAGTGTCCGGACCGGGGGAGTCTTCCATGTTGAGACCGTTGCTTTTGGTGCTTTCCGGCCTCGCCGTCTTGTTGCTGGGCGGGTTCTGGTGGCTGTTTCTTGCAGATTCATCCGCCCCTGCCGAGGCGCCAGGCTTGCTGGTGCTCGAAGACTGGCGGGAGTTGGTCGCCGATGACCCGTCCCGGCTGCCAACCGAAATCCGCGTGCTTGAGATCGGCCGCGACAAGGCGCCCGGCTTTGCCGCCCGCGCCGGTGGCTTCGGCACTGACTGGAACACCACCTACAATGCCATCCAGATCGGCTGGCCCGACCGCACGATGATCATCGACGGCGCCATTGATGCCGAAACAGCCGTCGGCATGAAGCAATCTGAGACTGATTGGGCCTTCGACGCGGCAGCCTACGACACGCTGCTTGCCGCCATGCTGTCCGCCGAGAAGGTCATGATCACGCATGAGCATCTCGACCACGTCATGGCCGTTGTCCGCCATCCGGACCCCGCCGCGCTCGCTCCGAAGCTGCTTCTCAATGCCCCCCAGATCGCCGCTCTGCCGATTTTCGCCAAGGGCACGCTCGATCCCGCCATCGCCAGCCTCGCCCCCCGTCTCGACGGCAGCGTCCAGCAGGTCGCCCCGGGCGTCGTGGTCATCCCCGTGCCTGGCCACACGCCTGGCAGCCAGCTTGTCTACATCCAGCTCCAGAATGGCAGCGAAACGCTGCTGATCGGCGACGTCGCCTGGTCCCTCGGCGCCATCGAGACCCTGACCACGAGGCCGGTGCTGACCCAGTACATGATCTTCGATCCCGACGAGGACCGCACCTCGGTGAAAGCCCAGCTGCGCGCCCTCTACGACTTGATGCAATCCAATCCGGAAATCGCCGTCATCCCGGCGCATGACCGTGGCCACCTCGACGCCCTGGTCGCCGAAGGCCGCCTGATCAAGGGCTTCCGGGAGTAGCAACGCGGCCGCCCTGCTGCTCCCGGGACACCTTCGCGCTTGATTTCGGCGGGGCAGGGCGCCTACACCGCACCCGAAACCATCCACCCTCGAGCAAGAGTGTCCAAACCCATGGCCGGTCCCCAATACGTTTTCCACATGCAGGGCCTCACCAAGGTCTATCCCGGCGGCAAGAAGGTGTTCGAGAACATCCACCTGAGCTTCCTACCGAACGCCAAGATTGGTGTGGTCGGCGTCAACGGTTCGGGTAAATCGACCCTGCTGCGCATCATGGCCGGCCAGGACAAGGATTTCGTCGGCGAGGCCTGGGCCGCCGAAGGCGTGAAGGTCGGCTACCTCCCCCAGGAACCGAAGCTCGATCCCACCAAGAACGTCTTCGAGAACATCGCCGCGACCTGCCCGGAAAAGATGATGGTCGACGAGTTCAACGCGATCTCGGCCAAGCTCGGCGAGGACTATAGCGACGAGCTGATGGAGCAGATGACCGCGCTCCAGGAAAAGATCGACGCCGCCAATGCCTGGGACATCGATTCCAAGATCGAGATGGCGATGGAAGCCCTGCGCTGCCCGGACAACGACGCTGACGTCACCAAGCTTTCCGGCGGTGAGATCCGCCGCGTCGCCATCTGCCAGCTGCTCCTGTCGAAACCCGACATGATCCTGATGGACGAACCGACCAACCACCTCGACGCCGAGACCGTCGCCTGGCTGCAGAACTTCCTGATCAACTTCCCCGGCTGCGTGATCCTCGTCACCCACGACCGCTACTTCCTCGACGACATCACAAACTGGATCCTCGAACTCGACCGCGGCCGCGGCGTGCCTTTCCAGGGCAACTATTCCGGCTGGGTCGAACAGAAGGCCAAGCGTATGGAGCAGGAGGCGCGCGAGGATGTCGGCCGCAAGCGCACGCTGGCGAAGGAACTCGAATGGGTCCGCTCCGGCCAGAAGGCGCGGCAGGCGAAATCCAAGGCCCGTATCAATGCCTACGAGAAGATGGCCGCCGAGGCCGAGCGCGAGAAGGTCATGACCTCGCAGATCCGCATCCCGCCCGGCCCGCGCCTCGGCGGCGTCGTGCTGGAAGCGGAAGGCCTCAGCAAGGCGTTCGGAGACAACGTCCTCATCGAAGGCCTCAACTTCAAGCTTCCGCCCGGCGGTATCGTCGGCGTCATCGGCCCGAACGGTGCCGGTAAGTCGACCCTGTTCAAGATGATCCTCGGCCAGGAAAAGCCCGACAAGGGTGCCCTGCGCGTCGGCGAAACCGTAAAGATCGGCTATGTCGACCAGAGCCGCGACAAGCTCGACCCGAACAAGAACGTCTGGGAAGAAATCTCCGGCGGCACCGATGTCATCGACCTCGGCGGCGTCTCGGTCATGTCGCGCGCCTATGTCGGCGCCTTCAACTTCAAGGGCACCGACCAGCAGAAGAAGGTCGGCATCCTCTCGGGCGGTGAACGCAACCGCGTGCACCTCGCCAAGATGCTGCGCGGCAGCCACAACCTCCTGCTGCTTGACGAACCGACCAACGACCTTGACGTGGAAACCCTGCAGGCCCTCGAAGAAGGCCTCGACAACTTCCCCGGCTGCGCCGTCATCATCTCGCACGATCGCTGGTTCCTCGACCGCATGGCCACCCACATCCTCGCCTTCGAAGGCGACAGCCATGTCGAATGGTTCGAGGGCGATTTCTCGTCCTACCTCGAAGACAAGAAACGCCGCCTCGGCGAAGACGCCGTCAACCCGAAGCGCCTGAAGTTCAAGAAGTTCGCTCGATAGACACGTTCGCACTTCCCCCCTCTCCCGCGAGCGGGAGAGGGGCTGGGGGTGAGGGACTTGCCCCACGAACCAACCCGCGTAACTTGATCCCGTGATCGCAACCGGGATCCTAAACCATGCACCTCAAACTCACCGCCGCGCTCAGCGCGCTCGCGCTCGTTGCCTGCGGCACGCCTGTGGTCACGCCGTCAGACGCGCCAACGCCCCGCTCGGCGCAGCCCTCCTTCGAGGCGGACGCCATGCTGGCCAAGACCTTGCCGGAAATTTCCGAGGAACTTGCCTCCGGCAAGATGACATCCGTCGGGCTCACGCGCGCTTATCTCGCCCGTATCGAGGCCATCGACCGCGCCGGCCCGCGCCTGCAATCGATCATCGCGCTCAATCCTGATGCGCTCGCGCAGGCCGCCGCCGCCGATGCGCGCCGCGCAGCCGGCAAAGCCCTGAGCCCCCTCGACGGTGTGCCCGTCCTGCTGAAGGACAATATCGAATCCCTCGACCCCATGGCGACCACTGCCGGATCGCTCGCCCTCAAGGATAATGTCACCGGCCGCGACAGCCCCCTCGTCGCGAGCCTCCGCGCCGACGGCGCCGTCATCCTCGGCAAGACCAACCTCAGCGAATGGGCGAACTTCCGCTCCAACAGTTCGATGAGCGGCTGGTCCGCCATCGGCGGTCAGGTCCGCAACCCGCACATGCTCGACCGCAATCCCTGCGGCTCGAGTTCCGGCACCGGCGCCGCCATCGCGGCCTCGCTCGCGGCTGGCGGCGTGGGCACGGAAACCAACGGCTCGATCATCTGCCCCTCCAACGTCAACGGCCTTGTCGGCCTGAAGCCCACGGTCGGCCTCATCCCGCAGGCCGGCATCGTTCCGATCTCGCCAAGCCAGGACACGGCCGGCCCGATGACGAAAACCGTGCGCGGCGCCGCAATGCTGCTCGACGGGATGATCCCCGGCGAAAACAGCTATTCCGCCGATCTCTCGGAAGACGCCCTCAAAGGCGTGCGCGTCGGCGTGCTACGCTCGGCGCAGGGCTCGAACCCTGACATCATCGCCCATTTCGACAAGGCCCTCGCCGTGATGAAACAGCAGGGCGCCGAGCTCGTCGAGATCGAGGCTGCCGACCCGCCGCCGGAATTCTGGGGCAGTGCTTTCCTCGTGCTGCAATACGAGTTCAAGGCGAGCCTCAACGACTATCTTGCGACCGCCGCGCCGGGCGTCGAGACGCGCTCGCTCAGCGACGTCATATCGTTCAACCTGCACAACAGGGACACTGAACTCGCTCTCTTCAATCAGGACATATTCGAAATGTCCGACGCCCTTGGTCCGTTGACGGATGAAGCCTACATCGCCGCGCTGAAGATGGTGCAGTCCACGACGCGCGAAAGCGGCATCGACAAGCTGCTGGCTGAGAACAACGTCTCTGTCCTCGTTGCCCCGTCCGGCCCGGTCGCCCCGCGCATCGATCCGGTCAATGGCGATGTCTGGCCCGAATGGGCCGGGGCAGGGTCTATCGCTGCCATCGCCGGCTATCCGAACCTCACGGTTCCGATGGGCGACGTGCACGGCATCCCGGTCGGCATCTCCTTCATGGGCACAAGCGGCACCGACGGCGCCCTCCTGCGCTACGGTTACGCCTACGAGCAGGCGAGCGGCATCCGCCTCACCCCGCGCTACCTCCCAACCGCCGAGGCCCGCTCCGAGATCGCCGAAGCAATGAACCGCTAGGATTTGGTTGCACAAGAAACGCCTTGCGCAACGAATTAGGCTCCAATTTGATACCTAAGTTGGCCGTCATCCCGGTTTCGCCGCAGGCGAAGACCGGGACCCAGACTTCCTTGTTTTATGGGGCTTTCCGGGTCCCGGACAAACGCTGCGCAAATTCCGGGATGACGCCCAACTGAACTTTTTCACAGCTTCCGAATCCGACCGCATCCGCACCCGGTGTATTCTCCCCGGATGGTCTCGCTCAGCGCCCTCCGCCAACACTCGCGTTTCGCCCGCTTCTTCGAAGTGGTGCACCCCTTCTTCTGGCCGGTGATCTGGTGGACCCTCAACGCCGTGTTCCGGCAGTACGACGCCTCGAACCGCACAGAATTCCTTCTCGGCATCACCTGGTGGGGCCAGGTCTACATCGCCTTCGAAGGCGACCTGCGCCCCGACCCGCTGACCTACAAACCCGTGACACGAACCTTCCGTCCCCTGACGGATGACAGCTGGGCGAGCGACTTCCCCACCAACCTCGAAGGGCTCTCACCCCTCGACGCGATGCACGCCCTTATCCTCCCCCGCGAAGCGGGTGGAGGTGGCTCGCGCCATTGGCGCGAGCCGGAGGGGGCTCTGTCCTCTCCCCACAACACCTCCTAGCCCCCAGACCCTCACCTCCCATTGCTCCGCAATGGGTCCCTCCTCTCCCGCGATGCGGGAGAGGGGTAAGTGGCCTCAGCCCCCGGCGAAGCCGTAACCCTTCTCCCGTGAAACGGGAGAGGAGGGGCCCGCCGCCAAAGGCGGTGGGAGGTGAGGGTCTAAGCCAAACAGTGCAAACCCCTCCCACCGGCCGCCTCCTAGGCGCGTCCGGACGCACGCGCACGCCCAAACGCCGCGTCCGAACGAAAGCGCTTGCCTTTCGTGCCGTCCTTGGGTCACTTCTGCCCCGGAACAATGGGAGCTGGTGAATGACGGATGCGCAGGCTGCGGCAACGCAGAAAGGGTTTCTCGGATTTGTCGAGCGGACGGGCAACAAGCTGCCTGACCCGGTCTTCCTGTTCTTCTACCTCATCATCGGCCTCATCGGCATATCTGTGGCCTGCGCCGCCCTCGGCGTTTCGGCCATCCACCCGACGCAAGTGAACGAGGACGGCTCGCCGCTGGTCATCCCGGCGGTCAGCATCCTCTCGCCCGAGAATATCCAGAAGCTCTGGGTCGACATGCCCAAGACCTTCACCAGCTTCCATCCCCTCGGCCTCGTCCTCGTCGTCATGCTGGGCGCCGGTGTCGCCGAGCGTTCCGGCCTGTTTGCCAGCAGCATGCGCGCCGCCGTGCGCAGCGCACCGAAAAGCCTGCTGACGCCGGTCATCGCCTTCATCGCGATGCTGTCGAACCATGCGTCGGATGCGGGCTATGTTGTCCTGATCCCGCTCGCGGGCGTGCTCTATGCCGCTGCCGGGCGTCATCCGCTCGCGGGCATCGCGGCGGCCTTCGCCGGCGTATCGGGCGGCTTCTCTGCGAACCTCACCCCCGGCCAACTCGACGCGCTGCTGATGGGCATCACCCAGACCGCCATCGACAGCAGCGGCCTCGTTGAAGGCTATCAGGCCAATATCGCCGGCAACTGGTTTTTCATCATCGGTCTGACGGCCGTCTTCTTGCCGATCATCTGGTGGGTGACCGACGTGATCATCGAGCCGCGCCTCGGCAAATGGGTGCCGGACGCCGACCAGGCCGCAAACTTTGCGGAGGAAGACAAGCCGCTCGACCCGGCGCAGAAGCGCGGCATCGCCCTCGCGGGTGTGGCCTGTCTTGCAGTGGCCGCGCTGTGGGCCGTGATGACGCTGATGCCCGGCACGCCGCTGATCAACGAGGAAGCCTGCGCGCCCGGGACGATCGAAGACGGCACCTGCACCATCCACCAGCAACTCGCGCCGTTCTACAATTCACTGGTTGCGGCCTTCTTCCTTCTCTTCCTGCTGGCAGGTTGGGCTTACGGTTCAGCCGCTGGAACGATCAAGAACCACCGCGATCTCGTCGGCATGATGACCGACTCGATGAAAGACATGGGCTACTATCTCGTGCTTGCCTTCGCTGCCTCGCATTTCGTGGCGATGTTCGGCTGGTCGAACCTCGGCCTGATCAGCGCCGTACACGGAGCAGGGGCCATCGAGCAGAGCAACCTGCCGATGCCGGTCCTCCTGGCGCTCGTCGTTTTGCTGACCGCTTTGCTCAACCTCTTCATCGGTTCGGCCAGCGCGAAATGGGCGCTGCTCGCCCCGGTGCTTGTCCCGATGATGATGCTTCTCGGCGTCAGCCCGGAAGGCACGACAGCGGTCTACCGTGTGGGTGACGGGGCAACCAACATCATCACGCCGCTCATGGTCTATTTCCCGCTGATCCTGATTTTCTGCCAGCGCTGGAAGAAGGATTTCGGCCTCGGCAGCCTGACGGCGATGATGCTGCCCTACTCGATGTGGATGCTGATATCGGGCCTGATCATGGTCATGGGCTGGGTCTATTTCGACCTGCCGCTCGGCGGCGGAGCGATGATGGGCTACCAGCTACCCGAGGTGGCCACGCCCTGAAACGGGGGCTCCTGACAGGGACGCGGCATCTGCAGAAATCCGATTGTGAGCGTTCGGCTCGCGGGTGTAAGCCTTGCCGCGTTTTCTGAGGGGGAGTTTCTCATGACAACGCAATCGGAGCCGGCATTGGGCCGCGCTGCGGGTACTTTCGGCCGTTCGGCAGGGATTGTTCTGGCGCTGGCCAGCCTTGCTGTTCCGGGCGCTTTCGCTGAAACGGCAGGCGGACCATTGGCAGGCAAAGTGCCTGTCGCGATCGGCCCGGTCCCGGTCGACTTCATTCTTTTCGCATTGACGCTGCTCGGCGTCGCCATCTTCCATCACCGCGTCTTCACGGTGGCGGTGACCGGCCTTACGGCCATCCTCGCCTGGAAGTTCCTGGTTGTCGGTTTCAAGCACGGGGCCGGGATTGAGGGCTTTACCTCTCACATGACCCACGAATGGGTCGTGCTGGCAAACCTCTTCCTTCTGCTCCTCGGCTTCGCGGTCCTGTCCCGGCATTTCGAGACATCCAACGTTCCCGAGAAGATCCCGGCGATCCTGCCGGACAACTGGCTCGGCGGTGTTGTCCTGCTCGCTCTCGTTTTCTTCATCTCGAGCTTCCTCGACAACATTGCCGCCGCGATGATCGGCGGGATTGTTGCGAAACACGTCTTCGAGGACCGGGTGCATATCGGCTACATCGCCGCCATCGTGGCTGCCTCGAATGCGGGCGGCGCCGGTTCTGTGGTCGGTGACACGACGACGACGATGATGTGGATCGACGGGGTGAGCCCGCTCGATGTGGTGCACGCTTATGTGGCCTCGTTCGTCGCGCTGGCGATCGTCTCCATCCCGGCTTCGATTGCGCAGCAGAAGTATCAGCCGATCCAGGCGCGGGCCGATGCCAGCGTCTCGGTCGACTGGGTCCGGATGCTGATCGTTGTTTTGATCCTCGTGACGGCGATTGGTTCCAACGTTGCCGCAAACCTCTACGCGCCGCACCTTCTGGATATGCTTCCGGTCATCGGTCTCGGTGTCTGGGGCGCGATCATCTTGACTGCTGTCCTGCGCAAGCCTGATTGGGCGATAGTGTCCTCGTCACTGAAAGGAACGCTGTTCCTGCTCTGCCTTGTCATGTCAGCCTCGCTGATGCCGGTTGAAAGCCTGCCGCTCGCCAGCTGGCAGAGCACGATGGGCCTCGGCTTCGTCTCGGCGGTGTTCGACAACATTCCGCTGACGGCGCTCGCGCTGGCCCAGGGCGGATACGACTGGGGCATGCTCGCCTTCGCAGTCGGCTTCGGCGGATCGATGATGTGGTTCGGCTCGTCGGCGGGTGTCGCGATCACCAACATTTTCCCGGATGCAAAGTCCGTCTGGAAATGGGTGACGCAGGGCTGGTTCGTGATTGCAGGTTATGTCGTCGGCTTCATGGTGCTTTACCTGACTCTCGGCTGGCACCCGCACGCACCGCATAACTAGGGCGTGACAGGCTCACAAAAGAAACGGCCCGCCGGGATGAACCTGGCGGGCCGTTTTGTTTCGGGGAAACCAAGAGCGCCTAGCTGCGCGTCTTGGTTTTCAGATCTTTCGTCATCGAATTGATCTTGGCGATCAGCTTGTCGGCAGAGCCATTGTTGTTGTCGAGCAGCGAGATGAACTGCGCGCGCTGTTCGATGGCCAGCCAGATCAGGTTGCCGTCGAGGTTCAGGGCGACGTCGACGACCTGATAGTCGCCTTCCTTGCCCTGCACGCGCCAGCGGACATCCATGTCCTTGCCGTCCTGACGCTTGATCACGGTGTTGACGATCGAGTCGGTTTCCGAACGGTCGACCGAGCTCTTCACGACGACTTCCTCGCCGCGATAGGCGTCCAGCTGGAACTCGTAGACGGCGAGGGCGTACTCACGGAACGCCTTGCGGTATCTCGTAAGTTCCGCGTCGGTGAACCGGCGCGCGTATTTGCCGATGACGAAATTCGAAACCGAGTCGAGGTCGGTGAAGGTGTCCATATATTTGCTGAACGCCGCCGTACGCTCGGTAGCCGAGAGCTTGGGGTTGTTCAGCGATTTCAGCACTTCGCTGGCATTCTTCTGGACATAGGCCTCGGTGCGCGCATCCGCGAAGGCGGGCAGCGCGGCGCCGGCGGAAATCGCGGCAGCGGCGAGGGCAGTTTGAATGAGACGTTTCACTGTCATGTACTCCTCTTTCGGGGCGCGCCGCTGACTACTCTTCAAATTCGTCAAAATCTGGGAGGTCTTCATAGGCGGCGGCTTCATCGACCTTTCCGTTAGCGATCTCAGCCTGACGCTGAGATGAATAAATGCGTCGCATCGCGATGTAAGGTTCGGGTTGGGAATTCAAAGTTTCAATCTGTTCATCCAGCCTCACACGTGCGTTGAGACCGCCTACGATACCGAGACCGGCGCGGACGGCGAGGTCGGTGTCATCGTCATTGTCGATCTGCACCCAGGTGACAGGATCCAGCGCCCGGTCGACACCGGTGCCGACGAGATCGCGGGTCGATGAAGGGCCGAACAGGGGGAGCACAAGGAAGGGGCCGCTATCAACGCCCCAGACCGCGAGCGTCTGGCCGAAGTCTTCCGAGTGGCCTTCGATGCCGAAATGTTCGGCGGCATCCCAAAGGCCAAGGAGGCCAACGGTGGTGTTGATCCCGAAACGGGTGACCGTGGTGCCAGCGCGGGACGGCTCCGCCTGCAGGATATCGTTGGCGAGGACCACGGGGCCGTTGAGATTGCTGAGGAAATCACTGACCCGGTCGCGCGCAAATTCCGGCGTGATGGTCTTGTAGACATCCGCGGCCGGGCCGAGGGCATACTTGTCTACCCCGTTGTTGAAGGCGAACATTTTGCGGTTGAAGCCCTCATAGGGATCGGCGATGTCGCCCGGACCGGGCGCCGGCGCGGTCGCGCAGGCCGTGAGGGCGAGCGAGGCAAGGGCTGCGCTGGCGAGGGCTTTCATGGGAGGAAATCCTGGTTTCGATTAACGATAAATGGCGACGCGCGGGTAACGTTCAACGGGCAAGCAAAACTTGTTCCGCCTGAGGGCAGCTTTTGGGCCACACCTGTGAAATTTCATTAAATCTGCGTTAGCCTTAAGAACTTGCCAGATCATATAAATGGATGTTTATATGATTTTGCAATGATTTCCCTGGATGACCTTCTCGAGAAGCTGAAAGCAGCGGGCGAGCCGACGCGGCTGCGCCTGCTGGCGCTGCTGCGCCGGAATGATCTTTCGGTGGGCGAACTGGTGCAGGTGCTGGGGCAAAGCCAGCCGCGCCTGTCGCACCACCTGAAGAGCCTGTCCGAGGCGGGCCTAGCCGAGCGACTGCCGGAGGGCGCGTTTGTCTTCTACCGCGCGGCGCGCTCCGGCGCGGGGCTGGCCTTCCTTGACCAGCTGTTCGCGCAGGTGAGCCCGGACGCGCCCGAGTTTCAGGCCGACCGTGACAAGCTGCGCGAAGTGATGCATGCGCGGGCAGCCTCGGCGGAGGTGTTCTTCTCGGGCATCGCCGAGAACTGGGATTCGCTGCGCGCCCTGCATTTTCCGAATGAGGCCATCGAGGACACGCTGCTGGATCTCGCCGGGCCGGGGCCTTACCGGCGGGTGGTGGATTTCGGCACGGGGACGGGGCGCATGCTGCTGCTGTTTTCCGGCCGGGCAGCCGAGTCGGAAGGGATCGATTTCAGCCACCAGATGCTGACCGTGGCGCGCGCCAATCTGGAACGCGCCGGCCTCAGCAACAGCAGAGTGCGCTTCGGCGACGTGACGGCGGCGCCTTTCGAGGACGCCTCGGCCGATCTCGTGATCGTGCACCAGGTGCTGCACTACCTTGATGCCCCGGGCGATGCGATTGCCGAGGCTGCGCGCGTGCTGATGCCGGGCGGCAAGCTGCTGGTGATCGACTTTGCGCCGCATGATCTGGAATTCCTGCGGGCTGAACATGGCCACCGCCGTCTTGGCGTGCGCCATGACGCGCTGGCGGAATGGGCCGGGGAGGCGGGGCTGAACCTTGAGGCGCCGCGCTCGTTTGATCCGCCGCGGCAGGGCGCACCCGGACTGACAGTCAATATCTGGCGGGCGACCAAGCCCGCGCTTTCGAAGGCGAGGGCGGCATGATCCGCACACTGACACAAGCTGACCGCAACGCCGAACCGCTGCGCGTCTCGTTCGAGTTCTTCCCGCCGAAGAGCGAGGGCATGTCTGCGCGCCTTTGGGACACGATCAAGCGGCTGGAGCCGATGGCGCCGGACTTCGTGTCCGTCACCTATGGCGCGGGTGGCTCCACCCGAGAGCGCACGCATGACACCGTGCGCCGGATTGCAGTGGAGACCGCGCTGCGCCCGGCGGCGCACCTGACCTGTGTTTCGGCAACGAAAGAGGAAGTGCTGGCGATTGCTGAGGAATATTGGCAGGCGGGCGTGAAGCATATCGTGGCGCTGCGCGGCGACCCGCCGGCGGGCATGGGCGCGAAGTATGAGCCGCATCCGGGCGGATTTCTCGACTCGGTTGATCTCATCCGTGGGCTGAGGGCGCACCGGCCTGAGCTTGGCAAGTGTTTCGAGATTTCGGTCTCCTGCTATCCGGAGCTGCATCCGGAGAACCGCGGCTGGGACGCCGAGATTGCTTACCTGAAAGCCAAGCAGGACGCCGGCGCCGACCGGGCGATCACGCAATTCTTCTTCGAGCCGGAAGTCTATTTCAAGTTCCTCGATCGGGCGCGGGCGGGCGGCGTGACGCTGCCCATCGTGCCGGGCATCATGCTGCAGCCGAATTTCACCGGCCTGAAGCGGATTTCGTCTCTGTGCGGAGCGACCGTGCCGCACTGGCTGGAGCGGCTGTACGAAGGCCTGGAGGAAGACGATGAGACGCGCGATCTCGTGACGGCCACCGTTGCGGCCGAGCTTTGCCACAAGCTGCACGAGCGCGGCGTGCGTGATTTCCATTTCTATACATTGAACCGGGCGAGCCTGGCGCTGTCGACCTGCCGGCTGCTTGGTCTGAAGCCCAAAACCGCAAAGGCGGCCTGACCCATGGACACCAAGACGAGACTTTCCCTGCTTGAGGCGGAAGCTGCGAAGCGCATCCTGATCCTCGACGGCGCGATGGGCACGATGATCCAGACTTATTCGCTGTCGGAAGAAGACTTCCGTGGGCGGAGGTTTGCGGAATGGGCCTCGCCGCTGCGCGGGAACAACGACCTCTTGAACCTGACGCAGCCGGACATCATCGCCGAGATCCACGCGGCCTATTTCGAGGCAGGAGCGGATTTCGTTGAGACGAACACGTTCAGCGCGACAACCATCGCGATGGCAGACTACAAGATGGAAGCGCTGGCGGACGAGATCGCGGCAGAAGGCGCGCGGATTGCACGAGAAGTGGCGGATAAGCTGGAAGGGCGCGATGGCAAGCCGCGCGGCGTGCTGGGCGCGATCGGGCCGACGAACAAGACGCTGTCGCTGTCGCCGAAGGTGAGCGACCCGGGCTACCGGGACGTGACGTTTGATCAGGTGCGCGAGGCCTATTACGCGCAGGCGAAGGCCATGGCGCCGTTTATCGACATGTTCCTGATCGAGACGGTGTTCGACACGCTGAACGCCAAGGCGGCGATCAAGGCGTTGATCGATTTGCGCGCCGAGGAAGGGATTGACCTGCCGATCATCCTTTCAGGCACGATCACGGATGCCTCCGGGCGGACGCTCAGTGGGCAGACGGCCGAGGCGTTCTGGAACTCTGTGCGCCATGCGCGGCCCTGGGCCATCGGGCTGAACTGCGCGCTGGGCGCCGACCTGATGCGCCAGCATATCGCGGCCATCTCGCGCGTGGCGGATGCGCGCGTGATTGCCTATCCGAATGCCGGTTTGCCGAATGCGTTTGGTGCCTATGACGAGACGCCGGACCAGACGGCGGGGCATCTCGGCGAATGGGCGAAGAGCGGGCTGGTGAACGTGCTCGGCGGATGCTGCGGGACGACACCGGCGCATATCGCGGCGATCGCGGCCGCGTCAAAAGGCAAGACGCCGCGCGCGGTGCCGGAGCTGAAGCCGGCGCTGCGGCTTTCGGGGCTTGAGCCGTTTGAAGTGGCCTCGTGATGCCGGATGCGGTGCAGAGCGGCGACCTGTTTGTGTTCTACGGCCTCTTGAAGCAGGGGGCTGCGGGCCAGCCGGGGGAGCTTGATCTTGCCGGGGCCGGAGAGTTCGGCGCCCCGTGCCGATTCCGTGGACGGATGGTCGATCTTGGCGGGTTTCCGGGCGTGGTGGCAGGGGATGTGCTGTGTCACGGAGTGCGCTGGCGTGTGCGGGATGCGGCCATTGTGCCGGCGATGGATGCGTTCGAGGACGTGACAGATGACCCGGCGACCTCGCTATACCTTCGCGTGAAGGTGCCGCTGCTGGATGATGCGGGCGCAGAGACGGGCGAGACGGCGTGGATTTACTGGTATAACCGCTCCGTGGACGGATTTGCACCGGTGCAGGACGGAAACTGGCCGCTGGATGCGGGAAAGACAAGAAAATGAGCAAGCAGGCTTCCTCCCAGAGCTTCATCAACGTCGGCGAACGCACGAACGTGACGGGCTCTGCCGTGTTCCGGAAGATGATCACCGATGGCCGCTATGCCGAGGCTGTCGAGGTGGCTCGCCAGCAGGTCGAGAGCGGCGCGCAGATCATCGACGTCAACATGGACGAGGGGATGCTGGACGGTGTGGTGGCCATGACCACCTACCTGAACCTGATCGCGGCGGAGCCGGATATCGCGCGCGTGCCGGTGATGATCGACTCTTCCAAGTGGGAAGTAATCGAGGCGGGCCTGAAATGCGTGCAGGGCAAGGGCATCGTCAACTCCATCTCCATGAAGGAGGGCGAGGCGAAGTTCATCGAACAGGCGCAGGCATGCCTTTCGTATGGCGCAGCGGTCGTCGTGATGGCGTTCGACGAGGTGGGGCAGGCGGACACTGCGGCGCGCAAGATCGAGATCTGCCAGCGGGCCTACCGCATACTGACGGAAGAGGTCGGTTTCGCGCCTGAGGATATCATCTTCGATCCGAACATCTTTGCGGTGGCGACGGGCATCGAAGAACATAACAATTACGCATTGGACTTCATCGAGGCGGCGCGTGTGATCCGCGAGACCTGCCCGGGCTGTCATATTTCCGGCGGGCTTTCGAACGTTTCTTTCAGCTTCCGCGGCAACGAGCCTGTGCGCCGGGCGATGCACTCGGTGTTTCTCTACCACGCGATCCCCGCGGGCATGGACATGGGCATCGTGAATGCCGGCCAGCTGGACATCTATGACGATATCGAACCGGAGCTGCGGACGCGTGTCGAGGACGTGATCCTCAATCGCCGGGCGGATGCGACGGACCGGCTGATCGAGATTGCCGAACGGTTCAAGGGCCAGAAGGGCAAGACGCAGGAGAAGGATCTTTCCTGGCGCGAAGCGCCTGTGAACAAGCGGCTGGAATTTGCGCTGATCCACGGTATCACCGAATACATCAATCAAGATACGGAAGAGGCGCGTCTTGCGGCGGAGCGGCCGCTGCACGTCATCGAAGGACCGCTGATGGACGGCATGAATGTCGTCGGCGACCTGTTCGGTTCCGGCAAGATGTTCCTACCGCAGGTGGTGAAATCGGCCCGCGTCATGAAGCAGGCCGTTGCCTGGCTAGAGCCGTTCATGGAAGAGGAAAAGCAGCGGCTGGGAACAGCCACGCAGTCCAACGGCAAGGTGCTGATGGCGACCGTGAAGGGCGATGTGCACGATATCGGCAAGAACATTGTCGGTGTGGTGCTCGCCTGCAATGGCTATGACATCATCGATCTCGGCGTGATGGTGCCGGCGGACAAGATCCTCGATACGGCGGCGCGCGAGAAGGTCGACATCATCGGCCTGTCGGGCCTGATCACGCCGAGCCTTGACGAGATGGTGTACGTGGCGAGCGAGATGCAGCGGCGCGGCATGACGCAGCCCCTGCTGATCGGCGGGGCGACGACGAGCCCGGCGCATACGGCGGTGAAGATTGATCCCGTGATCCGGTCGGCGCCAGTGATCCATGTGGCGGATGCGAGCCGCGCGGTGGGCGTCGTCTCGACGCTGCTGAACGAGGCCGACAAGCCGGCATTGGTAGCGCAGACGCGGGCGCGTTATGAGCGGATGCGCGAGGCGCGCAAGGATGGTCCGCCCAAGGAGCGTCTGTCGCTCGCCGAGGCCCGCAAGGCAGCGTTCCGGCCAGATTGGGCGAACTATGCTGCGCCGAAGCCGACCTTCACGGGGGCGCGCGCTTTCGGGGATATCGATCTCGCCACCCTCGCGCGTTACATTGACTGGACGCCGTACTTTTCGGCCTGGGATCTCGCCGGGCGGTTCCCGCAGATCCTCGAAGATGACAAGGTGGGTGAGGCGGCGCGCGGCCTCTGGCGCGACACCGAGGCGATGATGCAGCAGCTTGTCGGCGAGGCCTGGTTCCGGCCAAAGGCGGTGGTCGGCTTCTGGGGTGCCAATGCCGTGGGCGACGATATCCGGCTCAAGACGGGCGATACGTTCTTCACACTGCGCCAGCAGATGAAGAAGGACAATGAGCGCGCGAACTATGCGCTTTCGGATTTCGTCGCGCCGGAGGGCGAGGATTGGATCGGCGGCTTCGTGGTAACGGCGGGGCCGGAGGCGGATGCGATTGCCGAAGACTTCAAGGCCAAGGGCGACGACTATTCCTCCATCATGGTGAAGGCGCTGGCAGACCGGTTTGCAGAGGCGATGGCTGAGTACATGCATGAGCGCGTGCGCAAGGAGCTGTGGGCCTATGCGCCGGATGAGGCGCTGACGACCGAGGAGCTGATCGCCGAAAAGTATCGCGGCATTCGCCCGGCGCCTGGTTATCCCTCGCAGCCAGAGCATACGGAGAAGGCGACCCTGTTCAAGCTGCTCGACGCCGAGCGTCATATCGGCGTATCGCTGACCTCCAGCTATGCGATGAGCCCGGCAGCGTCCGTATCCGGACTATACCTCGCCCATCCCGATGCGATCTATTTCGCACTGGGGCGGATCGAGCGCGATCAGGTCGAGGACTATGCCCGGCGCAAGGGCTGGGACCTGAAGACCGCCGAGCGCTGGCTCGCGCCGGTGCTGAACTATGATCCGTTCGTGCTGGTCGAGGCTTGAGGCTTGGCATTTTCTTCAAGATACGGCGCAGGCTCTACCAGCGAGAAGCCCGGCGTGTTTTCCGCAAAGTGGCGCAGCCAGTAGGCGTGGCCGGAGCCGTAGAGGACGATGACGCGGTCGCCAGGTTCCGTTGCGGCGGCGATCTTGCCGAAGGTCAGCGCGTTGCGGGCATACCAGCCATAGTTCAGCTGCGCGCCGGGTTGGTCCGTTGCATCGGCGATTTCGAACAGTCCGTAATAGAAGTCATTGTGCATGGCATTGATCTGCGCGGGATCATTCTGGCGGGCGAGCAGCTGCGAGACGGTTTCGGTCTTCTGTGCTTCGGCAAAATCCGCCGCTTCGGCCTGCACCTGCGCAATCATGGCGTCCGTGACGTCGATGCCCTTCGCGGATTCGAAGGCCTGCACCTTGTCGAACGGGAAGAAGTCGATTTCGCCCTCGCGCGTGTCGACACCGTAGACACGTTCGATTCCCAATTCATGCGCGAGCCGGTAGGCGATCTGGGTGATCTCGTTGCGGTCGGATGCCAGGTCTCCGGGTGCAAAGCTCATGTAGCCGGTGTCCAGCAGGTCCGGGCGCTTGCTTTCCGTTTCCACCATGATGGCGGTCGGCTGGAAGGCGGCGAGACGCTGGATGAGAGCATTGAGTTCAGCCTGTCGCGCAGGTGCGAGCACGTCGTCGGCCGCTATGTTCACAAGGTCGGCGCCGGGATTGTCCATGTGGTAGGTGCCGAGCACCATTACCTGCCTCGTCATAATGGCCGCTTCGGAAACGTCAGCCCGCTCTGGCAGGGCAGTGCAGGCGACGGTAAGTGCCAGGACGGCAAGGGCGGCGAGTTTCGTTTTCATCTGTCTTACTCCGGTGTTCAGCATTGAGATGCACCGGCCGGCCCGTTCGGATGCAGGCGACGCAAACAAGATGATGCCTAGCGACGAGAGCCCGAGTCGCTATAAGACGCCGCTGACATCCTTGTCAGCGGGGAGACCGAGATGCCCAAAGCCCGCCTGCGCGGCGAGAACGCGAAGATCGTTGCCACGCTGGGGCCGCGAAGCCGGACATTGAAGGAGATCCGGGCGCTCGCGGATGCGGGCGCGGATGTGTTCCGGCTGAACTTTTCCCATGGAAGCCATGAGGATCACCGCGCAACGCTCGAGATCGTGCGCAAGGTGGAAGCGCTTGTCGGCCGGCCGCTTGCCGCGCTTGCGGACCTGCAGGGACCGAAGGTGCGCGTGGGGAGTTTCCCGGGCGGCGAAGTGAAGGTAGCTTGGAAGGGTGAGTATGCCCTGGTCGCGGCCGACAGGACCGACGCTGCAGACACGATCCCTGTGCCTCACAAGGCGATCATCGATCAGCTGGAATTGGGCGACACGATCCTCGTGGATGACGGCAAGCTGATCTTCACGGTTACGGCGGCCGGCAAGGCACCCAAGGTGCGCGCCGATGTGCCGGGAAAGATTTCAGATAAGAAGGGCTTCACTGTGCGCGGCAAGGCGCTGCCGGTGAAGGCGCTGACCGATAAGGACAAGGCGGACCTCGAATTCGCGCTCTCGATCGGCGTGGACCTTGTGGCGCTGTCCTTCGTGCAGTCGGTGGCAGACATCGCGATGACCAAGGCGATCATCAATGGCCGTGCGCCACTGATCGCGAAGCTGGAAAAACCAGCGGCACTCGGAGAGCTGCGCGAGATCATCCACGCTTCGGATGGTGTGATGGTGGCGCGGGGGGATCTGGGCGTCGAATATCCGCCGGAAGAAGTGCCGGTGATACAGCGGCGGATTATCCGAGCGGCGCGGGCGGCGGGACGGCCGGTGATCGTGGCAACGCAGATGCTGGAATCGATGATCGAGAATTCGGCGCCGACGCGGGCGGAAGCATCAGACGTGGCAACCGCCATCTATCAGGGCGCCGATGCCGTGATGCTTTCCGCGGAGACGGCGGTTGGCCGGCATCCTGCCACAGCGGTGGCAATCATGTCGCGCATCATCCGTGCTACGGAGAATGCCGAGGATTTTCGCCGGTCGCTGCTCCAGTTCGAAGGCGACTCGGTCGAGACCAGCGCCATCGATGTTATCGCGAAGACGGCCACCGAAATGGCGGAGGCAGAGGGCGCAACGGCGCTGGCGCTGCGGACCGGGGCGTTTGACCGGCTGGCGCGTTTCTCCCGGGTGCGCGGGCCGAAACCGATCCTGTACGGATCAATCCAGGATGACCGCGTGCGGCAGGCCTGCCTGCTGTGGGGCGTGCATCCGTTCAAGCTCGATGCAGGTGTCGAGAACTGGTACCGTGCACTGATGAAAGCGGCCGGCCTAGAGGGGCGCGTCGCCTATGCCCGCTGGGCGGGCGACGATGTGCGGTTTGCCTGGGAAATCGGGGTCGGCAAGGGCCTCGATGGCAAGCCGATTACTGGCGTATGATCATCTGTCCCTGACGCACTTCATAGGAATGCAGTTCGCCTAGGAAGGTCATGCCGAGCAGGGACTGTTCGAGTTCGGTGCGCAGGATGACGGCGTTGACGTCTTCCACTTCGACCTTGCCCACGCGGATGCTCTTGAGCGTGACAGGCGCGCCATAGGTGACGCCGCCGGCAGTGCGGATTTCGGAATCGAAATCGAGCTCTTCCGGCTTGAGGCCGAGGCGCTGGGCGTCGAAATAGGTCAGGGCAACGATGCTGGCGCCGGTATCGACCATGAACTTCACCTGCGTGCCGCCAACGTCAGCGCGGGTCCAGTAGTGGCCGTCCGCTTCGCGGTCGATGAAAGCGGCGCGCGAGCCGGCGGACGGCGGCGGCGGAGAGGCCACGGCGACCGTCACGGGCGCCGGATCAGGGCGCGCGGCTTCCTGCTGGAATTTCGGGGCCACGACGAAGGCGATCACGACTGCGATGGCGACGGCGGTCAGCATGACGAGGAAGAGGCTGCGTATCGGCATGTCTCAGCGCTTTCCGAGCTGTTCGAGCTTGGCAATCCGTTCCGGCAGGCGGGCTATGACCGCATCCCGGCCTTCGGGCCCCATTTGCACCCAGCGTCCGATTTCCGGCAGCGTGCGGCCGCAGCCCAGGCAAAAACCTGTCTGGCCATCGACGGCACAAACCTTGATGCACGGGGACTTTATCGGCTCGAGAGGCATGTCTATAGCAAATACGGATTGGGTGAGTCCGGCAAGTGTCGCACAAACGGCGTAATAAATCCTTGCCGGACAAGGCTTGGAATCTTTGATATTTGAAAGGCTGCGCAATTAATCTGCGCAGGGAGTGTCCCCTCGTGAGTGATCCTGCGGCCCAAAAGTCTCCCCTGTCAGACGTCCGGGACCTGATTCTGAAGCCGGTCGTGCCCGATGCCGAGTCCGGCAAGCGTGTCCATCAGGCGCTTCTGGGCATGGGCCGGGAAGGGGATTTCGGCCGTCTCGGGGAAGCGGCTGAGTGGCTGGCCTCCTGGCAGCGCCGGTTCCCGCCGCGGGTCGAGAAGCCGACCTTGGCGATTTTCGCCGGTGCGCACGGCATCGTTGATGCGGGGGTTTCGCTGTCCAGCAATTCGGATACCCGCGCCCATATCGATGCGCTGACGCAGGGCCGGGCACCGCTTTCCGCCATTGCGACCCAGGCTGGTGCGACCGTGCGGGTCTTCGAGCTGGCCCTTGACCGGCCGACGCCCAGCATCGCCCAGGAACCGGCCATGACCGAGCGCGAGTGCGCAGCGACCATCGCCTATGGGTTCGAGGCGGTCGAGGATCAGCCGGATCTGCTGGCGATCGCTGTTTCAGGCGCCGGGGTCGGCACGGCCGCGGCGGCTGTGGCCTGCGCGCTTTATGGTGGGTCTCCGGACTATTGGGTGCGCCCGAGTGCCCAAACGCCGGCGACCCTTTCGACCAAGCGCAGCGAGCTCGTCACGGCTGCCTTGCGTCTGCACCGGGGGCATCTGTCCGATCCGCTTGAGGCGCTGCGCTGCCTTGGCGGACGCGAGCTGGCGGCGTGTGTGGGGGCGATCATTGCGGCCCGTCACCAAAGTATCCCGGTTGTGCTCGACGGCTTCGCCACAACGATTGCGGCGGGCGTCGTGCATGCTGTGTCGGCCTCTGCCGTGAGTCATTGCCTTGCCTCGCACATCACGCAGCGCCCGGCGCATGAGGCGGCGCTGGAGCGCATCGGGCTGGCCCCCATGCTGCAGCTTCAGTTCCAGACGGGCGGCGGACTGGGCTCTGCAACCGCCATTGGTGTGCTGAAGACCGCCTGCGCACCCTTCATCGCCAAACCCGCGGCGGCCTGACGTAAGGTCCGCTGCGGCAATGTTTACGCTGACGTTCGCGTCACCTTGCCAGCAGACGAATTTCACTGACATACAGGTTGCCGATAGGCATCCAATTTACCGGAGGACCCGCCACCATGAATCTCGACTTTTCGCCCGAAGAGATTGCTTTCCGCGACGAAGTGCGCGCGTTCATCCGCGACAACTATCCCAAGGAACTGATCGGGATGGGCAATCGTGAGGACCTGACCCGCGAACAGTTCCTCGCCTGGCACAAGATCCTCGGCAAGAAGGGCTGGTCGGCAGTGGCCTGGCCGAAGAAGTATGGCGGCACGGGCTGGAACTCGACGCAGCGTTACATCTGGTCGGAAGAAAATGCGCGCGTTGACGCGCTGATGCCCCTTCCGTTCGGCGTCTCGATGGTCGGGCCCGTGATTTACACATTCGGCAATGAAGAACAGAAGGCGCGTCACCTGCCGGGCATCCTTTCGGGTGATGTGTGGTGGTGCCAGGGATATTCGGAGCCGGGCGCCGGCTCTGACCTTGCCAGCCTCAAGACGACCGCCGTGCGCGACGGCGATCATTATGTGATCAACGGCCAGAAGACCTGGACGACGCTCGCCCAGCACGCCGACTGGGGATTCTTCCTTTGCCGGACCGACCCGTCGGCGAAGCAGCAGGAAGGCATCTCCTTCATTCTCGTCGACATGAAAACGCCGGGCATCGAAGTGCGCCCGATCAAGCTGATCGACGGCACGCATGAAGTGAACGAAACCTGGCTGACGGACGTCCGCGTTCCGGTCGAGAACCTCGTCGGCAAGGAAAACGAAGGCTGGACCTACGCGAAGTTCCTGCTGGCCCATGAGCGTTCTGGCATCGCGGGCGTGGCCCGCTCGAAGCGCGGTATCGAGCGCCTGCGCTCGATCGCTTCGCAGGAAACAATCGACGGCACGCCGCTGATCCTGAACGGAGACTTCTCGCGCAAGATCAGCCAGCTCGAAATCGACCTGACGGCGCTCGAGTTCACCGAGCTGCGCACGCTGGCATCCGAAGCCCAAGGCAAGGGCCCGGGCCCGGAAAGCTCGATCCTCAAGGTGAAGGGCACCGAAATCCAGCAGCGCCTCACGGAGCTGACACTGGAAGCCGTCGGCAATTATGGCGCGCCCTATGCCCGCGGCATGGAGCATGACGGCACCAACGACTTTGGCGTCGGCCCGGAGTATTCGAACTTTGCCGCCGACAACTATTTCAACATGCGCAAGACGTCGATCTACGGCGGATCGAACGAGATCCAGCGCAACATCATAACGAAAATGATCCTCGGCCTTTAAGGCTGCGAGGCAGGGAGGACTTCCATGGATTTCAATTTCACTGAAGAACAGACAATGATCCGCGACAGCCTCGCACGGCTGATCAAGGACCAGTATGACTTCGACACCCGCCGCAAGGTCGTCGCCTCGAAAGAGGGCTGGCGTCCGAAAATGTGGGCACAGTTTGCGGAACTCGGCCTGCTGGCCGCTCCGTTCAGCGAAGAAGACGGCGGCCTTGGTGGCGGCCCGATCGACGCGATGGTCGTCATGGAAGAGTTCGGCAAGGGCCTTGTAGTCGAGCCCTACCTCCAGTCCGTCGTCATCGGCGGCGGCTTCCTGAAGCGCGGTTCGGATGGTCAGAAGGCGGAGCATCTTGCGCCGATGATTGCCGGCGAGCGCGTGTTTGCCTTTGCCTATGCCGAGCCGAAGGGTCGCTATAACCTCGCGGACCTTGAAACGACGGCGAAGAAGGATGGCGCAGGCTGGAAGATTTCCGGCCACAAGGCTGTCGTGGTCGGCGCGCCCTGGGCGAGCCATCTGATCGTCACGGCACGGACCGCTGGCGGACGCCGCGATACCAAGGGTATCGGCGTGTTCATCGTGGCCAAGGATGCGAAGGGCGTCACCACGCGTGACTATCCGACCGTGGACGGACGGCGCGCCTCGGAAGTGCACTTCGACAACGTTTCGGTCGGCGCCGACGCCGTGATCGGGGATGCCGCCGGCGCCCTGCCATTGATCGAACTCGTCACCGATGAAGCCATCGCAGCTCTCTGCGCAGAGGCCTGCGGCGCGATGAAGGTCGCGCAGGCCATGACTGTCGAGTACTCGCGCACGCGCAAACAATTCGGCACGCCGATCGGCAAGTTCCAGGTGCTGCAGCACCGGATGGTCGACATGTTCATGGAAGCCGAGCAGTCGGTTTCGATGACCTACATGGCGACGCTGAAACTCGGCGAAGACGAAGTGACCCGCAAGAAGGCCGCCTCGGCCGCCAAGGTCCGCATCGGCCAGGCCGGCCGCTTCGTTGGCCAGAGCGCGATCCAGATCCATGGCGGCATGGGCATGACGGATGAACTGGCCATCGGCCACTACTTCAAACGCCTGACGATCATCGACTCTGAATTCGGCAACGTCGATCACCACCTTAAGCGGTATACGGATCTTTCTGCCGCTGACCTCGCGGTCGCTGCAGAGTAAGCCCGCGGATCAAGAATACAGGCGGGGCTGGAGCGATCCGGCCCCGCTTTTTATTTGTCCGAAAGGGCTGTGCGGATCAGCGCGATGGCGCTGTCATGTGAAAGCGCGCTGCGCGCCTCGGCCCGGGCTTTGGCGGACAGGGCTGCCCGGCGGTCCGCGTCCTTCGCGAGGGAGACAATCTCGGCAGCGAAGGCCGCGTCATCAGGCGCCACCTGAACGAGGCCGTCCAGCGCATTGCCGAAGCCTTCGAGCGCGATGGGATAAGCGACGGTCGGCATGCCGAGCAGCAGGTATTCGGCAACCTTGATGCTGACGCCGGTGGCGAAGCGTGTGGGCGCGATGCCGATGGCATTGGCGCCGCCAATCGTTTCGAGCTTGTCGACGCGGCCGAGAATTTTCACGCCGGGCAGGGTAGCCTGTTCCGGCGTCAAAGTCTTGCCGATCGAGCCAGCGATGTGCAGTTCCAGTCCCGGCGCCTTCGCGGTGACGGCTGGCCAGACGTTGGCCAGGAAGTGGTTCAGCGCCTCCGTGTTGCCGCCATGCACGGTACCGATAAAGACGACCCGCGGCGATCCGGCATCGTCCGCAGGCGGATATTCCGGCGCGTCAGGCGGCACCCACGCGAGCTGTGCCCCGGGCAGGAGCTGGCGCACCTTCTCCATCTCGTTGGCCGAGGCGAAGAAGACCAGCTGGCAAGTCGAGAGCCAGCCGAGTTCGGTTTCCAGCGTGGTCTCGTCAAAATCGAGCACCTGGCCGGCGGCGCGGACGCGGTCGGTTCTGTCTGACAGCAGGTCATGCATAAGGCAGGCGTGGATCGTGGGGCGCGTCAGCTGCTTGAGCACCGGGCCGGTGGAGCTGTATTCCGCCAGCGTGATGGCCGCCGGCGCGGCGTCGCAAGCCTGTGCGATGATGCGGGCTTCCTCGCGGCTGACTTCCTTGCCGAGATAGCTCGGGATCGTGATCTTCGCGCCAACGCGGATGGCGGCTTCCTGCACGAGGCGGACCGCGAAGCGCTTCCAGATGCGCGGGGACAGGGACCAGTACCGCCGGCCGATCTTCACAGCGCCGGGCCAGACGATTTCGCGGGTGTATTGGTTGAGGCGCGAGTGCACGCTTGCCCAAGGGCGGTTGCCGAAAGCCTGCCAGGGGGCCAGCACGATCCGGATGTCCATCCCCGCGCGCTTCACCATGCGCAGAAAGGTTTCGAGATAGGCGCCGTTCCCGGACGCCATGTTGTCGAGCTGGCGCGGGACAATGATGTCCATGATGGGGCGCGCCGAATCGACGGGGGCGGGGGATGGGGACATGGCACTTCCTGCAGGATCGGGTCCCGCGCGGCAATGCAAGACTGTGGCCAGCCGCTTCGGGAATTTCGCGTGTCAGGGGAAAGACGGCGCGGACGTGCGCAGTTCGGCCAGCGCTTCCAGCGCTTCATGGCAGGCAGCTTGCATTTCCTCAATGTTTTCAGGGGTAAATGCTTCCCCGAGGCCAGCTGAAATGTAGAGCAGCGTCTGTTCGATAATGGATAGGTGGAAGTTTCCGGAAACAGGGCGGCCGTCCAGCCTCAGACGTTCAGAATCGATGAGCCGAATACAATCCATATTAGAAAAATACTAGAAATCGCGTTAAAGTAAATAATTCCGCCCAAGATTGTTGGGAAAAACGGGCGGCTGCCCTGTTTCAGGCAGCCGGCGCTGCGGCCCAAAGCGCTTCAAGCTTTGCGGCCATCGTTTCCGCAGACCGGGCAGCGGCGGCGGGCACGCGGAACCCGACGATGGCGGAGCCTTCCAGTGAGCTCGTTTCATCCGGCTTCACGGGCCAGCGGGCACCAGCGATCAGGTTGGCGCCCAGTTCGGCAAGGTGCTCGCCGAATTCGGCTTCGCGTCCATCGCGGTACAATGGCAGCCAGAGGATGATGATGCCGGTCGGCCAGCGCTTCAGCGCCTTGGGGGTCCACAGCGCCAGGGCTTCGATGTCGCGGCGCGTTTCATAGCTGGGGTCGGAGAACACAACGATCTGTTCGCCGCCTCGGGGGGCGAGCTTCAGAGCGCCGGAATAGCCATCCGCTTCCCGGATCAGGACGCGGGGATCTGCGGCGAGGTTTTCGGTGATCGCCTTGAACTCGGCCGGATGACGCTCGAACAGGATCGTGCGGGCTAAGGCAGGAAGCCGCGCGAGGGCGAGGGCGGGAGAGCCCGGATAGTCCTTGATGGTCCGGGTACGGACGAGGTCCAGCCAGTCCTTGAGCTCGGCGGGTGCCTTGCCATTCAGCAGGGCGAGGATGCCGCTGTCGGCCTCACCGCCTTTGCGGGCCTGCTCGCCGGTCAGATCGTAGCGGCCGCGTCCGGAATGCGTCTCGACATAGAGAACCGGGCGCGGCGCGCGGACGATATCGCGCAGGAGGAGGTCCAGCACGGCATGCTTGAGCACATCAGCGCGGTTACCCGCGTGAAATCCGTGCTGGTAGGACAGCATGCTGTGCGGGGGACCCCGGCCGCCTTACGGCTGGCCGAGGCTTTCCTTGCGGGCGGCTTCGAACTCGTTGCCGGGATACCAGGTCGGCCAGTCGGACGATTTGGCGATATCGCGGCCAACCTGGAAGAGGGCCTGGATGTCTTCCTGGAAGCCCGAAAGATCCCAGTCATCGGAGTATTCGTCCATCGGCTTGTGATAGCGCTCGGCGGTATAGGCCGCCGCCGCCGCCTTGCCAGCGGCTATGCCGCCTTCGACCTTGTCCTCGCCGCCATCGGCATAGAGCATCGGCACGCCCTTCTTGGCGAAGGAGATGTGGTCCGAACGGTAGAAGTAGCCGGCTTCCGGCGTGGAATCCGGCTTGATCACCCGGCCTTGCTCGACGAGCACCGCTTTCAGGCGGTCCTCAAGTTCCGAGGCGCCGTAGCCGATCACGACCATGTCCTTGGTGCGGCCCACGGGTAGCGCGCCGTCCATGTTGATGCCGGCGACGATCTTGTTGAGCGGCACAGTGGGGTTTTCAGCATAGTAGGCCGAACCGAGCAGGCCCGATTCTTCGAGCGTGACGGCCACGAACAGCGCCGAACGGTCGAGTGTTTCGGCTTTCATCGCTTCGGCGATCTCAAGCAGGGCTGAGCTGCCGGTGGCGTTGTCGACGGCGCCGTTGAAGATGTCGTCCGCGTAGAAGTCTTCGCCTTCCTTGCCGGTCTTTTCCCCCGTCTTCATGCCGAGGTGGTCCCAGTGTGCCGTGTACAGAACATATTCATCAGGCTTGGTTGCGCCGGGGATGACGCCCACGACGTTGCGGCTGGAGAGCGGCTCGATCGTCTGCTGGATACGGCCGCGCACTTTCAGGCCTTCAAGCGGAACCGGGGAGAAGCCGCGTGCGTTGGCAGCGGCCTTGAGGGCTGCAAAGTCGAGACCCGCCTTGCTGAACATCTGCTCTGCGGTCTCGCGAGTGAGCCATCCTTCAAGGGCTGCCCGGCTTGCGCCGCCGTCCGTGCGAACGAGATCGGATTGCGCACCGGTCCAGGACCCTGTGACGACATCCCATCCGTAGGCTGCGGCGTCCGTTTCATGCACGATCAGCGCGGCAGAGGCGCCCTGGCGGGCCGCTTCCTCGAACTTGTAGGTCCAGCGGCCATAATAGGTCATGGCGTTGCCCTTGAACAAACTCGCATCACCGGTCGCGAAGCCCGGATCATTGACGAGAATGACAACCGTTTTTCCGGTGTAGTCCTGGCCGGCATAGTCGTTCCAGCCGAACTCCGGCGCCACGACACCGTAGCCGACGAAGACAACGTCGCTCGGATCGAGGCTCACCTGATCTGCGTTCTGCCGCTTGGTCCAATAGACGACCTGGTCCTTGAAGCCGAGCGAGAGGTCTTCGCCATCCGGCCAGGTGACGATCAGTTCGGAATTGGCCTGATCGACCGTCTGGTTCACCATCTTCACTTCCTGGAAGAAGGTGCCGTTGTCGCCGCCGGGCTGCAGCCCGAGGCGCGCCATTTCGGCGGCGATCCAGGCGGCAGAGGCTTCACCCGCGGGCGTGCCCGGGCCGCGGCCTTCGAAAACATCATCAGCGAGCGTCTTGATGCGGACGGCGAGGTCGGCGGCGGTGATCGCCGGTGTCGTGCCCTCCGGCAGTGGCAGAAGCAGTTCTTCCGCCGGTGCGGCGGCTTCAGGGGCAGGCGCAGCAGCGTCGGGCGCACAGGCCGTGAGCGCGAAAGCGGCAGCGGCGCCAAGGAGATAAAGGCGATTGAGCATGTCTGGGTTCCCAGCCAGTGTTGCGAATAGGGCCGGTCTGGCACGTCACGATTGGGTCATCAAGCATTGAGGACCGCGTGTTTGGTGCAATTGCGGGCTTGTCAGCCTTCGTTCAGACGCAAATTCTAGGGTAGGAGTCTCGATGCCGCCGCCCTAGGAGAAGAATTCCTGATGTTACTGAACGCTTTGACGTCGAGCGGCCGCAAGCTGGCGCAGGCTCTGGTGGCCCTTGCGACGGGTCTGATGATTGCAGCCATGCCAGCCTGCGCACACCCCGTTACGATCGGCGCTCTTAAGGTCAATCCGCCTGTCGAGCCCGAGTTCCTGCCCGAGAAGAACCAGTTCATCACGCCAGACGGAGCGAAGCTGGGCCTGACAGTCTGGCCTGCCGAAGGAACCGATAACCCCGAATATGTCGTCGTCGGCGTCCACGGCATGAGCGACTATGCGAACGCCTTCCACATGGCTGCGCCCTACTGGGCGGCGCACGGTGTGACGACCTATGCCTATGACCAGCGCGGATTCGGCCGCTCGCCCAACAAGGGTTTCTGGCCGGAGGAGGAGCTGCTGCGCGAGGACCTACGCACCGCTGTCGATGTTGCCCGCAAGCGCCATCCGGATGCGGTGATCACGGTCGTCGGTATTTCAATGGGCGCGTCCGTGGCGATGACCGCCTTCGGTTCAGACAACCCGCCCGAGGCTGACCGGCTGATCCTGTCCGGCCCCGGCCTGCGTGGTTGGGGCGCGATCAATCCGCTCTACCGCGTCAGCCTTTACGCCTCAGCGCATATCAATCCGGGCTGGATCGTGGTGCCTCCTGCGGGCCTGATCAAGATCGAGCCGTCGGACAATAACGCGATGCTGCGCCGGACATGGTCTGACCCCAACATGACCTATGAAAACCGGATCGACGCTGTGTACGGGCTTGTGACACTCATGGAGAATGCAAACGATGCCGCTGCGCGCTTGCCGGTTTCCGTCCCGACGCTGGTTTCCTACGGCGCCAAGGACATCGTGATCCCGGAAAATGGCGTGCGCCGGGTCGCAAAGCTGCTGCCGCCCAGCGTGCGCACGGTCTACTACAAGAACGGCTATCACATGCTCGAACGCGACCTTCAGGCCGAGAAGGTTCATGCAGACTATCTGTCCTTCATGAAATCACCCGGGGCGCCTCTGCCTAGCGGGGAAGGGGAATGGCCGTTCCGCTGACGAAATGATAACATTATGCGCATCCGGGAAAAAACCTTGAGGCTGGCAAATGCATCTCCGCCTGGGGCGCCTGTTTCGCACAAGCATCGCTGCGGCAGCTGCGATCTTTGTTGCAGCGAGTTGCGCGACGCCGGTTCGCCTTGCTGCTTTGCCGATCGGCGAGACTGAAGCTGTGGTGCCCATGTTCCTCAACGAAGACAACGTCATGATCGCACATGACGGCGCAAGGCTCGGCCTCACGGTCTGGAAGGCAGAAGGCATCGCAGCTCCTGAGCATGTCATCGTGGGCATTCACGGGATGAATAACTATGCGGGTGAGTTCCGCCTCGCTGCGCCGGAGTGGGCGAAGGCCGGGATGACGGTCTATGCCTACGATCAGCGCGGGTTCGGCCGATCGCCGGGGCGTGGCTACTGGCCCGACGAAGACCTGATGCGTCAGGATCTGCGCACGGCTGTATCGATTGCCCGCGCCCGACATCCTGAGGCGACGCTGACCGTCGTCGCTATTTCAATGGGAGCGGCGGTGGCGATCACCGCGTTCGCGTCGGATGACCCGCCGAAAGCCGATCAGCTCATCCTCTCCGGCCCTGGCCTGCGCGGTTGGTCAGTGATGAATCCGGTTTATGCGGGCACACTGCGCCTCAGCAGCGGACTGGCGCCCGGGTGGGTCGTGCGGACGCCCGGCTTTGCGCAGCCCACGATGACCGACAATACAGAGTTTCTTGCGATTCAGGACGCTGACCCGCTGCACACGCGCGAGAACAGGGTGGATCAGCTGACAGGGGTCGTCACGTTGATGGAGCATGCCGATCGGCGGATCGCGCTCCTTCCAGAGGGGCTGCCGACGCTGATTTCATACGGGGCGAAGGACGAAGTCATCCCTGTTGCGGGGCCCAAACGTGTGGCCGGCAAGCTGCCTGCGCATGTGCGGACCGTATACTATCCGGACGGTTATCATGTGCTGCTGAGCGACCTGCAGCGGGACAAGGTGATTGCCGACTATGCTGCCTTTATCCGCAATCCGGCGGCCACTTTGCCGAGCGGTGAACGGGAATGGCCGTTCCGTTAAGCCACTGGTGGCCTGCTTTCCACAGCTGTGGGCCCCTTGCGGCCCCCGGCGCGTGGACAAATATACAGGCATCTGCCAATCCTGATGTTATCCGATTCAGCCAATTTTTTCAAAGGCTCCCTTGATGTCCAGTTATCACGAGACCGCGCTCAACCTTGTTCCGATGGTGGTCGAGCAGACCAGCCGGGGGGAGCGGGCGTTCGACATCTTCTCGCGCCTTCTGAAGGAACGCATCATTTTCGTAACCGGCGGCATCGATGACGGCGTGGCGGCGCTCATCACCTCGCAGCTCCTGTTCCTCGAATCCGAGAACCCAAAGCGCGAAATCGCCATGTATATCAACAGCCCCGGCGGTTATGTCTCGTCCGGCCTCGCGATCTACGACACGATGCAATACGTGCGCTGCCCGATCTCGACCGTGTGTATCGGCCAGGCTGCCTCGATGGGTTCGCTGCTGCTTGCCGCAGGGGAAAAGGGCATGCGGATCGCACTGCCGAATGCCCGCGTCATGTTGCACCAGCCCTCGGGCGGCTATTCGGGCGTTGCGACGGATATCGAGCGTCACGCCGAAGAGATTATCGAATTGAAGCGCCGTCTTAACAATATCTACGTGCGCCACACCGGTCAGTCCTATGAAGTGATCGAGCGTACACTCGACCGCGATACTTTCCTGACGGCAGAACAGGCCATGGAATACGGTATTGTGGACAAAGTTTACGAGCGCCGGTCCGCAGACGACGAAAAATAGCCGTTAATACAACGTGCGGCCCGCCCCTTGCAGGCTTTGCGAACAACTATAGACTTGAACCCTACGGATCGCGTCAGGGCGGGCCCTAAAGCCTGCGTTAAGCGTTTCGCGGCATTGAGGACGTTATGACGAAGCAAACCGGCTCCGGCGACTCCAAGAACACCCTCTACTGCTCTTTCTGCGGAAAGAGCCAGCATGAGGTGAAAAAGCTCATCGCTGGACCCACGGTGTTCATCTGCGACGAGTGTGTTGAGCTCTGCATGGACATCATCCGCGAGGAGAGCAAGACTTCCGCGATCAAGTCGCGCGAAGGTGTGCCGACCCCGCAGGAAATCTGCGATGTGCTGGATGACTATGTCATCGGCCAGCGCCACGCGAAACGCATCCTCTCGGTCGCCGTCCACAACCATTACAAGCGCCTCTCCTCGGCTGGCAAAGCCGATGGCGTCGAGCTTTCGAAATCCAACATCCTTCTCGTCGGCCCGACCGGCTGCGGCAAGACGCTGCTGGCCCAGACCCTGGCCCGCATCCTGGATGTGCCGTTCACGATGGCAGATGCCACGACGCTGACCGAAGCCGGCTATGTCGGTGAGGACGTCGAGAACATCGTGCTCAAGCTGCTCCAGGCGGCGGACTATAACGTCGAGCGCGCCCAGCGCGGCATCGTTTACATCGACGAGATCGACAAGATTTCGCGCAAGTCGGACAACCCCTCGATCACGCGTGACGTGTCGGGCGAGGGCGTGCAGCAGGCGCTTCTGAAAATCATGGAAGGAACCGTTGCGGCTGTGCCGCCGCAAGGTGGCCGGAAACACCCGCAGCAGGAATTCCTGCAAGTCGACACGACGAACATACTCTTCATTTGCGGCGGCGCCTTCGCTGGCCTCGAGAAGATCATTGCCGCGCGCGGCGAGAATGCCTCGATCGGCTTTGGCGCAACGATCAAGAGCGGTTCTGAAAAGGGCGTCGGCGAAACGCTGCGCGGCACAGAGCCGGAAGACCTGCAGAAGTTCGGCCTGATCCCGGAATTCATCGGCCGTCTGCCGGTCATCGCGACGCTCGAAGATCTCGACGAGAAAGCGCTGATCCAGATCCTGACCCAGCCGAAGAACGCGCTGCTCAAGCAGTATCAGAAGCTGTTCGATATGGAGAACGTGCAGCTCACGTTCACGCCGGAAGCCCTGGTCGCCGTGTCGCGCAAGGCGATCACGCGCAAGACCGGTGCCCGCGGTCTGCGCTCGATCATGGAAGGCATCCTGCTCGACACGATGTTCGAATTGCCGAACCTCCGCGGTGTCGAAGAAGTCGTGATCAATGCCGAAGTAGTCGAAGGCAACGCCGAGCCGCTCTACGTGCACGCCAACAAGACCCAGACCGAAGCGGGCTGACGCCCTCCGGATACAGAATATCAAAAGCCCCGGCCTTCGCGCCGGGGCTTTTTCATTCCGGCAAGTGGATCGTCAGGATGTCCACGCGCGGTGGCATGAGGAAGCGCATTGGCACGCCCACCATGCCGGTGCCGGTTGTGACATAGACGAGGCGCTCTCCTGCGGGGGAGGCGAACCTGTGTAGTTCCTTGTCGAACGGGCCGGTGACAGGAAGAAAGCTGTGGTAGAGGATTGGAATGCGCACCTGGCCGCCATGCGTGTGCCCGGCAAGCATCAGGTCGTAGCGGAAGCCATCCGGCACAACGAGCGCCGTGTCCGGATTGTGTGTCAGCAGCAGGACCGGCTTGCCTTTGGGCAGGTCGGCCGAAAAGCGGAAATCCTGCCGGCTTTGCCAGAGGTCTGATGCGCCAGATACGACGAGGTCGTGCCCGCCGATCCTGGCTTCGAATGCCCGGTTGTGCAGGATCTCCGCGCCAGCGTCGCCCAGCGCCGCAAAGAGGGGATCGGTCAGGTCATTGCCCGGAAAGCCGACATCATGATTGCCGAGCACTGCGAAGAGTGGCGCCTCAAGGTCTCCGAGGGCCGCGAAGCTTTCCGGTATTTCGTCCGGGTCCGGATGATAGGTCAGGTCGCCGGCCAGGAAGACCGCGTCCACTTCCTCGGCATTGATCCGGTCCACGATGCGGCGGATCGGCATTGCATGCCCGAACATGCCGATATGCGGGTCGCCAAACAGGGCAATCCGGATGGAAGGGGAGGCCGCGTTTGCACCGGGCAAGATGATGGTTTCGCGGTGCGTGACCAGCAGCCGAGGTTCGACAAAGCGCGCATAGGCAGGGATCGCTGAAACCACTAGCGCCGCACCGGCGATCAACCTGTGGTCTGCCCGGCCACGAAAGATCAGCCACACGCAGGCTGCGGCAAACGGGAACCAGGCCCAGCTGCCCCAATAGATCAGAAGCTTCAGCATGTTACCGTCGTGCAATGCCTTCGTGGCAAAGAAAAGGCCGGCATCCGAAGATGCCGGCCTCCCCTGAAAAGACACGAAAGCCCCTCGCGTCTTACATCTTGTAGTACATGTCGAACTCGACCGGGTGCGGATGAAGTTCGAAACGCATGTTCTCTTCCATCTTGAGGTCGATGTAGCTGTCGATCTGGTCGTCGTCGAACACGCCGCCCTTCTTGAGGAAGGCGCGGTCCTTGTCGAGCGCACCAAGCGCTTCGCGCAGCGAGCCGCAGACTTGCGGGATCTGTGCGGCTTCGGCAGGCGGCAGGTCGTAGAGGTCCTTGTCCATCGCGTCGCCGGGATGGATCTTGTTCTCGATGCCGTCCAGGCCGGCCATCAGCAGCGCGGCGAAGGCGAGGTAGGGGTTCGCCATCGGATCCGGGAAGCGGGCTTCGATACGCTTGGCTTTCGGGTTCGAGCCGAACGGAATGCGGATCGAGGCCGAGCGGTTGCGCGACGAGTAGGCTAGCATCACGGGTGCTTCATAGCCCGGGACGAGGCGCTTGTAGCTGTTCGTCGACGGGTTGGTGATCGCGTTCAGCGCCTTGGCATGCTTGATGATGCCGCCGATATAGTAGAGGCACATGTCGGAGAGGTCGGCATACTTGTTGCCGGCGAACAGCGGCTTGCCGTCTTTCCAGATCGACTGGTGAACGTGCATGCCCGAGCCGTTGTCTTTGTACATCGGCTTCGGCATGAAGGTCGCGGTCTTGCCGTATGATGCCGCCACGTTGTGGATGACGTATTTGTAGAGCTGCATCCGGTCAGCCATCACGGTCAGCGTCGAGAACTTGAGGCCAAGTTCGTGCTGGGCCGGGGCCACTTCGTGGTGGTGCTTCTCGGGATCAAGGCCGATTTCGCCCATGATCGTCAGCATTTCGCCGCGCATGTCCTGTTCGGAGTCGATCGGCGGGACGGGGAAGTAGCCGCCCTTCGGGCCCGGCCGGTGACCAAGGTTGCCCATCGGGTATTCCCGGCCGGTGTTTACGGGCAGCTCGGTCGAGTCGAAGCTGTAGCCGGTCTTGTGCGGGTCAATCGACCAGCGCACGTCGTCGAAGATGAAGAACTCGGCTTCCGGGCCAAAGAACGCCGTGTCGCCAATTCCGGCCTGCTTAAGGTAGGCCTCGGCTTTCTTGGCGGTGGTGCGCGGGTCGCGGTTGTAAGCCTGGCCGGTGATCGGATCGAGCACGTCACACATCACAGCGAGCGTCGATTGCTGGAAGAAGGGGTCGATGATGGCTGTGGACTGGTCCGGCATCAGCAGCATGTCGGACTCGTTGATGGCTTTCCAGCCGGCGATCGAAGAGCCGTCGAACATCTGGCCTTCGGTGAAGAAGTCCTGCCCGACCATGTTCTTGTGGAACGTGACGTGCTGCATCTTGCCGCGCGGATCGGTGAAACGAAGGTCGACGTACTGGACGTCCTGTTCCTTCATCATTTTGAAAAGGTCATCAGCCATGAATTTTGCCTTCTGGTGAGCTGTTTGTGCTGTCTGATTGGGAAGCGCGTCGCCGCGCCTGCCGGAAAGTTAGAGTGCTGCGTCGCCGGACTCGCCGGTACGGATCCGCACCGCGTCGATAACATCCGAAACGAAGATTTTGCCATCCCCGATCTTGTCGGTATGCGCAGCTTTTTTGATTGCCTCAACGGCAGCCTCTACAGCGCTGTCAGCGAGCACGACTTCGATTTTCAGCTTGGGCAGGAAGTCGACGACATATTCGGCGCCGCGATAGAGTTCGGTGTGACCGCGCTGGCGTCCGAAGCCTTTGGCTTCAATCACAGTCATGCCTTGCAGCCCGATTTCCTGAAGGGCTTCCTTCACGTCGTCGAGCTTGAACGGTTTGATGATGGCTTCGATCTTTTTCATGCGTGGTTCTCCCCAGCCGCCCGGTTAAGATTTCAATCGTGCGTATGGGGTGTTGTGGGTGGACGCGATAGAAACACGCGCGACTCGTGCGGGGGAATTGCACGGTGGTAAATTTTCAGGCGGGCGCGCCTAACAAACAGGCAGTCAAAACGGCGCCCTGAACGCCGAAAATGACGCTGGCGTCACTTTTCATGAAGCACCCCGCGTGTTAAAGGACGGCAACTCCCGGAGACTCGCTTATGACTGCCGAAATCTTTGTCCATCCTGATCGCCGCCCGGCCGCTTTCCGCCCGCTCAAGGCCTGGAAGCACATGCAGGCGCTGATTGCCGACAAGGAAGACACAGAGCAGGTGTTTCACATCATCGAAGCGCTGAACGGTAATTCTTTCGAGCGCAATTTCTGGGCATTCGCGAAGTCCGAGGCCGGTCGCAAGCTGCTGGCCGAAAAGCCTTACCTGCCGCCGATCCTCGACGATCACAGCTGGATCCGCGAGCTGCCGGAAGGCACCGTTGGCCGCGCTTATCTGGAGTTCATGACGCGCGAAGGCCTGAGCGCACAGGGCCTTGTCGACGAGAGCGAAAAGTTCCGGTCGAAGGCCCGCGAGTTTGACGACGACATGCAATGGTATGGTAATCGCCTGCGCGACACACACGACCTCTTCCATGTGCTCAGCGGATACAATCGGGATGCCCTCGGCGAAGCCTCGCTTCTGGCTTTTACCTATAGCCAGCAACCCGGCCTCGGCGTGATCTTCATCTCCTTCATCGGCTGCCGCACCATCGCAAAGCATGCCCCGAAAGGCGCCCGCGTCATGGACTGCTTCTGGGAAGGCAAGCGCAATGGCGCCGCCGCGCAGAAGATCATCGAGCAGGATATCCTCGCCCTGATGCGCGAACCGCTCGATGCTGCGCGAGCCCGTCTCGGCATCGCCAAGCCTGTAGTCTATCGCGAGACGCTGAAGCTGCTCTCCCAGCACGGGTACACACCGACGCTGCAACCGCAGGCCATATCCCAGGCCGAACCGGTCGCAGCGTGATCTGGCTGATCCGCCATGGCGAGGCCGAAGCGGGATGGGGCGACCATCCCGATCCGGGCCTTAGCACGCTCGGTGCCGGGCAAGCTATTGCCGTTGCAAACCTCCTGAAGGACGCTGGCGTCCGTTCCATTGTTTCCAGCCCGATGCAGCGCTGCCGCGAGACCTCGCAGCCGCTGTCCGAACTCCTGGGGCTCACGCCCTTGATCGCGCCGCAAGTCTCCGAGATCGCGACGCCGCCGGGCACAGCTGACCGTGTAGCTTGGCTGCGCGGCGTCATGGCCGGAACATGGACCGAGGCTGGCGAGACTTATGTCGGCTGGCGCGCGGCGATGGGTGACTTCGTGGGAAGTCTGCCGCCAGGTACAGCCGTCTTCTCGCACTTCGTGGCGATCAATGCGTTGTGCGGCCTGCTTGAAGGCGATGACCGAGTGACCGTGTTCCGTCCGGGGCACTGCTCGCTCACGCGGCTTGAACGGGCGGGCGGAAAGCTGCGGGTCGCAGAATACGGAAGCGAATCCGCCACCCGCGTGCTATGAGCCGCCCCTATGGGCCGGCCAATTCTCACACCTCAGGAAATGCGTCTTGCCGAGCAGGCGGTGATCGGTGCGGGCACCGATAGTTTCGAGCTGATGCAGCGTGCGGGGCAGGCGGTTGCCGAGTTCGTGCATGCGCACTGGCCGGATGGGCAGATACAGGTGCTCTGTGGCCCCGGCGGAAATGGTGGCGACGGCTTTGTTGCGGCCGCCGCGCTCGCGAAACTCTGGCGCAAGGTAGATGTTTTCTGCGCCGTGCCGGTCAGCGAACTCACGGGCGACGCCGCCAAGGCCGCCGCGCTCTGGGAAGGAAAGGTCGGCACACTCGAAGAGGCGTTTGTCGCGCCGCATGAACTGGTTCTGGACGCGCTCTATGGCGGCGGCCTGACACGTCCGCTGGAAGGCGTCGCCGCTGCGCTGGCGGCGCGTCCGTCCCGGGTCATCTCCGTCGATGTCCCCTCCGGCATAGATGGCTTCACGGGTAAACCGCTCGGGCCCTGCTTCCGCGCAGAAGGCACGATCACTTTTGCCGCCCTGCGCCCGGCGCATGTGCTGCTGCCGGGCTCTGCATTCTGCGGCGGCGTGATGGTGGCCGATATCGGGGTGCCGGTGCAAACCCGAGCGATGGAAAACAGCCCGGCGCTCTGGGCCGCAGGCCTGCCGCAACCGGGGCAGGGAGGCTACAAGCACCGGCGCGGGCATTTGAAAGTCGTCAGTGGCGGGATGAGTTCTACCGGTGCTGCGCGACTGGCGGCCAAAGCGGGGCTGCGCGCCGGGGCTGGGCTCGTCACGCTGCTCTCGCCGCCGCAGGCGCTGATGGTAAATGCGGCGCATCTCACCGCCATCATGCTCAGTTCCGTCGACGGAGCATCCGATATCCGCGCAGCCGCTGAAACCGCGAGCGCGGTGGTGATCGGCCCCGCTGCCGGCGTCACGCCGCAGACGCGGGAGAATGTCGCCGCGCTGCTTTCCTCGCCCGCGCGGGTCGTGCTCGATGCTGATGCACTAACAGTGTTCGCAGCGGAGCCTGCGGCCCTCTTCGGCATGCTCCGGGATGGGGACGTGCTGACCCCGCACACCGGCGAGTTCCAGCGACTGTTTGGTAATCTTCTCGAAACAGCGCCCAACAAGATCGAGGCTGCGCGCCTCGCGGCAGCCCGTGCCAATTGCGTCGTGCTTATCAAGGGAGCGGACACCGTGATTGCTTCGCCAGGCGGCCATGTCATCGTCAACACGCACGCAACGCGCTGGCTCGCCACGGCAGGCTCAGGCGATGTGCTGGCCGGCATACTGGCCGGCTTCATGGCGCAGGGCGTCGACACCTTTCTTGCCGCCGCCATGGCGGCATGGATTCATGGCGAAGCCGGCCGCCGTGTCGGGGCAGGGCTGATCGCGGAAGACCTCGAACAGCAGCTGCCGGATATCCTCAGCGCGCTGCACGGCGAGATTGGCTGAGGGGCGTGGCGGCGCGCTCCGGGTTTAGCGCGCCGTTAACCAAGCCGCGCACTACAAAGCTGGCCTGCATGTTGCTTTGCATGGGCCGGATGGGCGCGATCACCGGGCCGGGCGAGCGAAGGGAGGTTCGAATTGGCCGCGATTGAAACGGATACCTCGCGCCCGGACGAGACTGCTGCGCTTGAAAAACTCCGTGCGAACCTGTCGGGCGCAGCCGCGGATGGCCGCATTTACCTTGATTTCGACCACACCGTCTTCCTGTGGAACTCGACAGAGGCCTTCCTCAACGAGGCGCGTCCTTCCGGCCTTCTCGGGCCGCTCCTGAAAGTCGTGTCAGGTTTTGTGCCCTGGAAGCTGATCGGCAAGAACGGCTATTTCATCTGGCGCGATGCTGTCCGGTTGATGATTGTGATGCTTCTGGCGCCCTGGACCGCGGGCCGCTTTCGCCGCGCCGCGCCGGGCATCTACGCGAAAGAACGCAACCTGCTTCTCGCCGATGCCCTGAAGGGAATCGATCCGTCACGGATCGTTATTGTCAGCTTCGGTGTCGACTGGATCATCCGCGCGCTGCTGAAAGGCTCCGACCTCGAAAACGCCGCGCTCGTCGCGCCGGGGCTGCTGTCGCAGCCGGGCGCCAGATCGCGCGGCAAGGTCGAGATGCTTCGCAATGCCGGCTACGAGATCAATCCCGATACAGACATTGTGGTGACCGACTCCGGCAAGGATGACGCGGATCTGCTGAAGGCCGCGCGCCATGGCCACGTCATCCGCTGGCAAGCCGAAAACACATCGCCCGCGCTGGCCACCGCCTACTTCCCGTTCTTCTACACCGCGAAGATCAAGCGCACCCCCGGCTTCCTCATCAAGCAGATTTTCCTCGAAGAACTGCCTGTCCTGCTGCTGATGTTTGCCGTTCTGTCAGGCCCCTACGTCCTGCACCTCCTCGTCTGCCTGACGCTCATGTTCATCGCTTACATGCTGGTCTACGAGATCGGCTATGCCGAGAATGACCGTGTCGGCGAACGCAAGGAAGCCCAGCCCAAGCTCTCGGGCAGCTTCTACAAGTACCGCGGGTTCCGCCTCGAGCCCGACGCCTGGATCTGGGCGTCGCTGGTCTCCTTCGCCGCCTTCGCGTTCATGCCTACCGGCCTGCAGCAAACCATGCTGGCGAACCTGCACCTCGAAACGCTGGTTCCCGCCGCTTCGTCAGCCGCCCTGCTGGCCGCGCTCTGGATGGCTTTCCTCTTCGTCTCGCGGTTGGTGTTCGGCCTGTTCAATCATGCGCCTCTGGCCTGGCGCGTGTTCGCGTACATGCCGCTGCATGTGACGAAGTATTTCGGCCCGCTGCTCTTCTTCCCCATCCATCCGGCCGGTGCCGCCCTTGGCTGCGCGCAGATTGTCCGCACCTGGTCGATGTACGCCATCCGCCGCGCCGGCGGGGATGAGCACGTCCTGTCGAGCCAGATGGTGCGCCTTGCCTTTCTGACGATGTTTTCGGGCGTGGTGCTCAGCCAGGCGGACCTTGCCCGCGACCAGCTGATCCTCCTAGCGCTCGCTTTTGGCTTCTGCATCGTCCGGGCGCTGCCCGAAATCCGCAAGAAGATGTTTGGCAAAGCGGCCGCTCTCGGGCCGGTCCAATAGCCATCAATCTGGTGCGGATGAGAGGACTCGAACCTCCACACCTTGCGGCGCTGGAACCTAAATCCAGTGCGTCTACCAATTCCGCCACATCCGCACGTGGCCGCCTCTTACGCGAGGGGCTGGCCGGGGGCAATCGCCTTGCCTGATGGCATGCCCGGGGCAGGGGTCAAAACAGCGCTGCACTCGCCCGCCACGCGGCGTGGACAGGGCCTTCCCCATATGACATAAGCCGCCGCTTCAGGCAGGATTCAGCGTATCCGGGGCCCATCAGTGGCACCCCCGGCTGCATATTAATTGACGAAAGACGAGGACATGGAAGTCACTCAGACCAAGGCAGAAGGTCTCAGCCGCACATTCGCGGTCAAGGTTAGCGCCACCGAACTGCAGGCAAAACTGAACCAGCGGATCGAAGAGATCCGCCCCACGATGCGCCTCAAGGGTTTCCGTCCGGGCAAGGTTCCGGCAGCCCATGTGCGCAAGATGTATGGCCGCGACCTGATGGGCGAAGTCATCGACAAGCTGGTCAACGAAACCAACCAGAAGGCCCTGCAGGACAGCGCCCTGCGCCCGGCTGGCCAACTTGACGTCAAGATGGACGGCGACATCGAAAAAGTCGTCAAGGGCGAGGCAGACCTGTCCTACCTGGTCAATGTCGACGTGATGCCCGAATTCACCCCGGTTGATCCCGCCACGCTGACCATCTCGCGCCCGGTCGCCGAGGTTTCGGAAGAGCAGATCACTGAGTCGCTGACCCGGATCGCGGAGCAGAACACCCAGTACGAACCCCGCGAAGAAGGCTCCGCCGCCGAGAACGGCGACGCAGTCGTGATCGATTTCGTCGGCAAGATCGACGGCGTTCCTTTTGATGGCGGCGCAGCTGAGCAGCAATCGGTCGTGATCGGTTCCAACCGCTTCATCCCGGGCTTCGAGGAGCAACTCCTCGGCGTGAAGGCCGGCGACAATACCGAGCTGAACGTCACCTTCCCGGAATACTACCAGGCCGCCAACCTCGCCGGCAAAGCTGCCGTGTTTGAAGTGAAGGTCCACGAAGTGCGCGCCCCGAAGAAGCCGGAGCTCGACGAAGACTTCGCCAAGGGCCTAGGCCTCGAAAGCCTCGAGCAGCTGCGCGGTCTCGTGAAAGACCAGATCGCCGCCGATCATAACAACGCCTCGCGTTCGAAAGCCAAGCGCGACCTGCTGGACAAGCTCGATGCCGCCCACGACTTCGACCTGCCGCCCGGCATGGTCAACCAGGAGTTCGAGCAGATCTGGCAACAGCTGCAGCGTGAGATGGATGCCGGCCGTGTGACGGACGAGGAGAAATCCAAGCCCGAAGACGAGCTGCGCAAGGAATACCGCAAGATTGCCGAGCGCCGCGTGCGCCTCGGCCTCGTGCTCGCCGAAATCGGCCGCGTCGCCGATGTCCGCATCACAGAGCAGGAAGTGAACCAGGCCCTGATCCGCGAAGCGCGTCAGTATCCCGGTCAGGAACGCGAAGTGGTGCAGTTCTTCCAGCGCAACCCGAACGCGATGGCCCAGCTGCGCGCGCCGATCTACGAGGACAAGGTGGTCGACCACATCCTCGCGGTTGCCACGGTCGAAGATCAGACGGTCTCGCGCGACGACCTGTTCAAGGATGATGACGCTTAAGCGTTGCTTCAATGACACAATTTCAAAGCCGGCCAGCCCCTCTGGCCGGCTTTTTCATGCCTGGCGTCCTGTCATTGGCCGCGTCTGGTAAACGGATGTTAACCAGCATCGCGCACGGTCCAGCGTCTAACGAATCTTAGGATTGAGTGCGCCATGACGGTCCAGAGCATCCGCCCACAACTGACCGAAGACGACATCTTGCGCCTGATGCGCGGCGAGACGCCGGAGCAGCGCGCCTCGGTCGCTCATCGCCTCTGCCGTCGCATCGCGCTGGATGTGCTGTCAGACCGCGAGAAGGCTTTCGCCGAAGAGATCATCACAATCCTCGCCGAGGACGCCGCCGATCTCGTGCGTCGTACGCTTGCCGTGACGCTGCGCTCCTCGCCGATCCTGCCGCGCGAAGTCGCTCTGAAACTAGCCAATGACATCGAGGCCGTGGCGATTCCGATCCTGCAGGATTCGCCGGTCCTGTCCGAGGAAGACCTCGTCGAACTCGTTCTCGCCGTTTCAGCTGCCAAGCAGGCGGCCATCGCCAGCCGTGACACGCTTTCGATCACGCTCACGGAAATCATCTCCGAGCACGGATCAGTTGAAGCCGTGCGCGCGCTGTCAGCAAACAGTGGCGCCGAGTGGACCGACAAGGCCTTCGAGGACACGCTGCGCCGCCATGGCCGTGATGAGATCGTCCAGGCTGGTCTCATCAAGCGCGACTTCATTCCGACCCATATTGCTGAGAAGATGGTGTCGCTGGTCTCCGGCGCGCTCTTCGACATCCTGGTCAACCGGCATGAACTGCCAGCCCAACTCGCCATCGATCTCGCTGCCAGCGCCCGCGAGCGTGCCACGATTGATCTCGTCGAGCAGGCGGGGCGTACGAACGATCTTCCGCGCTTTGTGTCGCAGCTGAACCTGAATGGCCGCCTCACCAACTCGCTGATCATGCGCGCGCTATGCTGCGGCCAGATGCGCTTTGTCGAGCATGCCTTGTCGGAGCTTTCGGGTGTGGCCTACCAGCGCGTCTGGCTGATGATCCACGATGCCGGGCCGCTCGGGCTGCAGACCGTGTTCGACCGTGCCGGCCTGCCGCGCAAGATGCTTCCCGCCTTCAAGGCGGCCGTCAACGTATTCCACGAAACCCAGCATGATGGCGGCCCGAACGACCGTGCGCGGTTCCGTGCCCGGATGATCGAACGCGTGCTGACGCAGTTCCAGGCCATCCCGAAGGACGACCTCGAATACCTGCTCGACAAGCTCGACTATTATTCGGAAATGGCGACGCGCGAAGAAGCCGGCGAAGGCATCGACGCCGCCTGAGCTCAGGCGTCCGCTTGCGGCGCCACGGCGCCGTCAACACCGATCGATTCCAGATAGTCGCCGTCACGCCAGCTGGCATGATCAGCCACGACCAGAACGCCGGATGATTTTGCCGCAATCACAGTGTCGCAGAGCTCGTGCGAGGCTTCGAGCGCATCTGCGTCCACCCGGATCGTATCGATCAGTATGCGGAAGCTTTCGCTCAGCGGTGTCTGCCAGGAATAGCGCATGTCGATGCCGACCCGGAATCCGGCACGGCGGAAGCGGGCAATGCGCGCCGTGCTGTCGGCGGGGTCGCCGGCAAAGGCCGCATCGGAGAACATCAAGCAGAATTCCTGCTGGCACAGCACCGTGCGGCGCACGGCGGCGTCGCAGGCAAGGGCGGAGTCGGGGTCTGCAAGGCCAGCCATCGGTGCGGCCACAAGGATCGGGCGGTGCGTGTAATCCTGCGCGCAAGCTGCGCTCGCCACACGCTCAAGGCGGCCGGCCAGCCACTTCGCAGGGCTCGCGCTTGCGGCCTCCGCAGATGCCGGGCCGAACGCAACGCGTTCCTCGAACTCGATCGGTTCATCCGCCACAACGCCAAGCGAGTCGCCCGACAGCAGATGCAGCACAGGTTTGAAGCGCACTGCCGGCGACTGGGCGTTCCGCACCAGGCTGGTATTGGGGCGAGGGAAGGGGCGCATCCGGTATTCCTTTTAGCGTCACTTGACTGGCTCTTGCCTTCCCTAACGGCTGGAGTTGAAGATCACGCGCAGACAACGGGTGTGTTTTCCCGGAAATTTTAAGGAATTTGGCCACCATGACTGAACGTGTTCCGTCCGAGCCCCGGCTGTCCGCGACGATCCTGTTGCTGCGCGATGCCTCGCCAGAGCCGGAAGTGCTGATGGTGAAGCGCCATTACGAGATTGATTTTGCTGCAGGTGCGCTGGTGTTTCCGGGTGGCAAGGCCTCCGCCGCAGATGCCAGCGCCGACTGGGATGACTGGACGGACGGCGACTATGGCCCGGTTCAGCAGGATGCGCGGATTGCAGCCATTCGTGAGGCCTATGAAGAGTCCGGCCTGCTGATTGCCCGCCACCGCGCTGCTCGCGGGCCGGGTGCCGCCCTGGTCGGCGCTGACATTGCCGAAAAGCTAGCGCCTCATCGCGGGGCTGTTGACCGGGGTGAGATGTCCTTCCTCGAACTCGCAAGGCAGCATGATCTCGTGCTGGCGCTCGATAGCCTCGTGCATTTCGGCCACTGGATCACGCCGGTGATGATGCCGAAACGGTTCGACACGCATTTCTATGTTGCGCCTGCGCCGGTCCACCAGATCGCCTCGCATGATGGGCGTGAGACCACCGACGCGGTCTGGCTGTCAGCCGACGAAGCGCTGCGTCAGGAAAGGGAAGGGCAGGCGACCATCATCTTCCCGACACGGATGAACCTGATCAAGCTGGCGCGGGCAACGTCCGTGAAGATGGCGATGGATACCTTCGGCGCCGAGCCTGTCGTCAGCGTGCTGCCACGCCCGGGTAAGACGGATGACGGCGCGCCCTGCCTCTATATCCCTGAAGAGGCCGGCTATGGCCAGACAATGGAACTGCTGTCGAACGTGAAAGTCTGATCAGCTCGCGATGCGCGCGGCCACGCGCCGCTCGAGCGCTTCGCAGACGGCATCAGCTACTGAATGGCTCGCATCGCCTTCCGGGCCGGCTGCAATCGCCGCCCGGCAGGCTTCGACGTGCAGGTTGATCAGCGGCGCGTTCTCGCCCGGCCGTGTCTGCGAGAGCAGGGTGCACAGGGACTTGCTGAGCCGCGAAACCGCGGGAAATCCGTAGGAAGGCGCAGCGCCGGTGATGTTGTGCGCAGCCGTATAGAGGCGGCGGTAGTCTTCCGCTGTTGCATCCGGTTTCTGCGCCTCGGCCCAGGTTTCGCGCAGGGCTTCCAGATCCCGGCGCATCCAGGCTTCGAACTGTTCCGACAGGCTCTCGACCGCGCGCTCGGCATGTTCGGCAAGCGATTCGGTCTCTTCGACAAAGATCGGGGCTGAGGCAGCCGGCATCGCTGGCTTGGGCTTGATCACGCGCGAGATGTCCGGCGGCGGAAGCGGCTGGCTGTTGCGGCGGCCACCGGTCACAGAGAGATTGGCTTTCGAGATCAGTTTGCTCAGCATGTGTCAGGCCCCGTATTTGAGGCCTGAAGGTTAACCGCCAACGGTTAACAGTAACCTTCCGGCGGCCGGAATTCCTTAAAAAGCAAACTGTTCGGTCAGGATGCGCTCATCCAGGGCATGACCGGGATCAAACAGCAGGGTCAGCCGCTTGGCGTGGTCGGCCTCGACCGAGACACGTACAATATCCCGTACCTCCTGATTGTCCGCCGATGCCGAAACCGGCCGCCGGTCGGGGGCGAGGATATCGATGTCCACCCGCGCATCATGGCGCAACAAAGCGCCGCGCCACCGGCGTGGCCGGAAAGCACTTACCGGCGTTAGGGCAAGCAAATTAGCCCCGATCGGCAGGATCGGACCGTGGGCTGAAAGGTTGTAGGCGGTCGATCCGGCAGGCGTCGCCACCATGATCCCGTCGCAGACCAGCTCCTCCATCCTGGCCCGGCCATCGACCGCGATTCTCAGCCGCGCGGACTGCGCCGTCTGGCGCAGCAGGGACACTTCGTTGATCGCCAGTGCCCGGTGTTCCTGCCCGTGAATGTCCACGGCGAACATCTTCAGCGGTGTCAGGCTCGCACGCTCTGCCGCGTCGATCCGCTCGATCAGGCCATCAGGGCTGTACTCGTTCATGAGGAAGCCGATTGTGCCGCGGTTCATCCCGTAAACCGGCTTGTTGTCGGCAAACCGCTTGCGCAGCGTGTCCAGCATCGCCCCGTCGCCGCCGAGTGCAACAATGACGTCGGCCTCGTCCTCGGAATGGTTGCCATACTTGGCCGCCAGCACAGGCAGGGCCTGCTGGGCTTCCGGGCGTTTGGAGGCGAAAAAGGACAGTTTTACATCGGCCATGGCGGGCATGTGCAGGCGCTTTGAGGGGGGCGTCAAGGCGCCCGTCTTTCCGCCGGGGCCGGAAGGTGACACGGGCGTCAGGTTAATCTGGCGCGCTCGCCGGACTTCAGCTAAAGTCTCTTCAGCAAAGGGAGAAACGACAATGGCCGATGGCAACCCCAATATCGATATCCGCAGCGCCGTAAGCGAGGCTGAATGGAAGGCCCGGGTCGATCTCGCCGCCCTCTACCGCCTGACGGCCCTGTACGGCTGGGATGACATGATCTTCACCCACATCTCCCACCGGGTGCCGGGCCCCGAGCACCATTTCCTGATCAACCCCTACGGCTACTTCTTCGAGGAAATCACCGCCTCCTCGCTCGTGAAAGTCGATCTTGAGGGGAATATCGTCCAGGAGACCGACGCGATGATCAATCCGGCCGGTTTCACCATCCACTCGGCAATACACGCGGCACGCGAAGATGCGCACGTCGTGATGCACCTGCATACCGACCAGGGCGTGGCTGTATCCTCGCAGAAGGAAGGCCTGCTGCCGATCAGCCAGACGGCCATGATCGTGCGCGAAGATGTCGCGTATCACGACTATGAAGGCGTCGCGCTGGACCTCGACGAGCGCGAGCGGCTGGTGCGCGACCTCGGGCCGAACAAACACTCCATGCTGCTGCGCAACCATGGCACGCTGACCTGCGGCGAAACCGCTGCCATGACCTTCACCCGCATGTTCTTCCTCGAGCGGGCCTGCAAGATGCAGATCATGGCCCTTTCTGCCGGCCGCGACGGCGTTCTCGAGTGCGACGATGCCCTGCAGGACAAGGTGGCCGGGCAGGGCGGCCTTACCAAGCACAGCTCCGGCATGACGACGCTGTCCGAGCGCCTCGTCTGGCCGGCCCTCCTGCGCAAGCTGGACCGCCAACTGCCCGGTTATGCCGCATAGGTAATTTTCCGGATCGGATTAAAAACACGCCAGACCTAACCAAATCAGGTCCGGCGCCCTAATTCGGTCGGCGCCCTGTTTTGAAAGTCTGCGTGTGGCCATGAAGCACCTGAAAGCGTTCGAAGACGCCCTGAACACAATCCGCGGCGAAGGCCGCTACCGCGTGTTCGTGGACCTGCACCGGCACAAGGGCCGCTTCCCGAAGGCAACCGCCCGGTTCGAGGATGGCGAGCGCGAGGTCACCATCTGGTGCTCGAACGACTATCTCGGCATGGGCCAAGACGATGACGTTATCAACGCCATGCACGAAGCCATCGACAGCTTCGGCGCTGGCTCCGGCGGCACGCGCAACATCTCCGGCACGACCCGTTTCCACGTCGACCTTGAGCGGGAACTGGCCGACCTTCACGGCAAGGAAGCTGCTCTCCTGTTCACGTCCGGCTATGTGTCGAACGACGCGACCCTGTCGACGCTTGGCAAGATCATGAAAAACCTCGTGATCTATTCCGACGCGCTGAACCACGCCTCGATGATCGAAGGCATCCGCCGCTCTGGCGCTGACTACCGCGTGTTCCGCCACAATGACGTCGAGCACCTGCGATCCCTCATCGAGAATGACGATCCGGACCGCCCCAAGCTGATCGCCTTCGAGAGCGTCTATTCGATGGACGGCGATTTCGGCCGCATGGAAGAAATCTGCGACCTCGCCGAAGAGTTCAATGCGCTGACCTATCTCGATGAAGTGCACGCCGTCGGCCTCTATGGCGAGCAGGGCGCAGGCGTCGCCGAAATGCTCGGCCTCGCAGACCGTATCGACATCATGGAAGGTACACTTGCCAAGGGCTTTGGCGTCATGGGCGGCTACATCGCCAGCCACGCGGCTGTGGTCGATGCCATCCGCTCGATGGCCTCAGGCTTCATCTTCAGCACGTCGACCTGCCCGGTGATGGCTGCCGGCGCGCTCGCCAGCATCCGCAAGCTGCGCACCGATGAGGGACGCCGCCTGCGCGCCGTGCACCAGCAGAAGGCCGCTCAGCTGAAGCAAAAATTCCTAGATGCCGGCCTGCCGGTCATGGAGTCGCCTTCGCACATCGTGCCGCTGCTTGTCGGCGATCCTGAGCGCTGCAAGGCGCTATCCGACACGCTGCTGTTTGACTTCGGCATCTACGTGCAGCCGATCAACTACCCGACCGTTCCGCGCGGCACAGAGCGCCTGCGCTTCACGCCGAGCCCCGTTCATGACGAGATCATGATCGACGAGCTGATTTCCGCTTTGCTGGCCGTTTGGAAGCAGTTGGGGCTGGATCAGGCCGCTTGAGGGGAACCTCAGCGGCCTCTACCGCTTTTTTCCGAGGCCGATCTGCTTCGCGTGCCGCGAACGCAGTTTGGCATAATTCGGCGCCACCATAGGATAGTCGGCCGGCAGGTCCCATTTCGCACGGTATTCCTCTGGCGTCATGTCATACCGCGTGCGCAGGTAGCGTTTCAGCATTTTCAGCTTACGCCCATCTTCCAGGCAGACGATGTATTCCGGCGTCACCGACTTCGATATTGCGACGGCAGGCTCGAGTTTTTCGATCGGCAACTCGCCCTCACGGGTCAGTCCGAGAATCGTTGCATGCACGGTCTTTATCAGGTCCGGCAACGCTGCCGCCTGCAAAGCATTGTTGGCTACATAAGATGACACGATTTCAACGGTCATCTCGAGTAGCTCGGATTCCTCAAGTTCTTTCATTGTCCCACCCCAACTGGACCTGTATTCATTGAACCAGTGCCCAGTGTCAGGCTTGGTTTAATTGTATTGGGGTTGCGGCGTAAAGTATCTATCATGTTTTCGCGCCAAATTATTTAAGCAACGCCAACGATTAGGGCATGCAGAACATCGACTACGCCGCAGTTGCCCATGACGGCGCGGACGCGTAAACAGCCGGGGACTCGGAACCAGAGGATCCCATGGCAGACACGGCGCACAACCCTCAGTCCCTAGCGGGCAGCTTTTTCACGGCCACGCTGGCCGAACGCGACCCCGAACTGGCCGCTGCGATGGGCAAGGAAGCGACCCGCCAGCAGCATCAGATCGAACTGATCGCGTCTGAAAACATCGTCTCACGGGCGGTGATGGAAGCGCAAGGTTCGGTGCTCACCAACAAGTATGCCGAAGGCTATCCGGGCAAGCGCTACTATGGTGGTTGCGAGTTTGTGGATGTCGCTGAGGAACTTGCCATCGAGCGCGCGAAGAAGCTGTTCAACTGCGGCTTCGCCAACGTCCAGCCGAACTCCGGCAGCCAGGCCAACCAGGGTGTCTTCCAGGCTGTCCTGAAGCCCGGCGATACGATCCTCGGCATGAGCCTTGCCGCGGGCGGGCACCTCACCCACGGCGCCAAGCCCAACCAGTCTGGCAAATGGTTCAACGCGGTCCAATACGGCGTGCGCCCGGATGACCACCTGATCGATTTTGAGGAAGTCGCCCGTCTCGCCCGCGCCCACCGCCCGCAGATGATCATCGCCGGCGGCTCGGCCTATCCGCGCCAGATCGACTTCCGCCGCTTCCGCGAGATCGCCGATGAAGTCGGCGCGATCTTCCTCGTCGACATGGCCCACTTCGCCGGCCTCGTTGCTGGCGGCGTGCACCCGAACCCGCTGGACCACGCCCACATCGCCACCACGACCACGCACAAGACCCTGCGCGGCCCCCGCGGCGGCATGATCCTCACGAATGACGAGGCCCTCGCCAAGAAGATCAACTCGGCCATCTTCCCCGGAATCCAGGGCGGTCCTCTGATGCATGTCATCGCCGGCAAGGCCGTTGCGTTCGGCGAAGCGCTGACGCCTGAGTTCCGCACCTATGCGGCGCAGGTCGTCGCCAACGCCCGCGCCATGGCCGCTGCCTGCCGCGCCGCGGGCCTTGATGTCGTCTCCGGCGGTACGGACACGCACCTCGCGCTGATCGACCTGCGCCCGATGAACGTGACCGGCAAGGATGCCGAAGCTGCCCTCGAGCGCGCCTACATCACCTGCAACAAGAACGGTATCCCGTTCGATCCTGCGCCGCCCACCATCACCTCCGGCATCCGCGTCGGCTCGCCCGCCGGCACGACGCGCGGCTTCGGCGAGGACGAGTTCCGTCAGATCGGCACCTGGATCGGCGAGATCGTCGCCGCACTTTCGGCAGGCAATTCCGATGCGGTCGAAACCAAGGTACGCGCCGAAGTGAAGGCGCTCACCGCCCAGTATCCGATCTACCAGGGCCTGGGAGCCTGATACGTCTTGCGGTGTCCTTTCTGCGGCTCAGACAATACCTCGGTAAAGGACAGCCGCTCGGCTGAAGACGACACTGCCGTGCGCCGCCGCCGCGTCTGCGAGAATTGCGGTGCCCGTTTCACCACGTTCGAGCGCGTGCAGCTGCGCGAGATCATGGTCGTCAAGCGCGACGGCAAACGCGCCTTGTTCGACCGGGAGAAGGTGCAGCGCTCCATCGCCGTTGCCCTGCGCAAGCGCCCGGTCGACCGCGAGCGCGTCGACCAGATGGTCTCTGGAATCGTCCGCAAGCTCGAGAGCGGTGGTGAGACGGAAGTGCCTTCCTCGGAAGTCGGAGAACTCGTCATGGAGGCGCTGAAACGCGTCGATCCGGTCGGCTATGTCCGCTACGCCAGCGTCTACAAGGACTTCAAGGACCCGAGCGACTTCGCCCAGTTCATCGAGAAGGCCGCGCTCGACGAAGAAGACGCCGCAGAGGAATGAGCGCCGTCCGCATCACCCTGAAGCTTGCGACCTCGCTCGACGGCCGCATCGCCCTCGCCGATGGCACCAGCCAGTGGATCACCTCCAGCGCCTCGCGCGCCCGCGCGCACGAACTGCGCGCCGCCCATGACGCGGTCCTTGTCGGTGTCGGCACCGTCCTCGCCGACGATCCGCTGCTGACTGCGCGCACCATTCCGCTGCCCGACCGCCAGCCGCTGCGCCTCGTCGCCGACTCCCGCGCCCGCACCCCGCTCACTTCCAAGCTGATGACCTCGCTGAACGCAGGCCCTGTCGCCCTCGTCACCGCCGGCAGCGAAGCCTCCGCCCACGCCGCCGCAGGTGCCGCCATCTGGCGCTGCGGCAATGGCATCCGCGTCAGCCCCGTTGATCTTGTACGCCGCGCCGAGGCTGAAGGCATCCGCAGCATCCTGCTGGAAGGCGGCAGCCACCTCGCGGCCAGTTTTGTCCGCGAAGGCCTCGTGCATGAACTCGCTTGGTTCCGCGCCCCGACCCTGATTGGCGGGGAGGGGCTCTCGGCCCTCGGCGAACTCGGCCTCTCCGACCTCAAGTCCGCGACCCGCTGGCGTCCTGTCGCGACGGAACGGATTGGAGACGACGTCCTCGATACTTATGTTCGATCTGAGCAATAGGCCCCGCCAGGATTTTCCCATGTTCACAGGCCTCGTCACAGATGTCGGCACCGTCCGCCGCGCCGAGCACCGCAATGGCCTCACCCGGTTCGAGGTCGAGAGCGGCTATCCGCTGACCGGCATCGCAATGGGCGCCTCGATCCTGCACTCCGGCGTCTGCCTGACCGTCGTGGACAAGGGTCAAGGCGAACGCGGCGCCTGGTTCGCCGTCGAGGCTGTTCCCGAAACCCTGTCAAAAACCATCCTCGGCCACTGGCGGGAAGGCACGCGCGTCAATCTCGAACAGAGCCTCAAACTCGGCGACGAACTCGGCGGCCATTTCGTGTTCGGCCATGTTGACGGCGTCGGCGAGATCGTCTCGGTCGAGCCCGAAGGCCAGAGCTTCCGCGTCACCATCCGCCCACCCGCCGCCATCGCGCGCTACTTCGCCACCAAAGGCTCCGCCGCGATCGATGGCGTCTCGCTCACTGTCGCCGCCGCGCTGCCGAATGGCGACTTCCAGGTCGCTATCATCCCGCACACCTGGGAAGTCACGACCCTCAGTGCCCTGAAGGCCGGCACGAAGGTCAACCTCGAAATTGATATGCTTGCCCGCTATGTCGCGCGCATGATCGGCGCCGACGCGCCGGAAGGAAAGTAACGCGCCATGAGCAATGAATTCCACGCCGCCATTTCCTCCATCGAGGAAATAATCGAAGACGCCCGCAACGGGCGGATGTTCATCCTCGTGGATGCCGAAGACCGCGAGAACGAAGGCGACCTCGTCATCCCGGCCACCTTCGCCACGCCCGAAGCGGTCAACTTCATGGCCAAGCATGGCCGTGGCCTGATCTGCCTGTCGATGACGCAGGAACGTGCGCACACGCTGCAGCTCGATATGATGACGCGCAACAACCGCGAAAGCATGCAGACCGCCTTCACGGTCTCCATCGAAGCGAAGGAGGGCGTCACCACCGGCATCTCCGCGCATGACCGGGCCCGCACCATCGCTGTCGCGATTGATCCGACCAAGGATCATGCCGATATCGTCACGCCCGGCCACGTCTTCCCGCTGATCGCCAAGGAAGGCGGCACGCTCGTCCGCGCCGGCCATACCGAAGCCGCCGTCGACATCTCCCGCATGGCCGGCCTTTTCCCGGCAGGTGTCATCTGCGAAATCATGAACGATGACGGCACGATGGCCCGCCTGCCGGAACTCGTCGCCTTTGCCCAGCTCCACAATCTCAAGATCGGCACCATCGCTGACCTCATCCACTGGCGCCGCCAGAATGACCGCTTCCTCGAACGCCGCGTCGAGGCGCCGCTGAACTCCGCCTACGGAGAAGGCTTCCGCACGGTCTGTTTCCGCAACACGCTCGACAATTCCGAACACATCGCCATCGTCCACGGCGACATCCGCCCGGACTCGACCACCATCGTCCGCGTCCACCGTACCGACGTGCTCGCCGACATCCTGGGCGAAAAGGGCCCTCGCGAAGGCCTCGTCGGCAAGGCCATGCGCATCATCGCGGACGCGCCGGAGCCGGGCGTCGTCGTCTTCGTCAACACCATGCACCCGAATGCCATTGCCGAACGCCTCGGCCTGAAATCCGCCGCGCCGCGCGACCCCACCGCGCCGCTGCGCGAATACGGCGTCGGCGCCCAGATCCTGCGCGAACTGGGCGTCCGGCGCATGATTTACCTTTCCGATACGCAGCCGACCCGCGTTGCGGGTCTTGACGGATACGGCCTGACGATAGAGGGCTGGCGCCGTCTGAACGAGGAGACGAAATAATGGCCGACCGCGTGCTTGTCGCGATTTCGCGCTATTACAAACACATCAGCGACGAGCTGGAAGCGGGGGCCCTCGAAGTCCTCGAGGCGGCCGGCGCGAAAGTCACGGTGATGGAAGTCCCCGGCGCCTTCGAGTTGCCGGGCCTGATCGCCATGGCCGCTGATACCGGCCGGTTTGACGGCTTCCTCGCCCTCGGCTGCGTCATCCGCGGCGAAACCAGCCATTATGACTACGTCTGCGGCGAGAGCGCCCGCGGCCTTATGGATCTGATCGTCGAGCGCCGCCAGGCCATCGGCTACGGAATCCTGACGGTCGAGAACGAGGCCCAGGCCCTCGCGCGTGCAGATCGCAAGCGGAAGAACAAGGGCGCTGAGGCGGCCAAGGCCTGCCTCGCGATGATCAAGTTCCGCAAAGAGCTGATCCGTTGAGCAACCCGAAGCTCCCCTTTGATGTTACCCGCGCCCGCCGGGCAGGCGCGCGGCTCGCGGCTGTGCAGGCGCTCTATGAAATGGAGCAGACCGACAAGTCCGCCCGCGCGACTGTGCGCGAGTTCATGGAAGACCGCCTCGGTCTTGGCCCAGACGGCACGCCGATCGAAGATGCCGATCCCGATCTCTTCAAGTCGATCGTCAATGCCGTCGTCGAGCATCAGGCGGCGATCGACAAGGCAATCCTCGGCCGCCTCGCTGAAGGCTGGAAACTCACCCGCCTCGACACCACCATGCGTGCCCTCCTGCGCGCCGCGGGCGCCGAATTCATCGCCCACCCCGAACTGTCCGACGCCGTCATCCTCGACGAATACGTCTCCCTCGCGCACGACTTCTTCGACGAGCCCGACGCCAAGTTCGCCAACGCCTTGCTTCAAAACGTCGGCCGCGACCTGCGCGCCTGACCGCGGCCGCTCAAGCGTCCCGCGCCCAGCTGCGCACGTCGTCCACATAGATCTCAGGCACTTCCATCGCGGCGAAATGGCCGCCCTGTGGCAGGTCGCTCCAGCGCGTGAGGTTGTAGGTCCGCCCGACCCAGCTCTTCGGCGGGGCGAGCATGTAGAGTTCGCCCGGATAGCTCGCAAACGCGGTTGGCGTCTCGCACCGCTGACCTTCCGCCAGCTGGTTGCCGCCTTCCTGGAAGAGGGCGTTGTAATACCAGACGCTGGTCGCGATGGAGTCGGTCACGAGATAGATCATCACGTTGGTCAACAGCTGGCCCGGCGTGTACACGTCCAGCAGCCCGCGCGTGCGTAGGTCGCTCCAGCCATGGAACTTCTCGAGAATCCATGCCGCGGTGCCCATCGGCGAATCCATCAGCGCCATCGCCAGCGTCTGCGGCTTGGTCGCCTGCTGCATCAGGTAGGCGCCCTCCGTCTGCATCTTGCCGGCTGCCTGCGCCGCCCAAGCCGCTTCCTCAGGGGACTGAGGAATACCGAGCGCGGGTCTGAGGCCGATCATGTTCAGATGAATACCGCGGCAGCCGCCTTTTCCCGGTCCGTGATTCACGCCGAGCCATGAGGTCACCACCGACCCCCAATCGCCGCCCTGCGCCAGATAGGAGGGATAGCCGAGCACCTCCCGCATCAGCTTGTCCCACAGCGCGGCAGTTGCTTTCTGCCCGAGTGGCGAGGCCGGCTTCCCCGAAAAGCCATAGCCGGGCAGGGACGGAATCACGAGGTCGAACGCATCCTCAGTCTTTCCTCCGTGCTCGGACGGAAAGGCCAGCGGCCCGATCACCTGCCAAAATTCGTAGATGCTTCCGGGCCAGCCATGCGTGATCAGCAGTGGCCGTTTGCCCTTTGCCTCGCCGACGACATGCACAAAGTGGATCGTCTGTCCGTCCACCTCTGCGGTGAACTGCGGCCAGCGGTTCAGCTCCGCTTCGGCGGCGCGCCAGTCATAAGTGTCCAGCCAGTAGCGCTGGATATCCTTCATCACCGGCGTCGACATGCCATAGGCAAAGCCTTGTTCGTTCGCCGGAGCTGGGAACCATTTATAGGCCTCCACGCGCGCGCGGATGGCCGCGAGCTTCTCGTCAAGGATGTTGATCTTGAATGGCTTTGGCGCGGTCATGGCGTTTCCTCGTTTTGGGAAACTCTACAGAGCCTGTCATCCCGGACAAGGCGCGAAGCGCCGCCGATCCGGGACCTTGTTGAGGTTTACACGGGGAGAAGGTCCCGGCTCACGCGCTTCGCGCTGGCCGGGATGACATATCAAGCGGTCAGACCGAAAAACTCGTGCCGCAGCCGCACCCAGACGTCGCGTTCGGGTTCTTGATCTTGAAGGCCGCGCCAATCAGTTCGTTGGTGAAGTCGATCTCCGAGCCCTTCAGGAATTCGAGGCTCATCTCGTCGACCAGCACGCGCGCGCCGTCCCGCTCGACCACGAGATCATCCGGGTTGGCCGCGTCGGCGAAATCAAACTTGTAGGAAAAGCCCGAACACCCCCCGCCTTCGACGGACACCCGCAAAAAGGCCGCGCCGTCCTGTTTGGCGAGAATCGCATTAATCCGCTTCGCAGCCGAGGCTGTAAGGGTCACATCCGGTGTAGAAACGTCGGTCATGGGCAGTAACATAAGGACGAAAACGGCCATGGAAAAGAGAGCCCCGTTCGCAACCCGTTTCGAGGAGAGCCGTGGCCGGTACTTCGAGGAGGCCCCTTCGGCCACCCGCACGCCGTTCCAGCGCGACCGGGACCGGATCATCCACGCGACGGCCTTCCGCCGCCTGAAGCAGAAAACCCAGGTTTTCGTGGCGCATGAGGGCGATCATTTCCGCACGCGGCTGACCCATTCGCTGGAAGTCGCCCAGATTGCCCGCACGATTGCCCGCACACTCGGGCTGGACGAGGATCTCGCCGAAACCCTCGCCCTCTGCCACGATCTGGGCCACCCGCCCTTTGGTCATGCGGGGGAGGACCAGCTCGACGCCTGCATGCGGCCTTATGACGGCTTTGACCACAATGCCCAGTCCCTGCGCATCGTCACCCGGCTGGAGCGGCGCTATCCGCAGTTCGACGGGCTGAATCTGACCTGGGAAACACTGGAGGGCCTCGTCAAGCATAACGGCCCGCTGACCGGCCCGGATACGCCGCTGACCGCTCTGCCGGCGGCCTTCCGGGACTTTCCCCACATCGCCGACCTCGAACTCGATACCTTCGCCGGCCCCGAAGCGCAGGTCGCCGCATTGTCGGACGACATCGCCTACAACAATCACGACATCGATGACGGCATCGCCGCCGGCCTCTTCACGGTCGAGGATCTTCTTCAGCTCCCAGTCGTCGGGGACGTCTTCCGCGGTGTGCGCATCGAATACCCGGCCATTGATGACCGGATGGTGAGCTATGAAGCGGTGCGCCGCCTGATCGGCCTCTGGATCAACGACCTGCTGGATGAAACCCGCGCCCGGGTGAAGCGCGCGAAACCGAAATCCGCCGCCGATGTCCGTGCGATGGACACGCCGCTGATCGCGTTTTCAGAGGCACTTGAAGGCCCTCAGCGTTCCCTTCGCGCCTTCCTGCACGCGCGCATGTACAAGCACTACCGAGTCAACCGGATGCGCTCGAAAGCGAAGCGCGTGCTGGCGGACCTGTTCGAGGTTTTCCTCAACGAGCCGCAAACCCTGCCGGAGCCCTGGAACCGCTACGCCCACACGCTTCCCGAGGATCAGCGCGCCCGTCTCGTCTGCGATTACATCGCCGGAATGACCGACACATTCGCCCTCGAAGAGCATCGCCGCCTGTTCGATTCCAGCAGCCTCGCCTGAGGCTAGAGGCCCAGTAATTCCGGGTAAACGGGCCTGTCTTCAAGGCTCGTTAAGGAAACGGGCCTACCTGTTAACTTCAGAGAATCTTCCAGGGAGCGACCAATGGGCCGATCGAGCGCCGAGGGCGATGACTACGCCCCGTTCGACGACGATTACAGGGGTTTCGACGGGCGTGACGAGGAAGCCGCGCGCGGACCGCTGATTCTGGCGCTCGCTGTCGGCGTCTTGCTGATTTTCGGCGCGGTCGTCTGGAACACCTATCGTCAGGGCGTGCGTCCGGAAGGCGAAGGCCTGCCGAGCGTTATCGTCACCGACGAACCGATCCGCACCGCGCCGGAAGATGCCGGCGGCGTGGTCGTGCCGAACACCGACAAGCGCTTCTACGACGAGCTGGATGCCACCAGCCGTGAGCCGGTCACCGAGGCTGCACTGCCCGAGGATGAGCTGGCAGGCGAGGGGGTAGTCAACGAAGGCGTGCCGGCAAACCTGCGCCGCGGACCTGTCGAGCCGATCACCGAACTCGGCGCGGCTCCCGTCCTGCCGCCGCCGATTGAGACCGAGACCGTTACGGCTTCGGCTGTTGAGGCTGCGCCGGTTGTGCCGGCCGTGTCCGAGCCTGTTCCGGAGCCGCAAGGCCCGCGCGTGCGCTTCGCCTTTGCCGCAAATGGCCCCTATCTCGTGCAGATCGCGGCGCTCCGGTCCGAAGAGGCGGCCGAGACCTCCTGGAAGCGGGTGACGGCGTCTGCGCCGGAGCTTTATTACGGCGCGACCAAGGTCATCCAGCGGGCGGACCTCGGCTCCGAGGGTGTGTTTTACCGGTTGCGCGTCGGCGCCTTTGCCGACAGATCGGAGGCCTCGGCCTTCTGTGAAGCGATCAAGGAGGCTGGGGCCAACTGCATCGTGGTGAACGGATAGTGGTAAAAGCCTGCATTCTCAGCGTATCCGGCCCGGAACTGACCCCGGGCGAAGCTGCCCTTTTCCGGGCGGAGAACCCCTGGGGCGTGATCCTCATGGGCCGCTCCTGCGTGACCCGGATGCAGGTGCGCCGGCTGGTGGCAGATATCTGGGAAGCCACGGGCCGCGAAACGCTGATCTTCATCGACCAGGAAGGCGGCCGCGTCGCCCGCCTTAAGGCGCCAGAATGGCCGCTTTTCCCGCGCGGATCGGACTACGCCGCCATCTACGCCGCAGACCCCGAAAAGGGCCGTGAGGCCGCCTGGCTTGGCCACCGGCTGATCGCCGCCGAACTCGCCAGCCTCTCGATCCACGCCGATTGCGCCCCGGTGGTCGACCTGCCGGTGCCCGGCGCCCATGACATTATCGGCGACCGCGCCTTCGGAACCGATCCGGCCGGCATCGCCGATCTCGCCGCCGCCGCCCTCGCGGGCCTCGCAGCGGGCGGCGTGGCGGGTGTCATCAAGCACATTCCCGGCCATGGCCGCGCCTTTGCGGACAGCCACTACGAGCTGCCGCGCGTCACCGCGGGCAACAATGAGCTTGCAAAGGATTTCGACGCCTTCGCCCGCGTTGCCCATGCGCCGATGGCGATGACGGCCCACATTTCCTACGACGCCTTCGATCCCGGCAAAGCGGCGACCGTCTCGCGGATCATGATTCAGGACGTCATCCGGGGCCGAATCGGGTTTGATGGCCTCCTGATGACAGATGATCTCGGCATGAAGGCACTGGGCGGCACGCTCACCGAGCGCGCGCACGCGTCTATCGCGGCGGGCTGTGATGTGCTGCTGCATTGCTCGGGATTCCTGAAGGACCCCGCAGAGATTCTCGCCGAGATGACCGAAGTCGCCCGCGCGGCGCCGCACCTTGCCGGCAAGGCGGAAGACCGCGCCGACGCTGCCGATGCCATCGCGCGGCGGCTGGAGCCGTTTGAAGCGGCGCGCGGCTGGCGCCGGTTCCAAGAACTCTTCCCGCACATGGGGGCGATGGCGTGAGCGGGGAGGCGATCTCGATCGATGCCCTCTCGGCGGATGTCGCCGATGCCGACGGCGTGAACCTCTTCTCGGTAGACCTGCCGGGATATGAAGGTCCGCTGCACCTGCTGCTCGAACTGGCACGCCGCCAGAAGGTGAACCTGCTGCAGATATCGATGCTGCAGCTCGCCGAGCAATACATGGCCTTCATCGAAGACGCCCGCGCCAAGCGGATTGATCTGGCGGCGGACTATCTGCTGATGGCATCCTGGCTCGCCTTCATGAAGTCGCGCCTCCTGCTGCCGAAGCCGGAAGCGCTGGGCGAGGATGAACCGACCGGCGAAGAGATGGCCGCGCGGCTTGCCTTCCGCCTGAAGCGGCTTGAGGCGATGCGCCAGGCTGTGCGCGAACTCGAAGCTGGCCCCGTGCTGAATAATGTCGTTTTCCTGCGCGGCGCGCCCGTCCAGCCAAAGATCGTCAAGCTCACCGAATACACCGCCTCGCTCTATGACCTGACTTCGGCTTTCGGTTTCATCCGTGACCGGAAAGAAAAAGAGCGTCCGCACCGCATCGAGCAGCAGCCTGTGATGGCTCTCGAACTCGCACGCACGTCTCTGCGCGGCCTGCGTCAGCAGCTTGAGAACTGGTCCAGCCTTGATGATATCCGCACCGCCCTGTGCGAGAACACGCCCGAACTGCCGGGCCGCTCGGTCACCGCGAGTGTTTTCTCCGCAGCCCTCGAATTGACCCGTGACGGCGAGGTCGATCTGCGCCAGGACGCGCATTTCGCCCCGATCTACCTGCGCAACGCGGTCCCGGCCGGGGAGAGCCTCGATGCAACCGCTTGAGAAGCCGACGATGACTGAAGACACGGCCGGCGAGCGCCGGAATGCCATGAGCCAGCTTTCCGATGCGCAGGCCCGGGCCGAGATGGACCTTCTCGGTGGCCGCGACGCCGCGCTGGCCGAGGGCGTGCGCCGCGCCGAAGCTGTCCTGTTCGCTGCCGGCGAACCTCTGTCTGCGGAGCAGATAGCCGAAATCCTGCCGCAGGGAATCGAAGCCGGCGAAGTATTGATGGCGCTGCGCGCGGTCTATTCGAAGCGCGGCGTGAACCTTGTCGAAGTTGCCGGCAAGTGGCGGTTCCAGACGGCGCAAGACCTCTCCTACCTCTTCGTCGAAGAGCGCCAGGTGCAGAAGAAGCTCGGCCAGGCCGCGCTCGAAACGCTCGCCATCATCGCCTATGGCCAGCCCGTAACGCGTGCTGAGATCGAAGCCGTGCGCGGCGTGGCGGTGGCCAAGTCGGTGATCGATACGCTGCTGGAATCCGGCTGGGTGCGCGTGCGCGGCCGCCGCAAGACGCCGGGCCTGCCGATCACCTATGGCACAACCGACAAGTTCCTCGAGCATTTCGGCCTCGAAAGCCTCGACACGCTGCCCGGCAAGGCAGATCTCGAAGCCGAGGGCCTTCTGACTGATGTGATCCCCAGCGGCTTCCAGATGCCGGATGAAGAGGCTCTGTCGGAAGATGACACGCTTATCGACGATCTCGGCAACCTCGAAGACGTAGAAGCCTTCGTGACCGACTTCATGGGCGACGAAGCCGCTCCTCCGCCTGTGGAGAAAACGGCTGCGCCTGTTGCGGCTCAAGAAGAGGACGACGAAGACGAAGGCGGCCTCAGCGTATTCGCCTATACCCGCGCACCGAAGCCGGAAGAAGACCCCGAAGCCTTCGACCGCGAAGCGATCCAGGCCGCTGTCCGAAAGCTGCGCGGTGAAACACGGATGCCGCAGCAGCCGATGCACACCTGGCGGGACGACGAGTAGGGCTAAGTTTTTCCAAGCTTGAAGACGCGTCACCCTCGACCGGCGAAGCCGGTCTGAGGGCCCATCTCCTGCGCTCTCCGCAGCCACAACATCCGTTGGTCGTCATCCCGGGATTTGCGAAGCAAATGCCCGGGACCCAGACTTTCTTTCTTGCGCTGGGTCCCGGTCTTCGCCTGCGGCGAAACCGGGATGACGAAAAACAAGCGTTGCGAGTTGGCAGAGGGCGGGAGATGGGCCCTCAGATGGCCTTTGGCCATCGAGGGTGACGCAGCCGGGATGTTCGGGTCAGGCTTCCGGCGGCTCAAACCTGAACCTCCGCGGCGAGTCATAGTCCGCATACAGCTCATCCTCCCGCGTACCGCCGCCGATATTGTGGATGAACATGGCCGTGCCCGTTAGTGGGTCGTGGCCGGAGAAGATGGCAATATGGGGCAGGCGGCCGCCGAGGCGCATGGTCACGAGGTCGCCCGCCTGCCAGTCCTCGCGCTTGCCGGGTGCATCGCGCTCAAGGCCCTGGCGTTCGAAATAGCGCTCGAGGTTCGGCACGCGGCGATGGTCGATGTTCCGGTCCGTGCCCTTGAGGCCCCAGGTCTTCGGGTAGCTCGTGAAGGCCGCCTTCATGTCCTCGTGCACCAGCACCTGCAGGTCGACATCAAACGCATCCCGGTAGGCGCGGATCACAACGTCCGTACACACACCGGTTTCGCGGTCGACATCCCCGCCGGGATAATCCAGCGTCACATAGGCCGGGTTGTAGCCCGTGGTCACGCCGATCTGCCGCCGAGCCGCGCGCACCAGCTTCTTCGTCCACCGGCTCTCCTCCGACACAAGGGGCAGGGGCGGCAGCAGCGGCAACCCGAGCGCAGAAATGAAGAAGGACCGGCGCGTCAGCATGCCCCGATCAAACCGCGCGCTTGCGGCAGGATTTTGTCCGAAATCAGAAGCCTCTGAACTCGGCGATCTCTTCCAGTGGCGCGCGCTCAGCATAAAGCCGGTTGGCTTTCTCGTTCGGGTCAGGCTTGCCCACGGCGACGCCGCACCAGATCATCTCTGTTGGGCCAAGTCCGAAATGCGCCTTCAGCGTCGGCCGCAGGATGCCCCAGCATTCCTGCATGCAGGTGCCCCAGCCGCGCTCCTCGGCGAGCAGGCAGAGCGTCTGCAGGTACATGCCGGTATGGCCCCACTGGCCGTGGCCCATGCGCTCGTCGATGACGATGAACACCGCCATCGGCGCGCCGAAGAAACGGAAATTGTTGGCAAACCAGCGCATGCGCCCGGCGCGGTCTTCGCGCGGGATTTCCAGCGCTTCGTACAGCATCTCGCCGACGCGGCGGCGGCGGGCTTCGTGCGGCTCCCAGAGGTCCTTCGGATAGATCGGCCGGTCCGTCGGCTCGCCAGCGGGATTGGTGGCAAGCTTCGCCTGCGCGAGCTGGATCACCTTGTCCTTTTCCTCGCCCGCCACGACGATGACGCGCCAGGGCTGCGTGTTGCCACCGGAAGGCGCACGCTGCGCCGCCGTCAGCCAGGCTTTCACCTCATCCAGCGGCAGCGCGTCCGGCAGGAAGCCCCGCGTGGAAATGCGCTTTGCGACAGCCTTTGAAACGTCCATGAAAAAAACCTCCTGCCATTTCTGACAGGAGGTCTAATCATTCCGGCCGGTGGCCGCCAAGCCTTACTTCGGGTGAAGCACAACCGGCATCCAGGTATAGCCGCGCACGAAGGCGCCCGAGGTGTAGGACGGCTCGGCCAGCACTTCGATGTGCTCGTAGCGGGCCATCAGCTCTTCCCAGAGGATTTTCAGCTGCAGCTCGGCAAGTCGGTTGCCGACGCAGCGGTGGATGCCGAAGCCGAACGAAAGGTGCTGGCGGGCATTCTTGCGGTCGATGATGTAAGCTTCCGGGTCTTCCTTCCAGAAGTTCGTGTCGCGGTTGCCCGAGACATACCACATCGCGACCTGTTCGCCTTTCTTGATCGTCTTGCCACGGATCGTCACGTCTTCCAGCGCGGTGCGGCGCATGAAGGAGAGCGGCGTCTGCCAGCGGATCGTCTCCGAAACCATGTTCGGGATCAGATCCGGATCAGCCTTTAGCTTCTTGTACTCTTCCGGATACTTGTTCAGCGCATAGACCGAGGCCGTCATCGTGTTGCGGCTCGTGTCATTGCCACCGACGATCAGCAGGATCACGTTGCCGAGAAGTTCCATCGGCGACATGTCTTTCGTCTTCTCGCCGTGGGCCAGCAGGCTGATCAGGTCGCCGGTTTCCGGCGCGGCGCCGCGTTCCTGGAACATGCCCATGAAGGCCATGAGGCAGGACATCATCTCCTGCTTCCACTGAACTTCGCCGCCGGGGCAGATGTCAGGGTTGTGCATGTTGGTGGCGATGTCCGACCAGCGGGTCAGTTCGCGCCGGCGCTCTTGCGGATATCCGAACAGCGTGGCCAGCATCATGCCCGTCAGCTCGATCGACACGCGGTCAACCCAGTCGAACGGCTCGCCAACCGGCAGACCGTCGAGCACGGCCTGCGTGCGCGCGCGGATCAGCGGCTCGTATTCCTTCAGCATGTTCGGCGCGACAGCCGGTTGAACGGTCTTGCGCTGCTCGGAATGGCGCGGCTCGTCCATGGCAATGAACATCGGCATCTCGAAATCCTCAAGCGGCGGCCCGAGGGTGATGCCGCCATACTCCCAAGAGGAGGAGAAGCGCTTGTGGTCGGTATCGACCGCCATGATGTCTTCGTAGAGGGTGACCGACCAATAGGGGCCGACGAAGCTGTCCGGCGTGTAGTGTACCGGGTCTTCCTTGCGTAGGCGCTCCAGGCGGTCCCAGAACTTGCCCTGGCGCCACATTTCCGGGTCAACGACGTCGAGCGTGGCGAGGTCAAGCTCCGAGGCCGGCTTCACTTCGCCAAAGGTTGGCGTGTAGCCCGGATGCATCGGTTCGCGGGGGGTGATCTTCGGGCGCTCGAGGGCTGGGTGGTTGGCAAAGGAAAAGGTGTCAGCTGCCATCGGAAATCCTCCAGTCTATGGCCCGCAGGGCGGGCTCTTCTTGCGTCTGGCGAATTTCTAGCACAGGCCTCCTGAAAAAACCATGACGCATGCGTCACTTTTTTCAGCGGGCCGTCAAATCAGGCCGGCAGCCGCTCGGAACGGGCCTGAATCAGGGCCTTGCGCAGGGCCGAGGCGAAGCTTTTCCGCTCTGCCGGGGTAAGGAAGCGCCCGATCACGAAGCCCTGTTGCCCATGCTCGATTCGCAGCCAGCTGGCCGGGGTTACCGGCTCGTCCAGCTCCACCCGGGCGAAGGCGGAGGGCAACTCGGCGGACTTTTCCCGCCCCTTGGCGTCCTTGTGGTGCAGCTTCAGGCTGCGCGCGGTCACGGTAACGCGGGTCTCCTCCCGCTGCTTGCGAAACGACAGGCGGAAGGCCAGCCAGATAGCCACCATGTCGAGCCCGAAAAAGCCGAGGATCGGCGCCGCCCCCATCGACCAGAACATCAGCCCCGTCAGGAAGAACACGACCGCCACAATCGCCATGCCGATGGCAAACCCCCGCTCGCTGAGCGACCGGTTGGGTGTCAGCACGGCGTCAAGGTAGATGGTTTCAGGCTCGCTCATTGGCGAAAGAGCTAGCACGCCCTTGCGCCGGAAAAAGGGCGCTCTATGCCTCACCTCATGGCCAAGGCGACGCACCCGAAATCGAAGTTCACCCGCGCGAAAGCCGCCGAGCTTTACGCTGCCCTCGCTGCCGACAGGCCGGACCCGCACACCGAGTTGGAATTCATCAACCCCTTCACCCTCGTCGTTGCCGTCGCCCTTTCGGCCCAGGCGACCGATGTCGGCGTCAACAAGGCGACGAAGAAGCTGTTCGCGGTCGCCGACACGCCCGAAAAGATGCTCGCGCTGGGGGAGGAGGGCGTCGCCGGATACATCAAGACGATCGGCCTCTGGCGCAACAAGGCCAAGAACGTCATCGCCCTCAGCCGCAAGATCATCGACGATTTCGGCGGCGAAGTGCCCCGCACGCGGGACGAGCTGACGACCCTGCCGGGCGTCGGCCGCAAGACGGCAAATGTGGTGCTGAACGAAGCCTTCGGCGAGCCGACCATCGCGGTCGATACCCACATCTTCCGCGTCTCGAACCGCACCGGCCTCGCCCCCGGCAAGACGCCTGACCATGTCGAAGCGGGCCTCGAACGCATCACGCCGCCTGAGTTCAAGAAGGGCGCCCACCACTGGCTGATCCTGCACGGACGCTACGTCTGCAAGGCCCGCACACCCGAGTGCTGGCAATGCGCCATCAGCCATCTGTGTGCGTACAAACCAAAGACGCCGGATCCGGCGAAGATCAGCAAGCTGGGGCCGAGGGGCCGGGGAAAGTAGTGTGATCCGTTAACGTATCATGCTGCGTCACCGTCGATGGCCAAAGGCCATCTGAGGGGCCATCTTCCTCGCTGTCCTCACAGGCATCAACAATTTGTCGTCATCCCGGTTTCGCCGCAGGCGAAGACCGGGACCCAGCGCAAGAAAGAAAGTCTGGGTCCCGGGCATTTGCTGCGCAAATCCCGGGATGACGAACAATGAGTATTGCACGCGTGGAGCGGGCGGGAGATTCGCCCTCAGATCGGCTGCGCCAGTCGAGGGTGACGCGAGTAACGTGGATTGCGAGTGGCATTAGAGCCCCAGCCTCCGCGTAACCCCCGCCGCCATCCGCTCGCCCAGCTCCGGTCCCTCGACCGGGTAGAGATACGGCTCGATCACTTCCAGTTCCATCAGCAAGAGGCCGCCGCCGTCGCCGCGCAACATGTCCACGCGGCCGTAGAGCGGCGCCTCGTCCAGCGTGCCGATGATTGCACGGGCCGCGGCAAGGTCCTCCGCAGACGGAGTGATCTTCTCCTCCCGTCCGCCATAGGTGGACTGGATGCGGTAATCACCCGGCTGCGCGCGCTTTATCAGCGCATGGCTGAATTCGCCATCAATGAAGATGAAGGACAGCTCCCCCTCGGTCTGGATCATCGGCAGGAAAGGCTGCACCATCATCGCATGCAGCATCGCCGGGATCGGCTCTCCGCGCTTCACCCGGTGCTGGTCCTTCGCGCCCGCGCCCACCTGCCGCTTGAACACGAGATCATCCGCGCCAAGCGTATCGAACGCCGCTTTCGCAGCCGCCTCATCCGCTACGTCGAGCCAAAGGGTCGGGATCAGCTTCGCGCCCTTGGTTTCCAGCTTCCGGAGATAGGTCTTGCGCGCATTCCAGCGCACCAGCGCCGACCCGTTGAACAGCCGCGTCTGCCCCTCAATCCGTTCGAGCGCGGAAAGGAATTCCTCCAGCCTGTCCCAATAGTCCCACGTCGTGCCGATGATCGCGGCGGCATAGTCCGCCCAGTCCACCTTCGGATCGTCCCAGGCGACATCCTCCACGCGCATCCCGCGCGCCGCAAAAGGCCCGCGCAGGGCGTCCATCATGTAGTCATGCTCGAACGCGTCCGTGCGGCGGATGGGCGAGCCGGGCAGGGTGACGCGGCTCGCGAGATAGGCGATCTTTTTCATGGCCCGGCGTCTAATGAGGTCCGGGCCTTGTGTCCACGCCTCCGGTCTGGCAAGGCGCGGCTTGAGTGAAACCGGGCAGGGATCCAGGCAGCATGAGCGGCGCGAAATACGATGTAGTCGGCCTCGGCAACGCAATCGTCGATGTCCTTGCGCCGGCCGATGATGCCTTCCTCGCCGCGCACGGCATCGCCAAGGATGCCATGAACCTGATTGACGAGCCGCGCGCCGAAACGCTGACGCGCCTCGCCATCAACCCGGTCATCACCTCGGGTGGCTCGGGCGCCAACACCATCGCCGGCCTCGCCAGCTTCGGCGCCTCTGCGGCCTATATCGGCAAAATTGCGCAGGACGATCTCGGCAACCAGTTCATGCGCGAGATGATGGCCACCGGCGTGCCCTTCCACACCCGCCCGCTCGCCGAAGGCCCCGCCACCGCCCGCTCGATCATCTTCGTCACCGAAGATGGCCACCGCAGCATGAACACCTTCCTCGGCGCTTCGGTCCTCTTCTCGAAGGATGATGTGGACGCCGACATGGTCCGCAATGGCAGCATCCTCTATCTGGAAGGCTATCTCTTCGACAAGGACGAGGCCAAGGAAGCCTTCGTCCACGCCGCCGAAATCGCCAAGGCCGCCGGCCGCAAGGTCGCCGTCACCATGTCCGACCGCTTCTGCGTGGACCGCCACCGCGCAAGCTTCCGCCACCTCGTCAAAGGTTTCGCCGATATCGTGTTCGCCAACGAGGCAGAGCTGAAGTCCCTCTACGAGACGGAAGACTTCGACGCCGCGCTGAACGCCCTGCATGCCGATTGCGCGGTCGCCGCCGTCACGCGCAGCGAGAAAGGCTCGGTCGTGTTTGGCGACGGCGCGCCGATCGCGGTGCCGGCCGAGCCGGTCGCCCGCGTCATCGACACGACCGGCGCCGGTGATCAGTATGCGGCGGGTTTCCTCTTCGGCATCGCCCGCGGCCTGCCGGTCGCCACCTGCGCCCGCCTGGGCCACATCGCGGCGGCCGAAGTCATTTCCCATTATGGTCCGCGCCCGGAGCAATCCTACAAGGCGCTGGCAGAGAAGGCCGGGATTTCCGTCTAGGCGAGCGCCCGCTCGACATAGTCCAGCCGGTCGTGACCAAAGAACAGGTCATCGCCCACGAAGAAGCTCGGCGCGCCGAACACGCCGCGGGCAATCGCCTCGTCGGTCGTCTCTTTCAGCTTTTCCTTGTTGGCCGGGTCTGTCGCCAGCGCGCCGATAGCCGCCGCATCAAACCCGTTCGCGGCGCACAGCTTCGCCACTTCCGCCATGTCGCCAAGGTTCACCGGGTTTGGCTGCCCCCAGGCCGCCTCGAACAGCGTTATCACGAACCGGCGCTGCTCCGCCGCATCGGTCATGCCCGTCGTCGCGCGCAGGACGCCTAGCGTGTTCATCGGGAAGGCGGGGTTCATGTGCATCGGAATGCCGATATGCGCCGCGCAGCGCTGCAGGTCGCGGTTCAGATACTTCGCCTTGGCCGGAACCGTGCCCGGCGGCTTGTTGCCGGAGCCCTGCATCACCCCGCCCAGGAACATCGGGCGCAGCCGCATTTCGGCGCCCGTGCGGGCCTCCACGCCCAGCGCCACGGGGACCGCAAGATAGGCCGTCGGGCTCGTGTAGTCGAAAAAGAACTCGAAGAACTTGGCCATCTCAGTCTCCCATTAAGTTTTGTTTTGGAACCTATGCCAAACTGCGCTACAGGTGTCATCCATGAAATGGTCAGAACTCTCCGATAACTGGTGCCCCGTCGCCCGCACGCTCTCCGTGGTGGGAGACCGCTGGACGCTGCTCATTCTGCGCGATTGCTATCTCGGCAAATCTAAGTTCGAGGAATTCGCCGAATCCAGCGGCATGACACGCCACATCCTGGCCGAGCGCCTGAAGCGCCTCGTCGAAGAAGGCGTCCTCGAACGCCGCCTCTACTCCACCGCCCCGAAACGCTACGATTATGTGCTCACCGAGAAGGGCGAGGAACTCCGCCCGGCCCTGCGCATCATGAAAGACTGGGGCAAGAAACACATGCCGGTCCGGCGCGAGGCGAAGGCCTGACGGCCCCGAAAGAAATATCGACTTCCTCCCGGTGACAGCGCCTCGGCCTGCATGCTAGCGCGACGGGTGTAACGGCGCCGCCGAAAGGAACCCAGCCAAATGAAAAACTTCATCTTTCCGGCCTTGCTGGCCGCAGCCCTTGCCGCATGCACGCCTGCCGCAGAGGCGCCTGCCGAAGCCCCGGCCGTCCCTGCCGAACAGACGGAGCCTGCGCCAGAGGTTGAGCCTGAACCCGCCGGTTCGGCCGGCGAACTCGATGTCGCCTTCGAACTCGGCTTCACCGAATACGCGCTCATGCGCCTTGCCGAATTAGGCGAGACGGTCACCATTTCCGGCATGTATTATGGCGAGCCAGTGCCCGAAGTTGCAGAAACGATGACAGAAGCCGATGGCCCGGTTTACGTCATCGGAACATACGAAGCCGTGGTCGACCCGCTTGACCAGACCGTCACTGTCTCCGGCGCCGGCATCGATCCCGCAAAGCTCGCAAATCTTGCGGATGCGCCCCTTCTCAACGTGAACATCTTCACCTCGCGCATGAAGCATCCGGACAACCTGATCAACTGCACACTGATTGATGGCCCGGTCGGCGAGCTGCGCGCCAAGCCGCCGGCAACGCTCTGCGAGATGCTGGACGCGAACTAGGCTGGTCAGCTCCGTGCCTTCCCGCCCGCAAGGCGGGGAGGGGCAGCTCAGGTAATCAGCCTACAGAATAAACTTCGACAGGTCTGCATTGCCCGCCAGTGCGCCGACCTTTTCGTCGACATAGGCGGCAGTGATCACAAAGGTTTCGCCCGCGCGGTCCGGGGCGTCGAAGCTGATCTCGTCGAGCAGGCGTTCAAGCACGGTCTGCAGGCGGCGCGCGCCAATATTCTCGACCGTCTTGTTCACCGCCTCGGCAAGGTCTGCCAGCCGGTCGATGGCCGCGTCCTCGAATTTCAGGGTCACCTTCTCGGCGGCCATCAGCGCTTCGTACTGGCGGATCAGGCTCGCCTCCGGTTCCACCATGATGCGGCGCAGGTCGTCGCGTGAAAGCGGCTCCAGCTCGACGCGAATTGGCAGGCGGCCTTGCAACTCGGGCAACAGGTCCGAAGGTTTCGAAACGTGGAAAGCGCCGGACGCAATGAAGAGGATGTGATCGGTCTTCACCGCGCCGCGCTTGGTTGAAACAGTCGTGCCTTCGATCAGCGGCAGCAGGTCGCGTTGCACGCCTTCGCGGCTGACATCGGCGCCGCCGCGGTCCTTGCGGGCGGCAATCTTGTCGATCTCGTCGAGGAACACGATGCCGTCTTCCTCCACGGCCATCACCGCCTCGCGCACCACTTGTTCCTCATCCACCAGCTTGTCGGCTTCTTCGGTCAGCAGCGGCTTGTAGGCATCCTTCACGGTCGTCCGTACACGTTTGGTCCGTCCGCCCATCGCCTTGCCGAGCATTTCGGAGAGATTGATCATCCCCATCGAGCCTTGCTGGCCTGGCAGGTCCAGCATCTGCATCGGGTTTCCGCTCGTATCGGCAAAGTCGATATCGACTTCCTTGTCGTCCAGCATCCCGGCACGCAGCTTCGTGCGGAACACATCGCGCGTATTCGCCTGCGCTTCGGCGCCGACCAGCGCGTCGAGCAGGCGCTCCTCCGCCTTGTCGCGTGCGGCCTTGCCGACTGCCGCGCGCTTCTGCTCGCGCACCATGCCAACGGCCGCTTCGACAAGATCGCGCACGATCTGCTCGACGTCCCGCCCGACATAGCCGACCTCGGTAAACTTCGTGGCTTCGACTTTAAGGAACGGCGCATTCGCGAGGCGCGCCAGCCGGCGGGAGACTTCCGTCTTGCCGACGCCCGTTGGCCCGATCATCAGGATATTCTTCGGCGTGATTTCCCTGCGCAGGCTTTCCGGCGCCTGCTTGCGGCGCCAGCGGTTGCGCAGCGCGATGGCAACGGCGCGCTTTGCGGCGGCCTGGCCAACAATGTGCCGGTCCAACTCGGCAACGATTTCGCGGGGGGTCAGCTGTGTCATGGAAGTCTGCTCGAATTGTATCGTATTGATATGGACGACGCCACAAGTCCGGGGTGTCTACACGCCAACTTGTGGAGGGTTTCTGCAGTGTTTTCGGGCGCCTGCCTTAAGCCGGTTCGGGTGGGAAAATACGCGCCGCGATTCCCGTTTTCGGAACCCATCCCAGCACCCAGCGCCGCGCCGTATGCCAGCCGCCGCCCAGAAGAATGATGCCGGTGCCGAGAAGCAGGGTCGTCGCGATGAAGCTGGTCGACCCGCCGCCGCCGACCGCATCGACAACCTGCCCGAGGGCCAGCCAGAAACTGAAAAGGCTCGACACGACCAGCGCCCGCCGGTTCAGCGCCAGCGAAAGAAGGCCTAGCCCGATCAGTGAGGCGAGGAGCAGGGCAGCTTCGAAAGTCCCTCCCCATGTCCAGGATGTGCCCATGATCATCCCGCGCAGCCCGAGGATAATCTGCGGCGCGGCGGCCATGTGCAGCCAAAAAGCGTTATCGGACAGCCTTGTAATCCTTCCGGGATCCTGCTGGTCGAACCAGATCGCCGCCGCAAGCGTCGCGAAGCCGATGATGATGGAAAGCAGGCCGCCGAAAATGATGCCCGCATCCCCGAAGAAGCCGGCGAAGGTGTAAGCCGCCGCGGCCGCGGAAACGGCGATCAGGAACATGCAGAAGGGCAGGCGGAAGCGCAGCCAGGCGATGGCCGCAGCCGCGCCGCAGCCGATGAAGGTGCCCATCCCGGTATTGCCCAGCGTGTCCCAGGCCTGCGTCAGGCTGCTGATTGTCTTGGCATTTGCGCCGGTGATCCCGCTCGCAATCATGCCGAAGGAGAGGCCGGAATACAGGGTGAAGATCGTGATCGCGGCCATCGTCGGCAGCAGCATCCGGCGGCGGCGGCCGAAATACTCGGCCAGCAGCCACATCACGGCGGCAACCGGCATCAGGATCAGCGCGCCGAAGGCGCCCGCATTGTTGCCGGTGACCATCGACCAGAAGTTCGGGCCGAAGAAGAGGCCGGTAATTGCGGTGAGGCCCATCGCCAGGATGACGATGCCGATGGTGATAAATATGTCGTTGAAATTATTGAGGAAACGCAGGTTTTCGGTCTGCTCGGGCATCGCGCGGCTAACCGGATCGGCGCGGCTCGCGAGGAAAGCTTCGAGACGGCTCGCCTGATCGCGGGTGATGATGCCGGCGTCTGCAGCGGCGCGGATGTCGGAGCGGTCAAACATCGAGGGTTTCCACCGTGAAATGCCCGTTCGTGTACACGCAGATATCCGCTGCAATCTGCATCGCCTTGCGGCCGATGACCTCGGCATCCTGCTCGTAATCGTAAAGGCCGCGCGCGGCGGCGAGGGCAAAGTTGCCGCCGGAGCCGATCGCGACGACGTGATGCTCGGGCTCAAGCACATCGCCCGCGCCGGTGATCACCAGCGTGCTGGTCTTATCGGCCACGATCAGAAGCGCCTCGAGCTTTTGCAGGTAGCGCTCGGTGCGCCAGTCCTTGGCAAGTTCCACGGCAGCGCGCTGCAATTGGCCCGGGAATCGCTCGAGTTTTTGCTCCAGCCGTTCGAAAAGGGTAAAGGCGTCGGCAGTAGCGCCAGCAAAGCCTGCGAGAATCTCTCCGCCGGCAATACGGCGCACCTTGCGGGCATTTCCTTTCATGATGGTGGATCCCATCGAGACCTGGCCATCCGAAAGCATCACGAGCTTGCTTCCCTTGCGCACCGCTATGACCGTGGTGCCATGCCAGGGAAGTCCAGAATTTTCTTGCGTTGTCATGGGATTGAAATTGGCGGGTTTGGCCCCCCGGCGCAAGGGATGGGCGGCGGAAGCGGAAATGTGACAGTTCTGTCACTGAACTGTCACACACCGCACCTAAGGGAAGCGCACACACGCTGCGGGTTCCCTCAATGTTGCAACAGCTCGGCCAACTGCCCATGGGCTGGCTGCTGATCGCCCTGATCGCGGTCTTCGGCTCGGCAGCGTTTTTCCTTGGGCGCACGCGCGCCGAACGCCTGCTGGTGTCGATCCCCGGACGCATGCATTCGCGCCCGAATTACCACGGATACTATGTCGCGATGTGGGGAACAGTTCCCCTGATCCTCATCGCCATCGCCTATGCCGTGCTGGCCGAAAGCCTGACGCGCGGCCAGCTCGCGCGCGAGTTGCCGTCCTCTTTTGACAGCCTGTCGGCTGCCGAGCTGCAAAGCTATCTCGACTCCGTTCGCCTCGCTGCGGGTTCCGCCGCGAGTGGCAGCGCGGACCGTGTCTTCCTCGCGGTGACCAACCGTTACCTCGAGCTGCGCGGATTCATAAACGCGGGCACGCTCGTCTTGCTCGGCGTGCTCGCGGCCATCGGCACCTTCTGGGCGCAGAGCCGCCTCAAGTCCAACTTCCGTGCGCGCTCCTTCGTTGAAAATGGGATGGAACTCGTCCTCTTCCTCTGCGCCGGTGTGGCTATCGCAACAACGGCCGGTATCGTGCTGTCGCTGCTCTACGAAAGCCTGCTCTTCTTCCAGAAGGTTCCGGCCCTCGACTTCCTGACCGGTACACGCTGGAACGCCCAGACAGAAGCCGAGTTCGGCGCCTTGCCGCTTTTCTTCGGCACATTCATGATCGCGTTGATCGCGATGATCGTTGCGGCGCCCATCGGCCTTTTCTCAGCGATCTTCCTGTCCGAGTACGCCTCGCCGCGCGCCAGGGCCTGGATCAAGCCGATCCTCGAAATCCTCGCGGGCATCCCGACCGTCGTCTACGGCTTCTTCGCGCTGCTCGTGGTGGCGCCGGCCATCCGCGCCTCGGCAATCTGGGTCAACGAAACGGCTATCCGGTTTGGCCTGGCCAGCGAGCCGATCCTCGCCGCGCAGCCGACGAGCGCTCTGGCGGCAGGCCTCGTGATGGGCATCATGGTGATCCCGTTCGTCTCCTCGCTCTCGGATGACGTGATCAACGCCGTGCCGCAGACGTTGCGCGACGCGGCTTACGCGCTTGGCGCGACGAAATCGGAAACGGTGAAGCAGGTGGTCGTACCCGCGGCGTTGCCGGGCATCATCGCCGCGCTGCTGCTCGCGGTGTCGCGCGCCATCGGTGAGACGATGATCGTGGTGATGGCGGCGGGCAAGAGCGCGCGCATCTCGATGGACCCGACCTCTGATCTGACGACCATCACAGTGCAGATCGTGTCGCTGATGACTGGCGAGACGGGCTTTGATGATCCGAAGACGCTGTCGGCCTTTGCGCTCGGTCTCGTGTTGTTTGCGGTGACCCTCGTGTTCAACGTCATCGCCCTGCGCGTAGTGAAGAAATACCGTGAAAAATATGACTGAAACGCCGCGCTCATCCCTTTCCAGCAGGGCTTCGGCGAAGCACCTGAAGCGCCGCCGGGCCGCCGACGGGCGCTTCCGCTATTACGGCCTCGGCGCCATCTTCCTGGCGCTGGGTGCGTTGTCCATTCTTGTCTGGACCATCGGCTCGCAGGCGCTTTCAGCTGCGACCTATCACGTCGTCAGTTATGACGTGACACTTGACCCGGCCGAGATCGCGCCGGAAGGCAAGAGCGGACCGGAAGACATCGCACGCAACGTTGATGGCTTTTACGGTCTTGTGCGTGACAACCTGTTGCAGACATTCCCCGAGGCGCAGGAAGACCGCGCGCTTCGCCGGCAATTGTCTGATTTCGTGACACGTCTCGCCGTTTTGCCGACAGCCCAGAAGGTGGCGCGCAATCCGGAACTGGTGGGCCAGCGCATCACCATGACAGCGCCGCTGAATGATGATCTCGATCTTTACCTGAAAGGGCAGGGTGTCCGTGAACGGAAGGTTGTGGCCGGCACGGTCTCTTCGGTTACGCCAAGCGAGAATGGCACCTATCGTCTTTCGGGCAATGGCGCCTTCGACGGCGTATTGGCGGCAGCAGCGGTGGCGGCGGCAGATCGTCCGGCGGACGCCGGCCTTGTGCCCGTACTGCTGACGGCGGGCGCTTCGACGGGGCGGCTCTCCAATATCACGGCCGGCGCTGCGGATATCACGCTTCTGACCGGGAAGGCGGAAGACTTCGCCAATGCGCGCCCGGCCGCGCGGCTGATCCTCTCCCCCGAGACCGAGCGCGTGATCAGCGATCAGCAGATTGCCTGGACGCTGGCGTTGAAGGCGACGGGCCGGATTGACCGTGTGCCGCGCACGACGCTGCTCACCAATTCGGATAGCACCTATCCGGAGCTTGCCGGCGGCCTCGCCGCGATCGTGGGCTCGTTGCTGACGATGCTGGTGACCGCGCTGGTGGCCATGCCGATCGGCATTCTCGCAGCGGTCTATCTCGAGGAATTTGCGCCACGCAACCGGGTAACCGAATTCATCGAGGTGAACATCAACAACCTCGCTGCCGTGCCGTCCATCGTGTTCGGCCTGCTCGGCGCAGCGCTCTATCTCAACTTCTTGGGCATGCCGCGCTCAGCCCCGCTCGTCGGTGGTCTCGTGCTGGCGCTGATGACCTTCCCCGTCGTGATCATTGCCTCGCGCGCCGCGCTGAAAGCCGTTCCGCCATCGGTGCGCTCCGGCGCGCTGGCGGTTGGCGCCTCACAGATGCAGACCGTGTTCCACCATGTCGTGCCGCTGGCGGCGCCGGGCATCCTGACGGGCGCCATCCTCGGCATGGCGCGCGCGCTGGGTGAGACGGCCCCGCTGCTGCTGATCGGCATGGTCGCCTTCGTGGGCGATGTGCCGCGCAGCCCAACGGATGAATCGACGGTGATGCCGGTGCTGATCTTCAGCTGGTCGAACAATGCCGAACGGGCATGGGAACCACTGACCTCGGCGATGATCATCATCCTTCTGGCTTTCCTTTTGCTGATGAACGGCCTCGTGGTATTCCTGCGGCGCAAATACGAACGGAGATGGTGATGGATACGACACCAGGGACGCCTGCCATGCTGGACGACAGCCTGACCCTCGAACGGCGCGCCGATGGCGGACCGCGCATTGATTGCCGGAACATCAAGGTGTTTTACGGTCAGGCGCAGGCCATCCACGACGTGTCGATGTCGTTTCCGGACCGCGCTGTCACCGCGCTGATCGGACCGTCCGGGTGCGGAAAGTCCACCTTCCTGCGTTGCCTCAACCGGATGAACGACACGATCGAGAATTGCCGGGTCGAAGGGCAGATCCTGATGGACGGCGAGGACATCAATGATGCCGATGTCGATCCCGTGCTGCTGCGCTCGCGCGTCGGCATGGTGTTCCAGAAGCCGAACCCGTTCCCGAAATCGATCTACGACAATATCGCATACGGTCCGCGTATCCATGGCCTGGCCAACGGGCGGGAAGACCTTGATGCCATCGTCGAGAAAAGCCTGCGCCGCGCGGGTCTCTGGGAAGAGGTGAAGGATCGCCTCTCGGCCCCGGGGACCAGCCTTTCGGGGGGCCAGCAGCAGCGTCTATGCATTGCCCGCGCGATTGCGGTTCAGCCGGAAGTGATCCTGATGGACGAGCCCTGTTCGGCGCTTGACCCGATTGCAACGGCCCGCATCGAGGAGCTGATCGACGAGCTGCGCAGCCGCTACTGCATCGTCATCGTGACGCACTCCATGCAGCAGGCGGCGCGCGTTTCGCAGCGCACGGCCTTCTTCCACCTCGGCAACCTGGTCGAGCTTGGCGATACCAACCAGATCTTCACCAACCCGCGCGAGAAGCGCACCGAAGACTATATTACCGGCCGGTTCGGCTGAGCGAGGCATGCATGTCTGATCACATTGTTTCTGCTTATTCCGAAGAACTCGAACGGCTTTCGGCTGACATCATGAAGATGGGCGGCATCGTCGAGACGATGATTACCGATGCGAGCAAGGCGCTGGTGTCGAACGACCTCGAGCTGGCCCGGGAAGTGGTTGCGCGTGATCCGCTCGTGGATGCCATCGAGTCCGATGCCGAGCGCCAGATCGTGTCGATCATCGCGCGCCGTCAGCCGATGGGGCATGACCTGCGCATGATTCTCTCGGCGATGAAGATTTCCGGCGAGCTGGAGCGGATCGGGGATCTGTCGAAGAACATTGCCAAACGTGCGCAGCGCCTCGACGAGAATGTGAATGCCGAGATGCGCAACGCGATCATGCGGATGTCGCAGCCTGTGTCGCGGCAGCTGAAGGATGTGCTGAATGCCTATGCTTCGGCCAATGCTGACCGCGCGATGGCGGTCTGGAACTCGGACGATGACATCGACCATCATTACAACTCGGTGTTTCGCGAGATGCTGACCTATCTGGTCGAGGATCCGCGCCGGATCACTGCGGGCGCGCACCTGCTGTTCATGGCGAAGAACCTCGAGCGGATCGGTGACCACTGCACGAACATTGCCGAGTTTGTCTATTACCAGGTCGTCGGGGATTACCTCTCCGAACTCGAACGACCGAAGCAGAACCAGATCTGACCGCCCCGGGCGGGCTGTGCTGAAAGAATGGAGCCGACCGCGTGAAACCTTACGTACTGATCGCAGAAGACGAGAAGGCCGTATCAGAGCTGCTGCTCTATAATCTGCGTAAGGAAGATTATGATGTGGGCGTTGCCGGAGACGGCGAAGAAACGCTGATCATGATCGACGAGCGGGCGCCGGATCTGCTCCTGCTCGACTGGATGCTGCCGAAAGTCAGCGGGATCGAAATCTGCCGCCGGGTGCGCTCGGGCGGGGTGAACCCGAACCTGCCGATCATCATGCTGACCGCGCGCGGCGAGGAGAGCGACCGTATCCGCGGGCTTGATACGGGCGCAGATGATTATGTGACGAAGCCGTTCTCGACGACGGAGCTGATGGCGCGCGTGCGGGCCGTGCTGCGCCGCATTCGCCCGGGTCTGAAAGACGACCGGCTCAAGGTGGGTGATATCGAGATTGACCGCGTGGCGCACAGGGTGGCCCGCAACGGTATCGACATCCATCTCGGTCCGACTGAGTTCCGTCTGCTGGATTACTTCATGCAGCATCCGGGGCGCGTGTTCTCGCGCGAGCAGCTGCTGGATACGGTGTGGGGGTCTGACGTTTACGTCGAGGCGCGCACGGTAGACGTGCATGTCGGCCGACTGCGCAAGGCGCTGCGCCAGGAGGGCGGGGACGATCCGATCCGCACCGTGCGCTCGGCAGGCTACGCGCTGCGCGAGGACTGAGGATCGGCGGGCACCCCCAAAGAGGCGCCCGCCTTTGATCCGTCAGCTGAAGACTTCAGCGAGGAAGGTCTTCAGGTAGGCAAAGCTGCGCCGGTCGGTATCGGCGTGGTACTGCGTGGCATCGCCGGTGGCGCCAACCGTGGTGAAGGCGTGGGTGGCAAGGCCGTGGGCGTGGAGCTGCCAGTCGCTGCCGGCAAATTCCTTGGCGATGGCGAGTACGTCATCGGGCGTCGCCATCGGGTCGCGCCAGCCATGCTCGATAAGCACCTTCGCCTTGATCTTCGGCTGCGGGATGTTTTCCGCCGGGCGGAACAGGCCGTGGAAGGAAGCCACACCGAGCACATCCATGCCAGCGCGCGCCATGTCGAGCACGCAAAGGCCGCCGAAGCAGAAGCCGATGGCGGCGGCTTTCGAAGCGCCTGACTTGGCTTTCGCCGCAGCGATGCCGGCTGCGAGGCGCTTCTGCAGCTCGGCACGGTTGCCGACGAGGGGATACATCAGGGCTTCGCATTCGGCCTGGTTCGTGCCGCGCTTGCCCTTGCCGTAAACATCGATGGCGAAGGCGGCGTAGCCGAATTCCTCGGCAATGATGCGCGCCTTCTGTTTCTCGTTGTCACCGACGCCGGCCCAGTTGTGGCAGATGACGACCAGCGGTGCATCGGCTTTGCCGGCGGGCGTGAGGAAGTAGCCCTCATAGGTCTGGCCATCGATCGTGTAATCCACTGCGCTCATAGCGGTCTCCTCTGGTTTTTGTTTCCGGGCTTCGATAGAGCGCAAACAAGGCCAAGTTCAAGGCGAACAGCGATTAGTATGCGCTTTCTAGACTTTTTCCCTAGATCGGGCGGCATGAAGTCAGTTTCCCCCGAAAAGGAGCCTCCCATGGCGAAGAAAACCACGAAATCCGCCGCGCGCGCCAAGGCCGCCGCTGTTGGCAAACAGGTCGAAGCCCAGTCGACCGAGATGGCCTACAAGATCTGGCTTGCGGGCGTTGGCGCCTATGGCAAAGCCTATGACACGGCCCTCGCTGGCGCGAACGTGCTGAACAAGCAATCGGCCGAAGTGTTCGAAGACCTCGTGAAGCGCGGCTCGGAAATCGAGCAAGACGTGCGCGCCCGCCTTGCGGCTGACGAGCGTGTTTCCGGCGCGACGAAGCAGGTCTCCAAGACGCTCGAGACCGTGCGCGACATGCAGGCTCAGGCCCGCGACCAGTTCGAGGCCCGCCTTGACCGGATGCGCGACCTGCTCGGCGTGAAAGGCCTCTCGGACGTTCGCCAGAAGTTTGCCCGCCAAATCGACAAGCTGGAAGACGAAGTGGCGGCCGTCACCTCGAAAGCCCGCGTCAAAGTCGGCGACGCTGACCTGAAAGCCCGCCTCGCACGCCTGACGGCCGAGATCGAAGCCGTCGCTGGCGAGACCGGCGCGGAAGTCGCTAAGACGGCCAAGAAAGCCGCGCGCAAGACCACGAAAGCGGTGAAGGCTGCCTTCGCGGCTCCGGAAGGCGCTGACGACCTGACGCAAGCCACCGGCATCGGCCCGGCGCTGGCCAAGAAGCTGAATGCAGAAGGCCTGACGCGCTTTGCGCAGCTCGCCGCCCTGAAGAAAGCAGACCTTGAAGCGCTCGACGCGAAAGTGGCCGGCCGTGGCCGCGTTGCGAAAGCGGACTGGTCGAAACTCGCTAAAGCCGCCGTCTGATCGAAACGGGAAGGGCGGGCCGGATGGCTCGCCCTTATCCTTTTGTCTCCTCGAAATGCCGGATCATCTGCCCGAGCGCTGCAGGCCCGGCCTCGCCCATATAGGGCACCATCAGGCACATCACCTGAAACACCGTCTTGTGGATGAGGGCAGGCCCGTCATGGACCTCTTTGGTGAGTGCATCGCCCGCGAGCCAGAATGTCAGGGTCGTGATGATCTGGTCGGCGAGCGCGGGTTTGAGGCGCGGATCGATGTGGATCAGTTGCTGGCGCTCAAGGTCATCAACGAAGCGCGTGATGGTCTGGCGCTTTGCGGCGACCAGCGCCCGGAAGCGGACGGCAAGGTCCGGATAGCGCCGCAGGAGGCCGGCGAGGTCGCGGTAGAAGAAGCGGAAGTCGTAGATCTCTTCCAGCAGGATGTAGATGTAGACCCAGTTGTCCTCGATCGAGGCCAGGCCGCCTTTCGAGCCGCGCAGGATGACGCGCATCTCTTCCTCGAACCGGTCGAACAGGGCGCGGATGATCGCGTCCTTACCCTTGAAATGGTAGTAGAGGTTGCCCGGACTGATCTCGAGCGCGTTGGCGATATCGACAGACGACAGCTCGCCTTCTCCTTCCTCGTTGAAGAGGAGAAGGCTGACTTCAAGTATCCGGTCGCGCGTTTTCATGGCCTGGACAGCAGTTTGACAGGTAAATCTGACTGTGAAACGAATTTTCCAGGTAAATTTACCACGGTCTTTTTGCGAGATGGCAAGAGACCGGGATTAGACCGGCCACTGGCGGACCATCGCCAGGAGAGACCGGCGGCACCTGGGAGGGACTGAAATGAGCACACCAAAGGACGAAATCGCCCAGAATGCGGCGCAGAGCACGACGGCCCTTAACCCGTTGCTCGGCGGCATTAACCGGCAGGAATTGCTGGGCGCCGTGGCTATGATGCTGCGGTCATCGGTGACCAATCCGGTGACGACCGCCAAGGCGGCGCGCAAGATCATGGCCGAGAATACCGAAATCCTGCTCGGCAAATCGAAACGCGAAGCCGACAAGAAGGACCGCCGGTTCAAGGACCCGGCTTGGGAGCACAACCCGTTCTACAAGCGCGGCATGCAGGCCTTCCTCGCGACGCAGGAGCACCTGCACGAGTGGGTCAGCGAAGTGAAGATGAGCGAGCTGGAGCATGCGCGCGCCAAGTTCGTGATGGGCATGATTACCGATGCGATGGCGCCGACCAATACGCTGATCGGCAACCCGGCGGCTACGAAGCGCGTGGTCGATTCTGGCGGCCTCTCGCTGCTGAAGGGGATGAAGAACCTCTATGACGATCTGACCAAGAATGGCGGTCTGCCGTCGCAGGTCGACAAGCGCCCCTTCAAGGTGGGCGAGAATCTCGCGGTGTCGAAAGGCTCGGTCGTCTGGAAAAACGAGATGCTGGAACTGATCCAGTATGCTCCGACGACGGAGAAGGTGTACAAGACGCCGATCTTGATCATTCCGCCGCAAATCAACAAGTTCTACGCGATGGACCTGACGCCGATGACGTCGATGGTTCAGTTCCTGCTTGCGATGGAGCAACAGACCTTTGTGATCTCCTGGCGCAATCCGACCAAGGAGCATCGAAATTGGGGACTCGCCGATTACATCGACAGTCTCGTCCAGGCGAGCGAAGTGGTGCGCAAGATCACCAAGTCGCCCAAGCTGAACGTGTCCGGTGCTTGCTCGGGTGGGATCACGACCGCGACATTCGCGAGCCTATTGGCCGCGGCGGGCGACAAGCGGATCAACGCCGTAACATTCATGGTGTGTGTGCTGAACCCGCAGAAGGAAGACAGCGATATCGGTCAGATCGTCTCCGATGGCAGCCTCGAGATCGCGCGCAAGATGTCCAAAGCCCGCGGCATCCTCAAGGGCGATGACCTTGCCCGGATGTTTGCATGGATGCGGCCGAACGACCTGATCTGGAACTATGTCGTCAACAACTACCTCATGGGCGAAGACCCGCCGCCCTATGACGTCCTTTTCTGGAATAATGATACGACGAACCTGCCGGCGCAGCTGCACTCCGACTATCTGGACGTCGCGCTGCACCAGCCGTTCGATCATCCGGGTACGGTGGATGTGGCCGGGCACAAGGCGGACCTTACGAAAGTGACGGCAGATGCGTTTGTCGTCGCCGGGCTTACTGACCACATCACGCCCTGGAAGGCTTGCTATCGGACGCCGGGCCTGCTTGGCTCCAAGAATGTCGAATTCATTCTCTCGTCGAGCGGTCACCTGCAATCACTGATCAATCCGCCGGGCAATCCGAAGGCCAAGTATTTCCGCAGCACCCAGATGAAACCGACGCCGGACGAATGGGCCGCCAGCGCCGAGGAGCACAATGGCTCCTGGTGGCCGCGCTGGGGTGAATGGTTGAAGGAAAGGTCAGGTCCGCTTAAGGCGGCACCGAAGGCGGTTGGCAACGAGGCCTTCCCGCCGCAATACGCCGCTCCCGGCCGCTACGTTTTCAACGAGTAGTCTCCGACTGAAAGACAAGACCAATGGCCAGCTACAAGCGTATGCCTGAGATCACGATGCAGGACGTCGATGGCGTCATGCTGCGCACGGCCTACTGGGCCGGGCTGGAGGATGGCGGCGAGTTTCCGCTGGTGTTCTTCAATGGCATCGGCGCGAACCTGGAGCTGACGCTCGCACTCGGCGACATGTTCCCGGACCGGGAAATCCTGACGTTTGACGTTCCGGGCGTCGGCCTCAGCCCGGTGACGCAGTGGCCTTACCGGCACTGGATGGCGGCGCGCTGGGCCCGCAAGCTGAGTGACCGGCTCGGCTTTGATGTGGTCGATGTGATGGGCGTGTCCTGGGGCGGGGCGCTGGCGCAGCAGTTTGCGTTCCAGTACCGCAACCGCGTCAACAAGCTGATCCTGTGCGCGACCTCATCCGGCATGACGATGATCCCGGGTCGGCCGGCTTCGCTTTCAAAGATGGTAGATACGCGCCGGTATACCGATCCGGACTTCATGCGCGACAACTTCGCGACCCTGTATGGTGACATGGCTGATCCGTCGGCGGATAATCATATCAGAAGCCTGCTGCCGCCGGATCCGAAGGGGTATCTTTACCAGCTGCTGGCCTTTGCCGGTTGGTCGAGTCTGCCGTTCATCCGTTTCCTGCGGATGCCGACGCTGGTGATGATGGGCGACAAGGACAGCATCGTGCCGCTGGTCAACGGGCAGATCCTCACCTGGGCACTGCCGGAGGCGCGGCTGCATGTGGTAGAAGGCGGCGGCCACCTGTTCCTGGTGACGCGCGCCGCCGAAACGGCAAGCGTGATCAACGATTTCCTGAGCGAGCCTGCGCGGCGCGCAGCCTAGTCATTCATCAGTCTCTCTGCTTCCAGTCGCACGGCAGTGTAGTCCACCTTGCCGGTGCCAAGCACTGGAATATGGCCAACCTTGAACACGCGGCGAGGCACGGAGATTTCCGGAACGCCATGACTTTGCGCCCATTCAAGGATCGGCGTGCGGGCCGCGTCCGGCGCCTCGCTCAGCAGCACGACCTGCTCGCCCTTCTTCGGATCGGGCAGGGTGACAGCAGCGTGCATGTGGTCCGGCCAGACGGCGGCGGCGCAATTCTCGACAACCGCCAGCGACACCATCTCTCCGCCGATCTTGGCGAAGCGTTTCACGCGGCCGAGGATGCGGATGAAGCCTTCCTCGTCGATGTCCACGATATCGCCGGTATCATGCCAGCCATCGCGCAGCTGTTCGATCACGCCGGGGTTTGACGCGCGCAGGTAGCCCATCATCACGTTGGGCCCGCGGATATGGAAACGCCCGCCTTCCGGCATGCCTTCAACGGGCACCAGTTTAGATTCCATGCCGGCCATCAGGCGGCCGACAGTGCCCGGCTTGTTGTGTTCCCACTGGTTCGCGGCAACAACCGGCGCGGCTTCAGTGGCGCCATAGCCTTCTAGGATTTCGATATTGTACTTGCGGCGCACATAGGCGCGCGTCTCGTCCTTCACGCGCTCGGCGCCGCAGACGGCAAGGCGGATGGAATCGAGGTCGCCCTCGCTGCCGGTGCGCGCGTACTGCGAGATGAACGTGTCGGTCGCCAGGAGGATCGTTGACTTGCTCTCGCGGATGCGGCGAACGATTTCCTTCGGCTGAAGAGGCGAGGGATGAAAGATGACCTTGAGGCCGCCGATCAGGGGCAGCAGGGCGCCGACGGTCAGGCCGAAGCAGTGGAAGGTGGGCAGCGGATTGAACACAATGTCCGTGTCCGGACTGAGGCCGATATGCGCGCGCACCTGTTCGATGTTCGCCATGATGTTTTCATGGCTGAGTACCACGCCTTTTGGCTCGCCTTCGGTACCGGACGTGAACAGGATCACGCCCGGCTGTTTCGGGCCGAGGCGCGAGGCAACAAGCGACGGAACCAGCGGGCCGGCGACGGCGGCGATCTTGTCACCGATGCCTAGCTTTTCGCGCACATCCTCGAGGTAGATGATCTCGACGCTTTTCGAGAGTTCATTGATCAGGTCCTGCAGCCCGCCGAGCTCAACAAACTTGTGCGCCGTGATCATGCGCTTGACCTTGGCGGCGCGCATCGCGGACTTGAGGTTCTTGGAGCCGGCCGTGAAGTTCAGCATCGCAGGCACGCGGCCATAGGCGGTGAGCGCGAAGAAGCCGATCACCGCGCCCGCGCCCGTGGGCAGCATCACGCCGACCGCGTCGCCGCGCTTAGTCCCCTTGCGCAGCGCCGAGCCGAGGCCGAACACGGCCCGGATGATTTCCTTGTAGGTCAGCACACGCTCATCGCCGTCCACGAGGATCGGCTTGGCCGCCCCGAATTCGGCTGCGGCGCGCAGGAGCGCAGAGAACAGGTTCGTTCGCGTGCGTTCCGGCTTGTAGGTAAGCGGTGCCGGCACAAGCGGCTGGAGCGGTTGCTGCATCGGGTAGGCCCTGAACTGTTTCGTCCCGTTATTTTTGTAACATTCTGTCATCTAGCGTCATGCAAGCAAGCAATATTGCAAGACTGCATATGCAGCCTGCGGTATCACCCGCTTGCTGAATCAGGCGCCGGGCGCCATTTTGGAGGCCACATGGCCAACCTCATAGACCTCAAAAACAACGCCCCGCGGCCCCGTCACCCCGAGAAACAGGGGCGTCCGGACACACCCTTGATGCGAAAACCCGAGTGGATTCGCGTCAAGGCACCCACTTCGGAGGGCTATGCGGCGACCCGGGCGCTGGTCAAAGCCAAGGGGCTGGTCACCGTCTGCGAGGAGGCAGGCTGCCCCAATATCGGCGAGTGCTGGGACAAAAAGCACGCCACCATGATGATTCTCGGGGACGTCTGCACCCGGGCCTGTTCCTTCTGCAACGTCGCGACCGGCAAGCCGAAGCCGGGCGTCGATTCGGACGAGCCGCGCCGGGTGGGCGAGGCCGTGGCCGAGATGGGCCTCAGCCATGTCGTGATCACCTCAGTGGACCGGGATGACCTGGAAGACGGCGGCGCGATGCACTTCGTCCACACGATCCGCTCGATCCGCGAGCGCGCGCCCGGCGCGACCATCGAAATCCTGACGCCGGACTTCCTGCGCAAGGATGGCTGGGAGAACCACGTCATCGATGCGAAGCCGGATGTGTTCAACCACAATCTCGAAACCGTGCCGCGTCTCTATCTCTCGATCCGCCCCGGCGCACGTTACTTCCACTCTCTCCGCCTGCTGCAGAAGGTGAAGGACCGCGATCCGTCGCAGTTCACGAAGTCCGGCCTGATGGTTGGCCTCGGCGAGACGAAGGAAGAGGTCATGCAGGTGATGGACGACATGCGCTCCGCCGGCGTCGACTTCATCACCATCGGCCAATACCTGCAGCCGACCCGCAAGCATGCCGCCATCGACCGTTTCGTCACGCCGGACGAATTCAAGGCGTATGAAGAGATTGCTCGGGCGAAGGGCTTCCTGATGGTCTCCGCCAGCCCGCTGACGCGCTCGAGCCACCATGCCGGCGAAGACTTCGCCAAGCTGCGCGCCGCGCGTGAAGCGCAGCTTTCCGCGCGCGCCTGAGGCATGCCGCGTTTCACCAAATCGATCCGTGTGCCTTACCGGCCGGCTGAGTGCTTTCAGCTGGTCTCTGACATCGCGAGCTATCCGAAGTTCATCAAATGGATCACCGCAATGCGGGTCTCCGGCCTGCGCGAGATTGGACCGGGTGTGACGGAATGCCAGGGCGAGGCGGTGGTGGGATTCAAGGGGTTCACCGAGCGCTTCACCACGCAGGTTGTCGCAGACGAAACGGCAGCCCGCGTGACGGCCTCGCTGGTGCGCGGGCCGTTCCGGAGACTCTTCGCAGAGTGGCGCATCTTCGAAACGGTCGGCGGCGGCGCCGACATTTCGCTGGAGATCGACTACGAGTTCCGCAATCCGGTGATCGGCTTCCTCGCGGCGGCAAACCATGACCTCGCGGTGAGCCGCATCCTGGAAGCTTTCCTGACCGAAGCGCGCAGACGCTTCGGCGTGACGCCTAGCGCATCTGCACCTGAATAAGCTTCAGCGCCGTCTCCACCGCTTCCATGCGGATGGCGGAGCGGCCGATATCGCCCAGTTGCAGCATCTCGTGCACAACCGCGCGGTTTTCCCGCGCGCAGGCGACGTGGACCAGGCCGACCGGCTTCATCTTCGTGCCGCCGCCAGGGCCGGCAACGCCGGTGATGCCAACGGCAATGTTTGCGCGGCTGTTCTGCATCGCGCCTTCGGCCATCATCCGCGCGACCGGCTCTGACACCGCGCCATAGTCGGCGAGCACATCGCCCGGCACGCCGAGCATTTCTTCCTTCGCTTTGTTGGAATAGGTGACGAAGCCACGCTCGAACACGGTGGACGAACCGGGAATGTCGGTGAACAGCGCCGCGACGAGGCCGCCCGTGCAGCTTTCGGCGGTGGCAATCTTCAGGCGCGCCTGTTCGGCATCGTCGAGGATCAGTAGGGCGAGGTTACGCAGGCGGTCAGGAAACATGGGGCAAACCTATAGGGCCACTAGCGCCCCGTGAAGACCGGATCGCGCTTCTCGATGAAGGCGGCGGCGCTTTCCTTCGCGTCCTCGGTCTGCATCAGCTTGCGGATTTCGGTGATCGCCCACTTGCCGGTGTCGCGCCAGTCGGGGTCGAGCGTGCGGCGCAGCCCGGCCTTCAGCGCGCGCACGGCCTGCGGCGGATTAGCGGCAATCTTCTGCGCAATGCCAAGCGCGGTGGGCAGCAATTCTTCTTGCGGAACGACGCGGCCCACGAGGCCGATCTCCTTGGCTTCCTGCGCGGTGATGATGTCGCCGGTGAAGAGGAGTTCGCTCGCCTTCTCGCGGCCAACGATCTGCGCGAGGCGCCCAAGACCCGGCGCATCGCAGCAGAGGCCGCGCTTGACAAAAATCTCGCCCCATTTCGCCGTGTCGGCCATCACCCGGATGTCCGCCATGATGGAGAGTTCCGCGCCCCAGCCGAGGGCAAAGCCATTGATCGCGGCGATGACGGGAATGTCCGTATGCAGAAGGGCGTCTGCGGCCGGCGTCAGGCCGCCCGTATCCTTCGCCTTTGCCGCCCGCTCCGGCGTGACCGGCGCGCCTTTGGAGAGGATCTTCTTCACATCGTCGCCCGAACAGAAGGCCCGAGTGCCTGATCCCGTGATGACGATGGCGCGCGCGTCAGAGGTGCGGATTGCGTCTTCCAGGGCGTCATAGAGATCATAGTCGAGCGAATTCATCGCTTCCGGCCGGTTCAGCGTCAGCAGGGTGACGTGCCCGTGTTGTTCGCGAAGCAGGATGTCAGACATGGTGTTTCTCCCCGTATCTTTTCACAGAGAGTGTCACGAAGCAGGGAAGGTGAAAATGCTGCCGCCGGGTCAGCGAGTCGGCATCAGCACCGCAATCGCTTCTGCGGCGATGCCTTCACGGCGGCCGGTAAAGCCGAGCCCCTCGGTAGTGGTGGCCTTCACGCTGATGGCATCGAGCGGCAGGCCGAGCAGCTCGGCGGTGCGCGCCCGCATCGCTTCGCGGTGCGGTTTCACCTTGGGCGCTTCGCAGATCACCGTGATGTCGCAGCTGTCGATCCGGTAGCCCTTCTCTTCGGCCAGCGTCTGGGCGTGTTTCAGGAATATGCCGCTGTCGGCATTCTTCCAGCGCGGGTCCGAAGGCGGGAAGTGGTCGCCGATATCACCGAGGGCGACGGCGCCGAGGATGGCATCGGTCAGCGCGTGCCAGCCGGCATCGGCATCCGAATGGCCCTTGAGCTTGGCGACATGCGGAATGGCGACGCCGCAAAGGGTAACGTGATCGCCGGCCTCGAACTCGTGCACATCGAAACCCTTGCCGACGCGCGGGGCGCCGGCCGGGGCAAGCAGGCGGCTCATCATGTCGAAGTCCTCGGGATAAGTGATCTTGGAAAGACGAACGGAGCCGGGGATGAGCGCCACCCTCGCGCCAGCCGTTTCAACGGCGGCGATGTCGTCCACAAGGTCCGGCCCAGCCGCTTCGAGCGCCGCCCGGATGGTGCCTAGGCGGAAGGTCTGGGGCGTCTGGATACGGTGCAGCCCGCTCCTGTCGACGGTGCTGAGCGTATCCCCGCGCTGGTGTTTGAGAGCATCCGCAACGGGCAGGGCTGGGGCGGCGGCGTCGTGCGTTTCGAGAGCGGTGATCAGGGCCGAGATCGTCGCGCCATCAATCCCGGGGCGGGCCGCATCGTGAATGAGAACGATGGTATCATCGGGAGCCTTCAGCGCTTTCAACCCGCTGAGCACGGACTGGGTTCGGGTTACGCCCGGTTCGGCGCGGGAGAAGCGCTGGCCGGGGCCGGGTGCGCCAAGATCGGCGGCAGCGACAACGATCACATCCGAGATCGCCGGATGACGGCTGAAGGCATCGATGGACCAGTCCACGACGCGCCGCCCGAGCAGTGTCTGCCACTGCTTGGGTTTGTCCGATCCGGCCCGGTTTCCCTGGCCTCCGGCGACGATGATGGCGGCGGCGCGACTCATGGCGCTGCTTCTAGCGAGGGCTGTCAGGTGTGGCCATAGCGCGACGTTCCGCTCGCCCATTGCACGAAAATTGTGCTGCTCACCATTTGTGCGCTTGCCCGCGCGTCAAAAGTCGTGAAGAAAGAGTAATGATCAAATTTCAGGCACCTCGCGTTTGGTTGGCGCCGATGTCTGGCGCAACGGATGCGCCGATGCGGCGGCAAGCCGTGCGCTTTGGTGCACCAGCCGTGGTTTCCGAAATGGTTGCGGGCGAGATGCTGGCAAAGGCCCGGCCGGACGTCGTGCGCCGCACCTGCCGGCATGAGGGCGGGGGCTACTGGATCGTTCAACTCGCGGCCCGCCGCCCGGAAGACATGCTCGCAGGCGCACGGCTCATGGCGGAAGCCGGTGTCGACGTGATCGACATCAACATGGGCTGCCCCTCGAAACAGGTGACAGGTGGCCAGTCCGGCTCGGCCCTGATGCGCGACCTGGGGCTCGCGGGCGATATCATCGATGCTGCAATCGAAGGCGCGGCAGGGCGTCCGGTGACGCTGAAGATGCGCCTTGGCTGGGACGATGCGCACCTGAATGCGCCCGAACTGGCCCGGATTGCAGAGCGCAAGGGCGTGCAGATGCTCACCGTCCACGGTCGCACGCGCTGCCAGTTCTATACCGGCGCGGCCAACTGGGCTGCCGTACGTGAAACGGTCGAGGCGGTCTCGGTCCCGGTGATTGTCAATGGCGACATCCACGATCCGGTATCCGCGGCCCGAGCCCTGCAACTCTCCGGCGCACGCGGCGTGATGATCGGCCGGGCGGCCATGGGGCGGCCCTGGCTTCCGGGCGAGATCGCATCGGCGCTCGATGGCCGCAAATGGGCGCCGCCGTCGCTGGAGGAGCAGTATGAGAGTCTTGAGGCGCAGATTGCGGACTCGCTGGTGCTCTATGGCCCGAACCTCGGGCTGAAGATGGTGCGCAAGCATGTCTCGGCTGCGATCGATCATCTCGCACTGGCGTGCAACACCGTGCAACGCCGTGCCCTTCGCGCGGATGTCTGCCGCATCGAGAACGCTGCCGATCTCATCCGCGCGCTACGCGAAATCTACCGCGAGAGACTTCACGAGGAGCTGGCCTGAACATGCCAACACTGGATCAAACCCGTCCGGCGAACCTTGCCGAAATCGCGCCCATCGCGCTGTTGCACATCGATGCACGGCGCAGGATCTGCAACGTCAACGCTGCCGCAGAGGCCCTGTTGCAAGCCTCAAGGCGGGCGCTGGTGGACCGCCCGCTCAGCGAGGTGGTCTTCCACGACTCGCCCCTGTTCGAACTTATCGACCGGGCTGCCCGGGAACCTGCTGAAATTACAGCGCCTTCGACGCCGCTCTCAGGCCCCTCGATCACCGCGCGCACGGTCTGCGATGTGCGGGTGCGCTGTATCGAGGGCGGCGAGTTCATCATCGTGCTCAACGAGGCGCCGGCGAGAGATCCGGCGGAAGGCATCGTCGGTGCAGCCGGTTTCGGGCGCATCCTCGGGCATGAAGTGAAGAACCCGCTGGCCGGCATCATCGGCGCTGCCCAGCTGCTGGAGCGTCAAGGCTTCACCGGTCAGGCCGAACTGCTCGACATCATCAAGGACGAGGCCCGCCGCATTGAGCGGCTGGTGAACCGGCTCTCGGCCTTCGAGCTGTTCTCTGCGCCACGGATGCAGCCGTGTAACGTGCATGCGCTGCTCGACAAGGTGATCGCCTCGGAGCGCGCAGCTATGGGGCCGAAGATCGACTTCCGCCGCGAGTTTGATCCCTCCCTGCCGGACATCCAGGCTGACCCTGACCATCTCCAGCAGGCCTTCCAGAATATCGTGCGCAATGCGGCGGAGGCTGCCTCGAACAACAATCGCCGGGGTGAGGTGGTTGTGCGCACGGCCTATGCGGCCGGTCTCGCCATGCGCCAGGCCCGCCTTGGTTCCGGCCTGCGGCGCGCCATGCTGATTTCGATTGAGGATAATGGCGACGGTATCCCGCGTGAACGCCAGGCGACCATTTTCGAAGTTTTTCAGAGCTCCAAGTCGGGTGGGCGTGGACTTGGGCTATCTGTCGTGAGTGAGGTTGTGTCTGCCCATGGCGGGCAGATCCGCGTGGATAGCCAGCCAGGCTCGACCCGGTTCACCGTTCTTCTGCCAATCGTGGAGGCCAACTGACATGGCTGACAAGACCGTTCTGCTTGCTGAAGATGATGCGAGCATCCGCCTGATCGTGAACCAGACGCTGGTATCTGCCGGCTACGAGGTGCGCGCCACCAGTTCGCCCGACGCGCTGCAGCGCTGGGTGCGCAACGGGGAAGGGGATGTCGTCGTCACTGACGTTTATCTCGGGGATACGTCCATTTTCGACCTGCTGCCCTCGATGAAGCTTGCCCGGCCGGACCTGCCGTTCATCGTTATGAGCGGGCAGAACACGATCCTGACCGCTGCCTCAGCGGCGGAGCATGGTGCGTTCGATTACCTGCCAAAACCGTTCGACATCGACATGCTGTCTAGCCTTGTCCGGCGTGCGCTGAAGTCCTCGCCGAACATCGAGCGGCTCATTCATCCCGAGGCGCAGAAGGCAGTGTCGGATGCCGGCCTGCCGCTGATCGGCCGGTCGGATGCGATGCAGGAAGTCTACCGCCTGATCGCCAAGGTGATGAACACCGACCTCACGGTTCTGATCGAAGGCGAGAGCGGCACCGGCAAGGAACTCGCCGCACGCGCCATCCACCAGCTCGGCCACTCGAAGAATGGAAAGTTCATCGCGCTTGATCTCGCCGCGATGCCCGCCGCCGAAATAAACCGCGAACTCTTTGGCGTGAACGGAACCGACGGCGCCGTGCACATGAAAGGCGGAACGCTTTATCTCGATGAAATCGGCGACTTGCCAGCCGAAGCGCAAGCCCAGCTGGTGAAGCTGCTTCGCGAGCCAGGCGGCGCGCGCCTGATCGCTTCCACCCGGCGCAATCTCGGCAAGCTGGTCGAGGAGGGCAAGTTCCGCGAAGACCTCTATTACCGGCTGAACGTCATGCGGCTGTCGATCCCGCCGCTGCGCCAGCGCAAGGAAGATATTCCTGAACTCGCGCGCGCTTTCCTGATCCGGGCCCAGCGCCAGGGCTTGGCCGCTCGCACCTTTGAGAAGTCCGCCCTTGATCTAATGGCGGCCTATGACTGGCCGGGGAACGTACGCGAACTGGAAAACCTCGTCATCCGCCTCGCGGTGCTGAGTTCCGACACGATCATCACGCTGATGGATGTCGAGCGCGAAATGCGCATGGGCGCCTCCGAGCAGGCGGGCAGCCATGCCGGCTTCGAATCGGAGGTGGAGGCTTTGCTGCACCGGTATGTGATGAGCGACTTGGTCTCTGGCGGCGACAGCGGCGAATCCATGGTCCACAGCTCGGTGATTGACCGGGTGGAGCGCCCCTTGATCCGGCTGGCCCTGTCGGTAACGTCGGGGAACAAGGTCAAGGCCGCGCAGCTGCTGGGCATGAACCGCAACACCCTGCGGGCCAAGATCAATGCGTTGGGAATTGCAGAAGACTGATTGACGACTGGTAAATCCGTGTCTTTAGTGCATCAGTGTTGCATATAGGGCACGTTAACTGTGTCCGGATTGCAACGGGGCCGGGGCCCTAACTGAGCCGGATTGCGTGTCGACAGCTTCGAATACCCAGACGACCAAAGCGAGCTGGGCCCTGTTCGAAGGGCTGTTCATCATTGCGGCCCTCGTCGCGGTGTTTGCAACCTTCATTGCCATGTCGGGCGCGGCCCCGAGTGACCCCACGGCCGGCGCTACCCCTTGGCTGCTGGGCCTGAACTTCGTTCTCCTGATCGTGCTGGCCATCATTGTGGTCCGGGAATACCTGCAAATCCGGGGTAGCGGCGGCAATGACGGGGGCGGCAAGCTGGCCCGCCGGTTCGTGCTGCTGTTCGGATTTTCGGCCCTGATCCCGGCCATGGTGGTCGCGGTGTTCATGGGCGCCTTCATCACGCGCGGCCTTGATCGCTGGATCGGTGAACGGGTCGACCAGTTGATGCAGCAGAACACCGAGATTTTCCGTTCCTATGTCGACAATTTCCAGTCCACCTTCGAGTCGGACATGCGCCTCGCGGCGATGGACGTCGAGAACTTTGCCAAACAGGTCGACCAGTCGATTGCGAGTTCAGGCGAAAGCGAAGTCGCCTCCTATGCCTCGGCGGAGTTTTTTGAAGGCCTGCGCTCCGAACTCGCGATCCGCGAATTCCTGACGATTGCCATCCTCGGACCGGACGGCGTGGACCTGATCGCAGAGGCGAGCGTTCAGGACCCGATCCTGCTTTCGCCGCCGGAAGCCGCCTTCAAAGAAGCGAATGACGGCGCTGTTGCCACAACGCTATACGAGGGCAGGGGCATCGCGACGGCGCTGATCCGGATTTCGGCCCCGACGGATGGCTATATCTATGCCGTGAAAGTGTTCGACCGGAACGCCGCGCGCTCGCTGCGCGAGGCGGAAACGGCTCTCGAGGAATACAACGCCGCCAAGCGCAACAGCGGCCGCCTGCAGGCCATCTTCGTGATCGGTTATGCGCAGATCGTGGGTCTCGTGCTGCTGCTTGCCGGACGCCTCGGCCTCGAAGCGGCTGGCCGCATTACCGGACCCATCGGGCGCCTGGCATCGGCGGCGCATGCCGTGCGCGACGGCGACCTTGACGTACGCGTTCCCGTTTCCGGTCCTGTTGACGAAGTCCATGCGCTTAGCAGCTCGTTCAACGCGATGACTGAACAGTTGTCCGGCCAGCAGAATGCCTTGATCCGTGCCCGGAAGGATGAGGAAGACCGCCGCCGCTTTGTGGAAACCCTTGTAGGCGAGATTGGCGCCGGCGTGATCCGCGTTGACCGGGAGGCGCGCATTACACTGGCTAACCGATCGGCCTGCGACATTCTCGGAATTGATGCTGCGCCCGAAGGCGCGCTGCTTGCCGATGTTTCGCCGGCGTTCGAGCGCACCGTGCGCGACACGTTCGAGCGCAATGCGGCGGTGGACGCGAGCCTGGAGCTTACGCGCAATGGCGAGGTGCGCAGCATTCGCTTGAAATCGGCGCCTGAGGCCTCTGGCGGCTGTGTGCTGACGTTCGATGACACGACGCGCCTGATCCTTGCTCAACGCCAGCTGGCCTGGCGGGATGTGGCGCGCCGGATTGCGCACGAAATCCGCAATCCTCTGACACCTATCATGCTGTCCACCGAACGGTTGCGCCGGCGGTATGCTTCCAAGATCGATGACACGGACGGTGTGTTCGACCGATGTATCGAGACGATCCTGCGCAAGGTCGACGAGATCGCACGGATGGTCGAGGAATTTTCTAGCTTTGCCCGGATGCCGAAGCCGAGCATTGCGCCGTTCGACATGCGCGCCGTGCTGCAAGGCGCAAGCTTTGCGCAGAGCGTTGTTTCGCCGGACATCGAGATCGAGATTGATACTGCTCTCCACGAAGCGCCCTATCTCGGCGACGAGCGGCTTTTGGCGCAGGCCATTGGCAACCTTTTGAAGAATGCGGCGGAAGCCATTGAAGGCATGCCGATAGAACAGGACGTGTCCGGACATATCCGGATCTTCCTTGCGCGCGAGGGCGGCGACCTTGAAATCGTGATCGAGGACAATGGTCCAGGCTTCCCGGCAGAGGTGCGCAACCGTTTGCTGGAGCCTTATGTGACGACGCGCGAGAAGGGAACGGGCCTCGGTCTCGCCATCGTCAACCGGATCATCGCGGATCATGGCGGATCGATCTCGCTGCAGAACCGGCCGGACGGACAGCAGGGCGCGCGGGTGCGCGTTGTGCTGCCGGAGAATGGCGCGCTGGCGATGCAATCGGATGATTCAGCCGAAACGGAACGTGTGCTGGAAACCGGGCGGGCGCCTGGTTCCCTGAGTTTGTAGAGGAGACGGACGATGGCCCTGGACATCCTGGTGGTAGACGATGAACCGGACATCCGTGAACTGATGGCCGGTGTGCTCGGAGACGAGGGCTATTCCGTGCGTACCGCCGAAACGGCCGAGCGCGCGCTGGAGGAAGTACGCTCCCGGACGCCGCGTCTGGTTATTCTTGACGTCTGGCTGCAGGGCAGCGGCATGGATGGCCTCTCCGTGCTGAAGTATCTCAAATCCATCGACCCGATCATGCCGGTCATCGTGATCAGCGGGCATGGCAATATCGAGACGGCGATTGCCGCCATCCGCCGGGGTGCATTCGATTTCATCGAGAAGCCGATCAAGGCGGACCGGTTGATGCTTGTGGTCGAGCGGGCGATCGAGTCTGCAGCCTTGCGCTACGAGAATGCCGCGCTGCGCAACCGCGCCGGCGACGAGGAGCGCTGGATCGGCAATAGCCAGGCCGCTGCTGCGCTGCGCGCATCGCTGGAGAAAGTGGCGCCGACCAATTCCCGCGTCCTGATTTCGGGCCCCGCCGGCGTCGGCAAGGAACTCGCGGCGCGCTTGATCCACAAGAGTTCGGCGCGTGCTGGCGGGCCATTCGTGGTGGTCAATGCGGCAACGATTGCGCCGGACCAGATGGAAATCGCCTTGTTCGGCGAAGAAGATGCGCAGGGCCGCACCATTCGCGTGGGGCTGTTCGAGCGCGCTCACACCGGAACCCTGCTTCTGGATGAAGTCGCCGACATGCCCATCGGCACACAGAACAAGATCCTCCGCGTGCTGACCGAACAGCGCTTCCAGCGTGTTGGCGGGCGCTCCGATGTCAGCGTCGATGTGCGCGTGATGGCGGCAACCACCAAGGACCTGCGTGCCGAGATCGAGAAAGGCAACTTCCGCGAGGACCTCTTCTACCGTTTGAGCGTTGTGCCGCTGCGTGTGCCGTCGCTCTCCGAACGCCGGGACGATATCACCGAGCTCGCCAATTATTTCTGTGAGCGCATCGCCGAGACTTCCGGTCTCATGTGCCGCAATTTCTCGCCGGAAGCGCTGGCGGTCCTGCAGGCGATGGATTGGCCCGGAAACATCCGCCAGCTGCGCAATCTGGTTGAGCGCATCCTGATTCTTTCGCCCTCCGACTCGACGCGGCCAATCAGCGTTGATGAGCTTCCGCGCGACCCCGGCCGCGCGGCCTCGCCTGCTGCCCAGTCGGGTTCGGCAGACCTCGTTGGTCTGTCCCTGCGTGATGCCCGCGAGCAGTTCGAACGCGAGTATCTCAGTCTCCAGATCACCCGTTTCAACGGCAATATCTCCCGCACAGCCGAATTCATCGGCATGGAACGCTCCGCTCTCCACCGAAAATTAAAGGCTTTGGGCATAACAACGGGCGTGCGACACGACACCTGAGTCCAGGGCTGAAGGGCCGAACAGATGCACGTTCTGATCTGCGGCGCCGGCCGGGTTGGCCAGGGTATTGCCCGCCGCCTTGCGCGCGAGAAGCATGAAATCACCATCATCGACGAGAACCCGGACCTCGTCGACCAGGTCTCGATTGATCTCGACGTGCGCGGCATCGTCGGGCATGCGGCGCATCCGGATGTCCTGAAACGGGCGCGCGCCGAAGACTGCGAGATGATCATCGCGGTCACGCATTTCGACGAAATCAACATGGTGATCTGCCAGATCGCCCACACGATCTTCTCCGTACCCTTCAAGATCGCCCGTGTCCGCGACCGGTCCTATCTCGACGCAGCGTGGAAAAATATCTTCTCCCGCGAAGGCTTGCCGATCGACATGGTGATCTCGCCGGAGGCTGAAGTCGGCGATGCGATCCTTCAGCGCTTCCGGACGCCGGGCACGATCATGAGTGTTGGTTTCGCGGGTGGACGCGTGAAGCTGCTAGGCTTCGAGCTCGGTGGCGACAATCCGCTGATCGACCTTCCGGTCGACCAGATGCGCGGCGTGTTTCCTGACTTGTCCGCCCGTGTTATCGGCATCGGCCGGGGCGCCGATATCCGCGCCGCCAGTGCCCGCGATGTCCTGAAGCCCGGCGACCGCGCTTATGTTGCGGTGCTCGACACGCATGCGGAGCGCCTCACCTCGATCTTCAACCGCGACCAGAGCCGTCTCGACCATGTGGTGATCATCGGTGGCGGCAATGTCGGTCTGCATGTCGCGAAGGTGCTCGAGAAGGAAAGCCACATCCGTGTACGGCTGATCGAGCGCGATGCTGCAAGGGCCAACAAGGCGGTGGCGCAGGTCAAGCGGTCCATCGTCATCCAAGGCGACGGACTCAACCCCGACATCCTCGCCGAGGCCGGCGCCGACCGGGCGGACTTCGTGATCGCCATCACCGATGATGACAAGACCAACCTCCTGATCAGCAACCTGGCCAAACGTTCCGGCGCCAAGCGGGCGCTCGCGCTGATCAACGCGCCGGAGCTCGCCAGCCTTGCTGCTGACATGCGCGTTGATACTGTTCTCGACCCGCGTGCGCTCACCGTATCGCAGGTCCTCCTGCGTATGCGCCGCGGCCGCATCCTTGGGCTTCAGTCGCTCGAGGACGGCCTCGCGGAAGTCGCCGAAGGGGTGACACTCGAATCCTCGACTCTCATCGGCAAGCCTCTCGGCTATGATGATCTTCCCGAAGGTGTCGCGGCCGCTGCGGTGCTGCGCGGCAACCAGATCCTGATGGCGGATTCCGATGTCATCGTCCGGCCTGAAGATCACCTTATCATCTTCTACGAAGCCGAGATGGTGCGCAGCGTCGAGAAGTTCTTCCGGGTCAATCCGGATTACTTCTGAGCCATGAATTACCCGTCGGTCGCGCGAGTCCTCAGCCTGCTGATGTTGATCCTGGCAGGCGCAGCAGCGCTTGGAATTGCGGTCGCGGTTCTCGCCGGGGAGGCGCAGCAGATCGTTACCTTCTCGGTCACCGCGCTTGGCACTGCGGTCGCCGCGGTCAGCGTGCTGCTGCTCACGCCGCGTCCGCAGCGGAAATCGCGTGCATCGGATGGCCTCGCCGTCGTCATCCTCTGGTGGCTGCTTGCGCCGCTGGCGGCCGCAATGCCTTTCGTCTTTGGCGTTGCCAACAGTTCGGTCCTGACGGCCATCCATGAAGCCGCCGCTTGCTTGACGACGACCGGACACTCGCTGATCCGCGTCGCCGAAGAAGACTGGCCGATCAGCCTGATTTACTGGCGCGGCGCACTGCATGTGCTCGGCGCCTATGCGGCCGTGACGATGGCTGCTGGCGTGTTTGCCGCCATCAATCTCGGCGGCCCCGGGGTTCACCGCACCGTGCTCTTCTCGCTGCCCGAAACCAGCTTCTTCGATGCGATGCCGCGCATCGTCGTTCCGGTCGGGCTGATGATCCTTGTCGGTACAATGTTCGTTTTCGTAATGCTGCTGGTTCTGGGGATAGCGCCGGACCGGGCGCTCGGAGACGCGGTCAGCGTGATTACAACCGGCCTTGTCCATCCCGACGCGCTTGAGCGCGCACCGGCCTCGCTGGGTGTGTCGCTGGCGCTCGGCCTCGGTCTCTGCCTTGGCTCACTCGGTCTCGTCTTCTGGCTGCCGCTCCGTCGCGGAGCATGGGGCGATATCGTCAAGGATGCCGAAATCGTCGTTTTCGCAGGTTTCCTGCTGCTCTTTGCCCTGTTCGCGGTGCTGTTCGGATTCACCTTTGGCCAGTCTCTGGGATGGTCGCTGTCGACGCTGTCGACCTCTGGAATTCCACTATCCGAGCGCTCCGTGGCGGAAGGAATTCCGCTGCCGGTCTATGTCATGCCTTGCCTGATCGGCGGATCGGCGCTGGCGGCAGCAGGCGGCATCAAGCTCGCGCGGGTGATCGTGCTCGGCCAACGGGCAGGGCAGGAATTCCAGCAGCTCGGCTACCGGCGTTCCATCGTTACGTTCCGCTTCCGCGACCGTGAACTCGACGAAAGGTCCGTCATCGGCGTCTGGGTCTATTTTGTCGCCTATGTGCTGGCTGTGTTCCTGTTTGTTGTAGCTTTCAGTTTCACGGGTCTCGGCTTTGATGATTCCATCCGCCTTTCCATTGGCGGGCTGACGTCTTCCGGCGCGCTCGTGAGCCCTGCAGCCCAGGATATAACTCCGGCTGGCGAAATTCTCCTGATTGTTGCCATGCTTTTGGGCAGACTGGAGATTTTGACGCTGCTTCCCGCCCTTTCACTGAGCTTTTGGCGGGGCTGACCCTTGCGCACCTGCAGCAAACGACTTAGCTCGGGGGAATAACAAGAACATTAGCAGGAATAGAAAAGCCATGTCGTCCGACAAGAAACAGAACCTGCAGGACACTTTCCTTAACGCCGTTCGCAAGTCCCGCACGCCGCTCACCGTCTTCCTCGTCAACGGCGTCAAGCTGCAGGGGGTTGTCACCTGGTTTGACAACTTCTGTGTACTGCTTCGCGGAGACGGCCGGCCGCCGCAACTCGTCTACAAGCACGCGATCTCCACGATCGCGCCCAGCGCGCCAGTCCAGCTCTTCGATGAAGAAATGGACGGAGACTGATCGGGATTGACCGGAAAATTCGTTGACAGGCTGCCCACGCCGGAGATTGCCGGCGTCGTCATCCCGTGGTTCACGCCAGCAGATCGTCCGACGCCGGACAGGCTGAGGGAGACTTCAGGTCTGGTCGAGGCGCTCGGTTGCGAGCTCGCGTTCGTGCGGCCCGAGCAGATCCGCAAGGTCAGCTCAACTTACCTTCTCTCGGGCGGTATCCTGGACCGCATGGCGGAGGACCTTGATGCAAATGCCTGCACGGTCGCGGTCATCGACGGGGCATTGACGCCCGTCCAACAGCGCAATCTCGAGAAACGCCTTGGCCGCAAGGTTATCGACAGAACAGGGCTGATCCTCGAAATATTCGGTCTGCGGGCGCGCACCAAGGAAGGCCGCTTGCAGGTCGAGTTGGCGCGCATCCTCTACGAGCGCTCGCGCCTCGTGCGCACGTGGACTCACCTCGAACGCCAGCGCGGCGGCTCGGGTTTCCTGTCCGGCCCCGGCGAAAGCCAGCTGGAAGCCGACCGCCGGATGCTCGACGACAAGATCGTCCGCCTGAAGGGTGATCTCGAAGATGTCCGCCGTACCCGCGCGGTCCAGCGCGCCGGCCGCCGCCGCACGGGCACACCGGTGATTGCGCTCGTTGGCTACACCAACTCCGGCAAATCGACTCTGTTCAACCGGCTCACCGGGTCGGATGTGTTCGCCAAGGACATGCCCTTCGCCACGCTCGACCCGACCATCCGGAAGCTCGATCTGCCGTCGCTCGGCGAAGCGGCGCTGATTGATACTGTGGGATTCATTTCCGACCTGCCGACCCACCTTATCGACAGCTTCCAGGCCACACTTGAGGAATCGCTGCAGGCAGACTTGCTCGTGCACGTGCGTGACCGCTCCAGTGCTTCCGATATCGAGCAGGCGGATGATGTGATGACCGTCCTCGCCCGCCTCGAAGCCGAATCCGGTATGCCCCTGCCGCCGATGATTGAAGCCTGGAACAAGATTGACGCGATGCCGGAGGCCCGCGCGTCGTCCATGCATGCGCTCGCCGCCACTGAAACCGATCCGCCCGCAGTCGCAGTCTCGGCGCTGACGGGCGAGGGTATCGACGGATTGCTGGCATTGATCGAGAAATCGCTCCTCCGTGGCCGGACGGAAATCCGGCTCACGCTCGGCCCGGCCGACGGCAAAGGCCGGGCCTGGCTCCACCAGAACGGCGAAGTAACGGACGAAGCGCAGAATGATGACGGCAGCAGCGTGCTTGTCGTTCGTCTTTCACCGGAACGGCTCGGCCAGTTCCGGGCGGAGTTTCCCGCTCTAGCTGCAGGTCTTGCATCAGGTTGAGCCACGCGCCGCGGGTCAGCCCCGCTCGGTCGCTTTTACGCGCTGCCAGTAGGCTTCCTGTGCGTCAAGGGAGAGCGAGGCAAAGTCCACGCCTTCCGCTGCCGCTGCTGCCTCCATCGCGCGGAAGCGCCGCTCGAACTTGGCATTCGCCTTGCGCAGCGCCTGTTCCGGATCGACGTTCAGCCGCCGGGCAAGATTTGCTGCCACAAACAGAAGATCACCGATCTCGTCCTCGATCTCTGCGGGATCGCCGCCCGCAATGGCCTCTTTCACTTCCGAGACCTCTTCCTCGAGCTTGTCGAAGATTGGCGGCGTCTCGGTCCAGTCAAAGCCGGTGCGCGCGGCGCGCTTCTGAAGCTTCTCCGCGCGCAGCAAAGCGGGCAAGGCGCGTGCCACGCCGTCCAGCGCACTTGCAGGCGCCTCGGGCGCCGCCTTGCGTGCGCGCTCAGCTGCCTTCATCACTTCCCATGCCACAGTTTGTTCGTGAGCGGAGCGAACGTCCTTCTCGCCGAACACATGCGGGTGCCGGCGGATCATCTTGTCATTGATTGCCGCGACCACATCCGCCAGCGCGAAGGCGCCTGCCTCTTCCGCCATCCGGCTGTGGAACATCACCTGGAAGAGCAGGTCTCCCAGTTCGTCGCGCAGCTCGCCCATGTCGCCCCGCTCGATCGCGTCGGCGACTTCATAGGCTTCCTCGATTGTGTAGGGCGCGATGGTCGAAAAGTCCTGTTCCAGGTCCCACGGGCAGCCGCCGTCCGGGTCACGCAGACGCGCCATGATGCGCGCGAGTTCGCGAAAGGCTTCCGCCGCTTCCAGCGTCCGGTCTCGGGTAAGGGCCATGCCGCAGTCTCCTGAACCGGCCCGTCTTGCCTTGCAGAGCCTGCCCGCGCAAGGCAGGGAGCGATTGACACGCAAGGCCAGCCGCGAGACGGGATGTGTGCACTTGGTTTGGAATTGGCCGGACCCCGGTACCGGCAGGGTGAACGCATGAAGGACAGGATGGCTCTGGCCGGGTTCGAATGGTCTGGGTCGCATATCCGCGCCTGGGTCTTTGACGATGACGGCGAAGTTCTGGGGGGCTGCCAGATCCGCGACGAACCTGTTTCAGCGCATGCCGACTGGCCGGGCCGCCTCGCTTTCCATCTGGCCGAATGGCTCGGTGAGACACCTTCGGTCCCGGTCATCGGTTGCGGCGATGTCTCGGCCTCGCTTGTCACGGGTGATATTCGCGCCCCCATGCAACTCGCTGCGCTCGCGCCGCTGCTGAAGCACCAGTCGGGCCTCCACCTGGTCCCCTGGATCGGCCAGGCCTCGCCGCCGGACCTCACCTGCGGCGCCGAAACCATGCTGTTCGGCCTCGGCGACTCGAATGGCGCGATCTGCATTGCCGGCCAGCACACGCGCCACTGCGTTGTGGAACATGGCCGCCTAATCGGCTTTTCAACCGAGATCACGGCGGAGCTGCGCGACCTTCTGATGACCCATGGCACGCTGTCGCTCGGGCCCTCTGGCCCGCAGGCATTCGATATGGCCGTCTTCCGGGACTGGGTCGAACGCGCCCTCGATACCGAAGACACCCCGCCCGTTTTCTCGGTCGAGGCCGCCATCCGCCAGGGCCTCCTCTCGCCCGCCAACAAGGCGGCCGCGCTGGCCGGCCTGATGATCGGCGCTGACGTGGCCGCGCATTACGATCCGGGCGATGAAGTGTTGCTGGTCGCAGATGGTCCGTTGCTCGAAGCCTACGGTTTCGCGCTCGACGCCCTCGGCGCCGATGTCGAGGAAACCTCCGCCGTGGAAGCCCTGCAGGATGGCTTGTTCGAACTGGCCGATCTTGCCGGACTGCTCGGCGAGGATTAAGGCCCCCCAAGAGACTTGTGAGGAATCCGGCCCGTCGATGATCATCACGCCCGAATGCGTCGCCCCCACAGGATGCCTGACCGGCCAGTCGCCCCTCTGGAGCCACACCGAGGGCTTTCTCTGGTGGGTCGACCAGAAGCGCGCCAAGTTGCACCGCTACAATCCGCGCACGGGCAACACCCGCCGCTATGAACTGCCGGTCCGCCCAAGCCGCATCGCACTGTTCGACGGCCTTTTACTGATGGCCGCGGACCGCGAGATCGGCTTCTTCGATCCCGCCACCGAAGTCTACGAGCGCCTGACGCTGATCGATGGCGAGCCGGAAACCAACCGCACCAGCGATGGCGGCGTCTCGCCCGACGGCGCCTTCTGGTTTGCCACCGAGGACGAGCAGCAGCGAGAGCCATCAGGAGGCTACTACCGCTACGGCCCCGACAAGGCGATCTCGGGCCTGCGCCTTCCCTCGGTGCTGACTTCGCGCACCTTCGAGTTCTCGCCGGACGGGCGCACCTTTTACACCTGCGACACGGCCGAAAGTGAAATCCTCGCCCATGACTATGACCCCGCCACGGGTGTCATCTCCGGCCGGCGCACCTTTGCCTTCACCCACGAGCTCGGCGGCGTGCCCTTCGGCTCGACGGTGGACCGCGATGGCGGCCTCTGGACCTGCCTGCACGGCGCCTCGCGTGTCGTCCGGTTCACACCGGATGGAAAAGTCGATCAGGTGATCATCCTCGCCGCGCCGCTGCCCACCGGCTGCGCGCTTGGCGGAGAAGACCTGCGCACGCTGTTCATCACCACGTCCCGCGCCGGCCTCAGCTTCCCGCAGCTCGATGCCCGCCCGCTCTCGGGCAGCCTGTTCGCGGTAACGGTCGATGTGCCCGGCCTGCCGGCGCGGTCGTTCGGCGCCAGCGCCTAGGGGCGGGTGTCCATCAGGTTGCGGGCCACGACCATCCGGTGCACTTCGCTCGGGCCATCATAGATGCGCATGTTCCGGATACGCCCGGCCATCAGGTGCAGCGGCATTTCCTTGGTCATGCCCATCGCGCCGAAACACTGCATGGCGTGATCGATGATCTCCGTCGCCATTTCCGGCGCGAACACCTTGATCATCGAGATTTCGGTGCGCACGTCCTGGCCCTGATCGATTTTCCAGGCGCAATCATACGCCATGAGGCGCGCCGCATGGATCTTCATCGCCGCGTCTGCCACCCACCACTGGATTGATTGGCGCTCGGACAGTTTCTGCCCGAAGGTTTTCCGCTGCGGCGCATATTCGCGCATCATGTCGAGCGCGCGTTGCGCCGCGCCGATGCACCAGGCCGCCATCTCCATACGCCGCGTGCCGAGGCGGATCTGCATTGGCCCGAACCCGTCGCCTTCCTTGCCGAGCAGTTTCCAGCCCGGCACCCGGCAATCCTCGAGCGCGACTTCATATGTGAACTCGCCGCCCAGCATCGGGATGCGCCGGAGCACATTGAAACCCGGCGTGCCCTTGTCGATCAGGAAGGCGGACATGCCGCCCTTTGCGCCTTTCGCCTTGTCGGTGATCGCCATCAGGATCGTGAAGTCGGCTTCCGCCGCCCGCGTGATCCAGATCTTGCGGCCGTTGATCACCCAGTCATCGCCGTCGCGCACCGCGCGCGTCAGCATGCCGGCAGGGTCAGCGCCCGCGCCCGGCTCGGAGATGCCGATCGCCGAAACCGTTTCGCCGCGCGCATAGGGCTCAAGGTAGGCTTCGCGCTGGCGTTCGTTCACCGTCGCCATCAGCATCCGCAGGTTCGGCGAGTCCGGGGGCAGGGTATAGGTGGCTGCCGACGATCCGAGCGCTTCGTTCACCGCGACGAGCGCCACATGCGGCATGCCTAGCCCGCCAACTTCTTCCGGCGCATCAAGGCTCCAAAGGCCCATCTCCTTCGACACCTTGTCGAGCCGCGCCTTCTCCTCCGCTGTCAGGTAAGCGCCTTGCCCTGCCGCATCCCGCGCCAGCACCGCGCCTTCGAGCGGGATTACCTCCTCGCGCACGAACCGCTGCACCAGGTCGCGCAGCATCCGGTGGTCTTCATCGAGTTCGAACTTCATGGGCGAGTGGCTCCGTATTCCATGTAAGCACGCCACAGCCGCCAATCCCACGCAAGCCTTCCGCAGGGGCGGAGCATCTCGTACTTCTAAGTAGTCTTCCGGAGATGCTCACTGCCACTTTGCCCTCCATTGTCGTTCAAAAGGCGAAACGCCGGGGAGGACACATTGGAAGACACAGGACCCCAGTCAGCGCCGGTCCGCCTGCCGCCGGTGAACTCCATCCCACTCACCGCGCCTTTCAGTTGGCTCGCGGCAGGTTGGCGCGATTTCTGTGCGGTGCCGGTCAGCGCTTTCCTATACGGCCTCGTGCTTGCCGGCATCAGTGCTGGCATCTTCTGGGCCTTGTACACCACCGGCTCTGCCAGCTGGTTCTATGTTCTGCTCGGCGGCTTCCTGCTGGTTGGACCGATGCTCGGCATGGGCCTCTACGCCGCGTCCCGCGCGCTGGCTGACGGCCACAAGCCGGGCCTTTTCGAAATGCTCTGGGTCAAGGACGCGGGCCGCAAGGATTCGCTGCTGCTCGGTTTCCTGCTGGTCTTCCTCTACTTTCTTTGGACCCGCATCGCTCAGGTCATCTACGCGCTCTCGACCTCGCGCATTTACAAATCCAGGTCAGGCTTCCTCGAATTCGTGCTGCTCGATCCGAATGGTCAGCTCATGCTCCTGATGGGCCTACTGACCGGCGGGTTTGTCGCTTTCGTGAACTATTCGCTGGCTTCGGTAGCCGCCCCCATGCTGCTCGACAGGCGCTATGATGTGTTCATGGCCATGGCCAGCAGCGTCCGGGCGGTTAACCGGAACTTCTACCCCATGCTGCTCTGGGCATTTCTGATCGTCGCCCTGACCGCCATCGGTATCAGCTTTGCGTTCGTCGGCCTTGCCTTTGTCTTCCCGGTTGTCGGCATGGCCAGCTGGCATGCCTATCGGGCGCTTGTCAGAACCTGAGGGGCAGCTGGACAGCGCCGCTTGCGCCGGACGGGGTTTGCCACCAACTCTCCCGGAGGGCTGGACCCTGCAGATTTGCCGTGGACGGCGGGCAGCAAACGGGCTATTCGCCCGCGTTTCAAGAATGAGTGACAAGATGGCCGAAAAGCCGACCAAGGCGCCGCAACCGCCGAAAGAGAAGAAAAAACGGGTTGGCCCGCTGACTTTCCTCGCGCAGGTGCGTGCGGAAGGCAACAAGGTGACCTGGACAACGCGTCAGGAAACGATCCAGGCGACCATTTTCGTGGTCATCATGGCAATCATCATGGCGATCTTCCTGTTTGCGACGGACTTTGTCATCATGTCGTTTGTTAACTTCGTCCGGGGCGCCTGAAATTGGCCCTGACCCCGAATTCAATTCCGCAGGAGCGCGCCCGGCCCATGCCTGATGCCAAATGGTACATCGTCCACGCCTATTCGAACTTCGAGAAGAAGGTCGCGGGCTCGATTCGTGAGCAGGCTGAGCGCAAGGGCCTGACGCACCTCATCGAGGAAATCGAAGTGCCGACCGAAGAGGTCGTCGAAGTCGCTCGCGGCAAGAAGAAAACGGTCGAACGTCGTTACTTCCCCGGCTATGTGCTGATGAAGGCCCAGCTGACGGACGACATTTACCACCTCGTCAAGGACACCCCGAAGGTGTCGGGTTTCCTTGGGGCCGAAGGCGGCAAGAAGCCGTTGCCGGTGCGCCAGCGCGAGGTTGACCGGATTCTCGGCAAGTCTATCGATGTGTCGGCAGAGCGTCCGCGTCCCCGCATTTCCTTCGAGATTGGCGAACAGGTTCAGGTCAATGACGGCCCCTTCCAGGGTTTCGAAGGCGCTGTCGAAGAGATCGACGAAGCCAATGGCCGCCTCAAGGTGACCGTGTCGATCTTCGGCCGCGGAACCCCGGTCGATCTCGAATTCGACCAGGTTGTGAAGGTCTGATTCGTCCACACGCTACTCCAGAAGGTGTGGAGGGTTTCTGGACGGGCCTTCCTGCTTGAAACTGCCTCGCCTCGCCTGTATGCGATCAAAATATTGCCGCCTTAGCTCAGTTGGTTAGAGCGCTGGTTTGTGGAACCAGAGGTCCTCCGTTCAAGCCGGAGAGGCGGTACCATCCCTCCCTTTCTGTTTGTTTTTGCAGCAAAACTGGCACTCAGGCTCCAGGTTCGCACCTGTTGCAAAAGGGCCGCGGTGGCCGGAAATTTCCACGGATTATGGTTTAAAATTCCGGTTTTTCGCTCGCGGAGTCGGCAAAAACGCATTAACAGGTCAATATGCGGTGAGAACCGTATTTTCCTGCGGCCGAAGACAATCCCGTCGCTCGGCACACAAAAGGGGATTGAGTATGAAGAAAACTCTGATGTGCGCTACCGCCGCGGCCGCATTCGCGTCTGCCGGCCTCACTGCACACGCGGAAGGCTGGTACGCCCGCACTGACCTGCAGTATACCTTCGATGGCCGCGTCGACCATGACCCGACCGCACATGCACCGGGCAACATTACGGGCAACACCGATGTGTCCGAAATGCTCGGCGGCGACCTTGGATTGGGCTTCGGCTTCGACAACGGCCTTCGCTTCGAAAGCGTTGTTGGCTACCGCAATGGCTCGCTCAATGTTCCGCGGACAGTTGCCACCCCACTGACTGGTGCGACCGTGTCGCCCGACGGTGACGCGACTGTGATCGACCTGATGGTCAACGGAATTTACGATTTCAACAAGGACGGCACCGTTCGTCCGTACATCGGCGCTGGTTTCGGTGGCACGCGCATCAAGGCAAAAGCTTCGAACCGTGTTTCGACCGCTGCTCCGACCAATGCTCTCAATGGCTTTGCCGACAAGGCAACCGGCCTGGCTTGGCAGGGCTTGGCCGGCGTCGGCTTCAAGCTGTCTGACAGCCTGACCCTGGACCTTGGCTACAAGTACTTCTCGGTCGAAGACCTTGAGTACGATGGCAAGCACGCTGGCATCGACTATGATGTCGACTACACCGACCACACCGCCACGCTCGGTCTGCGCTACGCCTTCGGTGTGACGCCGCCGCCGCCGGTCGTCCAGTCGCCGC